>OFDN01000114.1_pt1 | contig 80848 bp, 57 predicted proteins | sample 1520971 | NCBI WGS metagenome assembly OFDN01 (sample SAMEA94257418, study PRJEB24077) | hot springs metagenome | biome: Aquatic biome; feature: Geographical feature; material: Water | place: India | collected 2012-06-12 | depth 5 m
GCAGGCTGATCTTTCTCTGTGAATCAATGCTACCTATTTGCGCGAGATTCAATAATCCGCGAAATCGGCGTAATCTGCGGATCCAAACCGCTGCTGCTCGATTGTTCAGCGGTTCCTTAGTCGTTCGAGCAAGACCAGGACCACACCGAGCAACGTCTGGGCAGTCAGTTGCTCGCGGTTGGCGGTGTAACTGATGGCATGCAACCGCGCCTGCTGAACAGGCGAGTTCATCGCGCGAGGGGCCCAGCGGGCGACCTACGCCAGCCGGGCCAAGACCGCTGGTGCAACGGATGCGCCAGCACGGGCCCAACCATTGCCACCTTTGGCTGGAGGGGCGTTCGGACTGCCTTGGTGAGACTGGTCCTTTCTTCGAAATTGCCGTCAACGAACCGGACCCAGAACACCAGCGCCCGCGACGGAAAAGCAAGACGGAGGCAAATCCACAGCAAGGAGCTGGCGGGCAGGATACTTCGGGTGGGTTCGCTTACGTAACTCTCGAAGAGAAAGTGGTGCCCCGGTGCGGACTTGAACCGCAAACCAATTGATTAAGAGTCAACTGCTCTACCATTGAGCTACCGAGGCACTCAAAGCGGGCGGGAAAATGTTGAGCGGCGGCGCGTTTGTCAACGCCGGCGGCAAACTTTCCGGCCGCGGCCCGCCGGACCCGCCATTCATCAGTCGTTTTCCAACGCTTCCGCTCCGTCGGCCAAGTCCGATTCATCCTCGCTGATCTGCGTGCCGGTGGCGGCCGCGATGGCGTCGCGCAGTTCCTTGCGGAAGGCATAGCGGTGCAACGGCGTGATCAGGATGCGACGGCGCCAACCGGTCAACCGGTGGACCACCAGGCCGCGGTGAGAAACGTCGAACGAAGAATTCCAGAACTCCGTCTGGAAACGGCTGTTGCCGCGCTTGGGAGTTCCAACCCGGCGGATGTCGCTGAACGGGATGCGGCGCAGGGTTAGACCGAACAGTTGAATCCGCAGCGAACTCCGGCCGACGACATATCGCAGCCGGCCATGGAGCCAGAACCAGACCGACACCGCGACGAGCACGAGGCACACTGCGACCGCAGCGAGGACGACGGGGTTCACAGTCCGGATGGAATCCGCTTCCGGCCCCGGCGCAAGGCCAAACCCTGCCGGCGGTGAACCGCGCCTGCGCCTGCGACCAGCGGAATCATCTCCGCCCCGGCGTGGGCGTGCTCACGGGCTTGGTCCACGTGGCGGCATGGCCCGCCAAACCGGTCCTGCCGATGCCGTAAACCCAAAGTTCGTCCGGAACGACTTGGCCCCGACGGACGTCGTATTGCCGGGAGACCTGGCCGGGCGCGAGGATTTCGGTCTGCCATTGCCGCGCGATCCGGGTCTGGACGACGACCGTCCGGGCGGGTTCCCCCTCCGGTGCCAGGGTCCATGAGACTTCCAAGCGGGCGCCACCGGCCGACTGCTCGACGCTGAGCTGCGGCGGCGCGGGGGCGTTGGTGCCGAGCCAAGGCGTCGGCGGCGTGAGTGCGGGCTGCTTGAAGAGCTCGGCGGTCAGGCCTGAAGCCAAGCCGCCCTTGTTGTTCTGCAGGCTGCTGGCGTTCCAGAACAGCACGCCGTCCGCCTTGAGGTCGCGGGCGGAGCGGACCTGGTTGGCGATGTCCAACGCCTGCCGGTCTTTGCCGATGCTGGCGCTGGAAAGCCCCGGAACCATCAGGCGGTCGCGAAGGTTCTGGCCCTGCCACCATTTCAGCAGCGCGGGGAAGCTCTGTTCACGCCGGCTCATGGGCCAGTAGAGCTGCGGCGCGAAGTAGTCCGCCCAGCCCTCGTTCAGCCAGAGCCGGGCGTCGGCGAAGAGCACGGCGAACTGGTCGAGTCCCTGGATTCCAGGCGGGTTGTTGGGCCGCCAGATGCCGAACGGGCTGATGCCGAATTTCACCCACGGTTTTTCGGCATGCACGGTCTCGGAGAGCTTCTTCACGAACTGGTTCACGTTGTCGCGCCGCCAATCCTCCCGGGCCAATCGTCCGCCCCCCTGCCGGTAACGGCCGAAGCTCACCTGATCGTCAAAGACGAGCTTCGGACCGCCTCCCCCACCGGATTCCGGATACGGGTAGAAATAGTCGTCAATGTGCAGGCCATCGAGGTCGTAGCGGGACACCAGGTCGGCGACGACCTTGAGCGTGTGGGCCCGGGCGTCAGCATTGCCCGGATCCATCCACAGGTAGCGGCCGTAACGAACCGTCCACTCCGGACGAGCCAGGCTGACATGAGCGGGCGCGGCGGGGGACTTGGCCCCGTGATAACGGGCCCGGAAGGGATTGAGCCAAGCGTGCAGTTCCAGACCGCGGGCATGGGCTTCGTCGCAGGCGAACTTCAGCGGATCCCAGCGCGGCACCGGAGGCTGTCCCATGCGACCGCTGAGGTATTCGGACCAGGGCTCCAGCCTGGAATCGTAAAGGGCATCGGCCGCCGTCCGCACCTGGAAAACCACGGCGTTGAGGTTGAGCTTGCGGGCGCCGTCGAGGAGGGCCCGGAGTTCGGCCTGCTGCTGGGCCGCCGGCAGGCCGGGTTTGGACGGCCAGTCGATGTTCCCCACGGTGGCGATCCACATTCCGCGGAATTCGCGGGGAACCGGGTCCGGGGCGGCGGCGGACCGCAGGGCGGCAATCGCCAGGAGCAGCAGCAGGAGCGGGAGTCGGTTCACCGCACGGACGATGGCGCGCCCCGGGACGACGGGCAAGCGACCGGAAAACCGGACGATTCCGTCCTGCTGAGGACTTGCTCACAAGTTGTCCACGCTTCCGCTTGATTCCTTGGACCCGACTCCCCACCTTGCGCCCGTGCTCGTGGAGCACGTTTCATGTTCGCGCAACTGAAGAGTCTTTTCTCGAATGACATCGGGATAGATCTGGGCACGGCAAACTCCCTCGTTTACGTCCGTGACCAGGGCATTGTGCTGCGGGAACCTTCCGTCGTCGCCATCCAGGCGGGGACCACCAATGTTTTGGCCGTGGGCGATGAGGCAAAGCGCATGCTTGGCCGCACCCCCGGCAACATCGTCGCCATCCGGCCGATGAAAGACGGCGTCATCGCCGACTTTGAGATCACGGAGGCAATGCTGCGTCATTTCATCCAGAAGGTTCACCACCGCAAGCTCATCGCCCCCCGCGTCGTGGTGGCCGTCCCCAGCGGCATCACCGAGGTGGAGAAACGCGCGGTCAAGGACTCCGCCACCCACGCAGGCGCCCGCGAAGTTTACCTCATCGAACAGCCCATGGCTTCGGCCATCGGCGTCGGCCTCCCGGTGCACGAACCGGCCGGCAACATGATCGTGGACATCGGCGGCGGCACCTGCGAAATCGCGATCATCTCGCTGGCCGGCATCGTGTTCAGCCGGAGCGTGCGCGTGGGTGGGGACGAATTCGACGAGACCATCGTCGCGCACCTGAAACGTGCCTACAATTTAATGATCGGCGAACGCACCGCCGAGGAGATCAAGATTCGCATCGGCTCCGCTTTCCCCCTCGACCAGGAACTGACCATGGAAGTGAAGGGCCGCGACCTCGCGGCCGGTTTGCCCAAGACGGTCATCGTCCGGTCGGAAGAAATCCGGGCCGCCCTCCAGGAACCGCTTTCCAGCATCCTTGAGTCCGTCCGCATCACGCTTGAACGCTGCCCGCCCGAACTCTCCGCCGACCTCGTCGACCGGGGCATCATGATGGCCGGCGGCGGCGCCCTGCTCCGCAACATTGACCGTTTGATTGCGCAGGAGACCGGGCTGCCCGTCCACATCGCCGACGACCCGCTGACGGCCGTCGCGACCGGAACGGGCCGCGTGCTTCAGGAACTCAGCTTCCTGAAGCGCGTGGCGTCGAGTTCGACCAACTGAGCGGCCGGAAAGCTCCGAATCCAGTTCTCCTCGGAAGTGCGTTCGCCCCAATGACGGGTCGAACGAAGTGCTCAAACGCGCGCATTACTGGGCGCTCGGCATCGTAGCGGTGCTGACGCTCCTGCTGCTCAACCTGCCGCCCTCCGCGGCGGGCCGGTTGAAGCTGGCCGTATCGGGGGTGTTCCTCCCGCTCTTCGGGCTGGCCGGATCCAGCCAGAGCTTCGTGGACCGGGCCAGCTACTCGCTGCTCACCCGCCGCACGCTGATCTCCGAAGTCGAGCGGCTCCAGCAGGAGAACGGCCAGCTCCGGCTGGCGGCCACGCAGGCGCAGGACGCCATGAACGAGAACGCCCGGCTGCGGGCCATGCTCGGCTGGCAGCCCAAGGTGGCCTGGAAGCGCCGGCCCGCCCACATCGTCGGCCGCGACCCGACGACTTGGTGGCGTTCGGTGACCATTGATTTCGGCGCCCGCGACGGGGCCCAGGTGAACCAGCCCATCATCACCAACGATGGCCTGGTCGGCCGGATCCGCACCGTCGGACCGACCCACTCCGAAGTCGCCCTGATCGGCGATCCCGAGTGCGGCGTCTCGGCCATCGTCGCGGAAACACGGGACAACGGGGTCATCCAGGAGGCCCGTTCCTCCGCGGTCGGCGATGGCTACGTGACCTTCCGGACCCTGCAGAACAGTCCGACCATGATGGCCGGACACCATGTGCTCACCAGCGGCCTGGGCGGCATCTTCCCAAAGGGCATTCCGGTCGGCCAGATTTCGGACGCCCGGACCGTCGAGGGCGGACTTTACACGGAAGCCCGGCTCCGGCTCGCCGCGAACCTCAACCGCCTGGAAGAAGTCTGGGTGCTCGTCCCATGAACTGGATCACTCCCCTGCTCCTCTTCGTGGTGACGTGGCTGACGGTGTTCGCCTCGACCCAGTTCGCGCCCCTGGCCGGCTGGCTGGGCGTGCCGCTGTCGTTGGTCCCCGGGGTGATCGTCTATGCGGCCCTGACCAACCACCTGCTGCTCACCACCGGGCTCTGCGTGTTCGCCGGCCTGGGACTGGATGCCCTGTCCGCCAACCGGCTCGGTGTGTCGGTGATGCCGATGTTTCTCGCGGGCTTTTTCATCCACCACCGGCGGCATCTGATCCTGCGGGAACAGGCCTACGCCCAATTCTGGCTCGGCTTTGCGACGGCCGTGTTCGTGCCCATAGCCACGCTGCTGATCATGTCGATGGGGCAGCGCGAACCCCTGCAGGGCTGGAGCACCGTCTGGCAACTGGCCCTCGGCGGCACGATCAACGGTCTGCTATGCCCGGCGTGGTTCCTCCTCTTCGACGCCCTGCGACGCACCTTCGACTACCAGCCGGTCGCGGAATCCAGCTTCCGCTCCGACCGCCAGATCAAGCGCGGCCGTTTCTGACCTCCGACCGATGCTACTCTTCGACCAGCTCAACAAAGGCGACCGCCCCCTGCGAATGGTGGCATGGGGCATCGCCATCGGGCTGTTCATCCTGCTCGGCGGTCTGTGGCGCGTGCAGGTGATGTCCGCGGCGAAATACCGCGAGAAACAGGAAGTCCAGAGCTTCCGCACCGTCCGGGTGCCGGCGATGCGCGGAAAAATCCTCGACCGCAACGGCCGGGAACTCGTGGGCAATTCCCCGCGCTACCGGCTGTCGCTTTACCTCGACGAACTGCGGCCGCAGTTCCAGGAGGAATACCGCCGGCAGCGGACGAATTACCTCATCGCCAAGCGAATGGACGTCACACCGGCGCCGGAGGGTTTCCTCCCGTGGCTGGCAGCAAAGTTTCGCAAGGAGAAGCGGGGCTCGGGCCTGACCGTCGCGGACATCGACTTTCTGAACCGTTCGGCGCGCTACGCCGTGGCGAGCAACGCCATCGTCGCGATCTACACGCGCATGAACGGCTCGACCAATGTCCGTTTCTACGCCGAGGAGCAGTTCCACAACTACTGGCTCACGAAGCGGGCGTTGCCGATGCCGGTGATCGAGGAATGCACGCCCGCCCAGATCGCCTCCATCACGGAACAGGGCTGGAGTGTGCCCGGCGCGCGGCTCGAACTCGTGCCGGTCCGCAGCTATCCCAACGGAAAGGTCGCCGTGCATCTCGTCGGCCACCTCCGACGCGACGACGATTATGACGAGGACGAGGGCCGGTTTGACTACCGCCAGCGGGATTACGTCGGCGCCATCGGCCTTGAACGGGCCTACGACCAGGAGCTCCGCGGCCTCGCCGGCGCCAAGAGCATCATGGTCAACAGCCTTGGTTACCGCCACCAGCATGGGGAGCAGGAACTGGCTGAACCCCAGGCCGGGTTGAATCTGGTCACCACGCTGGATCTGGAACTCCAGAAGGCCGTGGAGAAGTCGCTCGACATGGTTTCCGGCGACGAACGCGGAGCGGTTGTCGTGATGGACGTGACCAACGGTGACATCGTCGCGCTGGCCTCGGCGCCGGCCTTTGACCCGACCGAATTCATCGACGGCGTGACCTGGCATCGCTGGACCAACGTGCTGATGGCCGAACCCGCCCGGCCGATGTTCAACCGGGCGACCTACGGCGAATACGCCCCCGGCTCGACCTTCAAGATCCTGCACGCCCTCGCGCTGCTCGAGGATGGCGTGGACCCCGCAGCCATCCACACGGTGGCCGCCGACCCATCCCGGCCCGGACGCGGCGCGTATTTCCTCGGCCGCCGCAAGATTGAGGACACCGCCCCGCCCGGCGCCTACGACTTTCGCCGCGCCTTCATCCGCTCGAGCAACAGCTACTTCATCGACCACGGGCTCCGGCTGGGCTGGGAAAAGCTGCTGGCGATGGGCCACCGCTTCGGGCTGGGCGAGGACACCGGCATCCGCATCGAGGAGGTGAAGGACGGTGACTTTCCGACGATGGACGTCGTGCAACGCCGCGGCTGGACCGCCGGCAACCTGGCCAACGTCAGCATCGGCCAGGAAATCACGCTCACGCCGGTGCAGTTGGCCGTCGCCGTCAGCGCGGTCGCCAACGGTGGCAAGGTCTTCTGGCCGCGCGTGGTTGACCGAATCGAGCCCGGCGATCCGTTCGCCGAAGGTGACACCACCCGCATCCGCCCCGGCCAGATCCGCTCGGAAATCAAGGTCGCCAAACGGCACTTCGACGCGCTGCGGGCCGCCATGCGCGACGACGTGAGCGACTCCGAGGGCACCGGCAAGGCCGCCCGGCTCGAAGGCTTCGCCGTCTGCGGCAAGACCGGCACGGCGGAGATCAAGGGTAACGGAAGCAAGGACAAGGTGACGTGGTTCGCCAGTTTCGGGCCCTACGAGGCCCCGCGCTACACCGTCATCGTCATGGTCGAGAGCGGCGGTTCCGGCGGCGGCACCTGTGCCCCGGTGGCGAAGCGCATCTACGAGTTTCTGCGCGACCGGGAACGCAATCCGGCGAGGAGGCTGGCCGCGCAATGAACCTCTTCCAGCCCGCCCCCTCCCGCCGCGAGGTCAGCATCCTCTGGCCGCTCTGGCTTTCCGTGCTGGGCCTCATGTTGGTCGGAGCCGCGTTCATCTACTCCGCGACCGCCAACACCGACGCGGCCAATCACCTGCCCTGGTGGCGCTACCGGGTCTTCACCCAGGCGGCCGCCTACGGGATCGGACTGGCCGCCGCCTTCGCACTCTCGCTGCTCGATTACGGCCGCATCGCCCGCTGGTCGCTCGTCGCCTATTGGGGGGCGGTGATCCTGCTGGTGCTGGTGCTCATCCCCGGGGTCGGCTCCGACAACGGCTGGGGAGCGATGCGGTGGATCGATCTGGGGCCATTCCAGTTCCAGCCCTCCGAGTTCGCGAAGCTCGCCTTCCTGTTCAGCCTGGCCAACTACCTGTCCCGGCCCACGGGCGAACTGGGCTCGGTCTTCGTCGTCGGCAAGGGGCTCGCGATGGCGCTGCTGCCGTTCACGCTGATTGCAGCGCAGCCCGACCTCGGTTCGGCGGCGGTGTTCCTGCCGATCGCCTTCGTGCAGCTGCTCGTGGCCGGTGCACCGCGGCGCTTCCTCGTCCGCTTCTGCACCGGCATCGGCCTCGTGGCGGCGTTGCTGCTGGCGGACGCCCTGCTAATTCCCGACGGCTGGCACTTCGTGCCGCTCAAGAACTACCAGCGCGCCCGCATCCAGGTTTACTTCGGCGTGAATCCGATCCCCAAGGACGCCACGCCCGCCCAGCGCGCCGCCGCCCGGAACGAACTCAAGCGCAAGAGCTACAACATCGAGCAGGCGCTGATCTCGGTCGGTTCCGGCGGGCTGACCGGCAAGGGCTGGCGCGAGGGACGCCAGAGCGCGCTCGGCTATCTGCCCCGCACCGTGGCGCACAACGATTTCATCTTCTCCGTCATCGCGGAGGAGAAAGGTTTTCTCGGCAGCGTGACCGTCCTCGGCCTTTACGCCGTGTTGCTCTTCACGGGCATCCGCGTGGCCGGCGAGGCCCGCGACCGCCTCGGACGGCTGCTGGCCGTCGGCGTGGTCACGCTCCTGTTCACGCATGTGTTTGTGAACATTGGCATGAACATCCATTTGCTGCCGGTGAAGGGCATCCCGCTGCCCCTGCTTAGCGCAGGCGGAACCTCAGTGATCAGCTCACTCGTCGCCATCGGCATCCTCCAGAACATCCATCTCTACCGGCGTCACTACTGACGCCCTCCTAGCATTCCCAGTAACTCCCATGAGCAGTCAAAACTTCAAGCGGGGCAAAGGCCCGATGCGGTTCAAGCCGAAGACCGGCCTCAGTGCCCCCAAGCCCAATCGCGCCGCGGCCAACGCCCGCGCCGCCGTCGTCGGCGACAAGCCCCCCGGCGAGGACACCCTTTTCGACCGCCGCCGGCACGAGGCGGAAATCCGTCGCGCCGAGAACCTCGCCGCGGGCCTCCCCGAAGATTCCCACGATGATCACGATCACGCGCCGGCCGCGGGTCGCGACCAGCGTTTCCGCGCCCCGGATCTGTCCCGTCCCGAGGAAACGGTGGATGAGCGCGAAGAGTCCGACGTCGAGGCCGCTCCGCGCGCCCCCAAGACCTTCATGGAAAAGGCCAAGGCCGCGGTCAAGCAGGTGGTCAAGAAGGTCAAGGCGCTGATCCGTTCCGAGCCCAAGAAGACGGTCGAGGTGGTCATCAACGCCGAACCGTTGGAAACCCGCGTCGCGCTGCTCGAGGAGTCGCGGCTGGAGGACTACACCGTTGAGCGCACCAACACCGAGCGCCTCGTCGGCTCGATCTACAAGGGCAAGGTCAAGAACCTCGAAGACGGCCTGAAGGCGGCCTTCGTGGACATCGGCTTCGACAAGAACGCCTTCCTCCATTACTGGGACATCATCCCCAACAACTTCGACTCCAGCGTCGAGGTGGTCGAACGCGACAACGACAAGAAGCGCAAGAAGGACAAGCCCAAGATCACGCAGAAGGACGTGCCGAAGCTCTACCCGATCGGCAGCGAGATCATCATCCAGGTCACCAAGGGCCCCATCGGCACGAAGGGTCCCCGCGTCACCACCAACCTTTCCCTTCCCGGCCGCTACCTGGTGCTGCTGCCGAACTCCGACCAGTCCGGCATCAGCCGCAAGATCGAAAACCACGAGGAGCGCCAGCGCCTCAAGAAGATCGTCCGCGAGCTGACCATTCCCGAAGGCATGGGCGTCATCATCCGCACCGCCGGTGAAGGGAAGTTGAAGCGCTACTTCATCCGCGATCTGGCGATGCTGCTGGAGGAGTGGAATGCCATTCAGGCAAAGATCAAGGACGGCCCCGCCCCATCCTGCGTCTTCCAGGAACCCGACCTGATCGAGCGCACGGTCCGCGACTTCCTCACCGAGGAGGTCACCCGCATCGTGATCGACGACAACCGCCAGTATGAACGGGTCCGGGACCTCATCGGCCGCATCAGCCCGCGGTCCGCGAAGAAGGTGTTCTTCTACAACGAGGCCCAGCCGATCTTCGACCGCTTCAACATCTCCAAGCAGCTCGAGAACGCCTTCGGCCGCCAGATTACGCTCCGGAGCGGCGGCTACCTCATTGTGGACGAAACCGAGGCGCTCGTGGCCATCGACGTCAACACGGGCCGCCACAAGGGCTCCAAGGACCACGACCAGAACCTGCTCAAGGTGAACCTCGAGGCCGCCGACGAGATCTGCCGCCAACTCCGCCTCCGCAACATGGGCGGCATCATCGTGCTCGACTTCATCGACATGAAATCGCGCGGCGACCAGCAGCGGGTCTTCCAGCGCATGAAGGAGAACCTCAAGCGCGACCGGGCCAAGACCCACGTCCTGCCCCTGTCGCAGCTCGGCCTCATGGAGATGACCCGCCAGCGCCACACGGAATCCGTGGCGGCCTCCATGCTCCACGACTGCCCGCACTGCCGTGGCAAGGGCGTGGTCAAGAGCCCCGAGAGCATGAGCGTGGAGATCCAGCGCAAGCTCACGGCGATCATGAAGGCGCGCCCCCGCAGCGACGAAGACTTTCAGCTCCGCGTGCACTGTCACCCGACCGTGCTGGAACGCCTCCGCACCGAGGACGAAAAGCTGCTCATCGAGCTCGAGAAGAAGTTCTTTGCGAAGCTCTCGTTCCGGCCGGAGTCCGGCTACCACACCGAGCAGTGGCGCATCATCAACGCCGCCAACAACGAGGAACTCGGCAAGAGCCAGATCTGAGCGGCCGCCTCCTTACTGCCCGCGCCCACCCGGCGCGGGCTTTTTCGTGCCCGTGTCCGGTCATGAGCCGCCTTCACGCCAACCAAGAGCAAACTCCCGTTCGCCGGAGAAAAACCGGCTTTTATTTCACCCGCCGGCACCTAGGTTTCCCCGTCGCCCAATCCGGGCACACTCAAACCATAGATCGTCTGACATGGCCGCTGACAATTCCGTCGTCGCGAAGGTCGAACTGCCTCCGCTGACCCCGCTCAACCTCAAGTCCAAGCTCGCTCCCACGCCCGCGAATCCGCCCCGGTATTCCGTCCGCGTCAAAAACGCCGCCGGCCAGGAGGTGGTCCTCGGCGACCCCCGCGCCACCCGGGCGCTGGTTGCGCTCATGGACGTCCACGCGGTGGTCGGCGGCGCCGCCTGCCACTGGGGCGGTCCGGCCGCCTTTGCAGAGATCAACGCCGCGGTTCACGGCCTGATGTTCAACACCGCCGGCCGCCCTTGGCACGAGGCCTACAACTACGTGAACGACGCCGGCCACGCGGAGAACGGCGTCTATGCCCTACGTGCCAACTACGGCTTCGACGGTCTCACGTTCGACGACCTCAAGGCGTTCCGCTCCATCAAGTCCAAGCTCACCGGCCACGGCGAATCCCACCTGAATCCCGAGGGCGTCCTGCTGTCCAACGGCCCGCTCGGCTCCTCGGTCGGCCAGGCCCAAGGCCTCGCGATCGGCGACAAGCTCGCCAAGCGTGATCGCGTCACGGTGCTCGTCGTCTCGGACGGCGCCTCGATGGAAGGCGAGGCGAAGGAAGCCTTCGCCGCCATCCCCGGCCAAGCCGCCAAGGGCATCGTGAACCCGTTCGTGATGATCATCTCGGACAACGACACCAAGCTTTCCGGCCGCATCACCAAGGATTCCTTCTCCATGCAGCCCAGCTTCGAGGCGATGGACGACCTCGGCTGGGATGTCCGCAAGCTCGACCACGGTCACGATCTCCAGGCCGTTTACTTGGCACTGGAAAAGGCCGTCGCCGATGCCAAAGCGAATCCCGCCAAGCCGGTCTGCCTCTGGGTGAAGACCATCAAGGGCTACGGCATCAAGAGCACCGAGGAGAACTCCGCCGGCGGCCACGGCTTCCCGCTCGCCAACGGCGAGAAGATCCCCGACTGGATCACCGAACTCTACAAGGGCGACACCGCCCCGGCCGAATTGGTCGCCTGGGCCGCCGCGCTCCGTGCGGACTGGGAGAAGAAGGAAGCCGACAAGAAGGCCAAGGCCGCCCTAGTGGCACAGGCGCCCTCGCCTGTGCCGGCTACCGTGAAGAAGGACAAAGTCCAGGCCGGTCTTGCCGCCGGGGCCATCCGTGCGGCCAAGGAAGGCTACCCGGTGTTCTCCGTCAGCTCCGACGTGCAGGGCTCCACCGGCATCAGCACGTTCCAGAAGGCCACCGGCAACTTTATCGAGGTCGGCATCGCAGAGTCGAACATGGTCAGCGTGGCCGCCGGCCTCGCGAAGACCGGTTACGTGCCGATCGTGGACACCTTCGGCCAGTTCGGCGTCACCAAGGGCAACCTGCCGCTCACGATGGCCGCGCTGTCGCAGGCGCCGGTCATCGCAATGTTCTCGCACGTCGGCTTCCAGGATGCCGCGGATGGTGCCTCACACCAGGCCACGACCTACTTCGCTGCCGTGAGCGCGATTCCGCACACGATCGTCGTCGCCCCCAGCTGCGCGAACGAGGCCGAGGCCTTCATGTTCGACGCGATCAAGCACATCGCCGAGGAACGCAAGGCCGGCCGTGATGGCGAGTCCGTGCTCTTCTTCGTCGGGCGTGAAAACTATCCTGTCGAATGGGTGCCCGGCGCGACCTACGCCTGGGGCAAGGCCCAGATCATCCAGGAAGGCAGCGACGTGGTGCTGGTCGGCAGCGGCGTGCTGTTCAGCAAGTGCCTAGAGGCGGCCAAGCTGCTCCAGTCCAAGGGCAAGTCCGCGACCGTCATCAACAATCCCTTCGTGAACCGCGTGGATGTCGCGACCATCGGCTCTGCCGTGAAGAAGTGCAGTGGCCGGCTCGTGACCATCGAGGACCATCAGGTCATCGGCGGCATGGGCGCGCAGGTCTCGCACGCGCTGAGCAACGCCGGCATCGCCCACCGCGTCACCACGCTGGGCATCCCGGGCGAGTTCGGCCAAAGCGCCTACCTCGCCGAGGAACTCTATGTGAAGTATGGCCTGACCGGTCCGAAGATGGCCGAGGCCGCACTGGCGCTCATCGGCTGATCTCGCCCCACCGCTTGGCACGACCCGCACCCGCAACGGTGCGGGTTTTTGCATTTCGAGTATCAGAGCAATTCCCGCTCCCATCTTCCTCCTTTCCTGCTTTCCAGATTTCCCCCACTCGCCGGCCGTCTCGCCACCGAAATTGCGTGCAGTGCACTTCCGCATCCGGCTATGCTGCGCCATGCTTTCCCGGTGGATGTTCCTCCTCTCCGCGTGCCTTGCGGGAACCTTCGCCCGTGGCGCCGAGACCAACCGGCCACCGGTCCACATGCTCGTGCCGGGCTTCACCGTGCAGGAGCTGCCGGTGAAGCTCAGCAATCAGAACAACCTCCGCTTCGCGCCCGACGGATCGCTCACTTCGCTCGGCTACGACGGCAAGGTCTGGCGCCTTCGCGACACCAACGGCGACAGCCTCGAAGACACCGCGGAACCGTTTTGGGACCAACCCACGCTCAGCGTCCCGCTCGGCATGGCGTGGAGCACACACGGGCTTTACGTCTCGTCCAAGGGCAAGGTCTCGCTCCTGCGCGACACCAACGGCGACAGCCGCGCCGACACCGAGGAAGTCATCGCTTCGGGTTGGCCTGCCACTGATGTCGGCTCTGGCGGCGTGGATGCCACCGCCGTCACGCTCGACCAGGAGGGCAACGTCTTCTTCGGCCTGCTCGTGGCCGATTACTCCAACGCCTACCGCCTCCGCAAACGCAGCGACCTGAAGCCGGCCGAAGTCGAATGGCTCAAGCAGAACGGCCGTTGGCGGGAACCCGCCGGCCCGGAGGCCGCCAACGACGAGTTCAGCCTCTACGACCTCAACTCGAAGCGCGGCACCATCCAGAAGTTCGACCCGCGCAAGAAGCAGCTCGAAACCGTGGCCACCGGCTTGCGCGTGCCCGTGGCGCTGGCCTTCAACCGCGAGGGCGACCTCTTCAACACCGACCAGGAAGGCGAGACCTGGATGCCCAACGGCAATCCGCTCGACGAACTCAACCACATCATCCTCGGCCGCAACTACGGCTTCCCGCCGAGACACGACAAGTGGCTGCCGGACCTGCTCAGCGAACCGCCCGTCGTCGCCTTCGGCCCGCAGCACCAGAGTGCCTGCGGACTCGTCTTCAACGAACCCCGACTGAAAACTGAAAACTGGAGACTGAATACTGGCATTCCGCTTCCCGCCTTCCCCGCCCAAGGGCTCTTTGGCCCCAAGTGGTGGGATGGCGACGCGTTTGTGGCCGGCGAATCGCGTGGGAAGATCTGGCGCGTGCGCCTCGTGAAGACGCCGCACGGCTACGTCGGCAAGAGCTACACCATCGCCCGGCTCGACCTGCTCACGCTGGACCTCGCCATCTCACCCAAGGGCGATCTCTACGTGTGCTGCCACAGCGGTCCGCCCGACTGGGGCACCGGCCCGCAGGGCGAAGGGAAGATTTTCAAGCTCAGCTACACCGATCCGAAGGCGCCGCAGCCCGTCGCCGTCTGGCCCGCCAGCCCGACCGAAGTCCGCATCGCCTTCGACCGACCGCTGGACCCGAGCGTGACAAACGCCGTCCGCGGCGACGCTGCCAAGATCGAGTTTGGCGAATACGTCACCGCCGGCGACCGCTTCGAGGTGCTCAAGCCGCCCTACGCCGTCGTGGAACAGCAGAACGCGACGCCGAGGGGAAGGCTGGCTGTAAGCAAGGTTAGCCTATCGCGGGATAGACAAGAGCTCGTTCTAACTACCAGCGAGCATTCACTTTTAGCCAACCATACGGTCATCCTACCACTTGGCGGGCGGTTTGAAGGGCAAACGATTGAAGCCGAGTATGACCTGACAGGGGTCCGAGCCGTAGTTCTCGGCCGTTCCACAAAAGTTGCATTCATTGACAACCTTTGCGCGGTTGGCTTGGACAAACTGGCACTGAGGATTCACGTAGAGCCGGGAGACTGGCATATTCCGAAGGCAGACTCGTGGATGCCAGTCCCTGACGCAGAAACAGCCGCCAAACTCGTATATCCTTGGCGTGGGGCCCGAGAGGTGCTGGCCGCCATTCGATCTCGTGGCTGCACTGGCCTGCAACTTGATTTGCTCCCAACACCACGCCTAACAAACCTGATCGTGAGCGCCAGCACGGAATTCACTGTCTATTCATCCTCGCCCTCCAAGGCCGCCACCCTCATGACGAACGGACTTTTTATCACTGATGCGCCAATTGCTCCGCGCGAGTCTCAAGTATCCGTTTGGTTTAAGGGCAGCACCACTCGGCACCTGTCGTTTGCCACAGTATCGGCAGAGGATGGAGTCGTGAGACCGGTTTCGCCTCTAGCTTTTCATGTGAGTCACGCCCCCACCAACCGTGCCTCCGCCGGCACCGACAGCCGGCCGGTGCCCAAACCGCAGGGCGACTGGGAACACGGCCGCGAGTTGTTCACCGGCACCGCGTTGAACTGCGCCAAGTGCCATCGCATCCGCGGCGAGGGCGGTCTCACCGGACCGGACCTCAGCAACCTCATCCACCGCGACGCCCGCAGCGTCGAGCGCGACATCCGCGAGCCCAGCGCCACGCTGCATCCGGACTACGTGACCTACCTCGCCGAGCTGAAGAACGGCGATTCGCTCACCGGCTTTATCCGTTCGCAGGGCGACGATTCGATCCGCCTCTTCGACGCTGACGGCAAGGACACCGTGGTTCCGCGCGCCGACCTGCAGAATCTTCATCCGACAGGCCAGAGCCTCATGCCCACCGGTCTGCTCGATTCGCTCAAGCCCGACGACGTGCGCGACCTGCTGACGTTCCTGCTCTGGGAACCGCCCGTGCGGACCAAGGCCGAGGCCGCGCGTGTGCTAAAGGCATCTTCTCCCTCGCCCCTCGGAGGGGAGTGGGCCGGGGAGAGGGGCAATCCCACCGCGGCTTTGAAGCAGCCCTCACCTCTCCCTGCCCTCTCCCCTCCCGGTGGGAGCGGAGTGGGTAACTACAAGGCGCTCCGGATCGTCCTCGTCGCCTCGAAGCAGGACCACGGTCCGGGCCAGCACGATTATCCACGTTGGCAGGAGAAATGGCTGCGCTTGCTGCCGCTGGCGGCCACCAACGCCGTCGTGGAGAAGGCGTGGGAATGGCCCAGCGCCGAGCAGTTCGCGACGGCCGACGTGCTGGTCTTCTACTTCTGGAACCACGACTGGTCGCCGGCCCGATACGCCCAGTTCGATGCCTACCAGCAGCGCGGCGGCGGCGTGGTGATCCTGCATTCCGCCTGCATCGCGGACCGCGAGCCGGAGAAACTGGCCGAGCGCATCGGTCTGTCCGCGACGCCGGGCACGGTCAGCTACCGCCACATGCCGTTCGACCTCCAGTTGGTCGCGAAGATCCATCCGCTCACGCGCGGCCTGCCCGAGCGGCTGCACTTCCTCGACGAGCCCTATTGGCCCCTGATTGGCGATCCGAAGCGCGTCACCGTGCTCGCTCAGGGCATCGTGGACGGCGCTGCCAAACCCCTGGTGTGGACTTTTGAGCGGACCGGGCAGGACGGACGCAGCGGGCGCGTTTTCGGCAGCATCCTCGGGCATTACTTCTGGACCCTCGACGACCCGCTTTATCGCGTCCTGGTGCTGCGGGCCATCGCCTGGGCCGGTGGCGCGGACCTGAACCGGCTGACCGATGCCGCGCTGCTCGAAGCGGCGGTGAAATAGGCCTTCAATCGGCAGCTCCAGGCTCCAATCCGACGCCGGTGCGCCCAGGCCCCGAAGGTTGCACTTCAGCGCCGGGCCGGCTGCAGACGCGGGTCGTCCAGATCCAGACGGTAGAGGACCTGGTTGTAGTCGTGCCGCGGCGTGGCCGTCGGATGCCCGGAGAAATCCTTCGTATAGGTGCCCTCGAACAGCAGCACGGGCGAGTTGGTGGGCGTGAGGTCCAGGTGCAGGCAAGGATTGTAAAAGGTATGCCGGCGATGGGAGAGGACCTTGACCGCCGGACCCCAGGGCCCGTTCGGCGATTCCGCTTCGGCATACCAGAGTTCGCCGAGAGGTGACGGCTCGCCCTGCACCTGTTGGAACACCGCCACCCAGCGGTTTCGCCACGGATGCCAGCCCATGCCTCCCGCATGCACCCCGCGGTGCGGCCGGACCGTTTTGCCCGAATCCGCGGCGGTCAGCGAATCGGGCTGCGCCAGCACTTCCCATTGGGTCGGATCCCGCCAGGCCTCAAACGTCGCCGGACAGCGCAGCGCGGGAAACGGATGCGCGAACAACATCCACGCCCGCCCTTCCCCGTCGGTCCACGGCACCGCGTGACCCTGCGGCAGCGGCGGCGGCTGGGGGACTTCGGCGGACTTGCTCCACAGCACCTTGAGCCGGTCGAACCTGGCCGCCCGCTCGTTCCACTCGGCCAGGCCCCATTCGTAGGCTTCAAGTTGCCCGCGAATCTTCATGTAGGTGCAGACGAGGTGCGCCTTGCCGGCGGCATCCGGCAGGCTGACCAGCGCGGTCGCCCATGTCGGCCCGTCGCCGGGCATCGGCGTGATGCCGCGGGGCCGGCCCTTGGAGTCGCGCACATAGTCAAACTCGACGCGCAGCGGGGGCAGGAAGTCCCGCAATGGTTGCGGCTCCGTGAACGCGCCCGCGCTGTCGAAGATGCCGAGCGGATAGTGCGGCAGCGTGGTGTCGCCCCACAGCCACAGCCGCCGTCCGCCATGAACGACCGTCTGCACGCTGTCGGAGCCGAACACGCCCGACTCGCGCCAAGCGAGGTCGCGCCCGGTCTGCTGGCTTTCTCCGAAGAGTCCGCCGCCGGTCAGCCGCCCCAGGCGGCGCGCAACCATAGTGCGGCCGACCTCGACCCGCAGCGTCTTGCCGGGCTCCGGATGCAGGCGAACGCCCCGATAGCCGAATCCGTCCTTGGGCACTTCGTAACCGTCGGCCTCCACGTGGAAGAACACGTCGCGGCCGAGCAATTCGGGTTCGCCAATCGCGATCACGCCCGCGTTGTCAGTCCAGTGGCTGACGTTGTGCGTGGTGCGGAGTTCGACCAGTGGCACCGGCCAGCCGGAATCCTTCTCAACGACTTCAATCCGACACGGCTGACCAGCCCGGGCGGCAGGCAGCAACAGCGTCCACGCCAAGGCAGCCCGGAGGACATGTGTCCAGAGGTTCCGGGCGCCGGCGTTCATCCGGCCGCTTCCATTTTAGGCCGGGTGGTCACCTCGCGGAACCGGGCTTCGTAGTCCGGATGGTTGGTGCCCATGAGCCGGTCCCACACGTTGAAGTAGAGGCCGTAGTTGCCCTTCATCTTCTCGTGGTGCTGCACATGGTTGGTCGGCGTGTTGAGGATGCGGCCGAGGAATGAATCCATCAGCCAGCGCGGGTGGAACTCATAGCCGGTATGGCCCAGCACGTTGAAGGTGATCTGCCACAGCATCACCACGCCAAACGCCAGCGGATGGATGGGCATCACGCACACGGTCAGCGGGAAGATGCCGGCCTCGACCACGGCCTCCAGCGGCGCGAAGGAATACGCGGCCCACGGCGACGGATTGGTCGAGAGGTGATGCACACGGTGAAACGGACCGAACAGCTTCGGGTGATGCATGAGCCGGTGGGTCCAGTAGAAGTAGGTGTCGTGCAGCACGATGCCGCACACCACGCTGCCCCAGAACCACGCCCAGCCGCGCTCATCCGGGCGCCAATACATCCGGGTCCAGCCCAGCTTCGACAGGTAGATCGTCCCGGCGCCCATCAGCCCGAAGATGAACAGGGTCATCACCGAATAGCCGATCTCGCGGCGCACGTCCGCCGAATGCGGCAGGCGGGCGATGATCTTACGGTGAAACCAGCGCCGGCGGAACACCAGGTAGCCGAGCACCCAGGCAATGCCGGCGAAGAGGAAGTAGCGCGCCCCCACCTCGACCGTCGTGAAGGTGCTGAGGCGGAGGAAATCGAGGGATTCGAGGCGAAAGGCGGCGAGCATGGACAACCGGTTCGTTCCGCAATGCCACCGGGGCGTTCAAATGGCAATGCCGGCCGCGAGCGGGTATGACCGCGGCTTCTACGTAAGGTTACGTATGGTCGGTTTCGCCGCGCGCCGGACAAAGTGCCGACGTGAAGACGCTTTCCAGCCGTTCCTGGGCCAGCCTGTTGGCGGGCCTCACCCTGTTCACCCCGGCCGTGGATGCCGCCGGCCTCCTGGGCAAGATCGCCAAGCTCGCGGAGAAAAAGCCCGTGCCGTTCGACCTGCAGGCGGACTCCGCCGTGCTGGCCAAGGACTACCTCAAGCTCGACAAGCCGGAATCGCTCAAGGGCATCAAGCGCGTCGCCTTCCCGTCGTTCCAAGTCGAGTTCGAGATCCAAAGCCACGAAAACGCCAGTTCGGTGGCCCGGTCGGTGGGCGAAGGCGGCGGGGCGGAGGCGAGCGTCCACACGACTTACTTCCTCAAGGGCGTGGACGACGCCCTGTGCCAGAAGATCACCGACGAACTCTATGCGTCCGTCACCGCCCAGTTGCAGGCCGCCGGCGTGGAGGTGGTGGGGCTCGAAGCGGTGAAGGGCGCGGCCAGCTTCGGAAAATTTCCCCTGAAGCCCACGCCGTTCCACATCGACAAGAGCAAACACGACTCCGTGTTCTGCGCCCCACAGGGCATGCAGACCTATTTCCGGCCCGGCGACCAGCGGCTCGAGTTCGGCGGCATCTCCTTCAGCACCCTCGACTGGAACGGCACCTACAAGGCGCTGGGGCAGGAACTCGACGCCGCCCTGATCGAGGCGCGGTTCGTCGTTACGTTCTGCGATCTCGAAGGCAGCAAGCAGGGCTTCTGGCAGACCTATGGTAGCACGGCCACTGCCTCGGTGAAGAGCACCCTGGCCCTGACCTTCCTGCCCGGCGAAACGCGCTTCTGGGTTCACTCCGGCACCGCCAAGGCGAGCGTTTTCAAGCCCAACAACTACGCCTCGCTCACCCTCAAGCACCCCGTGATGGCCGGCAAACAGCTCTTCGAGGTCAAGGACACGACGACCACCGGACAGAAGCTCGGCGACGCCGCCGTGACCGCCCTTGGCGTGGTGTCCTCGCTCAGCGGCGGCCGCAGCATGAGCAGCAAGACCAAGCAGTATGAAGCCCACGTGGAGGGAGCCGAATACGCCGAGGTGGTGAAATCCTATGGCGACGCGGTGACCAAGATGTTTGTGAGCCAGATCAGGGCCGGGCAGTGACTTTCAGGCCGGTGTGTGGATGAACGCAGTGAGCCGTCCCGGGCAACCGGGGCGGCTTTTCGCCGTTGATGCGCCGGTTTGCCCGAATTCGCGGCCTCCGGGCTTGACCAGATTAGCCCGGGCGAACTGCAATCGGCGTCCCTCAAAACTGGGCACCTGTGTGCCGTCACCGCCCGCCCACCAAATTCAGCACCCCAACCCGGATCGCTCCCGCCGATGAACCTCAAGATCGCCTGCGCCTGCGGCCAACACATCGCCTTCGACGTCGAACCCGAGAACGGCCAGATGCCCTGCAGCATCCAATGCCCTTCCTGCCAAACCGACGTCACCAGCCTCGCCAACGCGGAAATCCAGAAGGGACTGGTGCCGGTGCCCCCACCGCCCACGGCCGCGCCCCGTCTCCGCGTGAACGTGGCCCATCATGCGCCCGCGCCGGCTCCCGCGTCCGCGGCGGAAGCGGCCACCCCGCCGCCGCCGGCCGAAACGCCCACGGGGCGTCCGAGCTTCACCGCCCCGCCCCCACCGGCGCCGGTTCGCGACCCGGAAGAGGGCGCTCCCATGGGCAAGTTCCTGCTCGGAATTGTCGGTGTCGTGGTTGGGGCGGTGCTCGGCGTGGCAGTGTGGGTGATGCTCGCCAAGGTCGGACTGGGACTGCGGCTGGTCGCCGTGCTGGTCGGGGTCGGCGCGGGCTTCGGCGGACGGGTGTTCTGCCGCGAAGGTGACAAGGGCCTGGGTGGCATCGCCGCGGTCGTGGCGGTCCTCGCCATGTTCTTCGGCGCCGGCCTGGTGTTTAACGAGAAGGTGGTGGACAAGGTCGTGCAGGAGCTCGACTTCAACGAAAAGGAACTCCGGGAGATGTATGATGACGAGGTGAAGGAAGCGAAGGCCCTCGTCGCGCAGATCCCCAACGGCACCGATGCGGAGATCCGTGCCTACCTCGTGAAGGAGTCCGATAATCCGTCGGAGGTCACCGACGAAGACGTGAAGCTCTTCAAGGTCATGACCGATCTCACCGAGGCCAAGGACATGGCCTCCGGAAAAATCACTTTCGCCGCCTATTCTCAGAAGACCCGGGCCGAAGTGAAGGAGTTCAAGGAAGTCATCAAGGACGCCACGAAAAAGGAACAGGGCACGGTGGCCGCCGTCGGCATGATTGGCGGGCTGCGCCTCTGGATGATCGCCCTGGTTGGCGGCGCGGCCTACAAGATCGCCGCCGGCTGACCCCCTGCCCTTCCCGGAGTATGCCACGCATACGTCTACTCCTGCTGTCTTTGGGCCTGATGTCGGGTCTGGGTTTGGCCCTGGCCGCCCCGGCGCTCAGCTGGACCAACAACTTGCTGACGTGGCGCGATGACCGGCTGCCGGAAGCGCACCTCGACATTTGGTATCTCGAGGCTTTCTGCAAACCGGGCGGCCATGAACGGAAGTGGGACCAGACCCGCGTGCAGCACCAGACCGCGCTGACCTTCCAGGCACCGGACGGTTCGGAACTGCGCTTCCGCACACTGGTGGAAACCAACGTCGAGGTGCTGCACGAGGTCCGGACCGTGCCGGACGGACTCGACTTCACCTTCCTGCTGACCAACCGCGGTTCCACGCCGTGGGAGATCCAATGGTTCCAGCCCGCCTGCGTGCGGGTGGCGGCGTTCACCGGCCGCGACCAGACCGGCTACGTCGCGCGGAGTTTCGTCTTCAGCGAAGGCCGGCTCACGACGCTGGACCGCATGGAGCGCACCACCAATGCGCTTTACCTCGGCGGCCAGGTGTTCCTGCCCCCGGGCATCCGGGCGGCCGACGCCAATCCGCGTCCCCTCGCCCGCCGCCGGGTCAGCAACGGCCTGATCGGCTGTTATTCCGGCGATGATCGCTGGCTGCTGGCCCTCGCCAGCGACCGCACCTTCGAACTGTTTGAGGGTGTCTATGTCTGCCTGCACAGCGACCCGCTCATCGACGGGCTGAAACCCGGCGAAACCAAGCGGCTGCGCCAGCGCCTTTACCTGCTGCCCAACGACCCCCAATCGTTGCACCAGGCGTATCGGCGCGACTTTCCCGCCACCGCCGGTGGATGGTAACTCGATCCAACCCGGTTTGGCAGACCCACAAAGCAGGTTAGATTGGAGCCGATGACGGCGAAATCTGACGCTGCTTGGCATGCCCTTCCTTCCAATGAGGCCCTGGCCTCGCTTGAGACTTCGGCCGACCATGGCCTGACGACGGCCGAAGCCGGCCGGCGCCTCCAGGAGCATGGTCCTAACGAAATGACCGAACGGGTTGGCACGCCCGGCTGGAAGAAGTTCCTGCTCCAGTTCCACCAGGTGCTGGTCTATGTGCTGTTGGTCGCCTCGGCGAAGGCCGCCTTCCTCGGGGAATACGTGGACGCCGCGGTGATCTTCGGCGTGGTCTTCCTCAACGCCATTGTCGGCTACCTTCAGGAGGCCAAGGCCGAACGCGCCATCGGGGCGCTGTCCAAGATGCTCCGGACCGAGGCCACCGTGCGCCGCGACGGCCGCAAACAGCGGGTGCTAGCCGCGCAGCTGGTGCCCGGCGACGTGGTGCTGCTCCAGTCGGGCGACCGGGTGCCGGCCGACCTACGGTTGTTCCTCGTCCGCAGCCTCCAGTGCGATGAGGCGGCACTCACCGGCGAATCCGTCCCGGCCGAGAAATCCGCCGATACGCTGCCCACCGGCACCGGCCTGGGTGACCGCCGGAACGTGGCGTTCGCGGGCACGCTCGTCACCTACGGGCAGGGCGAAGGCGTGGTGACCGCCACCGGCGACCGCACCGAAACCGGCCGCATCGCCACCCTCATCGCCGAGGCGGTGGACCTGATGACGCCGCTCACCAAGAAGATCCAGCACTTCAGCAAGGTGCTGGTCTACGTGATCCTGGCCCTCGCCGTTGTCACCTTCCTGATCGGGTGGCTGCGGGGAAATCCGGCGGACGAGATGTTCATGGCGGCGATTGCCCTGGCCGTCGGCGCCATCCCGGAGGGGTTGCCCGCCGCGGTCACCATCACCCTGGCGATCGGCGTCAGTCGCATGGCCAGACGCCGTGCCATCATCCGGAAGCTGCCCGCCGTGGAAACGCTGGGCAGCACCACGGTGATCTGCTCCGACAAGACGGGCACGCTCACGGAGAACCAGATGACCGTGCGCGAGATCTACGCCGGCGGCGGCTGGTTCACCCTCACCGGCAACGGCTACTCGCCCGAGGGGGGCATCCTGTCCGGAGACCGCCCGATCGTGCCGGCCGACCATCCGGCCCTGGCGGAAACGCTCTGCGCCGGCGTGCTCTGCAACGACACGCTGCTGGTGCCCGACGAGAACGGCCGGCCCAAGGTCCAGGGCGACCCCACGGAAGCCGCCCTGCTCGTCGCCGGCCAGAAGGCGGGCTTCGGCCACACCGACACCCACGCGGCCAATCCCCGGCTCGATGTCATCCCCTTCGAGTCCGAGCACATGTTCATGGCCACCCTCCATGACGCGGAACCCCGGGTCATTTACAAGAAAGGCGCGCTCGACCGGCTGCTGACCCGGTGCGACCGGGCCCTGCGGGCGGACGGCACCGAAGGCCCCCTCGACGCCGAGGCGATCCGCGCGGCCGGCGACCGGATGGCGGCGCAGGGCCTCCGGGTGCTGGCCTTTGCCCGGCGGCACGTGGCACCCGACCACGACGGCCTGGCCCACGCGCACGTGGCGGAGGGGCTGACCTTTCTCGGTCTCCAGGGCATGATTGATCCGCCCCGGGCGGAAGCGGCCCAAGCCGTTCGCGAATGCCTCGGGGCCGGCATCGCCGTGAAGATGATTACCGGCGACCACGCCGTCACCGCCGCGGCCATCGCCGGCCAACTCGGCCTGCGGGGCGCCACCCACGCCGACGGATCGCTCCGGGCCGTCACCGGCGGTGAACTGTCCCGCCTGCCCGCCGACGCGCTGCCTCAGGTCGCGGAGGAGACCGCCGTCTTTGCCCGGGTCGCCCCCGAGCAGAAGCTCCGGCTCGTGCAGGCGCTGCAATCCCGCGGACACGTCGTGGCGATGACCGGCGACGGCGTGAACGACGCCCCGGCCCTCAAGCAGGCCGACATCGGCGTTGCCATGGGCATCACCGGCACGGACGTGGCCAAGGGCGCGGCGGCGATGGTGCTCACCGACGACAACTTCGCCTCCATCAAGGCCGCCGTGGAGGAGGGGCGAAACGTCTTCGACAACCTGGTGAAGTTCATCGTCTGGACCCTGCCGACCAACGGTGGCGAAGGCCTGCTGCTGCTGACCGCCATCGTGCTGGGCGCGCAACTGCCCGTGCTGCCGGTGCACCTGCTGTGGATCAACCTCACCACCGCGATTTTCCTCGGCCTGATGCTGGTGTTTGAGCCCAAGGAACCCGGCCTCATGTCCCGCCCGCCGCGCGATCCCAAGGAGCCGCTCCTGTCCAAGCCGCTGATCATGCGCACCCTGTTCGTCTCGTTCCTGATGCAGTTGGGCGGCTACGGACTGTTCGTCTGGGAACAGCGGGCCCACGGGGCGCCGGTCGAGGAGGCCCGCACCATCGTCACCAACCTGATCATCGTGGTGGAGGCGTTCTACCTGCTGAACTGCCGCTCCCTCACCCATCCGTTCGTGCGCCTGGGCTGGTTCTCCAACCTGTGGATCTGGGGCGGCATCGCCGTGATGCTGGGAGTGCAGTTGCTGTTCAACTACGTGCCCCTCATGAACCGCCTGTTCCACAGCGCGCCCGCCCGCCCGGAAACGTGGCTCCACGTCCTGCTGGTCGGCTTCGTGATCTTCCTCGTGATCGAGGCCGAAAAATGGCTCCGCTTCCACCGTCGGCCAACTGAACCGCACACCCCGTCATGAATCCCGCCCCGCTCCCCGTCGCCGTCTTCGACACCAAATCCTACGACCGCGAACATCTGCTGGCCGTCGCGGCGGACCGCATCGCGTGGCGGTTCCACGAGTTCCGCCTCACGCCCGACACCCTGCCCGCCGCCCGCGGCGCGCAGGCGGCCTGCCTGTTCGTCAACGACCATCTCGACGCGGCCATGTGCGCCCCGCTCGCGGCAGCGGGCATCCGCCACGTCGCGCTGCGCTGCGCGGGATTCAACAACGTGGACCTCGCCGCGGCCCGGGCCGCGGGTCTGACCGTCAGCCGCGTGCCGGCCTACTCGCCCCACGCGGTCGCGGAACATGCCGTAGCCCTGCTGCTCACGCTCAACCGCAAGATCCACCGCGCCTACAACCGCGTCCGCGAGCACAATTTCGCCCTGCACGGCCTCACCGGCTTCGATCTCCACGGCAAGACGGTCGGCATCGTCGGCACCGGCAAGATCGGGCGCATCGCGGCCGAGATTTTCCGCGGCTTCGGCTGCACCGTGCTCGCCCACGATCCGTTCCCGCAAAACGACTGGGCCATCCGCTGCGGCGTCGCCTACGTGCCGCTGCCGGTCCTGCTCTCCACGAGCGACATCGTGTCCCTGCACCTGCCGTTGACGCCGCAGTCACACCATCTGCTGAACCGCGAAACGCTCGCGGTCCTGAAGCCCGGCGCCTACGTCATCAACACCAGCCGCGGCAAACTGGTGGACACCACCGCGCTGATCGAGGCCCTGAAGTCCGGCCGGCTCGGCGGGGTGGCGCTCGACGTTTACGAGGAGGAGGAGGGCGTGTTCTTCGAGGACCTGTCCGCGCAGGTGCTGCCCGACGACGAACTCAACCTGCTGCTCACCTTTCCCAACGTGCTCGTCACCGCGCACCAGGCCTTCCTGACCCGCGAGGCGCTCCATGAGATCGCCCGCGTGACCGTGGAGAACCTGCTGCGCGCCGCCGCGGGCCAGCCGCTGCTGCCGGAAACCCAGCTGAGCTGAGGCCACCTGGAATGAGAACCTTGCCCGGACTTAACGGGAGGGCCGCTCACTTCGAAAATCTGGCCGCACATCCTTCAAGGCCGGGCCAACACCCAGCTCTTCGCGGGCCCCGTCACAGCCCTAGGCCGGCCAGCACCTGGAAGTAGATCCAGTGCCCGAAATCGTTCGGGTGATTGATGTTGTTCCCCAGCAGATCCTCCGGCTTTTTGCGGGCGGCCAGGCGCTGCCAGTTGCCGAAAACATCCGCGAAGGCGCAGCCGGTTTCCCGGGCCACGCGTTCGGTAGCCGCGGCGTATTCCTCCATCCGGTGCGAGCCGAACTTCCACCGCGGGTTGGGCGGGAACGCGGAGAACAGCACGATTTCCGCCCCGTTGGCCGCGCGGATGCGCCGGATCATTTCCCGGAGATTCGCCTCAAACTGCGGGATCGCCACGCCGCCTTTGTTGTGGTCGTTCATGCCGAACCCGAGCAGCACGAGGTCCGGTCGCTGGACCAGCACCTTGTCCTGCAACCGAGCCAATCCCTGCACCGTCGCGTCGCCGCCGGTGGCACCGTTGACCGCGGTGATCCGCGCCTGCGGATGCAATTGGCGCAGGTGGTCGGCCCAGCGGTTCCAGAAGATCCATTCCGGCCACGTCGCATCGCCACCGGCAGTGATGCTGTCGCCGTAGGCCACCAGCGTGAAATCGCCGCCTTCCTTCAGCCTCGCCGCCGACCGGGGCAGCAGGGCGACCTGGGACACCTGCACCGGCCAGCGGTTGGTCGGCCGATAGGAGTAATCCACGAAGGCGAAGAAGCCGCCGTTGCCGAACCCGGGAAACTTCGAGTGATCGAAGTCCTCCTGGCCGAAGAGCGAATTGGTGCGGAAGTCCGGAATGCGCGAACCCGGCAGCCGCCGCAGCGTTCCGGCCGCCAGATCCACTGCGAAATCCTTCCCGGCCACATACTCGGTTACACCCGGCCCCGGCAGATAGCCGCTCCGCACGGAAACCGGTTCCGAGGCCAGCGGCGGGTAGGCCAGCGCCGCCGGCGTCTCGCCGATCAAGACCACCGATTCGCCCACTTGCCGCACCGCGGGGACCCCGGGCCGACTCTGGCAGCCAGCCCAACACAGGAGGCCGAGGATCGCCAGGCACGCGCGACCGAGACTTTGTTTCAGGAGATTCATGCGGGCGAAGGTAGGAAGTGTCCACCGGCCGGAGCGACGGGAAAAACGGGTGACATCCCCCCGACCGCCGCAACTCGACACCGGACATTGCCGCCGGCCGTTGAGGCTGCCATAACACCGCCCATGAATCCCCGTTGGCTGGTGTGGACTTGGCTCCTTGCGTCCGTGTGGTGCGGTGGACAGGCCGAAGCAGTAAAGGACCGCCGCGGGGCCGTGCTGAACGACCGGGCTGCCTTCGAGCACGATGCCCGCTGGATTTACAACGACTGGCAAAAGGGGTTCGCGGAGGCCAAACGCACCGGCAAGCCGCTCCTCGTCACGCTGCGCTGCGTGCCCTGCCTCGCGTGCGCCGGCCTCGATGCGCGGGTGCTCATGCAGAACGTGGAGCTGGGTCCGCTGCTGGACCGGTTCGTCTGCGTGCGGGTGATGAACGCCAACGCGCTCGACCTGTCCCTGTTCCAGGTGGATTACGACCTCTCGTTCTCGGCGGTCTTCTTCAACGCCGACGGCACCGTCTATGGCCGCTACGGCTCGTGGACGCATCAGGTGGATTCCCAGAACGCTGCCGTGGACGGATTCCGCGCCGCGCTCGAAGGGGCGCTGTCCCTGCATGCGGACTATCCGGACAACCGCCCCGCGCTCGCGGGCAAGCAGGGCGGCGACCTCGCGTTCAAGGATCCGCTGCAGATTCCCGCGCTGGCCGGCAAATACACCCGCAACCTCGACTGGGAAGGCAAGGTCGTGCAGAGCTGCGTCCACTGCCACCAGATCGGCGACGCCCTGCGCACCTTCCACCGTGAGCGCAAGGAACGGATCCCCGACGACCTGATCTATCCGTGGCCCGCCCCGCTGACCGTCGGTCTGGAACTGGCCCCGGAAAACGCCCGCCGGGTCCGCGCGGTGCAGCCCAATTCTCCCGCCGGCCGCGCCGGTCTGCGGGTGGACGACGAGGTGCTGACCGTCGCAGGCCAGGCCATCGTGTCCGAAGCGGACGTGAGCTGGACCTTGCACCGGTTCGGCGACAGCGGCCTGTTGCCGATCACCGTGAAACGTGCCGGCGCCCCGTGGACCGTGCGACTGGAACTGCCCGCCGGCTGGCGGACCAAGGCCGACATCTCCCGCCGCGTCGGCACCTGGGACATGCGGGCGATGGCCTTGGGCGGACTGCTGCTGGAGGACCTGCCCGACGACCAGCGGGCCGCCCGCGGACTCGGGAAAGACGTCATGGCATTGCGCGTCAAACACGCCGGCGAATACGGGCAGCACGCCGCGGCCAAGCGGGCGGGCTTCCAGAAGGACGACGTGATCGTCGAACTGGACGGCACCACCGCCCGCACCACCGAAAGCGAACTCATCGGCCGGCTGCTGCGCACACACCGGGCCGGCGAAACCGTGGCCGCCGTGATCCTCCGCGGCACCGAGCGCAAGCCGCTCACGCTGCCGATGCAGTAGGCAGCACTATGCTGCCGGCGTCCCGACGGCAGTCCGGGGCGAGATGCGCACCGGTGCGGGGGAATCATGCCCATGGTGGTTTTATCCGGTTGAAGTGTGGGCGGGTTGCCCTGCAACCCGTTCGGCTTGCGGGGCAAGCCGCCCACCGCTCCGAATCGCGATGTGCCGGATTTCAGAGGGTCCAGAGAACACGCCGACTGCCGTCGCCGGCGGCCAGGCCGAACTGCGAAGGAACGCGTGCCTTCGGATTCTGCCGGCGGGACGCCGGCAGCACTTTCAGAAGCCCGGCGGCGGTTCCACGAAGTCGGCCAGCACGCTGGACCGCATCTCGGCGGGGATTGGCAGGTATTTGCCCGTGGCCTCGGCGAGCAGATTGCCTTCGCCATCACGCAGCTCACCGCGGGTGAGGAAGATCCGGCCACGCTTGTTTTCGACCAATTCCCCGCGCGCCACCACGTCCACGCCGGGCCGGGTGGGTCGCAGGTATCGGACCGTCAGCTCTGCACAATAGGCGAACTGCTTCGTCTCCGCGCTGGCGGCCCAGACCATGATCTCGTCCAGCACCGTGCCCACGAGGCCGCCATGCACCACTCCGGTGAACCCGCAGCAGTCGGCCCGGAACCGGAACCGCGTCTCCACCGCCCCCGGCACGGCCCCGATGGGCAGCCGGAGTCCGATGGGATTCTCCAGGCCACAGGCAAAACAACTGCGGGTCGGCGGAAGCGGCTGCATGTGCGCAGCGTGGACGCCGGCCCCAACTGATTCCAGCCGGCTTTGCGGGCGGCGTTGCATTCCCGGCATGGCACCGTGCCTCGCGGGCATGGTTCCGGACCGAATCCCGCGCACCATGCCGCCGTCCACTTCTCGGCAGTTCGTCCCGTCCGTCCCCGAGGGATTCCGCACCGTTCCGGCAAAAGCTCAGCCGGGCGGCGTGCAAACTCATGGACGCTGGCGGACCGCTGCCTAGACTCGTTTGCACTGCCTGATTTATGAGCATCCGATACCGCCTTGCCCTAGTGTGGCTGGCCGCCCTGCTGGCCGCCGTCAACCTGCGCGCCGAACCCCTCCGCGTTTTCATCCGCGGCGGCATCAAGACCCACGGTCCCAACCAGCACGACCATCCCCGCTTCCTCGGCGAATGGACCAAGCTGCTCGGCGAACGCGGGATCACCACCAGCGGCGCGATGGAGTTTCCCACCGCCGCCCAGCTCGACGCCACCGACGTCGTGATCATCTACGCCGCGGACGGCATGAAGATCGTCGGCGACGAGCGCGCCCGGTTTGAGAAGTTTCTCCAGCGCGGCGGCGGCGTGGTCGTCATCCACGACGGCGTGGTGAGCGCCGACCAGCACGAGTGGTGCAAGTCCATCATCGGCGGCGCGTGGCGCTGGGACGGCGACAAGAAGACCAAGTGGCACGAGGGCGAAGTGGGCATCTACTTCGTGAACCAGGATCACCCGATCGTGCAGGGCATCTCCAACTTCGACTGGAAGGACGAGGTTTACAACCAGCTCGACATGGCGCCCGACGTGGACGTGCTGGCGCAGAGCTTCGTGGACGTCTTCAACATCTGGCCGCAGCTCTGGACCTACGAGAAGACGCTCGCGGGTGGTTCCAAGCCGTATCGCGCCTTCGTCAGCATCCCGGGCCACGAGTTCGACATCTTCAACACGCCCCACTACCGCACCATCCTGCTCCGCGGCATCGCGTGGGCCGGCCAGCGGCCGAACACCGACGAGTTCACCAAGCCCGAGGAACTCGCCTCGCTGAAGTATCCCGCCGGCGGTCCGCGCCGCGCCCCGGACGCGCTCAAGACGCTCAACACGCATCCGGAGTTCAACGTCACGCTGACCGCGGACGAGAACGTCGCCGAGAAGATCATGTCCGTGGACTGGGACGCCCAGGGACGCCTGTGGGTCGTGGAAACGCCCGAGTATCCCGGCGGTCTCGACGTGAACAAAAACGACTTCAAGGCCTACTGGAACCGCGCTCAGCATCCCGACCAGTTCCCGGTCGGCGGCAAGGAAGCCCGCAAGCCCAAGGACCGCATCTCGATCCTGGAAGACACGAACGGTGACGGCGTGATGGACAAGAAGACGGTCTTTGCCGACGGCCTGGAGCTGCCCACGTCGTCCGTGTTCTGGAAGGACGGCGTCATCGTCTCGCAGGCGCCCGACATCCTCTTCATCCGCGACACCAACGGGGACGGCAAGGCTGACAAAGTCGAGACACTCTACACCGGCTGGGGCACGTTCGACACCCACGCGGTGATCAACAACTTCAAGTGGGGTTTCGACGGCTGGGTTTACGGCACGGTCGGCTACACCCGCGGCCGCGTGAAATCCGGCGACGGCTCGAAGAACTTCGGTGACATCGCGGCCGGCGTGTTCCGCTTCCGTCCCGACGGCTCGGCGCTTGAGCAGATCGCCGCCGGCGGTTGCAACACCTGGGGCTGCGAGGTCGCGCCCGACGGCGAAATCGTCTTCACCACCGCCACCTGCGGCGAACCGATCTGCCATGTCGTCATTCCCGAGAAGATCCTCGCCCGCGGCCAGGTCGGCGGGATGAAGGCGTTCCTGAACGTCATCGAGGAGAACAAGATCTACCCCGCGTTCGACGAAAAACGTCAGCCCTACGTGCAGATCGACTGGGTCGGCGCCTGGACCGCCGCCGCCGGGGCGACCATCTATGACGGCGGCGCCTGGCCGGCCAAGTGGGCACCGGACGACCGCTATTCGTTCTTCATGAGCGAAGCGACTCGCCAGCTCTACCACCACGAGTTCCTCGATCCCAAGGGCGCGACCTACCAGGGCCGCAAGGAGGACGGCCGCAAGCAGACGGAGTTCATCGCGAGCACCGACTACTGGTTCCGCCCGATCACGGCCCGCGTCGGTCCCGATGGGGCGATCTACCTCGTGGACTTCTACAACCAGATCGCCGTCCACAACGACACCCGCGGACCCGCCCACGGCGCGCGCAACGCCGCCACCCGGCCGGACCGCGACCACCACTTCACCCGCGTCTATCGCATCCAGCACAAGGAAGCGAAGGCACTGCCCGCCGCGAACCTCGACAAGAACGACCCCGCCGGCCTCGTGAAGCTGCTCGAACATCCCAACGGCTGGGTTCGCGGCACGGCCAACCGCCTGCTCAACGAAACGCAGGCTCCGCAGGCGGTCGCGCCGCTCGTGCAGACCGCCAAGGGCAGCCCCAGCAAGTATGGCCGCCTCCAGGCCGTGTATGCCCTGAACAACCTCGGCAAACTGGAAGACGGCGTGCTCCTCGCCGCCTTGCAGGACAAGGAAGGCGCCGTGCGCAAGACTGCCGCCAAGATTGCCGGCGAACGGGCCGAGGTCAGCAATCCGGGCCGGGCCGCCATCCAGGCGCTGCTGAACGACCCGGACGGACGCGCCAAGATCAACGCCCTCATGGCGCTCGGTTCGCTGCCCGCCACCCGTGAAACCGCCGACGCCGTGATCTCCGCCTGGCCGAGCCTGAAGGATCGCTGGCTGGAATCCGCCGCCGTCGGTGCCGCGGCGAAGGACCCGGTGCTCTATCTCGAAGCCGCCTTCGGCGCGAAGGACCCCGCCTTCCTCGCCGGCTTCGTGCCGCACCTCGCCCGTCTCGCGGCCACCAGCGCTGACGCTGCGACCGGCGCCCGGCTGCTGGCCCTGCTCGCCGCCGCCCCCCCTTCGGCCGACGGCCTGAAGCAGGCCACGCTCGACGCCTTCACCGCCAACCTGCGCGGCAACGCGGCCCCGGCCTGGAATGACGCCCTCGGAGCCTCGCTGAAGAAGCTGCTCGCCGTGGAACGCACCGCGGCCTCGGTCCTGCCGCTCGTTGCCCGCTGGGATCGCGACGGCAAGCTCGCCAATGACGTGAAGCCCGCGGTCGCCAAGGCGGTCGCCGCCCTCGCCGACAAGTCGCTCAACGACGACGCCCGCGGCCAGGTCGCGGCCAACCTCATCGGCGTGCGTTCGCTGGACGCCGGCATCGTGCCCGCGGTGGCCAAACTGCTGGGCAGCGATGCGAGTGTCGGCCTTCAGCGGCGCGTCGTGGATGCGCTCGGCAATGCGGCGGAAGCCGCCGGCGCCCTGGTCCCGGCGTTCGAGAAACTGGCCCCCGACCTCGTGGAGCCGGCCTTCGGACAGATCGTGAAGCGCGCCGACACCGCGAACGCCTTCCTCGACGCGGTCGCCGCCAAACAGGTGGACCTGCTCAAGCTCGGGCCGGCCCGCCAGCACCGGCTGCGCACCCATCCCGACCAGGCCGTCGCCAAGCGCGCCAACCAGGTGATCGACGATCTCAAGGGCCCCGAGGCCAAGGAGAAGGACGCGCTCATCGCCAAGTTCACCCCGGAAGTCCTCAAGCCCGGCAATCTGGAGAACGGCAGGAAGCTCTACACCGCCAACTGCGCGGGCTGCCACGTTTACAAGGAAGAGGGCCGCAACCTGGCTCCGAACCTCACCGGCATGGGCGCCCACGGTCCGGTGGATCTGCTCATCCACATCGTGGACCCCAACCGTCTGGTGGAACCCAACTTCGTCTCCACTCTCATCGAGACCAAGGACGAGCAGTCCTTCGACGGCATCATTGACCGGGAGAACGCGAGCGAGGTTGTCCTGCGCAACGCCACGAGCGACTTCACGATCCGCACCGCCGACATCAAGTCCCGCAGCTCGACCGGGCGTTCCCTGATGCCGGAGGGCTTCGAGCAGCTGGGCGCGGAGGGACTGCGCGACCTGCTCGCCTACATGTGCGCGGACGAAAACCGCTTCCGCATGATCGACCTGACCAGCGCCTTTACGGCCAACACCAGCCGCGGCCTCTACTACAGCCCCGACATCACCGACGAAACGATCACCTTCCGGAGCTGGGGCCTGAAGCGCGTTGGCGACATCCCCTTCGACGTGATCAGCCCGCAGAAGGCCGTCGCCAACGTGGTCGTGCTCAAGGGCGGCGCCCGCGAGTCGTGGTCCAGGAAGTCGCTGCCCCAGCGCGTCGAGGTGAAGGTCGGCGTGGCCGCGGCGCAGCTTCACTTCCTCGGCGGCGTGGGCGGCTGGGCCTATCCGGCGGTCGGCGAGGAGATCCCGGTGATGAAGGTCACGCTGCACCACGCGGGCGGCGAGACGCAGGAGCTCGTGTTCCGCAACGGCCAGGAAATCGCCGACTACAACGGGGCGCACGACGTGCCCGGATCGAAGGCCCTGGCGCAGTTCGTCCGCGGGCGCGGCCAGGTGCGCTGGTTCAGCAAGAACGTGAAGAACTCCAAGGCTGTCATCGAGCGGCTCACCCTCGAGAGCTACGACAACATGGTGGCCCCGACGTTCTTCGCCATCACGGCCGACACCGAACCCGGCAAGCCCGCGGCGACCGAGGCGGAAAAGCCCAAGCGCGCGGCCCTCAAGTGGGGCAACGGGCTCAAGACCCTGCTCATCGGCGGCGGCGCGTCCCATGACTACAACCGCTGGTTCAACCTCGCGGACGTGCAGATGCTCAACGCGACCGCCAAGATCAGCGCGAACTACCTCGAACCGCAGGACGTCACGGTGGACGACGTGAAGACCGCCGACGTGCTGCTCATCAGCGCCAACAAGGCGTTCCCCGATGCCGGCGTGCGGGAGGCCATCTTTGCCCACGCCAAGGCGGGTAAGGGCCTCGTCCTGCTGCATCCCGGCCTGTGGTATAACTGGCCGAACTGGGCGGCCTTCAACAAGGAGCTCGCCGGCGGCGGCTCGCGCGGCCACGACCGCTACGGCGAATTCGAGGTGACCGTGACTGGCGGCTCCCATCCTTTGCTCAAGGGTGTTCCTGCCAGCTTCAAGCTGAGCGACGAGCTCTACTACTTCGAGCCCGACAGTGCCGGCACGGCCATCGAGGTGCTCGCCACCGCGACCTCCACCGCCAAGAGCAAGACCTACCCGCAGGTCTTCGTGGTGAAGCATCCGCAGACCCGCATCGCCGGCATCACGCTCGGCCATGACGGCGTCGCCCACAGCCATCCCGCCTACCAACAGCTGCTGAAGAACGCGGTGCTGTGGGTGGCGAAGAAGGACGAGCTGATCACCGCCGGTCCGCAGTAAGCGAATTCTTCGGCCAGTTCTCGGACGCCGGGCGGAATTCCGTCCGGCGTTTTTGTTGAGACCGGGACGGGCCGGCGCAAGGGTCGGCCCGATGCGTTTGCGGTGCTTCTTCGATTGCGGGGCCGGAGTCTGTCTGTGGGCGGCGGACTCGGCGGCCCGCACCCGCTTCGATTACGCGGTGGAACTGGGTTCCCTGCCGCTGTGCCCGCAGACGCGGGCTGCCGGTGAGGCACTCATGGCGGCGCACGACCAGTTCGTGCAGGCAGCCCTGGCCGGGGCGCCACCGGACGAAGCCTCCGTCGCCCGGTGGCGCGCAGCGGCGCGCGCCTGGCTGGCCACCGTCCAAACCGAACTGGGCCCGGACTTCGTCGTCGAGGACGCCCTGGAACCGCCCCCCGACCCCGGCGGCGACGCGGCCCGGCCCGACGAATGCGGCCGCATCATCGGCTGCTTCCGGAATGACGGCTTTGCCCAGGAGGCCCGGCTTCGCCTGCGGGCCACCCGACAGTGGCGGGACACGGCGGAATTCGATCTGGCCGCCCAGCCGGTCTGGCTGCCGGAACTCCCCGGCCAGCTGCTGGAAGCGTTCGCAGGCTTGCCCGGGTTCGTAACGGCCTGGCATCAGGAGGCGGAGGGCGGTCCGAGCCCGTTTCTCGCCGGCGATCCGGTGGAACACGCCATCGCGTGCGTCCGCGACCGCAACGTGACCGGCTGGGCAAATTGCCTCCGCGAGCTGCGGACCCGCGCCGTGCTGGTGGACCCGGACTGGTTGACCGAGCCTTGGCAACCGGCAGCCAACCATCGTCTGTTCACCGGCGACGCGGAAGAATGGAGCACGCTGTTCGCCGCCGTGGGAGCCGCCGCCACCGGCCACGCGGCCGACGCCGGCCTGTTGGCCCAGGCGCGGGACCGCCTGCTCTTCTGCTGGTCCGGTCGGTGGCCGGGCAACGCGGCCGAGGCCTTGCTCCAAGCCGGATTCACCCGGGCTGCGTTCAACCGCTTCGAGCGCTGACTTCGCGGATTCGCGGTTGTCGGCCCCACCGCTCCGGCCCATCGTTTGGCCATTCCATGAAAGCCTTCCTTGCCCTCCTGCTGCTGGCAGCGGTTTCGGCCGCTAGCGCCGACGTGCCTTTGCCCAAATTCCGCGCGGTCAACGTGGATACCAACATTGCCATCGGCTACGGGCTCGCGCTGGCGGACATCGACGGTGACCGGCGTCCGGACATCATCCTGTGCGACAAGAACCACGTCGTTTGGTATCGCAATCCGTCGTGGGAGAAGTTCGTGCTCGCGGAGAAGCTCACCGAGTTGGACCACGTCTGCGTGGCGGCGGCAGACATTGACGGTGACGGCAAGGCCGAGGTCGCGGTCGGGGCCGGCTGGAACCCGGGTGACACGCAGAACTCCGGGGCGCTGTTTTTCCTGCGTCCGCCCGCCGACCGCACGCAACGGTGGACACCCGTGAAGCTGCCCCACGAGCCCACGATGCACCGCATCCGTTGGGTGCCGGACTGGCAGGGCCGGATGACGCTCATCAGCGTTCCGCTGCATGGCCGCGGCAACGATGCCGGCAAGGGCACCGGCGCGGGCGTGAAGATCCAGCGGTATCGGCCCCCAGAAACTCCGGAAGGCGAATGGCAGGTGGAGACCCTCAACGACCAATTTCACAAGACGCACAACTTCGACTTCGTGCAGTGGGACGACGACGACTCGAAGGAGATCGCCGTCGCCGCCAAGGAGGGGGTGTTCGTCCTGAACTGGTCACGGGAACAGAACGGCTATTTCTCGGAACAGGTCGGCTCCGACGAAAACGGCGGCTGCGGCGAGGTTCGCACCGGCCGTCTCGGCAACGGCGGCACCTTTCTCTGCGCCGTGTCGCCGATGCACGGCAACCAGCTCGCGCTATTCACGGGCAAGCCGGGCGCGAAAGGCCCCTGGAACCGCCGGGTGCTCGACGACTCGCTGATTGACGGCCACGGACTTGCCTGCGGCGACCTGCTCGGGATCGGCCGCGACCAGATTGTGGTGGGCTGGCGCGCGATGGGCCGGCCGAAGTCGGTGAAGGTCGGCTTGAAGTTGCTGACGCCGCTGGACGCCGACGGCACCGAATGGCGCACCACCCTGCTCGATGACGACACGATGGCCTGCGAGGACGTGCAACTCGCCGACCTCAACGGTGACGGCAAGCTCGACATCGTGGCCGCCGGACGCGCGACGAAGAACGTGAAGGTGTGGCTCAACGAGCGCTGACCATGTGGACGGTTTACGCCTATGCCGGCTGTGACACCTGCCGGAAAGCGCTCCGCTTCCTGTCGGACCGCGGCATTCCTCACTCCGTCATTCCCATCCGCGAGCAACCGCCCACCAAGGCTGAACTGCGGCGCATGCTGAAGCTGTGTGGCGGTGAAATCCGTCGGCTCTTCAACACGTCGGGTCAGGACTACCGGGCCCTGGGAATGGGCCAGCGGCTGCCCACCCTGTCCGAAGACGCGGCCATCGAGCTCCTGGCCGGCAACGGCAACCTCGTGAAGCGGCCGTTCGTGGTGACGCCCCGGGGCGGCACCGTCGGCTTTGCTCCGGAGGAATGGGAGCGGCTGACGAAAGAGTGAGCGGCCCCCGGCGGATTCCGTTCCGGGGCCCGCTTGCCCGCCGGGCATTCCTCTCCCACCTTCCGCGCGCTCATGAGCAAGATTGTCGGCATAGACCTCGGCACCACCAATTCGCTCGTCGCAGTCGTGGACAGCGGGATCCCGTATGTGATCGCGGACGCGGACGGACAGCGCCTAACGCCGTCGGTCGTGCATGTGCCCGGAGCGGCGGCCGAACCGGTGGTCGGACACCGCGCCAACCGCGTCCGCGTGCTCAAGCCGGCCGAGACGGTCTATTCCGTGAAGCGGTTCATCGGCCGCCGGGGGAGCGACATTCCCCGGGAAGACATGTTGGTCACCTATCCGGTGCAGGGCGAAGGCACCGGCCCCGTCACGATCCCGCTCCACGGCCGTGCGTGGACACCGGAGGAGATTTCCGCCGAGGTCTTGAAGAAGCTGAAACGCGATGCGGAGACCTCGCTCGGGGAACCGGTGAGCCGCGCGGTGATCACGGTCCCGGCCTATTTCAACGACGCTCAGCGGAACGCCACGATCCGCGCCGGCGAGCTCGCGGGCTTCAAGGTCGAGCGGATCGTCAACGAGCCCACGGCCGCCGCGCTGGCCTACGGGCTCGATAAGCTCAAGGACCGGGCCAGAATCGCGGTTTACGACCTCGGCGGCGGCACGTTTGACCTCTCCATCCTTGAGCTGAACCAGGGCGTCTTCCAGGTGCTGAGCACCAACGGCAACACCCGGCTCGGCGGTGATGACCTCGACAAGCGGCTCACGGATTTCCTGGTGCAGAAGATCGCCGAAGCCGGCGGCCCCCGGCTCGCCGGCCCGGAAACGCACGGCCTGTTGAGCCGCATCCGCGAGGCCGCGGAGCAGGCCAAGATCCGCCTCAGCTCCGACGAGGAGGTGGAGGTGTCCCTGCCCTTCCTGACGCCGGAATTCAGCTTCAGCCTGCGCCTCACCCGCGCCGAATTGGAGCGCCTCACGCGCGACCTGATCGAGCGGACCAAGGCCCACTGCCTCCGCTCGCTGGCCGATGCCAAACTGGAGGCCAGGGATCTCGACCAGGTCATCCTCGTCGGCGGCCAGACCCGCATGCCGCTCGTGCGCCGGCTGGTTTCCGAGTGGTTTGGCTGCGCCGAATTCGCCGAGACCCGGGGCGACGTCCGCCTGGGCGACGAGTTTCACACGGCCAAGGGACCGCAGCTGAACACCGGCCAGAATCCGGACGAGGCCGTGGCCCTCGGCGCGGCCATCCAGGCAGAGATCCTCGCCGGCGGCTTCAAGACGATGCTGCTGCTCGACGTGACGCCGCTGTCGCTGGGCATCGAGACCTTCGGCGGGCTGATGAACGTGATCATCCACCGCAACAGCACCATCCCGATCAAGGCCGGCGAGATGTTCACCACCGCGGTGGACAACCAGCGTTCCATGCTCATCCACGTGCTCCAGGGCGAACGCGAACGCGCCCGGGACAACTGGTCGCTCGGCCGCTTTGAGCTCGAGTTCGAGTCCGCGCCCAAGGGGGTGCCGCGCGTCGGCGTGCAGTTCGAGATCGACGCCAACGGCATCCTCCACGTGCTCGCCCGCGACGTGAAGACCGGCCACCAGAAGGTCGTGGAGATGAAGTCGGCCGTGGACGTGAGCGACGCCGAGGTCAACCGCATGATCGAGGAGTCCGTCGAGAACGCCTTCGACGACCTCCGGGCCCGGCAGTGGATCGAGGCCAAACTTCGGGCGGGCGAAACCCTCACCGCCACCCGCAAGACGATGGCCGACTACGACGCAGAACTCGATCCGGAGTATCGCCAGCAGCTCCACGCCGCGTTGGAGGAAGTGGAAAACGTGCTGTCTTTGGAAAACCCCAAGACCAAGACCGGCGACCCGGCCAAACTGAAGGCGGCCACGGCTCAGCTCGACGAGGTGACGAAACCGCTCGCGGACTACGCCATGGACCGCGTGATGGAAGCCATGTTGCGCAAACGAGGCCTGCTGCCCCCGGAACCTCCGCTGCCCCCGGAGGACCCGCCCCAACCGCCCTCTCCGTAAGGCTTGGAATCCAATCAGTGGGCTGGCGTCGTCCGCATCGCTCATCAACTCAGCCAAGCCTGTCGCCCCGTGAAATTTGAGAAGGTGTGAACGGCCGCGACTTCGGCCCGCGTCACCCGACGGCCAGTGTGAACCAACGGAATGCCGTTGCGGGTGCAAAGATGCCCGGAGCGGACCGCGGAACGGGGACTGACACCCCGTGGCAAAGCGGAACGACGCTTGGGGACAACCTTGGCGGTGTGGACCTTTTTCATGGGACAAAGAAACGGGGAGTTTTTCCCACCGTGAATCCGGCCGAGGACATGGATGGGAAAATCCCCTGCGTTCGTCTTGAGGCTGCACCGCTTTTCGCCGCCTTGCCAAGCGGCGTCCGGCCGGTCATACAAATTCAGGATGTCACACACGCTTTCCGTCCGCCTGCCCGCCAGCCTCGCCCGGCGTCTGGCCGCCACCGCCGCCAAGCGGGGGCAACGCCGTTCCGCCTTGGTCGTGGCCGCGCTGGATAGCCACCTGCCGGCCGGTGACGATTACGACTGGACGACCGATCTGGCTGCCCTGCCCGCTTCCGTGCTCCACCGCCCCCGCGCCAAGGGACTCCGGCCCCGGCTGTAAGCCGCCGCCCCATGCGCTTCATCCTCGACACGAATCTGCTTTCGGAGCCGTCCAAGAAATCACCCGATGAACGGGTGGTGACATGGCTCCGGGAAAACCGGGCCGAAAGCGCGTTGGCGGCCATCACGCTCGCGGAACTGCGCTACGGGATTGAACGTCAGCCCGAATCCAAACGGACCCGCGGCCTTGACCGGCAGTTGCGGCGACTCTTGGAAGACGTTGAACGCCGCGTCCTGTCCTTTGACGAGGCGGTGGCGTCGGAATGGGGACGCTACGCGGCGGAATGCGAGGGTGCATTCGGGGCCGAATGGTTGGACCGGGTGGACATCCGCGACAGCCTGATTGCCGCCACCGCCCGGACGCACGGCCTGACTGTGGCCACGCGCAACGTGAAGCATTTCCCCTTTTGCCAAGCCACGAATCCGTGGCTGACCTCGTGAGCCGCCGAGCATGGGCCTGACGATTCATTACACGTTGACCGCGCCGGGCATAAGCACGGAGCGCGAGGCGTTGCGCCTGGTCCGCGCCGCGCACCGGCTCGCGTCCCGGATGCAGGCGGAAGGCATTTTCAAGGCCGTGGGCAAAGTAGGTTCCGGAGGCGCCGCCCAGTCCGCCGCGACGGCGTGGCTGATTCTCCCGGTGCCCGGCGAACCGAATGCTTCCACCGGGCTGGAGATAGCCCCGGAGGCAGGCGCGCTGTTTCCCGTAAGCGTGGGCCGGGATTGCGAGCCACTGTGGGTCGGCCTCTGCCGTTATCCCCCGCGGGCCACGTTAAGAGGGCGTTCGTTGGCCACCCGCTTGGGCAAGGGCTGGCGTCTGTCCGGCTTTTCCAAAACACAGTTTGCGAGCCTGCATGGCTGGGAACACTTCCGCCGCTGCCATGTCGGCATCGTTTCGCTGTTGGCCGGCTTGCGCCCGCTGGGCTTCCGCGTGCGGATTTCCGACGAGGGCGACTATTGGCCACGCCGTTCGGAGCGGGCCTTGCAGGAAAACCTCGACGGCATGAACCGGCTGGTAGCCGCCACGGCGGGCGCGATGAAGGACGCCAGCGGCGGAAAAGTGGAATCCCCGATCTTCGGCCACCGCGAGTTCGAGCGGTTGGAAGCGGAGGGGGCGGCAAAGATTCCGCCCGGGTTCTCCGAGTGGCTGCAAAAGGAAGCGGAGTAGCGAACTGACGGAGTCGCAGCGTCGTGATTTGCCCGAAACCGGAACGGCGAACCTAAAGCGGGTTTTCCGCGATGCCCTTGGCCCACGGTTTTCCGCAAAGCACGTCGTCGAGGGTGGCCAGCTTGAGCTTGTGGGCTTTGGCAAGAGTCACGAGGTAGGCGTCGGTGACGTCGGCATGGCTGGTCACCGTGGGCACCTTGGCGGGGGACGCGTCATCGGCGAGGAATTCCGCGCCGGCGCGGCCGGTGATGTCTTCCAAGGCCGCGAGGGCGTCGGCGTAGCTGGCCCGGTAGCCGGGACTCAGGCTTACCCGCAGAAAGCCGAGCTGGGAAATGGGACAGGTGGCAAAGGTCTTTTGCCTCGCCAGCCAAGCGGACGCTTGCGCGTGGGCGGCGTGGGATTTCCACGCACAGGCGAGCAGGAAATTGACGTCCAACGATCAAGCTCAGCGACCGCCGCCGGAAACGCTCGGTCGGCAGCAACAGTCGTGGACAAATTACCTGAACCGTCCGACTGCCCAGCGGGGCGGCGGTTCGCTCCAGCGCTCTGGTTACGCGTATCGGATGTATCTCTCGCTGATCTTTTCAATCGCAGAGGCAATCGGGTCTGACTTCCATGTCCCAATCTCGTCGAACCAGCCGCTACCGTCCCAAAGACAGATGACCTCAATGTCCGGATCAAGCTGAACTCCGAATGAGCAATCTTCCGTCTCGCACACCGACCAAACGTCGTCAGTGGATAGGTCTCGAAAAAAGCGAAACCTGCCGCGCAACGCAGGATACTCTGAATAAAGTCGTGCATGAAAGGTCGCGGCAAATCTAGTGTAGCGTCTGAGTGCATCAGCTTCCTCCTCGACAACAAACTGAATGTCGGGATTGAGGAGTGGTGAGAGGGTGCTCATGCGCCTAACAGATGGCTCACGGGAAATCGGCAAGGAGAGCTTTGACGGACTCCGCGGTCATTGGCGGGGCATCGGCCGGGGCGACGAGCACCTTGCGGCCGTCCTTGCCTTTCACCAGCCGGGCCTTGTCGGATTTGGCCCGCTCAATCACCAAGCGGTCGCCTTCAAGGGCAAGGGCCACCTTGTCCCCGGGTTGGAGATGCAGGGCCAGCCGGAAGCGGCTGGGGATGACCAATTGGCCCTTGGTGGAAAGTGTCGCCGTGCTCACGGAGCGATGGCTTACCCGTCTTACCCTGCTTGGCAAGGGGGAACCCGGCGGAACGCGACGGCGGGCGCCAACTCTCCCGACCAATGGGCGATCAGCGGACCGCCGCGACCGGGAACCATAGCCTGGCGGGTGGATCCGCCGAATCCGAAACTTGCCGGCGGCGACCCGAACCGCTTTCTTCAGGGGCGTCCGGTTCGCTCCTATAGCTCAAATGGATAGAGCGGCGGTTTCCTAAACCGTTGATCCCAGTTCAATTCCGGGTGGGAGCACCACATTCCAAATCATTGCCTACAAGCCGTTTAGACCACCAGTTACAGCCTGCTGGCAGCATATTTGCGCAGAAGCGCGTGACGGATGCGTGACATTTTGGGCGGCCTGAGTTACCGTTTTCCGCATGGCTCAGGTCCGTCAGAAACGGAAGAAACGCCAGTGGCCCAACGTCTATAGCCGCGTGCATCGCAGCGGTGAAACCGGTTTCATAGTCGACCTTGGCCTAATCAACGGCAAGCGCGAGCGGCACTCGTTCAAAACCAAGGGGGAGGCCGACACGTTCGCCGAGGCCCGCCGTGCTGAACGACTGAACGAAGGCGCCAGTGCCCTGGCATTGTCGCAGGCAGATCGCCAGGACGCCGCCAAGGCTTTGGAAACCCTGCGCCCCCACGACATCACTCTCACCAAGGCGGCCGACTACTACTTCCAGCACGTCCTCGCCTACCGGAATGCCCCCCTCGTTCCGGAAGTCGTGGCCCGGCTCATTGCGGACACCGAGAAGAACGACCGGCGGGACCGCACGGTGGCGGAGCTGCGTTCACGTCTGACCATCTTCGCGAACGACTTCGAGGACCGCCGCCTGAGCGAGGTCACCGTAGAAGAGATCGAGGCATGGACGAATGAAGAGGACTGGTCCGCCAGAACCCGGATCAATTACCTGACCAAGATTTCCCAGCTGTTCAACTACGCCCTCCGCCATCGTTGGGTCGATGCCAACATCGTGGACCGCATTGAACGTCCCACCGCCGAGGACAAGGAGCCTGGAATCCTTTCGGTGGATCAGGTGGCGGCTTTGTTGCAGCACGCGGGTCGGCACGGGCTCCTTGCCTACGTGGCGATTGGCCTCTTTGCTGGCCTGCGGTCGGCCGAATTGCTTCGCCTCCAATGGTCGGCAGTCAACATCGAGGAAAAGTCGATTGTCGTGGGCGCCCAGATCGCCAAAAAACGGTCGCGTCGGGTCGTGGAGATCTGCCCGGCACTGGAGGCCTTCCTGACGGCTGCTGGAGGGACAGGCATGCTCGTAGACGAGAGTTCCTTCAGGGAGAACCTCGATGCCCTCAGACAGGCGGCTGGGTTGGAAGAATGGCCTCACAACGGTCTTCGTCACTCATTCGCCTCCTACCACCTTGCCGCCTATGGCGATGCCATCAAGACGGCGACGATGCTCGGTCACAAGGACCCCGGAGTCGTGCACAACCACTACAAGGCTCTGGTGCAAAAGTCCGAGGCTATGCGATTCTGGAACCTGCGGCCGGTGACGGGAGAATCGGTCGAAGGAGGTTAACCCCATCCTGGCAAGAGCTACTCCGTTGGCGCCGTGAGCACTGATCGACAGGAAGACCGTAACGATTCTTTGCAGGTCGATGCCGCACGCAAGCGGCGCCTGATGGACTCGTCGAATCAGGCCATCTACGAGGCTGAGTGGAAGACGTTGGTGGACGAATGTCGAAGGGAGGTAAGGACCTACGGCTCGCGGTCCAGACTCGCACCAGAAGCCACAACGGAAATTGAAGCCCTAATTGTTCAACGTCTGCCGAAGATCGTTGAGGCATTTAACCCTGGCCGCGAGTCAGGCGCCGGATTTCGCACTTTCCTGCGCAAGCCCATCGAGTTCGCTGACAAAGACTACCGCCGATCTGGCACGGCCGAGCGGACGGAGGTTGGTGTTTTCTCCGCCCCAGACCGTATCGGGGACGGCGACGGTAGCGGGGCGGCCGAAGTGCCCCGGATTGCCCGCAACGTTCTCCATCAAACTTGGGACGAGTCGACGCCTGTGTCCTCACTGGAGGAGATCGAAGCAAAGAACTCGTGGGAGTCGAGGGCTGAGCTGTTCGTTGCGAAATCCCGGTTTACCCGACAGGAGAAAAGCTTCTTCAAGCTAGTAGCATTGGATCACCGGCCTGCGGCGGAAGTCGCCGAAGAGGCCGCCGTCGAGGTGGGCAAGGTCATCGAGGCTGTGGACCGTGTTCGCAAGGCGGTCGAACGCGAGGTTTCAAGGGAGGCAGAGGTTTCCAGCCCGGCCAACCGGTGCTCCACGAAACGCGGGGTAGAGTCGGTCAGGGTTTCCATCGCCTCGCCCATACAAATCCGCGCTCAGTCCAGTGGCGAGGTTTGCGAACCCAAGACGCTGAACCCACGGAGCCTCAAGCCGGTTAAGGGTGGATTGATGTGCGAGCGCATCTTTGGCCCGGTGCGTGACTGGAAATGCGACTGTGACAAATCTCACGGCCCCGCTCCACCCGGCTCCCGGTGTCCACGTTGTGGGAGGGAACTGTTGCCGGCGTCGGCGCGACGCCAACGCATGGGGCACATCGAACTCGCTGCACCCGTCCTAAACGGATGGCTGTTCAAAGAGAACGCCTCGCTCGTATGCCACGTGCTGGGAATGAAACGATCCGAGGTGGAAGCCCTAGTCTACCGCCAAGGTATCCTGGTGCTGGACCCGGGCGCCACCAACCTGAGACTCCACCAGGTCCTCGACGAAGATGGCTTTGCGGATGCCAGGAACGCCTACGGAGCAGAGGCGTTCAGGTGGAAGCTAGGAGCGGCAGCACTCCGCGAAGCGCTGGCTCGCGTGGATCTGGAGAATCGTCTCTTCGAAATTGAGGGGAAACTGGAGAAGTCCACATGCCGTTCGACGCGAAAGCAGTGTCTGGCATTGTCCAAGGACCTCAGGGCCTTGATCAAGTCTGCTCAACGTCTCGAATGGATGGTGATGGACGTGCTGCCAGTCCTGCCTGCCGGACTTCGCCCCGAAATTCCATTACCCCCCTCGTCGAGGATGGACTCGGATCAGGAGGATGATTCAGGGCGGAAGGTAGAGAAGCACCGCTTCGCCACGTCGGATTTGAACCGTCTCTACCGCCGGGTCCTAATGGAGAACCGGCGGGTGAAGGAACTGCGGCAAGCCCGTGCCCCGGAGGCCATCGTTTACCACCGCATTGCCAGCCTGCAAAAGGCGGTGGACGCCCTGCTCCTTATTGGCCGATCGGCGACCAACGAGCGGCGAGAATTGAAGCCGTTGGTGCAGTGCCTGGAGGGCAAGGATGGCCGCTTTCGCAGCAATCTTCTCGGGAAGCGTGTCGATTATTCCGGCAGAGCGGTGATTGTTGTGGGCCCGGAGCTGAAACTGCATCAGTGCGGCATCCCTTGGAAGCTCGGACTCAAGCTTTTCGAGCCGCTCCTGGTGGGGCGGCTGCGTCGTGAAGGATTGGCAGCAACCACAAGGGATGCGCGGTGGCTTTTGGAAAACAACCCGGCGCAGCACCGAGCTGATCTTGAGTCCGTCGCACACGGAAGACTGATCCTCCTGAATCGCGCGCCGACGCTGCACCGCCTCTCCGTCCAGGCATTTGAACCCACCTTCATTTCCGGCGATGCCATTCAACTTCATCCCATGGCCTGTGCCGCGTTTGGAGCCGACTTTGATGGTGACCAAATGGCGGTCCATCTGCCCTTGAGTGAACTGGCACAAGGCGAGGCCAGAGCGCTTATGACGGCCCAAGCAAATGCGCTATCTCCCAGGAACGGGCAGCCCGTCTTTGCGCCAAGTCAGGACATCGTGCTCGGGTGTTACCTCCTTACGCTTGAACCATGGAGCGCCTTGGCACAGGGATCCACTCTCGCGTCACTTCGCTCCACGCCGGAGGTGCTTCTGCTTTTTCAAAGCGGACATTTGAAAACTCATGACCGGATCCGGATTCCGAATCCTGATCAAGACCGCCTGCGCCCCTACGGAGCGTCGAACGGGCGCATCATCAGCACGACGGTGGGAAGAGTCGTCTTGAACGACGCCCTCAATGAGGATCTTGGTTTCGTCAACGAACCCCTCGACAAGAGCGGACTCGGCAAGCTGGTTGCAACCGCATATCGGGTCCTGGGCGCAGACAAGACCCATGCGCTGTTGGATCGCGTCAAGGAAGCCGGCTTTGCGGCAGCCACGCGCGCCGGCATCAGCATCGGCGTTGCTGACCTCGTCGTGCCCCAGGACAAGGACGCGCTGATCCAGGAGGCCAAGGCCATGCAGTTGCCGTGGTCGCGCCTCAGAGACGGCGGTATCATCACCGAGGAGGAATTGCGGGAGGCTAGCATCGCGGGCTGGAATCGCTGCAAACAGAAGATTAAGGAGCGCATGACGGAGACTTTGGCCCCAAGTCATGCACATCCAGAAGCAAACCCGCTGTGGCTCCTGCTGAAATCGAAGGCCCGGGGCACGGAGGAGCAGGTCGTGCAACTTGCCGGCCTTCGCGGGATCATGGACAAGATGAACGGCGACTCTTGTGAGCGGCCGGTCACCTCAAATTTCCGCGAGGGCATGTCGCCTGCAGATCTGTGTGTCTCCGTCTCCGGCGCACGAAAAGGACTCCACCAACGCTCACGGGTCACAGCTGAGGCGGGCTATCTCACCCGAAAGCTGGTTCATGCCGCCCATGACGTGCTTATCACGGTGGAGGACTGTGGGACCAATGAAGGACGCCCGGTCGTGGCCCTGAAGGTGCGAGACAAAACCCTGATCTCGCTCTCTGACCGTCTCGCTGGGCGCGTCGTCGCCGCGGACGTGGCGGACCCCAAGGATCCGTCAACCATCCTGGTCAGGAGCGGTAGCCTCATGCCCGCTGAAGAGGCAGAACGCATCGAACGCGCAGGCGTGGAATGCGTTGTGGTTCGATCCGTCCTTACCTGTCGCGCCAGGAAGGGCATCTGCTCCCGCTGCTACGGAATTGACCCTTCCACCGGTTCCGTTGTTCAAGTGGGAACGCCTGTGGGCGTCATCGCCGCCCAATCCATCGGGGAACCTGGCACGCAGCTCTTGATGCAAACGTTCCACCGGGGAGGCGTTGCCACCGGGGCACGCGGCGAGACCAGCGACATCACCGAAAGCCTTTCTCATATCACCAAGATTCTCGAAGCAAGAAAGCCCAAGAAGCAGGCTTTGTTGGCATCAATGACAGGAATCGTCGCCATCGAGGACGGACTCAAACGCTCACGCGTTATCCGAATTTGGTGTCAGGAGACAGAACGGACGACGGAAACCAGTGTGCCCTTTGGCAGGAGAATCCTGGTGTCGGACGGAGATCTCGTGCGACCGGGCACTAGGCTCACAGACGGCGAGCCGGACCCGAACGATCAGGTTGAGAAGTCCGGGCTGCTGGAATGGCAGACTGCGGCGCTGGATGACATTTTAACCATTTACGCGGAACAGGGTGCGTCAATTGCCGATCAGCATCTCGAAATCGTTGTGCGAGAGATGAGCCGACGGCTACGGATCATCACGCCCGGCGACAGCCGGTTCCTCGCCGATGACAGGGTTGATCGTCAGGCATTTGAGGCCGAACTGGCACGGGTCAAAGCGAACGGTGGAAGGCCGCCAATGGCCAAGCCGCACATCCTCGGGATCAGCAAGCTGCCTGCGTTGGCTGAAAGTTTCCTGACCACCGCGGCCTTCGAGCGAACCTCAACGGCACTTGCCCAGGCAGCCGTTCTGGGGAAGACCGCTGCCATTCGGGACATGGCGGGAAAGGTAATGACCGGCGGTCTGATCCCAGCCGGCACCGGGTTCAATCCGAAGGATGCCAAGGTGGCAGTTTCCACGGCACGTTCCCGACGAACCCAAGGGTCCCAGCGGGAGGGGCAACCCAAGGAGGAAAACCGTTGATGCACGCCTCCTTCATGTCGCCTCGGTGCCATCCTGCCATCCCCCTCACCACCACGGATTTGTCGTGCGGCAGAGGGGCCTGCGGTTCAAACTGACGTCGATACGCCGCAGACGAAATGACGACGCAGTCCCCCTTTGCTCATAACCCAGCAACGCCCCACGCGCCAAACGCCCATGGGCGACGGTTCGTTGTTCCCCAGAGCCCACCGACTCTGTCGTTCGATGTTGGCACTTTAAGGCGTGGAGGCAGAAAATGAGCACCAAGAGCATGGATGTGTTTTCGTTGCGTGATTCCGTCGTTGGCGAATACCGCAAGTTCGCGACCTCCTTCACGACCATCCATGCGGCCGACATTCGACGACAGGTCGAAGCCATCTACGCCGAGGGGCGCTTTTGGCCTGAGCCGCTGATCCAGATCAATCCGAGCTACAGGCCGGGGGCAACGTTCGCTTCGTTGACGGCAGGAGGCGCCCTGCATCCCCGCATTCCCGAGATCTTCCAGGTCCAGGGCAACCCGCTTCGGCTGCACAAGCACCAGGAGCAGGCCATCGCGCTGGCCGCGCAGGGCGAGAGCTACGTCGTGACGACGGGCACCGGTTCCGGCAAGTCGTTGTGTTTCTTCATCCCCATCGTCAGCGCCGTCCTCGCGGAAAAGGCCAAGAGCCCCACGAAGCGCACCCGGGCGATCATCATCTATCCGATGAACGCGCTGGCCAACAGCCAGCTGGAGGAACTCGACAAGTTCGTCGGCAACGTCCCGGGAGAACCGCCGATCACCTTTGCCCGCTATACCGGCCAGGAGGACAGCGAAAAACGTCGGGCCATCGCCGATAACCCGCCCGACATCCTCCTGACCAACTTCATGATGCTCGAACTCCTGATGACCCGTCAGGACGAACTCGACCGGAAGGTGATCGGCAATTGCGCCGGCCTGCGATTCCTCGTGCTCGATGAACTGCACACCTACCGCGGACGCCAAGGTGCTGATGTCGCCCTGCTGGTGCGCCGGGTGCGTGAACGGCTCTCGCCCGAGGATCTCCAGTGCATCGGCACGTCCGCCACCATGGCCAGCGAGGGCTCGTTGGAGGACAAGAGCCGGGTTGTGGCCGGCGTCGCCTCGCGTCTTTTTGCCGCGCAGATTCCGGAAAGCAACGTCATCGTCGAGACGCTCGAACGGGTGACCGATCCGGCCGAGAGCGACACCTCGGTGAAACCTCGCTTGAGGCCAGCCATCGATGCTGGCATTCCGGCGAACATTTCGGATCAGGAGCTGCGGAAACATCCTGTGGCGATCTGGGTGGAGACTCGTTTGGGCGTGAAGTGGTCGGACATGGATCAACGTTGGGTGCGTGCTCAACCCCTCACGCTGGTCAAAGCGGCACAGGAGCTGGCCACGGACTCCGGACGGGAGGAAAGAGTTTGCCGCGAAGCCCTGCGAAGCCTGCTGCTGCGGTCGAGCCTGACGGAGCAGGATCGCACCGGACGCCCGGATGCCTCTTCCCGCAGTTTCTTCGCGTTCAAGCTCCACCAGTTCATCTCAGGGGCCGGGCACGCCTACGCGACCTTGGAGGCCGCTGGCACCCGGACCGTCACGGTGGAAGGCCAGCAGTTCCTGCCGGGTCAGCCCGACAAGCGGCTCTATCCGGTGCATTTCTGCCGCGACTGCGGTCACGAATATCACCCCGTGCGCTTGGCTTCCGATTCCACTGGCCGGGTCTTTCTCTCGCGGGACATCGATGATGCCGCACCTTTCCGTTCCGAGGAGGAGTCCGAAGACATTGAGATCGAGTCTGCCGACCGCGAAGTGTTCGGGTTCCTGACGCCCCATGCGCAGGACTCCGACTTCGATTTTGAAGATCGCGAGAACGACTACCCGGAGACCTGGTTGGAGTATGACGCTGCGGGCAAACCCAGGATCAAACCCCACTTCAGCTCTTCCCGGGTTCGGGAGTTCCGGGTGGCTTCGGATGGCAAGCCCGGACATGGACTCAAGGTGTGGTTCATCCCGGGTCGCTTCCGCTTCTGCCTCCGGTGCAGAGCGACGCACAGCACGTCTGCCCGTGATCGCACGCGTCTTGCCTCCCTTTCGGCTGAAGGTCGAAGCTCGGCGACCACCGTGCTGGTCAGCAGCGCGCTTCGGTGGATGCACGATGGGGACTCCGGGTTGGCGCCTTACACCCGAAAGCTCCTGGGCTTCACCGACAACCGCCAGGATGCCGCCCTTCAGTCCGGCCACTTCAACGACTTCCTCTTCGTCAGCCTCATTCGCGCCGGGTTCTTGGGGGCGCTGGATCAGGCCGGGGAACGAGGACTGCGCAGTGACGAGCTGGGCATCACCCAACAGCAGGCTCTGGGTTTTGACCGGGCCACCCCGGAACTACGGGCCGAGTGGCTGCTGGAACCCGCCTTGAAGGGCTTCAACCTCCAGGAAGCCGAAGCCACGCTGCGTCAGGTTCTCTCCTACCGTGTCTGGTTCGACCAACGACGCGGTTGGCGATACACGAACCCGAACCTGGAACAGCTCGGACTTGTCACGGTGGACTACCTTGGCCTCGACGAGTTGGCCGAAGATCAAACCGCTTTTGAGTCCGCACCCGACCTGCTCCGCCAGGCCAAGCCCGCGGAACGCAAGGCGGTCTACCGGGAAATCTTCGACCACCTGCGCAAGTGGATGGCGATTCGGACGCAAGTGTTGGAGACGGTCGTGCTGGAACAGCTGCTGCAAAAGTCGCACAGCCGGCTTCGCGCACCGTGGGGCTTTGGAATCGACGAGAAACCACGGCGGGCACGCTGGCTGTTGGTGTCTCCGCCCCCACGCAAGGACACCAACCTCCGTGACGAAGAGTTGATCGTTCGTGGTGGTTCCCGGAGTTCTCTGGGGAAGATCCTGCGCTCCTCGAAATCGCCGAGTGGCACCGCGCTCTGGTCCAACACAACCGCCGTGCGCGCCCTCAAGCCCAAGGAGTTTGACGTCCTTATCGAGGCACTGCTTCGGGCAGCCTGCGCGCATGGCCTCGTCTCGGAGGAAAATACTCCGTTTGGTGACCAGACCGGCTTTCGTCTCAACGACGCCTGCGTCCTCTTCAAGCGTGGGACTACGCCAGAGGCGGACAATTCCACGGAGAACGCCTTCTTCCGTTCATTCTACCACAACCTCGCCGCCACGTTGCGGTCACCGGTGCATCCGCTCTTCGGGTTCGAGGCCCGGGAGCATACGGCTCAAGTTGAGGGTGAGAAACGTGCGGTGCGCGAAAAGCGGTTCCGTTTCGGTGAGAAAGAGCGGGGTGAACTGACCGACGACGAGAAGCACCTTAGGGAAATCGGGGAAGCCAACCGTTTCCTCCCCGTCCTCTTCTGTTCGCCCACGATGGAGCTGGGCGTAGACATCTCCGCCCTGAACGCCGTTTACCTGCGCAACGTGCCACCCACGCCGGCGAACTACGCGCAGCGCAGCGGTCGTGCCGGTCGCAGCGGCCAAGCAGCGCTCGTGCTCACCTACAGTTCCTCGCAGAGTCCGCACGACCAGTATTTCTTCCGCGACCCGAAGGCCATGGTGCATGGCGAGGTTCGTCCACCCTTGCTGGACCTGGCCAACCGCGACCTGGTGGAAAGCCATCTGTCGGCCGTTTGGCTCGCCTGCACGGAGCACCCCCTCGACTCCTCCATCGCGGAACTACTGGTCCTGGGCGAAACCGACCGACCAATCCGCAAGGAGGTCAGCGAGCCCATGTCCCGGCCACGGGTTGGAGCCGAGGCGTTGCGTCGCATCCAGCGTGTGCTCGACCTGCTCCAGGAGGATCTCACGCCGGAATTGGCCCCGTGGTATTCCGGTCGTGACGTCTTCGCAGCCGAGGTGGTGAAGAGTGCCCCTCGCCGTTTCGATCAGGCCTTTGATCGGTGGCGTGACCTTTTCGTCGCTGCCGAGCAACAGCGTGATGCCGCCCGCCGGACGATGGACGATTACTCGGCACCTCAGCACGAAAAGCGTGCCGCCCAAATCCGTCATGCCCAGGCCATCGACCAGCTCAACCTGTTGCAGAAGGGCACGAGCAGCCTCTCCAGCGACTTCTACACCTACCGTTACCTCGCCACCGAAGGGTTCCTGCCGGGCTACAATTTCCCCCGCCTGCCCTTGATGGCCTACATCCCGGCCACCAGCGACGGACGAGGTAAGCAGACCTATCTTCAGCGTCCCCGTTTCCTCGCCTTGTCGGAGTTCGGTCCACGTAGCCTGGTGTATCACGAGGGCCGGGCTTACCGCGTCGTGCGCGCCATGCTCGCCCTGAACCAGCAGTCCGGTGGCTCCGCCGATGTGCACCTTCCTACGAAGACGGTGTGGATCTGCCGCCTCTGTGGTGGCGGCCATTGGAACGACGAGGTCTCGATGTGCCACGCCTGCGGTGCTGCCCTCGGCGAGGCCGAGATCGTCAAGCACACCTACCGGATCGAAAACGTCGCCACGCAGCCCACGGAACGTATCACCGCCAACGACGAGGAACGCCAACGTCAGGGCTTCGAACTCCAGACGACCTTCGAGTGGGCCGTTCGCGACCACGTTCTTGACGTGCGGCGTGGCGTCGCCAGCGATGCCGAGGGGGAGATCGTGCGCCTGGCCTATGGTCCCGGTGCGACGATCACCCGGATTAACAAGGGCCTCCGCCGTCGGAAGAACCGCACCCAGCTCGGTTTCAAGATGGACCCGGTGTCGGGCTTTTGGGCGAAGAACGAGGACGAGGAAGAGCAAGCCGATCCCACCATATCGCCTCGGCAGTGGATTGTTCCCACCGTGCAGGATCGCAAGAACGCCCTGCTGCTCCAACCCAGCGAGTGCGAACTGCCCCAGGAGGCCATCGCCACGGTTCAGCACGCGCTGCTGCGCGGCATCGAAGCGGTGTTTCAATTGGAGGAAGGCGAAGTGCTCGCTGAACCCATGCCCACCCGTGACGAGCGCACCGGCTTCCTGTTCTACGAGGCGACAGAAGGCGGTGCCGGCGTCCTGACTCGGTTGGCCGTGGAAGCCGACCTCCTGGCTGAAGTCGCTCGTCAGGCGCTGGCGATCATGCATTTCGAGGTGGAGGAAAGTCTGCCTGCGTCTGCCAGCACTCTGGTGGATGTCGCCGGCACCACCTGTGTCGCTGCCTGCTACCGCTGCGTGATGTCCTACTACAACCAGCCCGATCACGAGTTGCTGGATCGACGTAACGAGGACGCCCGCTCACTCCTCTTGCGGTTGGCGCGCTCCAGGTTGACCGGGATTGAACCCGCAGCGTCACCGTCCACGGCTCAAACCTCTCTAGCGGCTGCCGAAAGCTCACCCCTCGCACAATGGCTGGAGTATGTCCGCCCACTCGGACTCCCGGCTGCGGACTCCGAGCCCCTGGGAGCCAATGGTCTGACCGTGCCGCTGGCCTGGCGGGCCAATTACGTCGCTGCCGCCTTCGAGACGCCCAGCGCCGAGTTGCTGGCCGCCCTCAGAAAAAAGGGCTTCGAGATCGTTGTCCTTGGACTGGATGCCTCCGCGTGGGTTGAGTCGGTTCCGAAGCTCGCCCGTCTCCTTGGAAGACCTGCATGACCGCCACACTTCCATCCTCACCCCAACCGTCACGCTGGACTCCCGGCAGCCTTGTCCGGGCGCGTGGACGCGAATGGATTGTGCTCTCGGGCAGTGACGCCGAGGTCTTGCGCGTGCGACCGGTATCGGGCTCCGAGGAAGACCAGACGCTCATTCACGTCGGCTTGGAGGCTGAACCCGTTACGGACACCGCCTTCCCCAAGCCGGAACCCAGCCAGAGGGCCGGGCACGACGCAGCTCAACTACTCCGGGACGCCCTGATCCTTTCCTTGCGCCGTGGCGCTGGTCCGTTCCGCAGCTTCGGACAGATCGCCATCGAACCGCGAGCCTACCAGCTCGTCCCCCTGCTCATGGCGCTCAAGCTGGAGACGGTTCGGCTGCTGATCGCGGACGATGTCGGCATCGGCAAGACCATTGAGGCCTCCTTGATCGCCCGCGAGCTGCTGGATCGTGGCGAGATCGAGCGCTTTACCGTGCTGTGTCCGCCGCACCTGGTGGATCAATGGGTCACCGAGTTGGAAGGTCGGTTTCACCTGCATCCGGTCGCCGTCACAGCGGCCAGCGCTGCCCGGCTGGAGCGTAATCTCCCTCCCAGCGAGAGCATCTTCACGACGCATCCGCACACGGTCGTCAGTCTCGACTACATCAAGAGCGAGCGCCGTCGGGCCGAGTTTCTACGGGCGTGTCCCGAGCTGGTCATCGTGGACGAAGCGCATACCTGCACGGCCACCGGTCAGGGACGGCACCAGCGGCATGAGCTGCTCAAAGGGCTCGTGGAAACCCCGGCGCGACATCTCGTGATGCTGACGGCCACGCCCCACAGCGGCGATGAACCCGCCTTCTACCGACTGCTCGGCTTGCTGCATCCAGAGTTCGAGCGTTTGGCCGAAGTGACCGGCGACGAGCGGACCAACATGCGGGACCGCCTCTCCCGGCATTTCGTCCAACGCCGGCGACCGGACATCGCGGAATGGCAGGATGGCAGCCTGTTCCCGCGTCGCGAAACCAAGGAGCTGACCTATCGCCTGACCGGAGCGTGGGACAAGTTCTTCGAGGAGGTCCTGGATTACTGCGCCACGGTGGTTGAAGCAGCCGGGGGCGATGAACGTGCCCAGCGGCTGAGTTTCTGGGGCACCCTCGCGCTGATGCGTTGCGTGGCCTCCAGCCCGGCGGCAGCCGCCCAGGCCCTGCGAACGCGTGCTGGAACCACGGACGAAACCAGCGAAGAAGAGCTGGAGGCCCGCGTCTTCGACGGCGCGGCGGACACGCTTCCTGACGACGACCTGGAACCGCCTGCCGCCAGCGAAGCCACTGTGCTGGCCCGTCTCATCGAACAGGCCGAGGAGCTGGCCGGTCAGGCGGGCGATCCCAAGCTGCGACTCCTGACCGACCATCTGGTCGAACAGATCCGTGACGGGTTCAGCCCGGTGGTCTTCTGCCGTTATATCGCCACGGCCCACTACCTGGCCAAGCACCTGGCGACGAAGCTCAAGGACGTGACGGTCGCCGTCGTCACCGGGGAAATCACCTCGGAGGAGCGCAAGGCGAAGGTGGCGTTGCTGGGGGAAGCGGATCGACGACTCTTGATCGCCACGGATTGCCTTTCCGAGGGCGTCAATCTTCAAGACAGCTTTGATGCCGTCGTCCACTACGACCTTTCGTGGAATCCCACCCGGCACGAACAACGCGAGGGCCGCGTGGACCGGTTCGGTCAAAAGCGTTCGGTGGTGCGGGCCACGTTGATCTATGGCGAGAACAACCCAGTGGATGGCGCTGTCCTGGAGGTGATCCTGCGCAAAGCCGAGAAGATCCGCGAGGAGTTGGGCGTGCCGGTGCCCTTGCCGGATGACGGCCATACCCTGAGCAAAGCCCTGATGAAGGCCGTGCTGTTGCGGCGGGGTGAACGCAGCCAACGTCGTCAGCAATCCTTCAGCTTTCTGGAGCTGGAGGAAGCCAAGGCCATCGAGGCGCGCTGGCAGGATGCGGCGGAGAAGGCGAAGCGGAATCGCACGGTGTTCGCCCAGCGTCGGCTCAAGCCCGAGGAAGTCTTGCCTGAATGGCGCAAGTCGCTCGCCGCCCTCGGTGGCAAGGAGGAGGTGCAACGCTTTACCGGCCGCGCCTTGGCTCGCCTCGGTGGTGCGCTGGAACCCATGAAGCGCGGCTTCAAGACGCCGCTCACCGCCTTGCCCGAGGATGTTCGCGAACGACTGGAGGCCGAGGGCTTGTTGGGAACGATGCTGCTCGACTTCGACTACCCGCCCGCATCGCGTTGCCGCCCGGTTCAGCGCAGTCACCCTTTGGTCTCCGTGTTGGCCGAAACGCTACTGGAACGAACGCTCGGCGTGGTGGGGCAAAACGACGAGACCGACCCCGGTGTGCTGGGGCGCGTGGGGTGTTGGGTCGCCGAAGGCGTCACCTCACTGACCTGGGTGGCCCTCGTTCGTTTGCGTCACCAACTGGGTGCCCAGCGCGGCAACACGAGCACCACGACGTTGGTCGAGGAAGCCACTGCCATCGCCTGGGGCAGCAACGAAACCCCGATGGAAGGTCCGGATGCACTGAGGCTCCTTCAACCGGCACCACTGTCCGATCCGCCACCGCATGTGCGTGAGCGGTTTGTTGGCAAGGCCAACGACGAACTGGAGACGCGGAAGCCGGATCTCGCCGCCTTCGCTGAGCGCCGCGCCCAGGCCCTGTTGGCCGACCATCGGCGTGTGCGCGAGGCCGCCGATGCCCGGGGCAGTTACAGCGTGAAGTCCCTGCTGCCCGTCGATGTGATCGGGCTCTTCGTCCTCCTGCCCAAAGTGAACTGACCATGGCCACCCGTAGAAGCACCCGTGCCAAGGAAGCTCAACTGGGTTTCGAGGCCCTCGCCATCGAAGGCAGCCTGCTCTCGCCGGAATGGCTCTCGAAGATCGCTCAGCTCGCGGCGGATTCGCAGAGCGAGGCCGACTATCGGATTCCCAAGGGGTTGAACCTCCGCGATGAAATCGGCCGCTACTGGCGCATCGCTCAAGCGCACTGGAAGGACTTCGCCGCAGGCCTGACTTCCAGCGTTGAGCGTGCCGCCCTGGCCGAGCGTTTCGTGACGTCTCTGCTGCGTGAGAGCTTCGGCTTCACCTCGCTGGCCCAGATCGAGCCTCCCGTGCTTTCCGAGCGTCGCTACCCCATCGGGCACGCCACTTTGGGCCTGCGCGTTCCCGTGGTCATCGCCCCCGCTGCCAGCGGCATTGATACGTTGTCGCCGGCGTTCGGGGATGAAGGTCGCCGGCGCAGTGCCTTTGGCTTGGCCCAGGAATACCTCAATGCGGCGGAGGGGGCCGTGTGGGGCATCGCCACGGACGGTTCGACGCTGCGCATCCTCCGCGACAACGCAAGCCTCACCCGGCCAGCGTGGATCGAGGCAGACGTTGCCCGGATCTTCACCGAGGAACGCTACGCCGATTTCGCCGCCCTCTGGCTGTTGCTCCACGAAACCCGCTTTGGACGCGAGGGCCAGCCGGCCAACGAGTGCGCCTTGGAATCGTGGCGCGAGGCCGGCCGCAAGGAAGGCACACGCGCCCGCGAGCACCTGCGCAAAGGGGTTGAGGAAGCCCTCACTGCCCTCGGCCATGGGTTCCTGTCTCACCCGGACAATCAGGCCCTCCGTGCGACGCTCCAGGATGGCTCGTTGTCCACCCGAGACTACTTCAGCCAACTGCTCCGGCTCGTCTATCGCCTGATCTTCCTGCTGACCGTGGAGGAACGAAACCTCCTGCATCCTGAAGGCACCAGCGATGACGCCAAGGCGCTTTATGCCGGCGGCTACGCCTTGCGTCGTCTCTGCGACCGGTCGGTGAAGCGCAGCGCCCATGACCGGTTCTCCGACCTCTGGGACTCCGCCAAAGTGGTCCTGCGTGGACTGGCTGCCGGAGAACCTCGACTAGGATTGCCCGCTTTGGCCGGCATCTTTGCCCGGAACCAGTGCCCGGCCCTCGATGCCGCGAGGCTGGAGAACCGTGCCTTGCTGCTCGCGCTCTTCAAGCTGGCTTGGCTGCGCGAGGACGGCGCCCTCGCCCGGGTCAATTGGCGGGACATGGGACCCGAGGAATTGGGGAGCGTTTACGAGAGCCTCCTGGAACTGGTCCCCCAAGCCAACGTGGAGCGACGCCAGTTCGGCTTCGCCACGGGCGACGAAACCAAGGGCAACGCCCGGAAGACCACCGGCAGCTACTACACACCCGACAGCCTCGTGCAGGTGCTGCTCGACAGCGCCCTGGAGCCCGTCATCGCCGACACCATCGCCAAGAATCCGGGCAAAGCCATAGAGGCGTTGCTGGGTATTTCCATCGTCGATCCGGCCTGCGGTTCTGGGCACTTCCTACTCGCGGCGGCGCGACGGCTCGCCGCCCATGTGGCCCGTCTTGCGGCCAACGGCACTCCCTCCGGTGCAGAATACCGGCATGCCCTGCGCCAGGTCGTGGGCAAGTGCATCTACGGCGTGGACCTCAACCCGATGGCGGTCGAGTTGTGCAAGGTCAGCCTGTGGATGGAAGCCGTGGAACCCGGCCTGCCGCTGACCTTCCTCAATTCCCACATCCAGCACGGCAACGCTCTCCTGGGCACCACACCTGAGCTGATGGCCAAGGGAATTCCCGACGCCGCCTGGGAACCCATCGAGGGCGACGAGCGCAAGGTGGCCAGCGCCCTCAAGAAGCGGAACAAGCAGGGTGCCAGCGGCCAGCGTTCCTTTGACACGCTGTGGACCTCACCAGCTGACACCGGAGCGCAGGCCGTGACCAAAGCGGTCAACGAACTGGAAGCTGCCTCCGACGCCGATGCCGCTGAACTGGCCCGAAAGGAAGCCAAGTGGGAAGGCATCCTGACCTCGCAGGAATACCGGCAGCAGAAGTTCGTGGCCGACGCTTGGTGCGCCGCCTTCGTCTGGCCCAAGCAATTGGGACCGCTGGCTGAAACGGCTCCAACCAACGAGCTGTGGCGCCAACTCCGCGACGGACAAGGGCGACCGCCGGAACTAACCCAGAAAACCGTCGAGGATCTGGCCCGGCAATACCGATTCTTCCACTGGCACCTACAGTTCCCGCAGGTCTTCACCAAAGGCGGGTTTGATGTGGTGCTCGGTAATCCACCGTGGGAACGGGTGAAGCTTCAGGAGCAGGAATTTTTTGCTGAACGCAGCCCGGAGATAGCCAAGGCCGTCAACGCCGCAGCCCGCAAGAAGCTCATCGCGGCCTTGCCAGCCGAGCAGCCTCAGCTTTGGCAGGACTGGTGCCTCGCCAGCCGCAAGGCTGAAGGCGAGAGCCATGTTCTTCGCCAGTCCGGCCGTTATCCGCTCTGTGGCAAGGGTGACGTGAACACCTACGCCCTGTTCGCCGAGCACAACCGGGCACTGCTCGGGCCGAGTGGTCGTGCTGGCTTCATCGTCCCGCCCGGCCTGGCCACTGACGACACCACGAAGGCGTTCTTCCAAGATCTGACCGCTCGGAATGGCCTAATCGCTTTGTTCGAGTTCGAGAACGAAGAGTTTCTGTTCCCCGGAATCGACCACCGGGTGCGCTTCATCGTCGTGGCCGTCGCCAGGGAGCGCCTAGCATCGGCACCACCCGCGATTATCTCCTACGCCAACCGAAGTGTGAGAACCCTGGCCGACCGTTCGCGCCAGTTCTCGCTCTCTCCTGCCGACTTCGCCCTGCTGAACCCGAACACGCGCACCTGCCCTACCTTCCATTCCCGCCGCGACGCTGACATCAACCTCGCCATTTACCGGCGAGCCGGCGTCCTTTGGCGGGAAGACGACCCCAGTGGCAATCCGTGGAACGTTAGATTCCTTCGCATGTTTGATATGGCGGGCGATTCCGGGCTGTTCCGGAGTAGAGTGGAACTGCAGCAACAAGGCTGCCGGCTAGAGGGAAACCAATTCGTCGACTCGAACCAACGCTTCCTCCCGTTGATCGAAGCCAAGATGGTGCATCACTTTGATCATCGATTCGGCACCTACGAGGGACAGACGGAAGCACAGGATAACCAAGGCAAGCTGCCGGAGTTTGATGATTCTGCGCATGCCGATCCCAATCGGCTGACACATTCCTACTACTGGGTTTCCAACGCTGGAGTTCGAGAGCGGTTGAATGGTCGATGGAACCGGGAATGGCTCTTGGGCTGGCGGGACATTTGCCGCAGCACGGACAGGCGAACGGTTGTTACCTCACTCATTCCAAAAGCATCCGTGGGCGACAAGTTCCTGCTGATGATGCCAGAGGCGGAACCGCGTGATTGCGCATGCCTTTACGGTTGCCTTGCTAGTTTTGCCTTCGACTACGCCGCACGGCAAAAGGTTGGTGGCACTAGCCTCAAATACTTCACAATGCGCCAGCTACCGGTGCTGGCGCCGAGCGCCTTTACGGCGGAGGGGAGTTGGCAGGCTGGAACGACGCTCCGCGACTGGTTAGTTCCTCGCGTCCTTGAACTCACCTACACGGCCTGGGACCTCGAACCCTTCGCCCGCGACGTCGGCTTTGACGGTCCGCCCTTCCGCTGGGATGCCGAGCGCCGCTTCCTGCTCCGCTGCGAACTGGACGCCGCCTTCTTCCACCTCTACGGCCTGAACCGCGAGGACACCGCCTACGTGATGGACACCTTCCCCATCGTCCGGAAGCACGACGAGAAGGCCCACGGCGAATACCGCACCAAGCGCGTCATCCTCGAAATCTACGACGCCCTCGCCGAGTCCACCCGCACCGGCACCCCCTACCAACCCCGCCTCGATCCGGTGCCCGCCAGCTTCCGGTGTGTTCACAAGCCACGCCTGCCAGCAGAGCAACGGGTCGGCTGGGAGACCGCTCCGAAGTTCCTGCTCAGCTTCGTTTACGCCTTCCTCCGCCAGACCGGCAACGAGGCCACCTTCGACCTGCTCGATTCAGTGTTCCATCTGCTGCGCCATCGTGACGGTCACGCGGATGAGTTCGCCACCGCACTGGGTGAGGACGCCAAGGCGTGGCTGAAAACCTTCAACGACCGGCTGCCCAACAGCGAGTTCCTGCCGTTCCTCAAACGCTTGGAGGCGGATGGCTGGATTACCGCCGACCGCAGGACCGGCCGGATGCACCTGACGGAGAAGTTCCCAGCCGTGCCCTTCGATGCTTGGCGCAACTACGACATCAGCGCCGCCCTGCGGGTGATCGCCCACCAGCCTGAAGTCGTTCGTCTCGTGCTCGATCAACCCGACACGCCGCTCGCTTCCAAGGAATTCCTAACTGTGGCGGTCGGCTAACGCTTTCAATCCATGAACCCCGAACTGGATCTTCTCCCGAAGCGCGATTGGCTGTATCCGGTCGCCCAGTCGGAACCGGTTCTCTGGGTGCGGGAAGTTCGCCTGCTTTACCGGCTTGAAGCCGGAGAACCAGCGGAGATCAGACGGGTGAAGTTCCAACGTGGAGTGAACATCGTCTGGGCCAAACCCGCCCATCCCGACGAACCTGATCCTGCCGCACGCGGACGAGGACATGACGTCGGCAAAACGTCCCTCTGCCGATTGATCCGCTACCTGCTGGGCGAAGAGCCATTCGGCCGAGAAGCGCTTCGCCAGGCCATTTCCAACAAAGAATCGCTGTCACGGACTTGGGTGCTGGGAGAGGTCGTTCTGGACGGAAAACCGTGGGCGGTCGCGCGCCCGCTCTACGTCGGAGCCCATCCGTTCGCGATGGAGGGAGTGGATCTGGACCAACTGCTGGCCGCACCAGCGAAGGAACGCCGAGCCCACGACGATTTCGTCGAAGCCGTCGAGCGCCGGGTCGTCGGGAACTTTGCCGTCCAAACGTTCGACGACGATGGCCGAAAGCCGATCCAGTGGCTGCACGTCTTGCAGTGGCTGGCCCGCGACCAGGAGGCGCACTTGGCCGGTCTCTTCAAGTGGCGGGACACCAGCTCCGACCACGAATCCCCCGAACTTTCCGCCAACGAGGCCCAGTTTCTCGCCCGTTGCATCCTCGACGTGACCGATGTGGAGGAGCGCCGGCAGATCGAGCGGCGCAATCTATTGTCCAAGGACAAGACCACGCAGACCGATACCGCGCGCTATCTGGAACGGCGGATCAAGGACGCGCTACAACGCGCCCGCGAGGAGCTTCCCAACGGCCAGGAACTTCCCCAGGTGGGCGAAGCGTTGTTTGTCGATGCAGTCGTAAGGCACGCGAAGCTGCTGGTGGCCGACAAGCGAACCAAGCTGGAGGCGCAACTGGCGGCTCTGAAGCCGGAGGAGCTGGAGACGGCCTTGGAACAAGCGATAGGGGCCACCGCCTTGGCCAAGAGTCGCCACGACGAGCTGTTCCCGCTCGTTCAGGAAACTGAGGATGCATTGAACCGGTTCAGCGATGCAGCCAAGCCGTCTCAGAAGGAGGTGGACGCGTTGGACGTCATCATCGCGAAGCTGAGTCCGGATCGGGCCTTCTGCGAGATTCCGGTGAACATCGCCCTGTTCCGGTGCCCGTTGCTCCAGGAGAAGCGGATGTCCGAGGAGACTCCCCAAAAGCCCGAAAGCAACGTGGACGAACTGGCTGCGCACAAGCGCGAGCATCTCGCCAGGCAACTCGTTGGGATGAAGCGGAACCTTCAACAGTTCGCCCAGCAGTTTGCGGACTGCCGGACCAAGGAGGCGGTTGCCCGCAAGAAGCGGGACGAGATGCGGGAACTTCGTCGGAAGCTCCGCGACCAGATCGTCTCGCTCGATGAAGCATCGGCCACTTGGAAGGTGCGAGCCGAGGACGCCGATTTGAGCCATCGCCGACTCGCCGAAGCGCGCGCGGCGCTCAAGGTGGTGGAGGACGAACTCGACCTGAGCAAAGCCAAGCAGGATGAGGCCCAGAAGAATGTCCGCGTTCGTCAGGGCGAACTGGCCGAGGTGTTTCTGGCCGTTTGCCGCTACTTCAAAGGAGAACAAGCCCAAGGGGAACTGAGGTTCACCCGCGACGAGATCAACGCCCGCATCGGCTCCGGCGGCGGGGCCTACAACGCCTTGAGCAGCCTGGCGTTCGACTTCTGCGCCCTGGTCGCAGCCTTGAACGGCATCGGCCATCATCCCCGTTTCCTGATTCACGACAGCCCTCGTGAATCCGACATGGAGCTGAGTCTCTACCGGCCGCTCTTCCAGTTGGCTGGACACCTGGAGGAAAAGGCCGCCGCCTCGTTCCAATACATCGTCACAACCACCGAGCCGCCTCCGGAAGGAATGGTGACGTCTCCGCACCTGTGTCTGGAGCTGGATGCCTCGAAGCCGGACGGAAAGCTCTTCAAGGAGGATTTGTGAAGGGGCGTCTTTCCATCGCGCGCTGCGGGGAAACCGGTGAGCTGCGGATCAAGCCCCGCCCTCGGCGCGTCCACCGCTCACACTTCGACTCCAGCTACGCCCGCCTTCAAGGCCTCACCCGCGACGAACTCCGCTTCATCCTCGCCCCTCCCTCCCTCGCGGCCGCGACGACCAGCCGAAACCTTCCGCGTCGTAAACGCCAACCTACGAAAGCAGTTCGACGAACACGGCACTCGCCTCCTTGTGGTGGGGGCTTGGGATCGGGAGGCTGTTACGGAATAATCAGACACGACGCCTAAATGGACTTCGATGACTACCCTAACCGAACAAGCCTCGAACACCTTCAACAGAGTGATGAAAGCTCACTCAATCAATCTGCGCGCCTCGCCGTTGGACTTCTCTCTCGGAGAGCAATGCATCCTCCCAGCCTTGAATCAACGCGGAGAGATGATCGCAAACGAGCTTTTCGACTTGGTATTTCCAAAACTTAGCTCAGGCACATACTTTAACTACATGACCTTCGGTGCCTTTGAGAAAGTCATGGAAACCGGAAATCTTCGGTTATTCTCTACCAAAAAGCTGAGTTCTGAAGGCGAGTTCGTCCCTCTTTGCGAAGACCTCGGTCTCACTGGATACTGGCGCAAGAGTTCCGATGGAGCCGTGGAAGGCGAGCACGCCACCTTGATGGACGACTTGTTCTACAAGTCGTTCGTTTTGTCTTCCGAGGAGAACTGCGGCGAACTATGGGACACCTTTGCAGAAAGCGGAACGGGGATTCGGGTTGCCGTCAAAATCGACGTCCATCCTGAATACCCGGACTTCCGACAAGTGTCCTACCAAGGCTCTCCGGCGGTTACCGTCCTTAACGGTCTACTCAAGGCGTTTAAAGAGGCCGGAAGGCACTTCATTCCCTTCGGCATTTCACGAATGCCTGGCTACTACCAACTCAAGAAGTGGAGTCACCACAAGGAATGCCGCCTGATCGCCAAGCGTCATCTTGGGGCCCACGACTGTTTCCCATTTCAAGTCAGCCGCGACGAGCAGCAGAAATGCAACTTCATCGACTGCTCGCTCACCAGTCCGACATGCTCAGCGTTCCAACTCCGATTGGATGACGTAGTCCCGGGGCCGAACGCAAATCCACAGCGGAAATCTCAAATCACCGAACTCACGCGCAAATACAAAGACAGACAGGCTGCCACTATTGCGTCAGTTACGTCCTCGACGCCTTCCCCATCGCCCTGAAGCACCAAGTGGAGACCCTTGCCCAGTCCATCCGCATCGGCACCATCTACCAAATCCGCCTTACCCCCCCAGCAGACCCAACCTGCTGCCAGCCGGACACCCGGGCTGGCGCCGCGTTACAGTCCCCCCAATAATCGCCTCAAAGTAAAAGGATACGACCATGCCAACACATAACCGGTTGAAGGTCCGCAATTTTGCCCAGATTGCGGAGGCGGACATCACGTTTGGCGACCTGACCCTCTTGGTCGGAGCGCAAGGCACCGGCAAGAGCCTGATGCTCCAGTGGTTCAAGGCAGCGTTGGACGGTCGGGAAATCGTCGAGGCGCTCCAAGCGGCGGGTCACGTCACCGAGAAGTCCCGGGTGCTGATTGATCTCATCTTCGGTGCCGGGATGGGGGAAGCGTGGAAGGCGGGCGAAACCTCCGTCTCGTTCAATGGAAAGCGAGTCCTGCCAAAGGCCCTCCGAAAGGCCGGTGCCAAGGTTGGGAAGGTGTTTTTTGTGCCAGCGCATCGAGCCATGCTGATCAGTGATGGCTGGGCTTCGCCATTTCAGAAGCTAACCTCCGACACCCCGGTGGTGGCGCGCCTGTTCAGCCAAAATCTCCACGACCGTTTCAGCACGCGCGGGGAAGGACCGTTGTTCCCGCTCCACGGCCAGCTCAAGGTGGAGTATCGGCATGAAATCGAGAAGGCGGTGTTCCACGGGGGAACCGTGGCCATCGAGGAAGACCGGCAGCATGCCAAGAGGCTGCGGCTGACGCACGGCAAGACGCACCTGCCGTTCATGACCTGGACGGCGGGGCAGCGGGAGTTCACGCCGCTGTTGCTGGGAATGTATCACCTGCTCCCCGCGCGCAAGCTGCTCAAGGACCCGGACATTGACTGGGTGGTGATTGAAGAACCAGAGATGGGCCTACATCCACAGGCGGTGACGGTGGTGATGCTACTGGTGCTGGATCTCCTGTGGCGGGGATACCGAGTGGTCATTTCCACCCACTCACCCCACGTCCTGACTGCTGTCTGGATGCTGCGGCAAATGCACGAGAATGGGGCAAGTTGGAAACGGGTGTGTGAGGCCTTTGGAGTGACCGCTTCGCAACAGATGCAAAAGGTAATGGAAGCCGCGCTAAACAAATCCTACCAAACCCACCTGCTAGCCTACGAAAACGATGGCAGGGTTCATTCCACCGACATTTCTTCGCTGGATCCCGGTTCTGACGACGAGCGCGTTGCGGGCTGGGGCGGGTTGACCGGCTTCAGCTCACGGTTCGGCGAGGCGGTTCGGCGTGCGGTGAATGAGGGGGCAGAATGAGCGGCAAGAACAAGACGGTCACTCCCATCCGAGGCACTTTACAGTCGGGGTCCACCCTGCTGGCCTTGGTTGAGGAGAATCTGGGGGCGGTAAAACCAATCCATCGCTCCTATCTCGCGGAATCCATCAAGCCTGCGTTCGCCGACAGTCTGGAGATTGATGAGAACCTGAAAGCCGGACGAGATCAGGTGAACCGCTGGGACTACCTGCTTGGATTCGCGGCGGGGGCTTGTGTCGTTGGTCTCGAACCACATTCCGCGAAGGATGACCAAGTGATGACGGTCATCCGGAAGAAGCAACGTGCCCAGGAGCAACTCCGTCCACACTTTCGGGATGGGGCCAAGGTAGCGGAATGGTATTGGGTCGCCTCGGGAAAGAACCGGTTTCTCGACACGGAAAGGACCCGCCGATTGTTGGACCAGAACGGCATCCGCTTTGTCTGCCCTCAGCTTGCGCCAAAAGATCTGGAGAAGCTGGAGAAACAACTGCGTCAGAACTTACAGCCAAGGCGACGACGATAGCACACGCATGAAGACCAAAGTCGCGAGTTTCCAGAAACGGAAGACGGTGTCTTCCAAGGAGAAACCACCCGGGAAGAAGGTCGCGCCGGCGGTGAAACAATTGCCGGTGAAGGCCATGGCCGCGGCTAGTGGAGGTCCGGCCCGCAAGCAGTCTTCGCTCGCCGCTTTCAACGAGATCGTGGCGCTCATCGAGACGTCCCGCCGTGAGGCTGGGCGGGCGGTCAACGTCCAGCTCATCGAACTCTACTGGAAGATTGGAGCCGTCATCAGCACGCGCATCGAACGTGACGGCTGGGGCAAGGGCACGGTCGCGGAACTGGCCGCGCATCTGGCGGGCACTCAGGCGGGCACTCGTGGTTTTTCCCCACAGAATCTCTGGCGGATGCGGCAGTTTTTCGACGCCCACCGCGACGCGCCAGTTCTCTCAACGCTGTTGAGAGAACTTCCGTGGTCGGCGCACCTGCACATTCTCAGCGGCACCAAGCGACCGGAGGAGCGTGAGTTCTACCTGAGGTTGGCGGCTTCCAACCGCTGGCCGGTGCGGGAGCTGGCGCGGCAGATCGCCAGCGGCGCGTTTGCCCGGGTGGCGGCAGCGCCAAAACTCTCAACGGCGTTGAGAGTAGTTCACCCGGAGGCCGCGGATCAGTTCAAAGACGTTTACTCGCTGGAGTTTCTCGGACTGTCGGCCGACCACTCGGAAGCCGACTTGCACCGTGCCCTGCTGCGCGATTTGGGTCGGTTCATCACCGAACTGGGCCGCGACTTCTGCTTCGTCGGATCGGAGTATCCGGTGCAGGTCGGCAACCAGGACTTCGCCATTGATCTGGTGTTCTTCCATCGTGGGCTGACCTGCCTCGTGGCCTTCGAGCTGAAGGTCCGGGAGTTCCGCCCGGAGGACCTCGGCAAGCTCAGTTTCTACCTCGAAGCGCTCGACCGTGACGTGAAGAAGCCGCACGAGCGCCCGTCCATCGGCGTGCTGCTGTGCGCCAACAAGGACAACGAGGTGGTGGAATACGCGTTGAGCCGCACCCTCTCCCCGACGCTGGTCGCCGAATACCAGACGGTGCTGCCGTCCAAGGCCGTCCTGCAACGGAAGCTCCACGAACTCTATGCCCAACTCGCACCCGAGGCCGGGGAATCCACGGGAAGTTGAGTTGCCATGCCCGCGCCTCTGTCATCTGTGACCGCTTCCCGCCTGGAAAAGGCGGCGGTGGACAATGGCTTCGACCGGGAGTTTCCGATGGCCGGTGAATGGCTCGCCTTTGCCAGCACGCAATGCCCGCTCCGTATCTGGCTGGGGATGACCACGGGTGGCGGCTGCGTCCTCGCCCTCTCGCAGCACAACGTCGCCGTCGCGCTGGGAACCCTGGGCGAGCCCTTGGAGGAAGCGCTTCCCCCGGGAGCCGTGGGAGCCCGCGTTGTTTCGGACATCCCGACTCTCCATCACCTGATTCGGCGCGCCTTCCAGCTCAGCAAGAGCCTGCCTGACGAACTGCTGCACGTCTTCGTCGCGCGCACAACCACCTTGCCACGAACGACCGAAGCCGAACGCTTGGTCGTCCAACGCGTAGGACAGGACATCTTCCGGCAAGGCCTGCTGGATTACTGGGAAGGCCGTTGCGCCATCACCGGGTTGGCCGTCCCCGAACTCCTCCGCGCCAGCCACATCAAGCCCTGGGCCGCCTGCGAAACCGACGCCGAGCGCCTCGACGTTTACAACGGCCTGCTCCTGGCCCCCCACCTCGACGCCGCCTTCGACCAGGGGTTCATCACCGTCAGCGACAGCGGCGAAGTCATCGTATCGCCAGCCCTCGACGCGAATGCCCGCCAAGTGCTGGGGCTGGGGACGACCCTCAAGGTTCAAATGTCCGTTGAAGGGCACCAGCGAAACTTGCGCTGGCATCGGCAGTTCCTTTTCGTCCATAGCCCATGAAGAAGATGCTGCGTAAGCTGGTATCTGAAAGATCTCGACGGTCTGCCTTCGTGGTGCCGGCGAGGACCCTCGACAATGTCCGGAGAATTCAACGCCGAGTTGATTCGGCTCCTATGGCCGCACGTGGAGCGCTCGCGTCGGTTCTTTCCTACCTGTTCCTAAATGACGGGCCGAGCAACTTGAAGAATCCCGCGTTCCGAATTGCAGAGCCTCATCTGGAAGATTTTGAAAGCGTCTTGGCGCGCTACCTTAAATCGCGCACTAACGGGAATGGGAGGAAGCGCTACGGGAAGGCCGCTTTGATGGCCATTCGCAGAGCCGAGTTTCGCTGCGAGGCATGTGGAGAGGGCGACGTGCGGCTACTGGTGCTCGACCATGCGAACGGACGTGCCGACACCAACGCGTTCTTCGTGCTGTGCGCGAATTGCCACCAGCTCAAGTCGCGCCTCTTTGATTGGACAGGGAGGCCTAAGCTGGAGACTGCGGCGCAGTAGCCAAGACCTCCGAATCCGAAGTGCTTTTGTTCGGGGCGAAGCTATACAAAAGGATCCATCTGCGGACGAAGTCCCCAGATCCATCCCCCCTCTCCAGCCCAGCCAGAAAGCCAAGTCAGAGAGAGGAGGCCAACCCGTTCGTTGCCGCTACGCCGCCAACTGACCTCTTCAGGCAGTTGCCGTCGAAAGGCAGCGAGGTGTGGCGGCGAGGTGCAGGTCTGTCGGGTCTTGGGGCTTTACACCACCGGCGCCATTTCCTTGGTCTCAGGGTTCGGTGGCGTGGTGGTCGGGATCGCATGTTCGACTGACTACTGCCGGTGCCAGATGGGATGGCGCGGCACGGGCAAAGGCGGTTGCGCTCACCTTTAATGCCGCGGCAATCTCGCGGAACTCTTGCAACCAACGAGTAGACCCGACCGCACCATTGGAGGACGGCATTCTGCGATTCGTCACTGACTACAGGCTAGCCGGTATTCTTCCTGCAAGGGCATCCCAGTCTCCACGCCTGGCGAGGCTAGCTGGACTCCGGCATGGATCAGGCAGGCGACCTCAAGTCCGGTCAATGGTTCAGCTAATCCGGGCACCTGATACTTGCGCTCGGTGTCCTGCAACCGCAGGCCGTGCTGCCCGACTAAGGCAGCCTGCAGGGTGAGGTTCTTGGCCGCCTCCGGGGACACAGCACGCAGCCGGTTCAGGGCCGCGATCATCGCCGCCAATGCCTCCGGGTTCACTCCGTCCGCATTGCGCGGGAGGCTTTGCCCGGCGAGCCGGTTCAACATCCGTTCCGCGCGATCCCCGACTGGTCCTTCCGAGTCCAGTTGCCGGGCGCGCTGATAGGCCACCTTCATGGCGTCGGCGTCGCCGGAGTGGCTGGCCACGTCCCCCAACAGCAACCACGCCTGGGCGTCCTGCGGCGCGAGTTTCAACGCGGCTTCCAGATGTTCACGAGCTTCGGGCCATCGGCCCTGCCGGAGCAGGATTCCGCCGAGATTCTTCCGCGCCCACGGCTCGGCGGGGGCGTTTTCCACGGCGGTGCGAAATTCCCGCTCCGCCGCACTTGGATCTCCCAAGCGGCCCAAGGCCACCCCCAACGCAACCCGGCCATGGGTGTGGCTGGGGTCGATTTCGATCAGGTGGCGCAATACGGGAACTGCCTTGGCCGGTTCCCCCAGTTCGCTCAGCGCCACGCCGAGATTGTAGAGCACGTCCGCCTGGTCCGGCCATCGCGACCGGAGCAAGGCGAGCAACTGGATGCCGTCGCGGAGCTGACCGCGCCGCAGCTTCGCGAGGGCGGCTTCGACGGGGTTGAAACCCGCGGTCACCCAATCAACCGAGATCTGTTCTAGGGTCACGGTGACCTGGCCGTTGGCGCCCAGCTCACGGAACTGGCGCTGGAAGAACTCGGCCACGGCCGACTCGAACTCCGGCGTGGCCGGGTCGCGGGCTTCGGCAGGCAGCAAGGTGACGTCGAAGGCCGTCCGAGGGAGGGAAAACTGTTCCATGCGGTTCAAGCGGTGTGGGGCACCCAGCGCAGCCAGGCGCCCAAGCCCAGTTCGTCGGCCCACGCCTGGATCAGCGCGCGGTCCTGGGCTGGGCCGAGGGGCAGTTCCTCGGCGCGGGCCAGCAGGGCTTCCCCTTGCGCCAGGACACCCGCCGTCAGGTAAGGCAGCGTCCACCCCGGTTCGTTGAGTTCCCGCCCCCAGAACTTCGCGAACGCGGCGTTGATGGCGAGGTTCAGGCGGAGCGGAACCTCCGGGATGTTGCGCCGCACCTCCGGGGTCAGCACGGAGGCATGGGTGTCAATCTGCCGTCGGATGGCCTGTTCCTGAGCCGCCTGCAATTCCGGGAACCGGGTGCGGAGATCGAGGTCCACCCGGAACCCGACCGGAACCGACCGCACCATGGTGAGCAGCGAGGTGCGCAGGAACTCGGCGAAGGCGGCCTGCCGGTCCGGCGGCAGACTGGCGCTCGGCGGAAAGGCCCGGACCCACGCCAACGCGTCTCGGTCGGCGACCGGGGCGTCGGTCAGCTCCAGGCGTTCGGCGGGCGGCAGGGCATGCAGCCGCAGGACGTAGGCGCATTGGCTGGCGATCAGGTAATCGGCCATGGCCCGGGCGTTGGGATGAAACGTCACCCGGTGCAACGGGGCGCCCCGGCGGGCAAGCTGCACCCGGGCGAGCAGCGGCGGCTGCAAGCGTTCGTCCGCCTCGACGTGGACCGGCAGGCCAGTCGCGGTCTCGACCTCACACAGGAACTGCTGGCTGATGGCGCCCAGGGACATTGGTGGGCGCACGCTAAAAAACGGCCTCTGGCGCTGCCAGCGGGATGGAAAACTTTTCGCCAACCCGTCAGCGTTGCCCGCGTGAGCGGACCCCAGATCATCGTTTACCAGTTCAGCCGGGACAAAGTGGAGCGCGGCGACTTCAAAGCCTTCCTCGCCCAGTTCGGCGAAGAACGCCTGCCGAGCGGCCCGGCGTTGGCCAACCTGTTGGGTGGCTTCGCGTTCGCCGTGGACGGTTACAACTACGATTCGCGGGAAATCTACGCCATCCCCGAGGTGCGGAAGTTCTACGCTGCCTTTCACCGGGCTTGGCCCTACTGGCTGTATTTCTGCGACCTGAACCAAGACAGCCTGAAGACAATGGTGATGTGCTGCCTGCCCAGCCTTTCGGCGGTCAGCCGGCAGGGCCGGCCGTTGGTCGGGGTCGAGCTGGACCCGATGGAGCTGCTCCGTTTTGTGGCGGATGATTTTGGTCCGATGAACCTGATGTGCGAACGGGCCGGCCTGTCCGAACGCGGGATCTACGACCGCACCAAGGCGGTGATGGAGTTCTTCGGGTTCCCGTTTGATGCGCCGCCGCCACGTTAGGCTGGCCGGCCAATTTCCGGGGAGGTGCGACTTTGGGTGAAAGACCGAGCATGGACAGGAAGCCATGTTCTCCGAAGCTTCCGGACCGGCGACAGGGTTGCCAACAGTATCCTAGGTGTAGAGGAACTCGGGCGGTGTGACTGCGCAACTTCAGCTTCACTTGAACCTAGTTCATTGTGGTTTCATCGCTTTCAACAACGCCCATTCGTTTAGCCGTAATGCGCGTAGGACCGCTTTGCGAATTGAAGGTGATGTTTTTGCCGCGAGCTGCGCGGCCCGTGCTTGGGCAGTCCGAAACTCCTGATCAACGTGATCCGGTTTGGAGCACTCGGGCCACGACATCTTTCCGACACGTTCTGCTTCGGCGGTGATCCGTTTCTCCTTCTCGACCATCGCAGCCTCCAGACGCGTGATGATGCTCTCTCCATCGAACAACGGGGACTTACGGATTGAGTCTCCCTGAGGCGTTCCGATTGAGGGGCCTCCCGTAACGCTCGCGCCTTTGGGGAATCGGGATCCGGCTGAAGCCTGGGTTTCTGGGGCTTTGAGTGGCAGCGTTGTTGTCGGCTTTGAGTTGTCGGGCTGTTTCTTCTTGGGCTGAAAATGCTCCCGGCAGTATTCGGAGTGACTGGCGAACTGATTGACCTTGATCCATGCCATGCACCGAGGACAGCGCGTTGACCCATTTGGGTCCGAAGGCAATTCCGATGCCTCGCAGAATGGAATCTCGCCAAGCCTCGCGTCCAACAGAAGGCCATCCTCGACCGAAATCACCACCATCGAACCCAGAAGCTCGTCCTGTCCGCCATTCTTCCTCAACGTCAGTGCGAATCGGGATTTGTCGTTGAGCCGGACTTCAATAACCGGCTCTTCACCCCTGAGGCTGGAATCAACTTGGGTAACGACACCGAACTTCGGGTTCGTGAGGTGGACGGCACCCCCCACCCAGTTTCCAAAACTCCGCGTCGGCTCCCCGGCATTGTCAAAGCAGGGATGCTTCGGCCAGGGCCAACCTAGATCGTCCAGCCAGACGGAGCCCCCGTTGTGCCGGACAAAAAAGACCGAGCCATGGCACACTGGGCATGTGGTCGGTCGGGTGAAGTCGCTGTCCCATGACGATCTGCTCCTTGTTGTGGAGTTCAGTATCCTACCAGCATTACCAGCCCGCGCCGGCGAACAGGTCCACCCCCCGCCGCTATGGATAGGCACACAGCGACCATCCACATAGCGGAAGTCGATCTCCTCTCCACATCGATTGCAGGCGGCCATGGCGACTGGGGGCTACGCAGATATTCTTAGGGAGGGAATGGTTCCGGTAAAGCCTCCGAATTGGCGTCCGCTCGATGAGCAACTGATTCCCTCGGATGGAATCTCGACGATGAAGGTGCATACCTAAAGAAAAGAGCCCGCCCCAAGGCAGACTCTCCCCTTGCCGGGGACCACACGGATCACACTCAGCTCACACCACCAACGCCCTTCCCTTGGCCTCCACCTTGGGCGTGGTGGCCGGCTGGGCGTGGGATTTGGCCCAGCTGCGGAGTTGCTGGATGGGTTCCGCCATCATCTTCGATAAGGGCATGCACCCGGTCAGCACACGAGCAATCCCAAGGTCATCGGGTTCGGCGTCATCCTCAAACGCCTCGTAGAGCGCGTCAAAGAACACACCGCGGATCTCGGCGCCGGTAAACCCATCGGTCGCCAGCGCCAGCTGCTTCAGGTTGAAGTCCGCCGGATTTCGCGAGTAGTCACCGATGACGATACGCCAGATTTCCTCCCGCTCCTCCAGCGTGGGCAGGTCCACAAAGAACACCTGGTCAAAGCGGCCCTTGCGCAGCAACTCCGGCGGGAGCTGCGACACGTCGTTGGCAGTGGCGATCACGAACACCGGGGCCGTCTTCTCCTGCATCCAGTTCAGGAGGGAACCCATGACGCGGGAGGTGGTGCCCCCATCCGTTGAGCCGGACGATTTGGAGCCGGCCAACGCCTTCTCCAGTTCATCCAGCCACAGACAGCACGGGGCAATGGCTTCGGCGGTTTGCAGCGCCATCCGCAGGTTCGCCTCACTGGCTCCGACCAGGCCAGCAAACAGCTTGCCGGCATCCAGCCGGAGCAACGGCAGGTTGAAGACGCTGGCGGTCGCCTTGGCGGTCCAGCTCTTGCCCGTGCCGGGCAAGCCCAGGATCAGCAGGCCGGACGGTGAAGGCAGACCGTAGGCCCTCGCCTCCTGGGTAAACGCCTTCCGGCGCTTGATGAGCCAGCGCTTCAGCCGGTCCAAACCACCGATGCGATCCAAGGTCGGGATGCGTTCCACGAGTTCCACCAGCCCCTGCTTCTTTACCGACTGGGCCTTGAGCTGGCCCAGCCGCTGGGGATCAAGGTAACCGAGTTCGATGAACGACAGGGCCAGGACATTCTCCGCCTCCTGCGTCGTCAGCCCCGAAAGCGCCGCGAGGATGGCTTCGCGGTTCGTAGGTTCCGGGATCTTGCCCTCCCCCGATTTCAGGATGCCCCCGAGGACCGCGTTCAACGTCGCGGCATCGGGCAGGCTGAACTCCAGCACGGTGACTTCCCGTTCAATCTCCGGCGGCAGGCACAGCCGGCAGCCGAGGATCACGAGCGTTTTGCTCTGGGTCTTGGCCTCCGTGAGCGTATCCTTGAGCTTCCGCAGCAGGACGGGATTGGGGTCCTGCAGGTAATGGTGGAAGTCCTTCAGCAGGATCACGGACTTCTCCCGCAGCGAACCGATGGCTTCCAGCGCCTCCAGTGGATCGAGGCAGGACTGGCTGGCGCCCTGATCGGCACCCACCAGACCGGTCACCGTGGTCCAGAAGTGGAGGTGGAAACCGGCCTGTTGGGCGGCGCATTTGACCTCGGCTTCCACCCGCTGTTCTTCGGCGGAGACGAGATACAGGCCAGGGAAGCCGGCCTTGAAGTGGTTGACCAGGGTGCGGACGAACTCAGAGGACGAACCGACGGCTACCGAGACCGGGGACTGGCGTTGGGCTTTTCTTTGGGACATGGCGTTGAACGTGGGGTTGGGGTTGAGTTTGGGCGTAGTTATGAGTGACGACACACAGGGCATCCGCCCGGCCGAGATCGACCAGGCGGGTATGCTTGCAGGAACGGGAGCCATTAGGGGCGACACGACGGGTCCAGCCGGCACAGTTGCAGGACGTGGAACCGTCGAGGTAACGGAGCGTCTCGTATTCCCTGGTGGGATCGGAGTCGGAGGCAAACCGCCAAACCTGCTGGATGGATGGGTTCATGGGTCGAAGTGCTGCCGTTCCCAGTCCAGGCATTCGGCACGGGACGGATGTTGATGGAGAACCACGCCGGCGAGACTGCGGACCTCCCACTGCTGGGTGTCGTGGTTGAACTCGACGTGACTGGCGCGGACGACGGTCAGGGTTCCCAGTTCACGCAGGTCGAGGGCGTCGGTGTAGAAGCAGCCGATGTCGCCATTGGGTTGGACGGTGAGGGTCATCGGTTCAGGTGAAGTTTCGGCTTGGTTGTCTGGCGCTGGTGATACTCGGGCTTCTTTACCTTCGCCTTTGTGACGCCCAGAGCTTGTTCCAGGGCCTTCGTGGCGGCTTCACAGCTCTGCCCTTTGAACCCGAGCGCTTCGATCTGAAGTTCGCCGGTGGGCTGGATGAGGATTTCAATGGTGGGTTTCATGCAGTCTGAAGGATCAGTTTGATGGCGCCGTTGGCTTGTGGCTGCCGTTGCACCGAATAGCCCTTGCGTCGGGCAGTGATCGTGGCCTGGTGAACGCCGTAGAGTTGGAGCAGCTTGCCGAAGCCGGTGCCGACCTCGCGCTCGACGTGTCCCTGCCACCAGTCGGTCGTCAGGCTGTAGGTGCCGTCGGGCAGGCGGTTCACGGCAATGTCGTAGGGGCCTTTGAGCCGGATGACGTGGTCGCCTTTCAAGGGCTGGGCATATCCACGGGCTTGGGCATTCGGCACAAGGGGCAGCTTCAGCTCGGCACAGGCGGCTTTCAGGGCGTCGAGGTTTTTGATCTGGGTCTGGATGGTGGTGTAGTGACTCATGGTAGTTTGGAGTTTCGAGTTCCGAAGGACGATTGGGTTTTGGAAAGCAGGGTTAATCAGAAAGCAGGAAGGCAGGAAAACAGGTCATTCCTGCGTTCCTGCCTTCCAGATTCAGTTTTGTCTCAGGCTTTCGGCTGCGTTTTCTTCAGCCGTTGGAACCAGCGTTGGACTTTCTTTCGCAGGGCCAGGTAATGGCGGATTTCGGCAATGCTTTTGGCCGTAGGTTCGCCCTCGTGGTAATCCCATTCGATGGCGAAGCCGTGTTCACTGCCCGGCACTTCGATGAGTTGTTTGCCGTCGCAGGCGAACAGGTAGGGTCCGTAGTTTCCGCCGGCCTCGTGCTGCGCCAGGAACGGAACGGTGGTGGGCAGGTCGTTGGCGTGCCCGTAGTTGGCCTCCTCGTCGGTCATTCCGACCACGGGTGAGTCGTCCTCATCATCGGGCACGAAGCCGAGTTCTTCGAAGAGGGCCATGTCTGCTCGGCGGCAGGTCACGGTCATGTGGCAGCGGTCGCCCATGGGGTTGGTAGCTAGGGGTTGAGTGGAGGGTGGAGAGCAGAGGGAAAGGAAAAGGGCACCCGGATATGACGTCCGAGTGCCCTCGTGCTGGTGAACGGTTCAGGGGAGGCAGGAGGAGCCAGCCAGGGCAGCGTCATCCGAGTGAATGCCGCACTGCCCACACAGTTGGGTCTCCAGACTGAACCGATGAGCCCTCGCCTTTGGCGCTTCCGCTTGCTGTCTGACCCATTCGGCCGTGCTGAACATGCGGATCTCGTCGGCCGTGATGAAGGCAGCCCCACCGCCATAGGCATCGGTCCGGGGTTTGGAGCAGTCATGCGACCACTCGAACGTCACGGCTTCCTTCAGTTGGAACCGTTGGATCAGGTGCTGGAGGAAGGCACAGGCCGCTTCGATGCCGCCGCTGCTGGAATGCAGCCAGAAGTCCATGTGCCCGTGGGTATCGGCGTCAAAACACCAGTCCTCACGGAATTCCCAGAGTGATTCCGGAACGTCGTCGGGTCGGGTTTCGTCGTCGCGGTGTTCTTCCAGGCGTTGGTGCAAGGCCAACGCATAGGTGCGAGCCGCCGCATTGGGCAGCGTCAGGATCAGACTGAAGTTCGTGTAGTAGTCGGCCATGGTGGGTGGATGGGTGAGCGTGGATGGGTGATGGAGAAGACGACCTTCGTTTCCTCCGTTTCCTTGTGGTTCAGTATTTCGTGCCTTCGCTGTTCAGCTCACGCTGCCAGGCTGAAGCGCCGCCGGCCCAGTTCACCGAACCGTTGCCGGATCTCGGTAGTGTCCGCGTGGACCAAGGCACGGGCCTGTTCTGCAAGCTGCCCCAAGCCCTGGGTCAACCGCTGTCTGGCTTTCGCATCGTCCCGGTATTCCTCCGCCGTCCGGCTGAGCAGTTCCCGCCGGGCCGTTTCCAGCTGCTGTTCCAGTTGCCGGTCACCGGCGAAGTTCATGGCCTTGAACTGGTCGATGAACCGCACCAGCCGGTTGAGCGTCTTCTGGTGGACACCGGTCTCGCTCGTGCGGATGGACTGGAGCATGTCCTCGCACAGCGTCGCCGTCTGTTCGCGCAGGGTGGCAATGCACTCGCCCACGAACGCCTCGGTCTGCTGGCGTAGCCGCTGGCCGGCTTCCCGGGCCGCATTGTTTCTCGCCGACATCACGGCCTGCTGGTCGCCGAGTTCCAACAGCTCCATGCCGAGCGCCTCCGGCAACGCCACCTGGAAGAGTGTGGTGTGGAACCCGAAGTGCGGGTGCATGTTCTTGGGCAGCGGAAAGGACGCCTCAATGGCGGCGACCAAGATCTCGACGTTGGCGGTCAGTTTCCGGGCTACGCCCCGCCATTCGTCGGCCGCGTTGAGCCTCAGGAGCCCATAGCGGCCGAGAAAGCGCTCCTTGGCCTGCCAGAACTCCGTTTCGAGCCCTTTGAGGCGTTGGGTGACTTCCTCCAACTTGGCGTTGGGCAGGAAGTGGCCGAGTCCGTTGAGGAACGGGAACGTGTTCTGTTCTACGAGCGCATGGGCGCGGCCCTCGATCAATGCCAGCTCGCTGAGGGCGTCCTTGGGCAGGAGCCGTTTGTGGCCCAGGCTGATGAGCCGGTCGGAGACCTGTTCCTGCTGGAGGCCCAGGTCTTCGGGTTTGAGTTTCTTGCAGCCGCGCCAGTAACGGACCTGCACGTTGAGCAGGACGCCGGCGCGGGTGAGGACGGAAAGCAGTTGGGGATCAGGGTTCATTTGGGGTGGTATTGGGTCCAGAGGTGATAGGCGCCGATCAGGGCCAGGCCGGTGACGAGGTAGGGCCAGAAATGCCAGACCATGAGCACGAGCAGGCCGGCCACGATCAGCCACAGAAACGGTGGGGTTTCAGGGGAACGCACAGGGCAAATGCCAGTGAAGCCGGCCCCACCAAAGGGGACCGGCTTCACTGGTCTGGGGTTGGGTTGGGTGAGGCGGACTACACGCGCAGTTTCCGGACGGCTTCCAGGGCCGCCCGGACTTCTTCGACCTCCTTTTCGGAGGCGCGTTTCTCGCGCTGGGCCATGTGCAGCACCTTCAGCGCGTCGTTCAGGTCGGTGAGCATGCCCTTGAGGGATTCCTTCAGGGCTTCAACCTTCTCAATGGCGAGCTGCAGGGCGGTCTTGGTTTCGGTTGCCGGGGTGGCTGTTGTGGATGGCTTTTCAGGACTCATGGATTGTGGTTCTGGGGTGGGTGTTTCGGTGGGTGAGGTGGAAGTTTCCGCCGCGGGAGCCGGAGTGGCTGACGGCGGTGTTTCGGTGGGTGAGGCCGCCGCCGCTGGGGCGTCGTCGGCTCGCAGTGGGGCAATGACCACTTGCCGGCCACCGCCATGAAAGCGGACGGGACTCAGGTCATCGGTGATCTCCAGTTCCCGCAGGCCCAGCTTGAGGGCCTGGATTACGTAGTTCCGGTTCAGTCCAATGCCCTGGCTTTTGCCGCTCACGGTCAGGCCGGTCAGTTCGGCGGTCTGGACATGCTCCCCATCCCGGCCACGCACGTTGCTGCGTGCCGGACTGAACTGGAGATCGCAGCGGTGCTGGTGCCGCGCGTTCTGGGGCAGATGCCGCAGCAGTTCGAGCAGGGCCGAGGCACCGGCTTCACTGAACCGGACCTGCGTCAGCGACTGGGCCGGGATCACCTGTCGCCAGTTGGGCTGCGGTGTTTCCGGCAGCGTCCGCACATAGGTCCAGTGGTCGCTGCCTAGCTGCAGCACGGCCGGATGTTTACCGCGCTTCGGCTTTAACCGGAGCGTCCACCGGCCATCCTGCTGGAAGCCTTCCCAGGCGAGGAACGCATGGTAGGGCACGAGCAGCGACTCCTTCAGGCCGAAGGTGAACGAGTTGGCGGTGAACAGGGCGTGCCCGTTGGAAGCCATCACGTAATGACCCTGGGGATCGGTGACATCCAGCCAACCGCCATGAAGTGCCTGCCGATGTTCACCGGCCATGAACTCGAAGGCGGTCTTGAGCGTGGCCGGCAGCGTTTCCGGCAAGGCCACGGGTTCGTGGTCCAACCGGTTTACGGGCGGCCATTCCTCCGCCGCGATGTTGGTCAGGGGCCGTTCCAGCCAATGACCGGCCACCTGCTGTCGCAACCGCAGGGACTCACCGTCACTGGCGAGCTGGAGCGAGTCGTCCTTGGCCGCCCGTTTGAGCGCTTCGGCGAGTTCGTCCACCGGCACCTGGAGGATCACCGGCGGTTGACCGGGTTCCGTCTGGGTGTGGTAGGTGGCGGTGGAGTCGAGGTCGGTGGCCTGGAGCGTGAGCCGGCCGCTGAGCTGCCGTTCAATCCTGACGGTATTGAGGATCGGCAGTGTGACCTTGCGCGGAATGATCTGTCGGAGGCCGCTCACGGCAGCCTTGAGTTCACGGACGGGGAGTTCGATGGAGTTCATGGTGAGGAGTGAAGGGATGAGGAGTGGAGGGTGGAGGGAGGCAGGTCATTGCAGCGTCTTGCCCTTGGAAGGCTGACTGCGGACCTGCCGGCGGATGTGTTCCCGAAGGCAGGCTTCGCAGCCCAACAGGAACGTCGCACTGACGCGTGTGAAGCGGTGGGCTCGGGTGGTCGCACAGTCCAGGGCGAAGCGTTTCACCTGGGCACGGTTGAGCAGTTTGGTTTCGGCTTTCATGGGGAGAGGCAGCCTCAGCTGGAAAAGGGAGTGAAGGCCTCTGGCCTCCACTCCCCTGTTCTTGGCGACGGGCTAATCGTGAATGTCTCCGTCCGGATTCCGGAACTTCAGCTGGGCCACGGTGCATTCGTCCGGACTCACGTCGTCACGGACTCCCAGATACACCGGCTGATACAGGGCCAGGGATTCTCGGAAGGCGTAGAGATACCGCACCTCGATGACCGCGCCGACCGGAGGGACTTCCTGATTCGGTGGGATGGTGACGTTGCCGGTCGCCTGGGTTTGGCCATGGAACCGGAGGGCCACACTGCGCTGGGCATTGTGCCGGTCCACCAGAACGGAGGCCGTGGCCACGAACTTGAACTTCAAGGCCGGGCCACCGCTGTTCGGTCGGCCGGGTTCATAGGCCGCATCCAGCCGTTTGAACACCAGCCCTTCGGCGTTCCTCTGCCGGAGCCGTTGGAAGAACTGGAACTTCGCCGTGCTATCGTGCGCGGTCTCGACGATGTGAACGTGGGGCAGTTGGATCCGACCCAGCAGTCTCGCCAGGGCTTCCAGGCGTTCCCCATAGGGTCGCAGCATCCACGTCGTTTCGTCCTGCAGCAGCAGGTCAAAGACATGCAGGTGTTCGCCGATCACTTCCGCATCGAGCACGAAGTCGGCGTTTAGGGCCCGCAGTTCGGGAATGAGCACGGAGGGCAGTCCGGTGGTGAGCCCCTGCTTGTTCAGGCCACAGAGGGCGGCGCCATCCAACTTCACAAGCCGTCGCCGGCCATCAAACTTCTCCTGCACACACCAGGCCGGATCTCCCAGAAGCCTGGCGGCTTCGGTTTCGTCCACGGCGTTGAGCAGTTGCGGTTGGAGGCCGGAGTGAGTGCGTTCGGCGTGGGTGTAGGGCACGCCGTCGGCCGCTTCGGTATAGCCCTTGGCCTGCTTTTCCTTCACGACCTGGTGGAAGATCTTTTCGGCCGTGGCGTAGGCGACCGGCTGGGCGGTCTTGGTGCCGGTCTGGAGGGTGGAACCACGCCGCCCAAAGGCGACGTTGACCACGTAGAGGCCGTCCTTCGGTTCCAGGGCGACCTGATAGACCTTGTCGCTGGAACCTTGGCGGTAACTGAGGTGGACCTGGGCGGTGGGAGTGATTGTGCGGTTCATGATGGGAAAGGAATGCCGGGCACCGTGCTGCCCGGCAGGGAGGGTTGGGGAGGAGGGAGGGCGACGGCCTCCGTGGGTTGGGGGCTAGGCGTGGAAGCAGCCCAGCGAACGCAGCGACGTGAACGTGCTGCCGATGATGACGTGATCCAGGAT
>OFDN01000115.1_pt1 | contig 79177 bp, 74 predicted proteins | sample 1520971 | NCBI WGS metagenome assembly OFDN01 (sample SAMEA94257418, study PRJEB24077) | hot springs metagenome | biome: Aquatic biome; feature: Geographical feature; material: Water | place: India | collected 2012-06-12 | depth 5 m
ACGACCGGCTGATCTGGGACGTCGGCCACCAGGCCTATCCGCACAAGATCGTCACCGGCCGCCGCAGCCGCATCCGTACCCTGCGCCAGGAAGGCGGATTGTCGGGCTTCACGCGCCGTAGCGAGAGCGAATACGACCCGTTTGGTGCCGCTCACTCCTCGACCTCGATCTCCGCCGGCCTGGGCATGGCGGTGGCGCGCGATCTGGCGGGCGGCTCCAACAACGTGATCGCCGTGATCGGCGACGGCGCGCTCAGCGCCGGCATGGCCTACGAGGCCATGAACAATGCAGGCGCCCTGCGCTCGCGCCTGATCGTGGTGCTGAACGACAACGACATGTCGATCGCCCCTCCCGTCGGCGCGCTGTCGGGACATCTCTCGCGGCTCCTGTCGGGCCGCCCCTATGTCACGCTGCGCAACCTTGGCCGCACCTTCGCAGAGAACCTGCCCAAGCCGCTCGAACTCGCCGCCAGGCGCGCCGAGGAATTCGCGCGCGGCTTCGTCGCCGGTGGCACGCTGTTCGACGAGCTGGGCTTCTACTATGTCGGTCCGGTCGACGGTCACAATCTCGACCATCTGCTGCCGGTGCTGAAGAACGCCCGCGACAGCCAGCTCGACAAGCCGATCCTGGTCCATGTCGTCACCAAGAAGGGCAAGGGCTACGCGCCGGCCGAGGCGAGTGCGGACAAGTACCACGGCGTGGTGAAGTTCGACGTGATCACCGGCAAGCAGGCGAAGCCCATCGCCAACGCGCCGCAATACACGGCCGTCTTCGCCAAGGCGCTGATCGCCGAGGCCGAAGCGGACAAGAAGATCGTGGCGGTGACGGCAGCGATGCCTTCGGGCACCGGCCTCGACAAGTTCGCCGAGCGTTTCCCCGAGCGCACCTTCGACGTCGCGATCGCCGAGCAGCACGGCGTCACCTTCGCCGCCGGCCTGGCGACCGAGGGCTTCAAGCCATTCACCGCGATCTATTCGACCTTCCTGCAGCGCGCCTTCGACCAGGTCGTGCACGACGTTGCCCTGCAGAAGCTGCCGGTGCGGTTCGCCATCGATCGCGCCGGCCTTGTTGGCGCCGACGGCGCCACCCATGCGGGTTCCTTCGACGTGGCCTATCTCGGTTGCCTGCCGGACTTCGTCATAATGGCGGCGGCCGACGAGCTCGAGCTGATGAACATGGTGGCCACGGCTGCCGCCATCGACGACCGGCCCTCGGCCTTCCGCTATCCGCGCGGTGAGGGCGTTGGCGTCGAGTTGCCGGCTAAGGGCACGCCGCTCGAGATCGGCAAGGGCCGTATCGTGCGCGAGGGCACCAAGATCGCCATCCTGAATTTCGGCGCGCGCCTGCAGGAATGCCTGGTGGCGGCCGAGGATCTTGGTGCCAAGGGCCTCAGCACCACGGTGGCCGACGCGCGCTTTGCCAAGCCCCTCGACACCGACCTGATCCGCCGCCTCGCGCGCGAGCACGAGGTGCTGATCACGATCGAGGAAGGCTCGGTCGGCGGCTTCTCGAGCTTCGTGCTGCAGTATCTCGCGACGGCGGGCCTGCTCGACAACGGCCTGAAGGTGCGGCCGATGGTTCTGCCCGACCGCTTCATCGATCACGCCTCGCCGGCCCGGCAGTACGAATGGGCCGGCCTCAACGCGCCGCAGATCGTGGCGACCGCGCTCGCCGCGCTCGGCCAGCAATCCGAGCGCGCCCGAGGCTAATCGCGCGGCTCGATGGGCGTCAGGTGCGGGACGTGCGCTTCGACGATCTCCGCCGCATCGAGGCAGAGGTCTTCGCGGAAGCGGGCGGAGATGATTTGCACGCCCACCGGCGTTCCATCGGCGAGGCCGGTGGGCACCGACACCGAGGGATAGCCCAGGACGGGCGTCGCAAGCAGGCAGTGCTGCGCGGCCATCATGCGATCCACGACTGGCTGGTCCTGCAGATCGAGGCCGTCCGGGAAGGGCAGGACGTGCGAAACCGGCACGACCGCGACCGCATACTGGTCGAAGAACAGCGACCAGGCGCGCATCAAGGCGAGACGCTCGCCGAACGCGTCGAGCAGGCCGCCCGCATCGACCTCCGGCACGTAGCGGAGATGGCCTTCGACGTTGCGCCGTGCGGCGGCGTCGCCCAGAGCCTGCACCGTGGCGACGAAACCCCGCCGCTCGTCATTGACGACCATCCGGTGCCAGAGCTCGGCCGCTTCGCCGAGGCGCGGCGGCGCGATCTCGATGACTTCGTAGCCGGCGGTTTCGAGGGCCTTGCCGGCCGCCACGACCGCTGCCCGAACCTCCGGCACGACATCCTCGAACGGAGCCGGTGCGATGGCGGCGCGGAGCGGCCGCGTCGGCGCGGGGCCGGCGAGGGGCGCCGGCACCCAATTGGGATCGCGCGCATCGCCCCTCGCCATGGCGGCGAAGGCGAGGCGCAGGTCTGCGATCGAGCGGGCCAACGGGCCCTGCACGGACATGAGCTGCGCGGTGATGGGCCGCTCGGCGGTGGCGGACGGGTTGAAGGCCGGGACGCGGCCCGGTGTCGGCCGCAGGCCGGCCACGCCGCAGGCATAGGCGGGATAGCGGATCGATCCACCATAGTCGTTGCCGTGCGCGATCGCGCCCATGCCGGCGGCGAGCGCAGCGGCCGCGCCGCCGCTCGATCCGCCGGGTGTCAGCCCCTTGCCCCACGGGTTGCGCGTCGGCCCGTGGAGCTCGTTGTCGGTGAACCAGCGATGCGAGAAGGCGGGCGTGTTGGTGCGGCCGACGATCACGGCGCCCGCCTTGCGCAGATTGGCGACGACCGGGCTGTCTTCGGTCGCCACCAAATCGCGAAACGCCACGACGCCGTTGGTGGTGGCGCGGCCCTTGGTATCGACGTTGACCTTCACCGTCAGCGGCACACCGTGCAGCGGCCCGGAGGCGGCGCCGCTGCGGCGCATGGTGTCGGCCTCGCGTGCGGCCTGCAATGCCTCGTCGGCCATCACGTCGACCACGGCGTTGACCCGCGGATTTACGGACTCGATCCGACCGAGGACCGATCGCGTCGCGTCCTCGCTCGAAATCGCGCCCCGTGCGATGGCCCGCGCCAGGTCGGTGGCCGACCAGCGCCAGAGTTCGTCCGTCATCCTTCGGCCTTCCGCAATCGTTCCGTCAGTCCTTGGGCTGAGGCACGATCCGCAGGTATGGCTTGGGCGCCTTCCAGCCGTTCGGATACTTCGCCTTGGCGGCTTCGTCGGACACGGCCGGGACGATGATCACGTCCTCGCCCTTCTTCCAGTTCACGGGCGTCGCCACCTGATGCTTTGCGGTGAGCTGGCAGGACTCGAGGAGCCGCAGCACCTCGTCGAAGTTGCGGCCGGTGCTCATCGGATAGGTGAGCATCGCCTTGATCTTCTTGTCCGGGCCGATGATGAACACCGAGCGCACGGTGGCGTTGTCGGCGGCGGTGCGTCCCTCCGACGTCGTGCCGGCGCCTTCCGGCAGCATGTCGTAGGCGGTCGCGACCTTCAGTTCCGGATCGCCGATCATCGGATAGGTGACGGCGTGGCCCTGGGTCTCCTCGATGTCCTTCGCCCACTTGGAGTGATTGGTGACGGGATCGACCGAGAGGCCGATGATCTTGGTGTTGAGCTTGTCGAACTGCGGCTTGAGGCCGGCCATGTAGCCCAGCTCGGTGGTGCAGACCGGCGTGAAGTCCTTCGGATGCGAGAACAGGATCGCCCAGCCGTCGCCGATCCACTTGTGGAACTCGATCGGACCCTGTGTCGTCTCGGCCTTGAAATCGGGCGCGGTCGAATTGATGCGAAGCGTCATGCGTGAAGTCCTCCGTTTTGCGGAGCGCACCTCAACCTTTCCGCCAAGCGAGGTCAAGCCTTGGAAGGAATCCAGCTCGTGAGGCCCAATCCACCATCAACTTCTACCGTCGTACCCACCACGTAACGGCCAAATCTTTCCGACAGGATGGCCACGGCAACCTGGGCGACGTCATCGGGCGTGCCGGCGCGGCCGAGCGGGATCCCGGCGACCAGCGCGTCGAGGTTGCCGGCGACGAAGCCGCCGCCCGGAATGGCGCCCGGCGCGATCGCGTTCACCCGGATGCCGTCGGGCGCCAGCACGCGCGCCAGCTCCTTCATCACCATGGTCATGCCGGCCTTGGAGGCACTGTAGTGCGGCAGGTTGCGCGGCGTGTCGCGGTGCTGCGAGGTGACCAGGATCATGCGGCCCTTGATCCCGTTGTCGCGCATGTGGCGGCCGACCTCGCGGCCGAGGAAGAAGCCGGAGCGCAGGTTGATGTCGGTCATCAGGTCCCACGTCTCCTCGCTGACCGACAGCGGCGTGTCGGTTTCCAGCCGGCGCGGACTGGCGGCATGGACGAACAGCGAGATCGTGCCGAGCTTCTGGATCGCGCCGTCGAGGAGTGTCCTCCACCCGTCGCGCTTCGACAGATCGGCCGCAATGAAATCGATGCCGTCTTCGGCGGGCGGAGCGACGATGTCGCTGCCGAGGATGATCGCCCCCTCGGCCTGAAGTGCTTTTGCGATGCCGCGGCCGATGCCGCCGGCGCAGCCGGTGATCAGGGCGCGCTCGCCCTCCAGAAGTTTCATGCTCATGCCCATCATGCTAGCAGGACAATCGAAGGGAGACAGTATTGGCGAAGACGCGGCTGGACGTGGCGCTGGTCGAACGCGGGCTCGTGGAAACGCGCGCCGCCGCGCAGCGACTGGTCATGGCCGGGCTCGTCTTCTCGAACGACCGGCGGCTGGAGAAGGCGGGGCAGGCGGTCGCGGCCGACACGCCGCTCGAAGTGCGCGGCCAACTCCATCCCTATGTCTCGCGCGGCGGGCTGAAGCTCGAGAAGGCACTCGACCATTTCGCCATTCCCGTCGCGGGACGCATCGCCCTCGATGTCGGCTCCTCGACCGGCGGCTTCACCGACTGCCTGCTGCAGCGAGGCGCGGGGAAGGTCTATGCCGTCGATGTCGGGACCAACCAGCTCGCGTGGAAGCTGCGCACCGATCCGCGCGTCGTGTCGATGGAGAAGACCAACATCCGCGACGTGACGCGCATGCAGATTCCCGAACCGGTCGATCTCGTCGTCTGCGACGCCTCGTTCGTCGGCCTGCGGCTGGTGTTGCCCGCAGCTCTCGCGCTTGCCGCACCGGGCGCGCATCTCGCCGCACTGATCAAGCCGCAGTTCGAGGTCGGCAAGGGCCGGGTCGGCAAGGGCGGCATCGTGCGCGAGCCGGAGCTTCACGCCGAAGTCGTGGAGACGATTTCTTCGTGGCTGGGCGAGCAGCCTGGCTGGCAGGTGCTGGGCGTGACGGAAAGCCCGATTACTGGCGCAGAAGGGAACAAGGAGTTCCTGATCGCCGCTGTTTTCAGCGGCGCGCCAGCGTCACCCTGAACTTGTTGTTGTCGGCCAGCGTCTCGAACGATGCGAAGTTCGCCCTCAATAGCGGCTCGTAGGGCAGACCGCGATTGGCGACCATGTAGAAGCGGCCGCCTGGCTTCAGCGCGCGGGCGGCGACGGTGATGAAGCCCTGACCCAGTGCGGGCTCGGCGGCACGGCCGGCGTGGAAGGGCGGATTGCAGACGATAGCGTCATAGCTCGCGGGCGCGGCTTCGTTGATCAGATCGAGCCAGTGGAACGTCGCGCGCGGGTCGGTGACGTTGGCGCGCGCGGCCTCGACGGCGCGGTGCTCGGCGTCGATGCCGTCGATGGCGGTGACCGCAGGACAGGTCGCCAGCACGTGCCGCGTCAGGAACCCCCAGCCGCAGCCGAAATCGGCGACATGGCCCGCGAGGTCGTCGGGAAGGTGCGCCGCAAGGAGGGCAGAGCCGTCGTCGATGTGATCCCAGGAGAAGACACCGGGCTGGCTCTGCCACGAACCGTCGCCGACCGGCTGCAGGGTCGCGAGTTTCTGCCAATAGTCCGGCGGCGTGCGGTCGCCCCTGGTGAACCAGAAGACGCGGCTGTGGAACTTCGAGAGCGTATCGACGCCGCCGAAGGCCTTGCCGACGTGCTTCTCCAGGCTCGCGGCGCCGTCATCGTTGGCGCCGGCGCAGACGAGCGTTCCGCTGGGCGCCAGCAGGGCCCAGCCGCGCGCGATGTTGGCGAAGTTCTCCTCCTTGTGCTTGGTCAGCAGCACGAGGCCGAGTTCATGCCCGCCGCTCTCCAGCCGCGGCGCGGCCTGCTTCAGGCGAAGGAAGGCCGGCCGAAACGACTGCTCCGCGTCGATCTCCGCAAAGGGCGGATCCTCGGCGCGCAGGAAGAACGCCCGCCTTTCGGCGAGTGCTCCGGTGTCGAAGGCGTGGGCGAGGGCGCGTGTCGCCTGGCTCACGGAACGAGGACGGCCCGCCCCATGATCAGGCCCTTGCGCAGTTCCTGCAGCGTGGCGTCGGCCTCGTCGAGCTTGCGTGTGACGACCGGCACGGGCGTCACCTTGCCGGCGGTGACGAGGTCCATCATCTCCTTCATCTCACCCGGGCTGCCGGTGACGGAGCCCACGATCTGGCAGCCGGTGAAGGCGAACATCGGCATCGGCAGCGAGAAGGTGCCGCCGAACAGGCCGACGACGACCAGCCGTCCGCCGCGGGCGAGCGCCTTGACGCCGAACTGGGCGGTGCTGTCGGCGCCCACGAAGTCGATGGCGGCGCCGACGCCGGTGCCGTCGGTCAGTTCGAAGATCTTCTTGCGCGCATCCTTGTCGCGCGGATCGATCGCCGCGATGGCGCCGTTGTCGAGCGCCAGCTTGCGCTTGTTCTCGTCGATGTCGGCCACGATCGGCGCGCGGCCCAGCACGGATTGGGCGAATTTCACGCCCATCAGGCCGACGCCGCCGGCGCCGATCACCAGGATCGGCTTGCCGCCATCCTCCCCGACCGTCTTCTTCACGGCACTGAAAGCGGTGATGCCGGAGCAGGCATACAGGCAGGCCAGATCGGTCGGGATGTCGCCGTAGGGATAGAGATACTTCGCGTCGGGCACGAGGACGTGGTCGGCATAGCCGCCGTCCTTGTTGACGCCGAGCGCCCGCGGAGCGGGGCAGAGATGCTCGCGGCCGTTCGTGCAGTACCAGCAGGTGCCGCAGCCAATCCATGGATAGACGACGGCCTTGTCGCCGACCTTCGCGCCCTTGGCGTCGGGACCCAGCGCCACGACCTCGCCCACGATCTCGTGGCCCATCGTGCGCGGCGGGTTCATCGTCTTCTGGGTCGACACCTTGTTGCCGCCGCCCATGTCGAAGAAGCCTTCCCACAGGTGGACGTCGCTGTGGCAGACGCCGGCAGCGGTGACCCTGACCAGGACTTCGGCGCCCTGCGGAGCAGGATTGCTTTCCTCCACCTTCTGCAGCGGCTGGCCGAATTCGACGACCTTGTAGCTCTTCATTGGGACTCTCTCCGTTACGAACCGAGGCGGAGAATAGGCCGAAAGGCGCGCGGCGTCAGCGTTGCTGGCGACACGGCGAAACCGGCAAAATGATCCCCATTCAATATTCTCGAAAGTTTCGAAAATCGGATTTACTTACGAGGATCGATCCGCCACGATCCGATTCAACGACGTTCAAATCAAACAAGCGTCGAAGGAGGAAGCGGATGCGCGAGCGGATGGGCTCATGGCGGCGTCGCCATGTCTTGGCGGGTTTGTTGGGTTCGACGGCGATGTTGTCCGCACCGGCCATTCTGCGAGCGGCGCCTTCGGGCAAGCCGGTGCGGGTCGGCGGCACACTCTCGCTGACGGGCTTCCTCGCGCAGACCGCGGTCATCCACAAGATCGCGTCCGAGATCATGGTCGAGGAGATCAACAGCCGTGACGGTTTCCTCGGCCGGCCCGTCGAGTACGTGCTGCTCGACGACCAGTCCAAGCCCGATGTCGCCCGCAGCCTCTACGAGAAGCTGATCACCGTCGACAAGGTCGACCTGATCCAGGGCCCGTACGCAACCGCGCCGATCCTGGCGGCGATGGGTGTGGCCCAGCGCTACGGCAAGGTGATCGTCCAGAGCAGCATGGGCATCCCAAAGCTCCAGACCTACGACATGGCGTTTCCGGCGACGCCGTTCGGTCCGGAGCCCGACAAGAGCTATCCCAACGTGATCCTCGATGCGATGGCGAGCCTGCCGGCGCCCCCCAGGAACATGGTGATCCTGACCAGCAAGTTCCCCTCGGCGCAGTTCATGGCGCAGGGAATGAAGGTCGAGGCCGAGAAGCGCGGCGTGAAGGTGCCTCTCTATCTGGAATACGAGGCGGGCAACCGCGACTTCGGTGCCATCGCCGCCCGCGTGAAGGAGGCGAACGCCGACTTCCTGTGGGTCGGTTCGCTGGGGCTGGAGAGCAACCAGATCCTCGAAGCGCTGAAGAAGCTCGAATACGCACCGAAAGGCAGCTTCCACCTCTATCCGGCGCCGGGGCCGCTGGCGCTGTCGCCCGACGGCAATCTCGCCTGGTCGTCGACGTTCCTGGAGCCTGACGAGCCCTTCATGAGCCGGCCGGGTGTCGCCAAGATCGCCGCCGCGTACAAGGAGCGGGCCACCAAGGCGAACCTGCCGTACCCGCTGATCGATGCGCAGGCCGCCGGCATGGTCTCGGAATGGCAGATCCTCGAGCAGGGCGTGAACGGCGCCAAGAGCCTCGAAGACAAGCAGATCGCGGCCTTCCTGAAGAAGAACGTCGTGAACACGATCTACGGGCCGCTGAAGTTCGACGGCCTGTACAATCACGGCGCCCCGGCGCAGCTCATCCGCCAGGTCCAGAACAAGGAATGGAAAGTCGTCTGGCCCCGGGAGTTCGCGGCGCCCGGCGTGAAGCTGCTGCCGTAACCCGCGGATGCCAAGCGCAACGCTACTCGGTCAGGCGCTGATCTCGGGCGTCCTGGCCGGCGGGATGTATGGATTGCTGGCGCTGGGCCTCAGCCTGAGCTGGGGCCTGCTGCGGCTGGTCAACCTCAGTCATTTCGCACTCGCCTTCCTCGCGGCCTACCTGACCTACGAGCTGGGCACGACCTATCACGTCGCGCCGTGGTGGTCGGTGCTGATCATCGTGCCATCCATGTTTGCCATCGGCCTGGCGCAGCACTGGGTATTCGTGCGCTTCAAGGTGAACGAGCTGGGCTCGCTGCTGATCACGTTCAGCTTCGCGGTCATGCTCGAAGTCGGCATCCAGCTCTACTGGACCGCCGACTATCGCCGCTTCGAGACGCACTATGCGACATGGTCGATCAAGGCCGGGCCATTCTACATCCCGGTGCTGGAGCTGATTCTCTGCCTCGTGGCCGGGGTGCTGGCCTGGGGGACGTGGCTGTGGCTGCGCAAGACCTATGTCGGCAAGGCGCTGCGGGCGAGCGCGGAGGATGCGGATATTGCCGCAGCCTATGGCGTCGATCATCGGAAGCTCGCCTATCTGCTGTCGGGCGTCGGGGCTGCCTATGCCGGCGTTGCCGGCACGTTCATCGCCCTGATCGCGACCCTGGCGCCCGCCCAGATCTGGGCCTGGCTGGGCGTCGTCTTCGCCGTGGTCATCATCGGCCGGCTCGGCAACCCGCTGGGCGCTCTGGCCGCAGGCATGCTGATCGGCGCCAGCGAATCCATCGCCATGGCGGTCTTCAGCCCGGCCTGGGCGCCGGTCGTGTCCTTCTCGGTACTGATCGCCATCCTTCTGTGGGATCCGGAGTGGTCATGACAGCCGGGCAAACCCTTCCGAAAGCGGCCGCGGCGCTCGGCATCCTGGTCTTCGCGATCCTGCCGACGGCAGGTCTGCCGGCCTTCTACGATTCGTTCTTCTACCTCGTCTTCTTCTGGATCTCGCTGTCGACGAGCTGGGCGCTGCTCTCGGGCTTTGCCGGCTATTTCAGCCTGGGTCATGCCGCGTTCTTCGGCGTCGGCATGTACACGACGGCGACTCTGACGATGAAGGCGAACGTGCCGTTCCTCGTGACGGTGCCGGTCGCCGCGGCGATGGCGGCGTTGCTGGGCGTCGGCATCGGCGCCGTCGTGTTCCGCATGAAGCGGCTGCGCGGCGAGCTGTTCGCGCTGCTGACACTCGCCGTCACCTTCGTGATCGCCACGATCATCCTCAACACGCCGATCGACGGCGGCGCCGGCGTGTTCATGAGCGCCGTGCCGATGCCGAACCTGATGCCGACCCAGACCGGCACGATCTACGTGCTGGGCTTCGCGATGTGCGTGCTGACCTTGGTCATCGCTTGGTGGGTCGCCCATTCGCGGCTGGGGCTCGGCCTGTTCGCCATCCACGACGACGAGGACGTGGCCGAAGCCAAGGGCGTGCCGACCTTCCGTTACAAGCTGATTGCCTTCGCGCTCTCGGCCGGCATCGCCGGCGCCGTCGGCGGCATCCACGCGATGTATGTCGGCTTCCTCACGGTGGCGGGCACGTTCGAACTCACCGTGCCGCTCTATGTCGTGCTGATGAGCGTGCTGGGCGGCTCGCGCAACTGGTTCGGGCCGGCGATCGGCGCCACGGTCATCACCGCGCTGCTCTACGCCTTCATCAGCGGCGGCGAGGCGATGGTCGGCCGCGCCGTGGTCGGCCTGATCCTGATCCTCGCCATCCTGTGGCTCCCCGACGGCGTCGTGCCGGCGATCCAGGCCTGGATGAAGCGGCGCCGCCGTGTCGAGGCGAAGCCACATGCCGCCGTTGTACCGGTCGTGCCGGAAAAGGCACTGCAGGTTGGGACCCGCAACATTCTAGAGGCGAGGGGCGTCACCAAGCGGTTCGGTGGCCTGCAGGCGCTGGCCGGCGTCGACCTCGACGTGCGCGAGGGCGAGATCCTGGGGCTGGTCGGACCGAACGGCTCGGGCAAGACCACGCTGATCAACGTCATCTCGGGATTCTATCCGCTGAGCGGCGGCACGATCACGGTCGACGGTGCGGAGATCGGCCGCCTGCCGGCGCACGAGATCGCGCACCGGGGCATCGCGCGGACCTACCAGATCCCGCGACCGTTCGTGAACATGACCGTGCTCGACAATGTGTCGATGGCTGCGACCTTCGGCGGCCCGCCGCGCACGGCCGCCGAAATCCGCGAGGAGGCGCTGCACTGGATCGGTTTCACCGGTCTTGCCGGCAAAGAAGAGGCGCTGCCGGCCGAGCTGAACCTGCATGAGCGCAAGTTCCTGGAACTGGCGCGCGCGCTGGCGGCCAAGCCCAAGCTGCTGCTCCTCGACGAAGTCCTGTCCGGCCTCAATCCGGCCGAGGTCGACAATGCCATCCGGCTTGTGCGCGCCATCCGGGCGCAAGGCGCCACCATCGTCTTTGTCGAGCATCTCATGCGGGCCGTGGTCGAACTCTCCGACCGGGTCGCCGTCCTGAACGAAGGCAAGCTCTTCGCCCTGGGGGCGCCGCGCGAGGTCATGCGCGATCCCCGCGTCGTCAGCATCTATCTGGGCAAGGCCTATGCTGCTTGAAGTCCGCAACCTTCATGTCGGCTATGGCGACGCATCCGCGGTCTGGGACGTCTCGCTCGACGTCGATGCCGGCGAGATCGTCTCGGTCATCGGGCCGAACGGCGCGGGCAAGACGACGCTGATCAACGCCATCGCCGGCATGCTGCGTTGCCGGCAGGGCGAGCTGCGGTTCGACGGTGCCGACATGAAGCGCGTCCGCCCGCACGGCTTCTGCGAACAGGGCATCGCCCTGGTCCCCGAGGGGCGGCGGCTCTTCACCAAGATGACGGTCGAGGAGAACCTCGAGCTGGGCTGCTATCTGCCGGGGCCACGGGCGGCGCGGGCGCAGTCGCTTGAGCGGGTCTATGGCCTGTTCCCGATCCTGAGCCAGAAGCGCAGCCAACCCGCCGGCGAGCTGTCGGGCGGCCAGCAGCAGATGGTGGCGATCGGGCGGGCGCTGATGGCGCAGCCGCGCATCGTCCTGTTCGACGAACCCTCGCTTGGCCTCGCGCCCACGATCGTTGACGACATGTTCGACATCATCGTGCGCGTACGGGACGAAGGCGCCGCGGTTCTGCTGGTCGAGCAGAACGTGGTGAAGGCGCTGAGCGTGGCCGACCGGGCGTATGTGCTGGAGCAGGGCCGAATCGTGGCCACCGGCCTGCCGGACGAGCTAATGAAGCAGCCGCACATCCGCGAAGCTTATTTGGGAGTTTGAGGAGCCAGCCATGGCCAAAGTCCTTCCCGCCGCCCCGTTCGAGGGCGCCAACGAGAACCTGTCCGCAACCACCGCGCCGCAGGATGTGAGCCGCGAGGACGCCGCGACCTTCGATGTCCTGCGCAAGATGCGCGAGGACATCCTTTGCTGTGTCCTGAAGCCCGACCAGAAGCTCAAGTTCGGCGAGCTGCGCCAGCGCTACGATACCAGCGTCGGCACCCTCCGGGAGGCGCTGTCGCATCTCGTTTCGGAGGGGCTGGCGCGCACCGAGGCCGGCCGCGGCTTCCAGGTGGCGCCGATCTCGCTGGCCGACTTCCTCGATCTGTCGGAACTGCGGGTCTATCTCGAGACCAAGACGCTGGCCGATGCGATCCGCCACGGCACCGATGCCTGGGAAGCCGAAATCGTCAGCTCGTACTTCCTGTTGAGCAAGCTCGCGGCGCCCAGGCAGGACGATCCGCTCGTTGTGAAGCAGGAATGGGGCAAGCGCCACAAGCGTTATCACGACGCGCTGGTGGCGACCTGCCGTTCGCCCTGGTCGCTGCACTATCGCAGCGAGCTGTTCGACCAGGCGCGCCGCTACCACTGGCTGACCATGATCCACAGCCGGCTGCATCGCCGGAACGAGCATCTGGAGATCCGTGACGCCGTTTTGGCGCGCGATTCCGATCTCGCCTGCTCGCTGCTGGAACAGCACATCCGCACCACCGTCGAGCAGGCGGTGGCGGACGTCCCGGGACTGATCCGCGGCAATGCCCGCGTGCTGAAGCCCGGCAAGCGTCGCAAGAACTAGGGAGTAGAGCCATGGACACGATTCAGAAGGCCGCGAGCTACGATGTCGGCGGCGTGCGCTATCCGCGCCCGTTCAAAATTCGCCGCCTCGGCCATTTCGGCTTCAACGTCGCCGACCTGGGCAAGGGTCTCGACTTCTATTCCCGGCTCCTGGGATTCCGCGTCACCGATACGCGCGACTTCTCGAAGGTGCCGGGACGCGAGGAGATGGCCAAGCGGCTGGGAGATCCGCGCATCGTCTTCATGAGCCACAATTCCGACCACCACGCCTTCCTGCTGGCGCACAAGTCGCTGGGCGCCATCTTCGGCGACGATGCAGTCTCGCGGGACGTCACGGTGAACCAGATCACCTGGCAGGTCGGCACGATGGACGAGGTGTTCGCCGCCGCCGACTATTTCCGAGAGCTCGACGTCGAGATCCGTCGCGTCGGCCGCGACATGCCGGGCAGCAACTGGCACACCTATATCCGCGATCCCGACGGGCACACGGTCGAGCTCTATTACGGCATGGAGCAGATCGGCTGGGACGGCCGCTCCAAGCCGGAATCCATGTACTACCGTGCCTTTCGCGAGACGCCGGAGCTGCCGCAGATCTCCGAGGAGCAGGAGGTGCGCGACGCCGTCGCCAAGGGTATCGACGTCAATGCCGGCAACGTCATCAAGGACGAGACCGGCGAGGAATACGTCGTTGCCGGCACGCGCCTGCCGCGGCCGTTCAAGGTCACCAGCATCGGGCCGATGAGCCTGTTCGTGGCCGATGTCGGCGCTTCGGAAGCCTTCTACACGCAGACGATGGGCTTTATCCGCACCGAGGTCGTGACGTGGAAGGGACATCGCTGCGTCTTCCTGCGCAACGGCAGCGAGCATCATTCCCTGTCGCTGTTCCCGAAGGCGCTGCGTGGCGAACTGGGACTGAACCCCGACACGAGCTGCGCTTCGATGGGTATCGAGGTCGGCAGCTACCAGCAGCTTCGCGACGCGGTGAGCTACCTGAAGAAGAAGGGCGTGCCGTTCACCGACGCCATTCCGCCCGAACTCTATCCCGGCGTCGACTATGCCGCGCACGTTCTCGATCCGGCCGGGCACTGCCTGATGCTGCACTACTACATGGAGCGCATCGGCTGGGACGGCAAGCCGCGCCCCGCCGAGCTGCGGCGCAAGGTCGGCAAGGAGTGGCCTGAGGCGATCGAGCCGATGTCGGACACCTATGCCGATCAGACGTTCATGGGACCGTTGGGATAACGACGGCCCGAACAATGAAGAACAGGAGGAGGAAACATGAGACGCAGGACTTTGCTGATGTCTGCCGCGGCGGCGGCGGTCGGCGCACCCGCGATCGCGCGTGCGCAGGCCTACCCGTCGCAGACCATTCGCCTGATGCACGGCTACGACGCGGGCTCGAACCCTGACACGATCGCCCGTCACCTCAGCGTCCCGCTGACCGAGATTCTCGGGCAGCAGATCGTCATCGAGCCGCGCCCGGGTGCGGCCGAACGGCTGGCCGCCAGCCAGATCGCGCGCATGAAGCCCGATGGCTACACGCTCTACCTGATGACGGGCGGGCAGGCTGTCGTCTCCGCGACTGATCGGACCCTGAGCTACGATCTTCTGAAGGACTTCGACTTCATCTCGATCGTCACGCGCTTCCCCTTCGTCCTCACCGTGGGGCCTGATTCACGCTTCAAGACGATTCAGGCCTATATCGACGAAGGCAAGCGTGATCCGGGCAAGCTGACCTACGGAACCTCGGGAGTCGGATCCACACTCCATATGGCGATGGAGCTGATGCTGGAGAAAACCGGCGCCAAGATGACCCATGTCCCCTACAAGGGCGGGATCGGACAGCCCTACAACGATCTGGTTGCGGGCCGGCTCGACATGCACGTCGCGACATTCTCGAGCGCGCAGCCCCTAATGAAGACGGACAAGATGAGGGCGCTTGCCGTCACGTCGAAGGAGCGCCATCCGGGCTTCCCCGATGTGCCCACTGTCTCGGAGACCGTGGTCCCGGACTACGACGTCGTTTCATGGCTGGGCTTCACGTCGCCGGCAGGACTGCCGCCTGCCATCCAAAATCGCCTCTACGACGCGTTCAAGCAGGCAATGGCGCGACCCAACGTGAAGGCCAAGCTGGAAGAGCTGGGCAACGATACGCGCGTGACCAGCCCGGCCGAGTTCCGGGCGCGGGTCGAAGCCGACATGGCTCGCTGGCGGCCGCTCGCGCACGTCGTCAGCCAGTCCTAGAGTGAGATCGAGCGTTCGCAGGAGAGAGGCGTCATGAGCAAGTACGGAATCGGCCAGCCGGTGTTGCGTTTCGAGGATCCACGCCTGCTGCGTGGACAGGGCCGCTTCATCAACGACGTCAACCTGCACGGCCAGACCTACGCCGTGTTCGTCCGCTCGCCGCACGCGCACGCGAAGATTCGCTCGATCGACACGAAGGCGGCGGCGGCCGCGCCCGGCGTGCTCGCCGTCTATACCGGCCACGACGTGGCCGCCGACGGGCTCGGCATGCCCAAGGCCAACATGCCGAGGAAGCGGCCCGACGGTAAGCCAATGTTCGCGCCGCAGCGCCCGCCGTTGATCACTGACCGCGTCCGCTATGTCGGCGATCCTGTGGCGATGGTCGTGGCCGAGACGCTCGCCGAGGCCAAGGACGCCGCCGAACTCGTCGAGATCGACTACGAGCCGATTCCCTCGGTGACGCTCACCGAGGACACGGTGAAGCCGGGCGCGCCCGCAGTATGGGACGATTGCCCGGACAACATCTCGAACTTCGTCGAGCGCGGGAACAAGGCCGCGACGGAGGAGGCGATCAGGGGCGCGGCGAAGGTCATCAAGCGCCGCTACGTCATCACGCGCGTTCATGCACAGTACATGGAGCCGCGCGGCACGCTCGGCGTCTACGACCAGGGCGAGGACCGCATGACGCTCTATGCCGACGTGCAGTATCCCCACCGCGTGCGCAACATGCTGGCGCAGAACGTTTTCAAGGTGCCCGAGAGCAAGATGCGGGTCATCTCGGGCGATGTCGGCGGCGGCTTCGGTACCAAGGGCTGGCAGTATGTCGAGCATCGCCTGACCCTGTGGGCGGCGCGCAAGCTTCTGCGGCCGGTGAAATGGTGCTGCGAGCGATCCGAGGCGGTGATGGCCGACGAGCACGGCCGCGACAATGTCGGCGAGATCGAGCTGGCGCTGGATGCCGACAACAGGTTCGTGGCGCTGCGCCTCAACATGCTGGCCAACATCGGCGCCTATGTCGGTTCCGACCGCAACCTGCTGTCGCCCTTCGGCATGATCGGCACGGTGCTCGGCGTCTATCTGATCCCGAAAGCCTACATCAACGTGGTGGGCGTGCTGTCCAACACCAACCCCACCGCGCCCTATCGCGGGGCGGGGCGGCCGGAGGCCATCTACCTGATCGAGCGGCTGATCGACGATGCCGCGCGCGAACTGGGCGTCGATCGCGTCGAGCTGCGGCGCAAGAACATGCTCGACGATTCGGCACTGCCGTATCAGAGCCCGGTCGGTCCGTTCTACGACTGCGGCGAGTTCCACAAGAACATGGACATGGCGCTGAAGCTTGCCGACGTGGCGGGTTATGCGGCGCGTGCCGACGAGTCGAAGAAGCGCGGCAAGCTGCGCGGGCTGGGCATCATCAACGCCATAGAGCAGGCGGCGGGCACAGCGCAGCCGGAATATGCCGAGATCCGCTTCAATCCGGCCGGCACGGCCGCACTGCTGATGGGCACCAAGGCGCAGGGCCAGGGCCATGAGACCATGTTCAAGCAGATCCTGAACGAGCGGCTGGGCATCGATCCGCACGACGTGCAGTTCATCGACGGCGACACCGATCGCGTCGCCTTCGGCATGGGCACCAACGGCTCGCGGTCGACCGTGCTGGGCGGCTCGGCGCTGTTCCTGGCGGCCGGGAAGGTGATCGAGAAGGGCAAGCGGCTGGCGGGCCATCTCCTCGAAGCGGGCGAGCAGGACATCGAGTTCGCCGATGGTATCTTCAAGGTGAAGGGCACCGACAAGACGGTGACGCTGAAGGCGGTCGCGATGGCGGCCTTCAATCCGACCAAGTGGCCGAAGAGCGGCTTCGAGGGCGGCCTGTACGAGAACGCGACGTATCTCGGCGAAAAGGACACCTATCCCAACGGCTGCCACATTTGCGAAGTGGAGATCGATCCCGATACGGGCGAGGTCCGGCTCGACCGCTATGCCGTGGTCGACGATGTCGGCACGGTGATGAATCCGACCGGCCTCAAGGGCCAGATCCATGGCGGCGTGGCGCAGGGCGTCGGCCAGATCCTGGGCGAACAGGTGATCTGGGATCGTGAGAGCGGCCAGCTGCTGACCGCGAGCTTCCTCGACTACACGATGCCGCGCGCCGACACGATGTGCAGCGTCGAGGTCAAGTCCAACCCCGTGCCCACCAAATACAATCCGCTGGGCGCGAAGGGCGCGGGCGAGGCAGGGACGGTGGGCGCGATGCCCGTCGTGATGAACGCCGTGATCGACGCGCTCGCGCCGTTGGGGGTGCGGGACATGGTGATGCCGGCCACGGCGGAGAACGTCTGGCGCGCCATCCAGGCGGCGAAGGGAGCATAGGTCCATGGGCCAGATCGTCGGCGCGGCCATCGTTTCGCACCATCCCGGCCTGGTGCAACCGAAGGAGATCCGGGTCCAGCGCGGCAACGGCCGCGACTCCGACCTGATCGAGGGCTTCGATCGCGTGCGCGCGAAGATCGACGCGGTGAAGCCCGATACGTTCGTGCTCTTCGACACGCACTGGCTCACCACGTCGCTGCATCTCGTGGCGGGCGCGGCGCATTACAAGGGCAGCTACACGTCCGACGAACTGCCGTTCTCGATGACGCGGTTCCCCTACGATCATGCCGGTGCGCCCGAGCTTGCCGTCGAGGTCGAGAAGGTGGCGCAGGAGAAGAAGGTCGCGGCGCGCAACGTCGTCGAGGAGACGCTGCCGCTGCACTATCCGACCCTGAACGTCATCCACTATCTCGGCCGTGGCGAGAAGGTGCTGAGCGTCGGCACCTGCCAGACCGCGCGGTTCAAGCATTTCCTGGAAATGGGCGAGGTCGTCGGCGAGGCGATCCGGCGCTCCGACGCCCGCGTCGTCCTGCTGGCCTCGGGGGCGATGAGCCACAAGTTCTACGACCTCGATCATGTTCCGCCCAATCCGCGCGTCTGGCATCCCGACAATGTCTCCGATCCGAAGAACCGTGCGCTGGACATGGAGGTGCTGGAACTCTGGAAGCAGGGGCGGCACGACATCGTGCTCGACCGCTTCCCGGAGCTGGAAGCGGCCAAGTACGAGGGGAGAGGGGCGCACTACGCGCAGATGATGGGCGCGCTGGGCGGCAGGAGTTGCCGGGCCCGCGGCACGCAGCTCTCGGAATACGAGAACGCGGCCGGCACCGGCAACGTGCATGTCTGGTTCGATCTTCAGTAAGGGGAGTTGTTGAGATGAGCGTACTCGAAGGACCGCGCAAGGAAGTCCGTCACGTCATGAAGGACGGCAGCGCCTATTGGGTCGAGTTCAAGGACGGCAAGATCGTCTTCGCCGACGGCCGCACCGCCGAGGAGAAGGACGTCGTTCACCTGCCGCCGTGCAATCCGACCAAGATCCTGTGCGTCCACGTGAACTACATCTCGCGCTACTACGAGTTCAACAACACGCACACGCCGCCCAAGACGCCGACCTACTTCCAGAAGCCGCTGACGGCACTCAACGCCCACAAGGGCGAGCTGGTGAAGCCCAAGGGTTACAAGTACGTGAACTACGAGGGCGAGATGGCCGTGGTCTTCTCGAAGGTCACCAAGAACGTGACTCGCGAGGAGGCTTGGGACTGCATCGCCGGCTTCGCACCGGCCAACGATTTCGGCTGCCATGATTTCCGCGACACCGATGCGGGCTCGATGTTGCGCGTGAAGGGCATGGACGGGTTCTGCCCGATCGGCCCCGGCCTCGTCTCCGGCGTCGATGTGCGCCAGTCGACGCTGCGCAGCTACAAGAACGGCAAGATGGTGCAGGAAGGAGCGGTCAGCGAGCAGATCTTCGACTGCGGCTACCTGATCGCCGACCTGGCGCGCCACATCACCTTCCTGCCGGGCGACATCCTGCTGACCGGCACGCCCGCCAACTCGCGGCCGCTCGAAGCCGGCGACACGATCGACATCGAGGTCACGGGCGTGGGCCGTCTCTCCAACACCGTCGTCGAGACGCCGGCGCCGCGCGCCTCCGAAGGCTTCCCGCCCAGCCCCGACAGCGAGGGCGTGCGCAAGGTGGCGCTCGGCAACGAGGAGCGCCTGCCGGACAAGTTCAAGACGAAGTAGGTGACGGTCTCAGGGGCTGGCGTGGCCCAGGAAACGGTCGGGCGGCCGGTCGCCCCATTGCGACTGGAAGCCTTCCTCGGCGCTGAGCAGATTACCGCCATTGGCTGCATTCAGCCGGTCGGTATCCGCCCAGCGTTCGTGGACGCGGCCCCACGGATCGCACCAGTAGTCGTAGACCTGGCTGCCCAGCAGGTGCCGGCCGATGCCCCACATATGGTCGTACTTGCCCAGCCGCTTGATGTACTCGTGGTCCTGGAAGACGCAGTCGATGTCCTGCACCTCGTAGGACACATGGTTCAAGCCGGCCCGCGTGTTGTGATTGCAGAAGAAGACGTGATGATCGACGTAGGCGTCGCCGCGATCGAGTCGGTTGAACGACCCGATGATGTTGTCCTTTTCGCCGACATAGACGTCGTCGGAGCGGATCATGCCCAGCGTTTCGCGAAACCACGCCACGGTCTCGGTCACCCTGGGCGAGGAGAGCACGCCATGGCCGATGCGCTGGATCGATGTGGGCGACTTGCCGAGGCGCATCACGCGCCCCACGCGGCGTCCCGGTTCGCGAGCCGTGTTGTGCTCGTCGCGGGCGACCTTGATCGGCTCGACGCGCTTCTGCCCGGCGACCACTTCGATCTGGTAGCCGTTGGGTTCGGTGAGGCGGACGCGCTTGCCACCGCCAGGCTCGTCCATCGTCTCGATGCCGGAAGCGCCCGGCAGCTTCGCGAGCCGCCTGAGGTCGTCCTCGTCGGCCGCGTGATAGGCGAAGCCGATGAACTTCGTGCCACCCTTGTGTGTGACATGCAGGTGATGATGATCGTCGGTGCCACGCATGTAGAGCGCGTCGGATGTGCGCTCGGACCGGATCAGGCCGAAATGAGTGAGAAACTCCTCCATTTGGTCGAGGTCGGGCGCCTCCATCCGGGGCCAGGCAAATTCCGCAGCCTTGATTACGGCCATTGTTTCCTCCGCTCTTTGGAGGAACGCTAGACCCGCCGTCCGACCGTGAAAAGCGGGAAACGGTGTCCGCGGTCGCCGTCGGGAGAATTTTGGAAGAGGGAGAGAAGAAGTGAAGCTTTGCTATTTCAACGACTACCGCCTGGGCGTCATCAAGGGCGACCAGGTCGTCGATGTGACGGATGCCGTCAAGGACATCCCGCACCTGGAGGCGCGGGACCTCATGATCGGCCTGATCGCCCGTTGGGACGAGTACAAGGGTAAGGTCGAGAAGGCCGCTGCCGCGGGCAAGGGGGTGCCGGTCTCCGGCGTCAAGCTGCGCCCGCCGGTGCCGAAGCCCGGCAACATCGTCTGCATGGCGGTGAACTACATGGAAGACGGCACGCTGCCCGAGAAGCCGGCCATCAACGCCTTCCACAAGGCGGCGACCGCGGTGATCGGCGATGGCGATACGATGGTGCTGCCGGATGCGCCGGCCACGATCTTCGAGGGCGAGGCGGAGATGGCGCTGGTCATTGGCAAGCGCGCCACGCGCGCCACGCAGGCCGACGCCTTCAAGCACATCTTCGGCTACACCTGCTTCATCGACGGCTCGGCCCGCGGCCTGCCACCGCCGGGCAACGTGTTCTTCCAGATGAAGTCGCGCGACACATTCGCGCCGATCGGCCCGTGCATCGTCACGGCGGACGAGATTGCCGACCCGCAGAACCTGAACATCACGCTGACCAACAACGGCGAGGTCATGCAGAAGTTCAATACCTCCGACATGGCGCACCACATCCCGCGCATCATCGAGTGGGTAAGCTCGATCCACACGCTGGAGCCGGGCGATATCGTCGCCACCGGTACCAACCATCGCGGCCTGCACTCGTTCATGGACGGCGACAAGATCGAGCTGACGGTCGAGAAGATCGGCACGCTGAAGTTCGGCGTGAAGGACGAACTGAAGCGCACCTGGGCCCGCACCACGCGTCTGCAGCACAAGGAGAAGGGCGGCGAGGGCCCGCACACGCCGCAGCTCACGGGCAAGTACGCGAAGTAGCGCGAAGCCTCTTTCACCTCCCCCGTCTTGCGGGGGAGGCTGGGAGGGGGAGGGCAAGACCAAGGATCCCTCACTTCGTTCGGGATGACACCTGAGTTGCTTAGGCGCACTGCGCCCACCTGAGCACCGGTGTCATCCCGAACGTAGTGAGGGATCCTTCTTCATGTGCGATTGGCCTGAGGCCAAAACGAAAGGGCGCCGCGGTTTCCCGCGACGCCCCTTCGAGACAGCGGGCTGCTACCTGCTTAGTGGGTGAGAGCCGCCTGACCATTGCCGGCCTGGACGGGGATCGCACGGGGCTTCTTCTCCTCCGGGATCTCGCGCTGCAGCTCGATCGTCAGCAGGCCGTTGGCGAGCTTCGCACCCGTGACCTTCACATGGTCGGCGAGCTGGAAGCGGCGCTCGAAGTTGCGGCCGGCGATGCCACGATAGAGATACTGCTTCTCGTCCTGGCCTTCGGTCGGTGCGGCCTGGCCGGTGACCAGGAGCTCGTTCTCCTTCTGGGTCACGTTCAGCTCGGCTTCGGCGAAGCCCGCGACCGCCATCACGATCCGGTAGGCGTTATCGCCGGCCTTCTCGATATTGTACGGGGGGTATCCGTTGGCGCCGGACTGGCTGGCCACCGAGTCGAGCAGGTCGAAGACCCGGTCGAAGCCGACGGTGGCGCGATAGAACGGGGAATAGTCGACAGTGCGCATTGATCATCCTCTCTTGAGCGATGTTGGACGTCCCCGCCCCGGATGGGCGCGGGGAACGACGGTGATTTGGGGTGGGACGGGGCGGCTTCAAGGGCGATAAAAATTTCCTTCTGCTGCCCTTGAACGGCAGGAATTGCTCCCTTCGGAACAACCTTCGGGAATTCACTTCGTGGTGGATATGCGAGGAATCGCCAGATCAAAGGCGGGTGCCAGCATGTCCAAATTCCTTCCCAAGTCCGAAACCTCCCTCTGGGTCTTCTCGATCTCCCAGGCCGTCGGCATGCTCGCCCTCAACGTCGTGCTGCGTGCGGCCGTGTCGTGAAGCATCTGCCGCTCTTCTTCGATCTGGCCGGCCGTAAGGTCGTGGTGATCGGCGAGGGGCCGAAGGCGGACCTGCGCGTGAAGCTGGCCCGGTCGGCGGGTGCCGACGTGCGCCGGCTCGACCCAGAGTCGATCGCATCCGATGACTTCCAGGGAGCCGTTGCGGCCTTCGTGGCGACTGCCGACGAGGAGATGGACACGGCGGCCCATCGTCTCGCCAAGGTAGCCGGCGTGCCGGTAAACGTGGCCGACCGGCCCGCGCTTTGCGACTTCATCATGCCGGCCATCGTCGACCGCGACGGTGTCGTGGTGGCCATCTCGACCGGCGGCGCGTCGCCCACGCTTGCCACTGTGCTGCGCGGCCGTATCGAGGCAGCCCTGCCCGAGCGTATTGGAGCGCTGGCGCGGCTGGCGAGGACCTTCCGCGCGCAGGTGGATGCACTGATTGCCGATCCCGCGCGCCGCCGGGCCTTCTTCCGCCGCCTGGTCGAAGGACCGGCGTCGCGGCTCGTGCTGGCCGGTGATGAGGCCGGTGCAGGTCGCGTGATTCTCGGTGAACTCGACGCCGTACGCCGCCAAGCCGTTCCGGCCGGCATAGCCCATATCGTCGGCGCCGGTCCCGGCGATCCCGATCTCCTTACTCTCAAGGCCGCTCAGCTCCTGCAGGAAGCCGACGTCGTCCTGCACGACGACCTCGTGCCACCCGCCGTGCTGAACCGTGCGCGCCGCGACGCGGAGATCGTTTCCGTGGGCAAGCGCAAGGGCCGCCCGAGCTGGGCGCAGGCCGACATCGATGCCGAGCTGGTGCGCCGCGTGCGCGCCGGGCAGACCGTGGTTCGCCTGAAGGCGGGCGATCCGTTCGTGTTCGGTCGCGGCGGGGAAGAAGTCGATGCGCTGCGGGCCGCGGGCCTTGCCTACACTATCGTGCCCGGCATCACCGCGGCGCTGGGATGCGCGGCCTCGGCGGGCATCCCGCTGACCCATCGCCATCAGGCCTCCGCCCTGACCTTCGTGAGCGGCCACAGCGCCATCGGCAGCAAGCCCGTGGCGTGGCCGGCGCTCGCCGCCCAGGGGCATACGCTTGCGATCTACATGGGGGCGACCGAAGCGCCCGCAGTTCGCGATCGCCTGCTGGGGGCGGGGGCGGATCCGTCGACCCCGGTCGCCGTGATCGAGAACGGCACGCGCTCCGATCAGTTCGTTTCCACGGGCCGGCTCGCCGACCTGGCGCGGCTGGCAGCCGCCCATGTCCAGGGCGGCGGACCCAGCCTCATCATCGTGGGGGACGTCGCGGCCTATGCCGTCGCGGTCGAGACCCCGCCGCTTGCAAAGGTGTCCTGATGGCCAAGAATCTCACCGGCGACCTCCAGGTCGCATCCGCCAACCGCCTGGTCGATGGCGTCGTGGTCTGGCTCGACGAGGCCGGCCAGTGGACCGACCGGCTGGAAAACGCCGCCGTTGCCCGGGACAAGCGCAGTTCGGAAATCCTGCTCGAGCGCGCGCGGGCCGAGGCCTTCACCGTGATCGACCCCTTCCTGGTGGCGGTGACCGAGGATGACGACGGCACGATCGAGCCGCTCTCCCTGCGCGAGAAGATCCGTGCGTCGGGCCTCACCTTCGACGCCATCGCCGCCGACGCGGTGCGTTATGCCTGATACCCATTTCTACCGGTACGACGACTACGACCGCACGCTCGTTTCCGAGCGCGTCGATCAGTTCCGCGACCAGGTGCGCCGCCGACTGGCCGGCGAGCTGACCGAGGAGCAGTTCAAGCCGCTGCGCCTCCACAACGGCCTCTACCTGCAACTCCATGCCTACATGCTGCGGATCGCCATCCCCTACGGCACGCTGTCCTCGCGGCAGCTCCGCAAGCTCGCCGACATCTCACGCAGGTACGATCGCGGCTACGGCCACTTCACGACGCGCCAGAACCTGCAGCTCAACTGGATCAGGCTGGAGGACGCGCCCGACGCGCTGGCGGCGCTGGCCGAAGTCGACATGCATGCGATTCAGACGTCCGGCAACTGCATCCGCAACGTGACGGCCGATCACTACGCCGGCGCCGCGATCGACGAGATCGAGGACCCGCGCATCTGGGCCGAGATCGTGCGCCAGTGGTCGACGCTGCATCCCGAGTTCACCTTCCTGCCGCGCAAGTTCAAGATCGCCATCACCGGCTCGCCGAACGATCGCGCGGCCGTGCGCGTGCACGACATCGGCCTGCGCCTGTGGCGGAACGAACAGGGTGAGGTGGGCTTCGAGGTGATCGTGGGTGGCGGCCTCGGCCGAACCCCGATGATCGGCAAGACGCTGCGCGAGTTCCTGCCGAAGAGCGAGCTCCTCGCCTATCTCCAGGCGACCCTGCGCGTCTACAACCGCTATGGCCGGCGCGACAATCTCTACAAGGCGCGAATCAAGATCCTGGTGCACGAAGTCGGCGTCGAGAAGATGCGCGAAGAGGTCGAGGCCGAATACGCCGCGATGCGCGACGGTGCGCTGGCCTTGCCGGCGGAGACGATCGAGGCGATCGCGCGCCAGTTCGCGCCGCCGGACCTGCCGGCGCGGCCCGCGATCTCAGGCCCGGTCGAAGCGCAGCGTCTCATCGATCCGGACTTCGCGCTCTGGCTCAAGTCCAACGTCGCGCCGCATCGCGTGCCGGGCTACGCCATCGTGACCGCATCGCTGAAGCCGGCCGGCGCGCCGCCGGGCGATGCCAGCGCCACGCAGATGGATGGCGTCGCCGACATCGCAGAGGCCTACAGCCAGGCCGAATTGCGGGTCAGCCACGAACAGAACCTGATCTTCCCCCATGTCGCGGTCGAGGACCTGCCTCAGGTCTATCGTTCGCTGCAGACGCTGGGCTTCGCCGAAGCCAATGTCGGGAAGATCACCGACATCATCGCGTGTCCGGGCCTCGACTATTGCGCGCTGGCCAATGCGCGCTCGATTCCGGTGGCGCAGCGGATCTCGGACCATTTCGCGAGCCTCGCGCGGCAGCACGACATCGGCGATCTCAAGATCAAGATCTCGGGCTGCATCAACGCCTGCGGCCATCACCATGTCGGCCATATCGGCATCCTCGGCGTCGATAAGAACGGCGTCGAGCTCTATCAGATCAGCCTCGGCGGCGACGTCGACTTCGGCAGGACGGCGATCGGAACGATCCTCGGACCGGCCGTCACCGCCGACAGGGTGGTCGAGGCGGTCGACGAGCTTGTCGGCACCTATCTCGATGCCCGCCAGGAAGGCGAGCGTTTCGTCGATACCTACCGGCGCATCGGCGCCCAGCCTTTCAAGGAGAGAGTCTATGCCGCTGTTTAGCGAAGAAGGCCTGCCCGCATCCTACGTCGCCCTGCCGTTCGCCGAATGGCAGTTGCGCCCCGAATGGCCGGCCGTCTCGCTGGCCAACACCGATCCGGTCGAGGATCTGGCACCGCATGTCGGCCGCCTGCGCCTGATCGTGCTCGACTTCCCGAAGTTCAGCGACGGCCGCGCCTACAGCCAGGCCCGCCTGCTGCGAGGCCGTCTCGGCTATCGCGGCGAACTGCGCGCGACGGGTGGCGTACTGCAGGATCAGATCGGGTTCATGCTGCGCTGCGGCTTCGACTCGTTCGAGAGCGAGCAGAAGGGCTTCGGCGAGGCACTCGCCAAGGCGCGGACCCTGTTCAGCGTGGTCTACCAGCCGGCCGAGGACGACCAGATTCCGGCGGCGCTTCGCAGGCTCGAGCGCGAAAGCGCCGTTCTCTGATCAGGTCTCGGAGGAGGGTGAGTCCGCCTGGGACTCGAGCCAGGCCATGGCTTCATCGGCCGAGTCGAATATCCGGGCCTCGCCGGTGAACTTGCCGAGATTGACATAACGCTTGGCGAGGTCCGCCCCCGTGCCTGGGCGCGGAATGATCGCGAGAGGGCCCCTTTTCGCGAGACTCGCATAGGCGGCCGCCCGAGCCGCCAAAGACATGACGTCGTCGTCCGTGTAGGTGCCGTCTCCCAGAGTGGCATCGAACAGCTTGCTATAGGTGAGGGCGTCTGCCGCGACCACCTTGTCGGTGAAGTCCTCGATATCCTTAAGCGCGATGACTCCCAGAACACGGGCGTGGACGAAACGCTTGGCGTGGTCGATCGTGTACTCGATGGGCATGGGCGGACTTTAAACAAACCCCGCGGCGCCCGTCGAGCCGCTTGGCGGTTCGCTCAACCCCGGATAGGCTCCTCCCCATAGCCGGGAATACACCGGCGGGAGGAAGCGACATGATCAAGGGAGCAACGGGCGCCGTGCTGGCGCTCGCGCTGGGTTGGTGCGCGCTCGCGATGCCGGCCTCTGCACAAATCTTCGTGAACATCCGCTCGCAGGATGCGCCCAAGTACGACCCGCACAACAATACGTCGAGCGGCATGGGGCATCCCATGTTCATGATGGGCGACACGCTGGTCGCGCTCGACTGGGACCTGAAGAAGGTCCATCCGCTGCTGGCCAAGTCGTGGACGATTTCCGACGACCGGCTCACCTACACGTTCGCGTTGCGTGACGACGTCACGTTCTGCAGCGGCAAGAAGTTCACCGCCGCCGACGTCATCTATTCCTTCACCCGGCTGGCCGATCCCTCGGCGCGCTGGCCCTTCTACTGGCGACTGGGCGAGATCGACAGCCTGACCGCGCCCGACCCGTACACGCTCGTCTACAAGCTGAAGCGGCCGCATTCCGAACTGTTGGTCGATCTCGCGAACTTCGCCGCGACGATCATCAACAAGGACAATGTCGAGGCGCTCGGCGCCGATTTCGGCGTCAAGGGCTTCGACGGTACGGGGCCGCTCTGCTGGGAAAGCTGGCAGCCGCGCAAGGAACTCGTGCTGAAGCGCCACGATGCCTACAAGTGGGGACCGACCGGGGTCTATGCCAACAAGGGCCCGGTGAAGTACGAGAAGATGATCTGGCGCATCGTGCCGGAGGAAACGACTCGCATCGCCACGATGCTCTCGGGCCAGGCGGACTTCTGTCACTGGAACCCGCTGCAGGCGATCGAGACCTTGAAGAAGGCGCCCAATCTCACCGTCTACGAACCGACCGCCGATTTCGCGATGTTCTACTGGGGGCTGAAGAGCACGCGCGAGAACATGCAGGACAAGCGCGTCCGTCAGGCGCTCGCCCATCTCGTCGACCGGGAGGAGATCAACAAGGCGATCTTCTTCGGCCAGGCGGAGACGGCACGGTCGCTGGTCCATCCCAAGGCGCTCGACTTCGAGCCGGCGACGCTCGACGTGCTGACCAAGCGGGATCCCGAGAAATCGAAGAAGCTGCTCGACGAAGCCGGCTGGACGATGGGAGCCGACGGCTTCCGCCACAAGGACGGCAAGAAGCTCGAACTGCTGATGTATTCCTACACGGTGGGACAGAATCCCAAGCTGTCGGAAGTGCTGCAGGGCGCCGCCCGCACGGTGGGCATCGACATCAAGATCCAGACCTGGGACCCCACGGTCTTCTTCCAGAAGATCGCCCAGCAGGATTACGACATCTGGACCCTGTCGGTGCCCTACACCTCGGCCGGCGACCAGATGTATCTCTACTATCACTCCAAGAACCGGCCGGTTCCCAATCGCATGATGTGGAACGACGCGGAGACCGATCGCCTTCTCGATGCCGGTCGCACGGCGACGAACGACGCCGACCGCGAGAAGTTCTTCAAGGAGGTCCAGCGCCGCGTTCACGACGAGGCGCTGATGATACCGGCGGCACATTCGAGGCTCTTCCTGGTCGCCAAGAAGAGCATCAAGAACGTGCGCTCGCACGGTATCTACAGTGCAGCCCTCTACAAGGGGCTGGACGTCCAGCCCTGACTTCGGGATCGTGGGCGCATGACCACGATCTACGGAATCAAGAACTGCGACACGATGAAGAAGGCGCGCGCCTGGCTCGACAAGAAGGGCGTCGCCTACGATTTCCACGACTACAAGGCGGCCGGCATCGATCGCGGCCGCCTCGAAGCATGGGCGAAGAAGGTCGGCTGGGAGGTTCTGCTGAACCGCGCCGGCACGACCTTCCGCAAGCTGCCTGACAAGGACAAGGAAGGGCTGACGGAAGCCAGGGCGATCACCCTGATGATCGCCCAACCCTCGATGATCAAGCGGCCGGTGCTGGAGGCGGGCGGCAAGCTGCTGGTCGGCTTCAAGCCCGAGCAGTACGAGACGCTCGCCCGGGCCTAGAGTCTTTCCGGCCGAGAAAGAATCACCCGTATAAAAACCACCTCACCCTGAGGAGCGCTCCCCCTCGAGTCCCTCGGGGTAAACTCCGGAGCGCGTCTCGAAGGGTGGGCACGCGCACCGAGTCTGTTGCCCATCCTTCGAGACGGCCACTCCGTGGCCTCCTCAGGATGAGGTCGGTGGGTCAATCTGAGACGGAAAGACCCTAGGCCGTCCTGGCGACCCGCGTGCAGGCGAGGGCGATGCTCTCGATGTGGCGGTGGTCCGTGCCGCAGCAGCCGCCCAGCACGTTCAACTGCGGGTGCGCCTGCACGAGGTCGCGATACTGGCCTCCCAACTCGACCGGATCGCCGGCGTCGAGATCGGGCAAGTCATTGAGTTCCTGGTGGCTGCGGCGCGAGGCATTGGCGCGAAGCCCGCGGATGCGCCGCGTCCAGGCCTGGTCCGATCCCAGAATACTTTCAAATTGGCTGGGGTGGGCGCAGTTGATCATGTAGTAGGCCGGACTGTTCGCGGTCGCCTCGTCGACCCGCATGATTGCCTCGGACAGCGTCTGCCCGGTCGGCAATCGACCATCGGTCTCCAGCGTAAAGGAGAGCGCCAGAGGCATCCCGACCTTTCGTGCCGCACGCGCGATGCCGATGGCCTCTTTCGTATTGGTCATGGTGATGGCGGTCACCATGTCGGCGCCGGCCTCGGCAAAGGCCGAGACCTGCAGCGCGTGATAGCTCTCCGCGGTGTCCTCCGGCATGACCTCGCCCGCGACGTAGCCGTCGCCACGGGGGCCGATGCAGCCGCTGACCACCATCTGCGAGGACGGGGTCTCGTGGGCCTTGCGCAGCTCATGCATGAGCCCGATCGCCTCGGCGTTCAGCGCGGCGACGTCCGTGGCCGAGTAGCCGAGCCTGGCGCCCCAGTCGGCGCTCGCTCGCCAGGTCGGGCTCTCGAGGATGAAGCCAGTGCCATGCGCGGGGGCGACCTCGATGTAGCGCTCGTAGTACCGGATCAGGAGCGGACGGGTCTTCGGATCCCGCAGGAGCGGGAAGACGGCGAACAGGGGAAGGTCCAGCCCGTCGTTAAAGATCAGGCAGGTCTCGATGCCGCCGTCGGTCAGGAAGAGGGTGCCGGCGATCTGGGGCAGGCGGTCGCGATACTTGCCATCCGAAGACATCCCGCTTCCTCTCGACGATGGAACATTTGGAGGATTAAATTGTTATAATTCAAACAGATAAATGACGTTATTGACTCTTGAGGCGAGATAACTAAGAATCGACCCATAAATCCTTGGATCGACAAGAAAATTGATTTCTAGCGACCGGTCAGGTCGTTCCTCCTCTTTATTCGAGGTCTGAAATGAAAATCGCTGCCGTTGCTGTTCTCGCTCTTCCCCTGGCGCTCTCGGTTTCCGCTTGCGGCGACACCTGGGGTGAACGTGCCGTCACCGGTGGCGGCATCGGCGCCGGTACCGGCCTTGCGGTCGGCGCGATCGCCGGCTGGCCGCTTGTGGCGCCTGTCCTCGTGGGCACGGCGGTCGGTGCCGGCATCGGCGCCGCCACGACGCCGAAGAAGTAGCGTCAACCCAGTAGCAGTTTGAGCTTGCGCTCGAAGACGCGAAGGACGTCTTCGAGCGTATCGCCGTGCGCGAGCTTGCGCGGGCCGTTGTAGACGATGTAGCCGCTGCCGCTACCGCCCCCTGGCACCTTGGCGATCGCGAACAGCGGCTGCTCGGCGGTATGACGGAAGATGGAGAAAACGGCCATGCCCGGCCGGAAATCGATGGCGTAGTCGCGCCATTCGCCCGAAGCCACACGCATGCTGTAGAGACCCAGGAGCCGCGACAGTTCCCGCTTGTCGAATGAGACAATCCGGCGTCGGGCGCGCTGATCGGCCAAACGGTACAAGTTGTTCATGCCACCGTGACTTCGAACATGTCAGTCGTGTGAATACTTGCAGAACCGCCGGTGGGGGTAAAGCGTCGCCCCGACCCCATTCCGTTGTTTGCCAAAGCGAGGGTAGGGGGCTATGAACCGCCGCTGAAGCTGTTGATATTTCGCGATATTCCGGGAGCACTCTGTGTCCGACTCCGCCGCGTTCCATGAAATCGACGAAGCCGTCCGCAAGGACGAGATGAAGGAATGGTGGAGCCGTTACGGGACCTGGGTCGTTGCCGGGGCCGTCGCCGTCGTCGTGGGCGTGACGGGATTCGTCGGCTGGCGGCAGTACGAGCAGTCCCAGCGGGCCGCGGCCAGTGCCGCCTATTCGGCCGCGCTGGCGCAGATCGCGACCGATCCGGCGGCAGCGCGCGCCGAACTCGAGAAGCAGGGCGCAAATGCGCTCCAGCCGTACCGCTCGCTCGCGGCCCTCGCGGCAGCGCAGCTTCTGCCGACGCTGGAGGAGCAGGTAACCGCGCTCGCGACCGTGGCGCCGAAGCTGTCGGCTTCCGAACTCAGCGACCTCGCGATGGTGATCGCGGCCTACAAGAGCATCGATACCCCCAAGGCCGAGGAGATGGTCGGCAAGCTCGAACCCCTCGCGGGACCGGGTCGTCCGTTCCGTCTGAGCGTGCGCGAGCTCCAGGCGATGCTGGCTGCCCGCAAGGGCGACACCAAGCGCGCGAAGGAACTGTGGAACGAGATCGCCAAGGATCCCGCCGTACCCCAGGGCACGTCCCAGCGGGTCTCGGCCATGCTCAATCTCCACGGCGGCGCGGAGGCGAAGTAGTCCGATGTCGAGCGTAATGCGTGTGGCCAATCCCCGTCTTCTCCTCGCCGCCGTCCTGATGGTGAGCACCCTCTCGGGTTGCGATATCTTCGACAAGAAGAAGACCCCGCTCCCGGGCGAACGGATTTCCGTGCTGGGCGACCGGAAGGATCTCGAAGCCGACAGCGACGTGGCGGGCCTGCAGGTCGTCCTGCCCCCGCCGACGGTCAACGAGTCCTGGCCGCAGTCGGGAGGCTTCCCGAACAACGCCATGCACAACCTGGCGATCAGCGACTCGCCCCAGATCATCTGGACGGCGGACGTCGGCTCGGGCAGCAGCGGGACGCGCATTCTCACCACGCCGCCCGTCGTCGCCGAAGGCAAGGTCTTCGCCAAGGACGCCCAGGGTACGGTCTCGGCCTTCAACGCCGACACCGGCGCCTTGCTGTGGCGGGTTTCGCTTTCGCCGGAGAAAGCCCGCGACTCCGACGAGTTCGGCGGCGGTCTTGCCTACTATGGCGGCCGGCTCTTCGTGACGACCGGCTTCGCCATGGTCTATTCGCTCGATCCGGCGACCGGCAAGGAGGACTGGAACTCGACCGTCAGCGCACCAGTGCGGGGCTCGCCGCTGGTGTTCGGCGACCGCGTCTTCGTCATCGCCATCGACAACAAGCTGCATGCACTGGCCGCCTCCGATGGCTCCGATCTCTGGCAGTTCGCCGGCCTCCAGGAAACGGCCGGTTATGTCGGCGGCAACAGTCCGGCCGGTTCCGGCGACTACGTCGTCGCGCCCTTCACCTCGGGCGAGCTGGTGGCGCTGCGCATCGACAACGGTCGTCCCGTCTGGAACGAATCGCTGATCGGCGCGCGGGCCGACATCCGGGCCTTCGGCAACCTCGCCGACATTCGCGGTCGGCCGGTGATCGACCGCGGCCTCGTGATCGCGATGGGTTCGGCGGGACAGATCGCCGGTATCGATCTCCGCTCGGGTCAGCGTCAGTGGGACCGCAACATCGGTGGCAGCCAGACGCCGTGGACGGCGGGGCGCTTCCTCTTCCTGATGACCGGCAATGCCGACATCGTGGCCATGGTCCGGGACACCGGCAAGGTCCGCTGGGTCACGCCGCTCACGCGCTACGAGGACGCGAAGGCCCGCACGCCCGTTCTGTGGGGCGGTCCGGTGCTGGCGGGAGATCGCCTGCTGCTGACCAGCTCGCTGGGCGACCTGCTGGCCATCTCGCCCTACACGGGCGAGGTGCTGGGCAAGATCAATGTGCGCGACCGGGTGCGCCTCGGTCCCGTCATCGCGAACCGGACGATCTATGTCCTGACCGACTCCGGACGACTCGTTGCCCTCCGCTGATCAAAGCCCCCCGGCCCAGGGGTTGCGCCGGGTCGCCATCGTCGGGCGACCCAACGTCGGAAAATCCACGCTGTTCAACCGCCTGGTCGGCCGCCGCCGCGCTATCGTGGACGATACGCCGGGGGTGACGCGCGACATTCGCGAGCAGCCCGCGCAACTGGGCGATCTCGCGTTCATGCTGCTCGACACGGCGGGCTGGGAGACAGCCGGCGGCGAGGCACTCGAGGCGCGCATGCGCCGCTTCACCGAGCGTGCCGTCGAGAGCTCCGACGTCGTTCTGTTCCTGATCGATGCCCGCTCCGGCGTCCTGCCGCTCGACGAGAGCTTCGCGAGCTGGCTGCGCAAGCGCTCGGCGAAGGTGATCCTGGTTGCCAACAAGTGCGAGGGACGTGCCGGGCAGCAGGGGCTGGCCGAGGCGCACGGTCTCGGGCTGGGCGAGCCGATCCCGGTCTCGGCCGAGCATGGCGAGGGATTGAGTGACCTCCACGAGGCTCTGGGCCGTTACATCGAGCCGATGCCGGAAGAGGACGAGGCGGCCGAAGCAGACGCGGTGGACCCCGATCTTGCCGACGTGCCGGAAGGCCGGCCGCTGCTGCTGGCCATCGTCGGCCGTCCCAATGTCGGCAAGTCTACGCTGCTGAACCGGCTGGTCGGGGAGGAGCGTGTCCTCACCGGGCCCGAGGCCGGCATCACGCGCGACTCGATTCGCGTGGAATGGGAGTGGAAAGGCCGTCCGGTACGCCTGGTCGACACGGCCGGAATGCGCCGCCGCAGCCGCATCGAGGCCAAGCTAGAGGCCGCTTCGGTGGCCGATTCGCTCGACACGATCCGGCTCGCCGACGTGGTGGTGGTCGTGCTCGACGCGGCCGACATGGCGGAGAAGCAGGATCTCAACATCGCCGGCTGGGTGATCGAGGAGGGCCGGGCGCTCGTCATCGCGGTCAACAAGACCGACCTCCTGGCCGACGACCAGTCCGGCTCCGCAAAGCAGTGGCGCAAGCTGCGCGATCGCCTCGAAATGTCGTTTGCGCAGGTCAAGGACGTGGCCATCGTCGGCTTCTCGGCGCTGACCGGCCGGGGCGTCGACCGGCTGCTGCCAAAGGTGTTCGAGACCTACGAAATCTGGAACAAGCGGGTCACGACGCCCAAGCTCAACCGGTGGCTGCGCGAGATGGAGACCCTCCATCCGCCCCCGCTGGCCAGCAACGGCCGCCGAATCCGACTGCGCTTCATGACCCAGATCAAGCGCCGCCCGCCCACCTTCATCCTGTCGGTGAGCCAGCCCGACGAGCTGGGCAACGACTATCTGCGGTTCCTGACGAACCGGCTGCGCGACGATTTCGACATGCCGGGCGTGCCGATCCGGCTCAGCATGCGCAAGCCCAAGAATCCCTACGAGGGGCGTCGCAAACCCCAGCGATAGGCGGCCGCCTGACCGCCGATCGGCCCGCATTGCGGCCGATGGCGGAGACGTGCCTTGCCCGCGACCGACCTGCTGCCCTAGGCTCGTTCCAACAAAGGCGAAATAACGAGCGGCACCGCAGCCGCCGTCGGGATGAAAGGGTTACTGCAATGGATGTCCAATACGTAGCGCCGAAGACGCTGGAGGAGGCGGTTCGTGCCTTCGCGGCGGCAGCGGGCTCGGGCCGGATCCTGGCCGGCGGCACCGACCTTCTGGTCCAGATGCGCACCGGCATCGTCTCGCCGGGCACCATCATCGACATCAAGAAGATCGGCGAACTGACCTCGATCGAAGAGACCAAGGACGGGGGCTTCCGCGTCGGCGCGGCCGTCTCCGGCATGGTGCTGCGCGAGCATCCGAAGCTCAGCAAGGTCTGGCCGGGCGTCGTCGAGGCCGCCAACCTGATCGGCTCCACCCAGGTCCAGGGCCGGGCCACGGCGGGCGGCAACCTGTGCAACGGCTCGCCGGCCGGCGACAGCGTACCGGCCATGGTCGCGGCCGGGGCCACCGTCACGATCCAGGGACCGAACGGCCGCCGCGAGCTGGCGGTCGAGAAGGTGCCGAAGGGACCGGGTCGCCTCAACCTCGAGGCCGGCGAGATCGTCGTTTGCTTCAACCTGCCGGCGCGGGCCAAGGGGTCGAGCGACGCTTACCTGCGCATGATCCCACGGACCGAGATGGACATTGCCGTCGTGGGCTGCGGCGTCAGCCTGACGATGGACAAGGGGACCTGCACCGCCGCGCGCGTGGGCCTGGGCGCCGTCGCACCGACCGTGCTGCTGGTCGAGGACGCTGCCAAGGCGCTGATCGGCTCGAAGCTCGACGAAGCGGCGTTGGCCAAGGCCGCCGCGGCCTGCAGCGCCGCCTGCCGTCCGATCGACGACAAGCGCGGCACCATCGCCTATCGCACCAAGGTCGCCGGCGTCCTGCTGAAGCGCACCGCACTCATTGCCGCCGAACGTGCGGGAGGAAAGTAAGACCATGGCCAAGCTTCACGTTTCCACCACGATCAACGGCGAGCCGCAGGAGTTCCTGTGCGATGCAGAGCAGAGCATGCTCGACGTACTGCGCGGACCGCTCGGCCTGACCGGCGCCAAGGAAGGCTGCGGCACCGGCGACTGCGGTGCCTGCACCGTGACCCTGAACGGACGGATCGTCTGTTCCTGCCTGATGCTGGCGGCCGAGGCCGAGGGCCAGGAGATCGGCACCATCGAAGGCATGGCCGGCGAGGAGCTGCACCCGCTGCAGCAGAAGTTCCTCGAGTCGGCGGCACTCCAGTGCGGCATCTGCACGCCGGGCGTCCTCATGGCCGCCAAGGCGCTGCTCGAGCGCAATCCCGATCCGACCGAGCACGAAGTCCGCTTCTGGCTGGCCGGCAACCTGTGCCGCTGCACCGGTTACGACAAGATCATTCGCGCCGTGATGGATACCGCCGCCGACATGAGGGCCGCCCGATGAGCACGAAGACTCCCGAGACCGCCAACGACAACAAGTGGATCGGCAAGCGCACCATCCGCCCAGACGGTGCCGACAAGGTGACGGGCCGCGCGGCCTATGCCGCCGACACGACGATGCCCGGCATGATCTGGGGCAAGGTGCTGCGCAGCCCGCACCCGCACGCGCGCATCAAGTCGATCGACACCAGCAAGGCCGAAGCCCATCCCGGCGTGAAGGCCGTGATGACGGCCAAGGACATCGTCAACTTCCCGCTCGACAAGTCGGTGATGCTCGGCATCCAGGACATGCGCTGGATGTGCCGCAACGTCATGGCGCGCGAGAAGGCGCTGTTTGCCGGTCATCCCGTCGCGGCGGTCGCGGCGACCACCGAGAAGATCGCGGCGGAAGCCTGCAAGCTGATCGAGGTCGAGTACGAGGTGCTGCCGTTCGTGATCGACGTCGAGGAGGCGATGAAGCCCGACGCGCCGATCCTGCACGACTTCATCAAGTTCAAGGACAAGCCGTCGAACATCGCCGGCACGCTGGAACACAAGCTGGGTGACATCGGCGAGGGCTTCGCCAAGGCCGACGTCGTCATCGAGCGCAGCTTCCGCACCCAGCCGGTGCACCAGGGCTATATCGAGCCGCACGCCTGCCTGGTCAGCGTCTCCGATGGCAAGGCCACGATCTGGAGCTCCAGCCAGGGCCAGTTCATGGTCCGCGCCATGTGCGCCTATCTGACGGGCCTGCCGCAGAATGACATCCGCGCCATCCCCGCCGAGATCGGCGGCGGCTTCGGCGGCAAGACCATCATCTACCTCGAGCCGCTGGCCCTGATCCTGGCGAAGAAGTCCGGCCGTCCGGTGAAGATGACCATGACGCGCGGCGAGGTGTTCCACGCCTCGGGCCCGACCTCGGGGTCCTACAGCACGGTCAAGCTGGGTGCGACCAAGGATGGCAAGCTGGTGGCCGCGCAGGGCACCTTCTGCCTGCAGGCCGGCGCGCTGCCGGGCTCGCCGATTCGCGGCGCCGCCGGCTGCGCCTTCGCGCCCTACGACATCCCGAACGTCCACTCGTTCGGCTACGATGTGGTGTCCAACCGCTCCAAGGTCGCGGCCTACCGCGCACCGGGCGCCCCGATCGGCGCCTACGGCGTCGAGTGCGTCATGGACGAGCTTGCCGAAGCGCTGAAGATGGATCCGCTGGAGTTCCGTCTGAAGAATGCCGCCAAACAGGGCACCAAGGCCGCGCACGGCCCGGTCTATCCGCGCATCGGCTTCGTCGAAACCATCGAGGAGGCGAAGAAGCACGCGCACTACACGACGCCGCTGCCCAAGGCGAAGAACGGCAAGCTCTACGGCCGCGGCGTGGCCTCGGGCTTCTGGTTCAATGCCAGCGGCGAATCGAGCGCCCAGGTGAACGTCAACGAGGACGGCACCGTCGTCGTGATCACCGGCCATCCCGACATCGGCGGCTCGCGCGCCTCGACGGCCAACATCACCGCCGAGATCCTGGGCATCGACTACAAGAAGGTCTCGGTGCTGATCGGCGACACCAGCGTCATCGGCTTCAGCAACCTGACGGGCGGCAGCCGCGTCACCTACGCGTCGGCCATGGTCGTGACGCAGTCGACGGAAAAGGTCATCACCCAGCTTCGCGAGCGTGCAGCCAAGATCTGGAAGATCGATCCGGACGCGGTCGTCTGGGAGAATGGCGAAGCCCGGCCGGCCGGCGACAATGCCGGCAAGTTCGAGCCGCTCAGCCTCGGCCAGATCGCCGCGCAGGCCAGCGCCACCGGCGGCCCGATCGGCGCCGGCCAGCAGCTCAACACGACCGGCGCCGAGGGCGGCTTCGCAACGCATGTCTGCGACGTCGAGGTCGATGCCGATCTCGGCATCGTGCGCGTGCTGCGCTATACGGCCTTCCAGGACGTCGGTCGCGCCATCCATCCGAGCTACGTCGAAGGCCAGATCCAGGGCGGCGCCGCCCAGGGTATCGGCTGGGCGCTGAGCGAGGAGTACATCTTCAACAAGGACGGGAAGCTCGATAACCCGAGCTTCCTCGACTACCGCATGCCGGTCAGTTCCGACCTGCCGATGCTGGATTCGGTGATCCTCGAGATCCCCAATCCGAAGCACCCGCAGGGCGTGCGCGGTGTCGGCGAGGTGCCGCTGGTGCCGCCGCTCGGCGCGATCTCGAACGCGGTCTATAACGCGCTCGGCCGCCGCTTCTACAGCCTGCCGATGTCGCCGCCGAAGATCCTGGCGACGATGGACATGGCCGCCGATTGAGGCCTTTCCGAGCGAAATGGAATCGCCTCCCCATTCAAATGGGGAGGTATCGACGTCTTACGTCGACCGAGGGGTCATAGGCTTAGCGACGCTCATGACCCCATCGCCCCGTATGACGGGGCACTTCCCCCTCTGAAGGGGGAAGCAATAACGCGTCAGTTCACGCTGGAGCGCTGCTGCACCGCTTCGTCGCCGGCGATCCACTCGCCGTGCAGGGTGCAGCTGGGCAGCGCGAGCTGAATCAACGACTCGGCATGCGCTTCCGGCGGGATCTGCAGCGACTCGTCTTCTCCCGGAAAGGCCTCGCGGCGCATGAAGGTGCGGGTCGGGCCGGGATTGAAGAGATTGACCTTCAGCGGCGTGTGCGCGACTTCGGCGGCATAGACGCCGACCATCATGTCGAGCGCCGCCTTGCTGGCCGCGTAGGCACCCCAGTAGGGGATGATACGGCGGGAGGCACCCGAGGTGACGAAAATCGCCCGGCCGGCGTCGGAACGGCGCAGCAGCGGATCCATCGAGCGGATGAAGCGCCAGTTGGCGGTGACGTTCACCGCCATCACCTGCTCGAAGATCTTGGGTTCGAAATGACCCATCGGGGAGAGGGTGCCGAGAACGCCGGCATTGCCGAGCAGGATGTCGAGGCGTCCGAAACGCTCGTAGAGCGCCAGGCCCAGCCGGTCGATTCCCGGGCCGTCGGTGACGTCGAGCGGCACCAGCGTGGCTGAGCCGCCCACCGCCTTGATCCGGTCGTCGACCTCTTCGAGCCCGCCCACGGTGCGCGCGACCAGCACGCAATGCGCGCCTTCCGCGGCGTAGGCCAGGGCGGTCGCGGCTCCGAGACCGCGCGACGCGCCCGTGATCAGCGCGACGCGCCCGGCGAGACGGCCGACGGTGGATTCGGTCATGACGGAAGCCTCAGGCCGATTCGACGAGGAGGGAGAGCTGGCGCTCCTCGACGCCGAGAACGTCGTCGAGGTCGATCGGGTAATCGCCGGTAAAGCAGGCGTCGCAGAAGGCCGGAGCGGCGGCATCGCGACCCGGCAGGCCCATGGCGCGGTAGAGGCCGTCGATCGAGACGAAGGCCAGCGAGTCCACGCCGATGAACTTCGCCATGCCGGCCACGTCGTAGCGCGAGGCCAGCAGCTTGTCCTTGTCCGGCGTGTCGATGCCGTAGAAGCAGGGGTCGGTGGTCGGCGGCGCGGCGATGCGCATGTGCACTTCCTTGGCGCCGGCGTTGCGCACCATCTCGACGATCTTCATCGAGGTCGTGCCACGGACGATCGAATCGTCGACCAGGATCACGCGCTTGCCCTCGATGTGGGCGCGGTTGGCGTTGTGCTTCAGGCGCACGCCGAGATGGCGGATGTGGTCGGCCGGCTCGATGAAGGTGCGGCCGACATAGTGATTGCGGATGATGCCGAGTTCGAACGGCAGGCCCGATTGGGCGGCATAGCCGATCGCGGCGGGCACGCCGGAGTCCGGCACCGGGACGACGACGTCGGCGGCGACAGGGTTCTCCTTGGCGAGTTCCATGCCGATCCGCTTGCGGGCGTCGTACACGCCGATGCCCTCGACCTTCGAATCGGGGCGCGCGAAATAGATGTGCTCGAACACGCAGAAGCGGCGCTGCTGTTTGGCGAACGGCTTGATCGAGCGAAGCCCGTTGCCGTCGGCGATCACGATCTCGCCGGGCTCGACGTCGCGCACGAACCGGGCACCGATGATGTCCAGCGCGCAGCTCTCGGACGTGAAGATCCAGGCATCGTCCAGCTTGCCGATGACCAGCGGGCGGACGCCCATCGGATCGCGGACGCCGATCAGCGCCTCGTTGGTCAGCAGCAGGAGCGAGTAGGCGCCCTTCACACGACCGAGCGCGTCGATCAGCCGGTCGACGACGGTCGAGTAGTTGGACCGCGCGATCAGGTGGTTGATGACCTCGGTGTCGGTGGTCGACTGGAACAGGCAGCCGATGCGAACCAGCTCCTTGCGCAACAGGTAGGCGTTGGTGAGGTTGCCGTTGTGCGCCAGTGCCAGGCCGCCGAAGTCGAAATCGGCGAAGATGGGCTGGATGTTGCGATCGGAGGAGCCGCCGGTCGTGGCGTAGCGGTTGTGGCCGATGGCGGAATAGCCAACGAGCTTTTCCATCACCGCCTGCGTGCCGAAGATGTCTCCCACCAGGCCGGCGGCGCGATGATTGTGGAAAAGGCGGCCGTCGAAGGTGACGATACCGGAGGCTTCCTGGCCACGATGCTGCAGGGCATGCAGACCCAGCGCGCTGTGCGCGGCGGCATCCGACGTCCCGTAGATGCCGAACAACGCACATTCCTCGTGAAACTTGTCGAGGTCGTCGTCGTCGGAGCGTTTCGGGGTGCTTAGCACGGCGGGGTTATAGCTGGGGTGTCGCCCCAACGCCATCAAGTATAACTCACTGCGGCGGTTTGGTTTCCCCGGTAGCCGGCGGCGGCGCGGCAGGGGCCGCATTGGGTGGCGCCGACGGGGTCGGCGTGGGGCGCGTCGAGGGGGCAATGACGCCGCTTTCCATGCCGGGTCGCTGCAGCCGGGTACGGAAGCCGGTTGGCAGATACGGCTCCACGAAGTTCGCCATCTCCCGGATCATGGGGAAACTCGCCGCGCCCTCGACCGCGGGGGGCAGCTGCCGGGGACCCAGGTAGCCGTAAAACAGGAAGGCCGTTCCCATGGCCACCCAGGCGCAGAGCACGCCGAAGCCCGCACCCAGGATCTTGTCGGGCTTGCCGAGCGGGCTGCTGCGGATCGAGCGGGACAGGACGCTGGTCAGCATGATCAAGACGATCAGGGCGGCCACGAACACCGCCAGCATCGAGACGAAATAGGCCAGTTCGGTGCTGCCGACGAGCTTCTCGACCTCGGGCTGGACGACCGCGGAAAAACGCCAGGCGACCCAGCCCGCCCCGATCCACGAGGCGATGAAAAGGACGGCATGGGCGAAGCCCGTGGACATGCCGATCACGGCCCCGAAGACGGCCACGGCAATCACGGCGACGTCGAAAACGGTAATTCCCAGTTGCTCCATCGACCCCGTTCTCTCTGTCCCTAATCCTGATCCTGGTCGCGCCTGCGATCCGAAGAGCCTTCGCGGCGGCCCCGTTTTAATGGGCGATCGGCCGGTTGGAAACGCGCCACAAGGTCCGATAGATGCTCAATTTCGTCAATGGCGATGCCCTCGGGAGGACGCGGGGCCGGGGCCGAGCCGCCTCGGGCCTGCGGTATCAGCGCACTGCGGAAGCCGAGCTTTGCCGCCTCGCGCAGGCGGGCCTCGCGCTGCCCGACCGGCCGGACCTCGCCGCCGAGACCGATCTCCCCGAAAACCACCATGTCGCCCGGCACCTGTTCGTCGGCAAGGGAGGAGATGACGGCCGCCGCCACCGCGAGATCGGCCGCGGGTTCGCCGATCCGCAGGCCCCCTGCGACGTTCAGGTAGACGTCGTTGGCGCCGACCGTGACGCCGCAGCGCGCCTCGAGCACGGCCAGGACCATCGCGAGACGGTTGGAATCCCAGCCGACCACCGCGCGGCGTGGGGTCGCGAGGGAGGAGGGGCTGACCAGTGCCTGGATCTCGACGAGCAGGGGCCGCGTGCCCTCGATGCCGGCGAAGACACAGGTGCCTGAGACATGCCCCCGCCGGTCCGCCAGGAACAGGGCGGACGGGTTGGCGACGTCGGACAGGCCGCGGTCGGACATCTCGAACACGCCGATCTCGTCGGTCGGCCCGAAGCGGTTCTTCACGGTCCGGAGGATCCGGAACTGGTGGCCGCGCTCGCCCTCGAAATACAGCACCGTGTCGACCATGTGCTCGAGGACGCGCGGGCCCGCGATGGCGCCGTCCTTGGTGACGTGCCCGACCAGCAGGACGGCGATGCCGCGCCGCTTGGCGAGTTCGACCAGCGCCTGCGCCGAGGCGCGGACCTGGGTCACGGTGCCGGGCGTGGAATCGACCGTGTCGAGCCACATCGTCTGGATCGAATCGATGACGGCGACCTTCGGCGCGTCCGGCCGCTCGAGCGAGGCCACGATGTCGCGTACGGACGTCGCCGCAACGAGTTGGACTGGTGCATCGGCCAGGCCGAGCCGCTCGGCGCGCAGCCGTACCTGGTCGACGGCCTCTTCGCCTGAGATGTAGGCGCAGGCGGTATGTTGCTTGGCCAGCGCCGCCGCCATCTGAAGCAGCAGGGTCGACTTGCCGATGCCCGGATCGCCACCGATCAGCAGGGCCGACCCAACGACAAGCCCGCCGCCGCATACCCGGTCGAACTCGTTGATGCCGCTCTTCAAGCGGGGCGGCTGCGGCGTCGAGCCGGTCAGGCCCGTGAATTCGAGCAGCCGGCCGCGGCCGCCGCGTGCCAGTCCGCCGCCGGCCGGACCCGGGGCGGGAGCCGATTCCTCGGCGATGGTGTTCCATTCGCCGCAGGATTCGCAGCGTCCGCTCCACTTGGTGGTCACGGCCCCGCAGGACTGGCAGACGAAGCGCTTGAGCGGGCGCGCCACGCTCAGAGCTTCCGGACCTGCATCCGGATCGGACCCTCGGCCCGGCCGTGGATGAACTGGTCGACATGGGCGTTGCCGGAGCGGTCGATGTCGGCAACCGGACCCTGCCAGATCAGCTTGCCTTCGTAGAGCATGCCGATGCGATGGCCGATCTTGCGCGCGCTGGCCATGTCGTGGGTGATCGACACGGCGGTCGCGCCCAGATCGCTGACGCACTTCACGATCAGGTCGTTGATGACGTCGGCCATGATCGGATCGAGCCCGGTGGTCGGTTCGTCGAAGAAGATGATCTCGGGCTCGCGGGCGATGGCGCGGGCGAGCGCCACGCGCTTCTGCATGCCGCCGGAGAGTTCGGAGGGGAAGAGATCGCCGATTTCCGGTCCAAGGCCGACGGCCCCCAGCTTGGCGATGGCGACTTCACGGGCCTTGGCAGGCGGCATGCCGTCGCTCTGGATGGGACCGAAGGCAACGTTTTCCCAGACGCGCAGCGAGTCGAACAACGCACCGCCCTGGAACAGCATGCCGAACTTGCGCATCACGCGCGCCCGATCCCGGCTGGAAAGGTTTGCCGTCTCCTCCCCATCGACCTTCACGGATCCGCTGTCGGGACTCATGAGGCCGAGGATGCATTTGAGCAGCACCGACTTTCCGGTGCCCGAGCCGCCGATCACGACCATCGACTCGCCCGGCGCCACGTCGAGTTCTATGCCCTGCAGCACCTTTTTCGACCCGAAGGCCTTGTGGACGCCGCGCAGCGAGATCTTGGGAGACGCCATGGGAAGGGCCGGTCAGCGCGCGAAGAAGGCTTCGGTGATGAAGTAGTTGAACGTCAGGATCAGGATCGAGGCGGAGACGACGGCGCTGGTGGTTGCCATGCCGACGCCCTGGGCGCCGCCGCGCGACGTGTAGCCGTGGTAGCAGCCCATAAGGGTGATCAGGAACCCGAACACGGCGGCTTTCACGAGTCCGGAGAACACATCCTGGAACTGCAGGAAATCCATCGTGTTGCGCAGGTAGGCCGCGTCGTTGAAGTCGAGCTTGTAGACACCGACCAGAAAGCCGCCCAGCACGCCGATGATGTCGGCGATCAGGACCAGGAACGGCAGCGTGATGATGCCGGCGATGAGGCGAGGCACGACGAGGTACTTGAACGGATCGGTCGACAGGGTGGTCAGGGCGTCGATCTGCTCGGTTACACGCATCGTGCCGATCTCCGCCGCCATCGCCGCGCCGACGCGGCCCGCGACCATCAGGCCGGCCAGGACCGGGCCAAGTTCGCGGGTCAGGGAGACGACGACGACGTTGGGGATCGCGCTTTCGGCGGAGAAGCGCGCGAAGCCGGTATAGCTCTGCAGCGCCAGCACCATGCCGGTGAAGATCGCCGTCAGGCCGACCACCGGCAGCGAGTAGTAGCCGATCTCCATGATCTGCCGGAGAATCTGCTGGCGATACCAGGGCGGCTGGAGCCCCTGTCGGATCGCCTGGAAGGCAAAGGCGGAGACGCTGCCGATCGACGCCAGGAAGGCCAGCGTCATCCGGCCGAGGACCGTGAACAGCGGGATGCTCACGGCGTTTCTCCTGTTTCCTCGACCGCCGCGTCGGCGTAGCCGTCGACATAGGCACGGTGATAGCGCCGGCCCAGCGCCGTCATGACTTCGTAGGCGTTGGTCCGGGCGTGATCGGCGAGGTCGTCCGGCGTCAGATGAGGGCCCAACACCTCGACCATCGCGCCGGGCTGGCAGTCGGCTTCCGGCACATCGGTCACGTCGATGGTCACGAGGTCCATGGAAATCCGGCCGATCACGGGCACTTTGCGTCCGGCAAGATGGACCTGAGTGCGATTGATGAGGTTGCGGAAATAGCCGTCCGCATACCCCAGCGCAATCGTGGCGATCCGGCTGGGCCGCGCCGACCGCCAGGCGCCGCCATAGCCGACGGTCTGGAAGGCATCGATCCGCCGGGTCTGCAGGATGTGTGCCCTGAGCGTCACGACGCTCAGCATGGGGTTCGGCTGGCCGGGCAGGGGATTGATGCCGTAGAGCGCCGCCCCGGGCCGCAAGAGGTCGAAGTGGAAATCAGGCCCGAGGAAGATGCCCGAGGAATTGGCCAGCGAAGTCGGGGCGCCCGGCATCGCACGCACGAAGGTACGGAAGCGGGAAAGCTGCTCGCCGTTGATGGGGTTGGAGGTCTCTTCGGCAGCCACGAGATGGCTCATGATCAGGGCCAGCCGCAGGCCGCGGAGGCGGCCGCGTTCGTTGATGAGGACCTGCGCATCCTCCGCGCCGAAACCCAGGCGGTGCAGTCCCGTGTCGAGGTGCACCACCGCGTCGAGTGCCTGGTTGAAACGCTGCGCCGCCGCCCGCCAGGCGTTGAGCTGGCCCAGGTGGTTGAGGACCGGGATGAGCCGGTGGGCCACGAAATCGCCCTCGGTGCCGGGAAGCAGTCCGTTCAGGACATAGATCGGCGGCTCCGGCAGCACGCCGCGCAGCGCGATGCCCTCGTCGATATGGGCGACGAAGAACTGGCGACACCCCTCGGCCGCCAGCCGCGGTCCCACCACGGCTGCCCCGGTACCATAGGCATCGGCCTTCAGGACCGCGGCGCAATCGATCGGCCGGCCGGTCGCCCGCCCGGCGTCGCGCAGGCCGCGCCAGTTGGCTGCGATCGCCCCGAGGTCGATCGTAAGGATCGCGCCGGCGCGTCGCGCGGCTTCGTCGTCGGCTGGCATTGACACGCGGCGACCTTAGAACGCGGAGACCGGCTCGTCAGCAACGCCATCGAGGTTGCCGAACTTGGTGTACTGGCCCTCGAACGAAAGTCGCACGATGCCCGTGGGACCGTGTCGCTGCTTGGCCACGATCACCTCGGCCTTGCCGTAGGTCTCCTCGCAGCGCTGCTTCCACGCGTCGTGGCGCTCGTTAAACTTCTGATCGCTCTCCTCGGCGCGACGCGCCGGCTCGGTACGAGTCAGGTAGTATTCCTCGCGATAGACGAACATGACGACGTCGGCGTCCTGTTCGATCGATCCCGATTCGCGAAGGTCGGCGAGCTGCGGACGCTTGTCCTCGCGCTGCTCGACGGCGCGGGAAAGCTGCGACAGGGCCACCACGGGCACGTCGAGTTCCTTGGCGAGCGTCTTCAGGCCGCGGGTGATCTCCGAGACCTCCTGCACGCGGTTCTCCTGCCGGCTCTTTCCCGATGGATTGAGGAGCTGGAGATAGTCGACGATGATCAGGCCGAGCCCGTGCGTCCGCTTGAGGCGACGGGCGCGCGTGCGCAGCGCGGCGATCGACAAAGCGGGCGTGTCGTCGATGAAGAAATTGAGATGCTCGAGTTCGTGGCTGACGTTCATCACCCGGTCGAACTCGGTGCTGTTCATCTCGCCCTTGCGGATTTTCTCCGATGAGAGCTCCGCCTGTTCCGACAACATGCGGGTGGCGAGCTGCTCGGCCGACATTTCGAGCGAGAAGAAGCCGACGACGGCGCCGTCCACCGCCTTGGGATGGCCGTCGACGATCTCCTCCCGGTAGGCCTTCGCCGCATTGAAGGCGATGTTGGTCGCCAGTGCGGTCTTTCCCATCGACGGACGACCGGCGAGGATCAGCAGGTCTGACCTGTGCAGGCCGCCCAGAAGCTGGTCGAGGTTGAACAGGCCGGTGGCCACACCGGTGAGTTTGCCCTCGCGATGAAACGCCGCCTCGGCGGCCGTCATGGCCTCGGTGAGGGCCATGCGGAAGGGCTTGAAGCCGCCCTCGGTCTGGCCGGTCGTGGCGAGGTCGTAGAGTTTCTTCTCGGCGACTTCGATCTGCTGCAGCGCCGTCTCGTCCACGTCGCCCGAGAAGGCGCCATTCACGACGTTCTCGCCCAGATCGATGAGTTGACGCCGCAGATACAGGTCATGCACCGCCCGGCCGAACGCGGCGGCGTCGATGACGTGGACGGACGCGGCCGCCAGGCGCGCGAGGTATGCCGCGCCGCCGGCTTCCTTCATCGCCGGATCCTGCTCGACATAGGTCTTGAGCGTCACGGCGCTGACAACCTGTCCGCGCTCGATCAGGCGCGTCAGCGAATCGAAGAGCTTGCCGTGCAGGGGGTCCGCGAAATGCTCCGGGCGCAGAAACTCCGCCACGCGCTGGTAGGCGGCGTTGTTCACCAGAATGGCGCCCAGCAAGGCCTGTTCCGCCTCGAAATTGTGAGGCGGCTCGCGCAGGCGGACGTCTTCCGCGCCGGGCAGACGGGTGACGTTCGAGGACTCTTTCAGCGGCTCCATGACATTGTCTTTGCCCAAGATGGGAGGGGGTCACCAGCGCAAAGAGTTCGGGAAAAAGATATCCCGAGCGTAACGAGGATAGCTCTCTATTCCGCCGCGATGGAGCCTGCCACGTTCTGCAGGCGTTCTCCAGCCGCCATGTAATCGCGCGTGAGCGGCACGGCATCCTGCCGGCGAGCGATCTGAAGCTGGAAGACCATCTGGTTCATGTACCGGAACGCCACCTCGCAGCCGGCCAGGTAGAATTCCCACATCCGGCAGAAGCGATCGTCGTAACCGGCCAGTTGCTTGATCTGCTCCCGGTTGGCGAGGAATCGCTCCCTCCAGATCCGCAGGGTCTCTGCGTAGTGGAGGCGCAGCACCTCGATGTCGGTGACCCACAGGCCGGCCTTCTCGATGGCCGCAAGGACTTCCGAGAGCGCGGGTGAATAGCCGCCGGGGAATATGTACTTGCGCAGCCAGGTGTTGGTGCCGCCCGGCGGCTCCATGCGCCCGATCGAGTGCAGCAGCATGACTCCGTCCTCGGCCAGCAGGTCCTTCACCTTCCGGAAGTATTCGAGATAGTGGGCCGACCCGACATGCTCGAACATGCCCACCGACACGATGCGGTCGTAACGCCCGGGCTCCTCGCGATAATCCAGCAGCTTGAACCGGACCTTCTCGGTCACGCCTTTCTCGATCGTGCGGCGGTTCGAAACGGCGTGCTGCTCGCGCGAGAGGGTGACTCCCGTGACGTCGACGTCGAACGAACCGGCAAGGAAAAGCGCCATCCCGCCCCAGCCCGAGCCGATGTCCAGCACCTTCTGGCCGGGCTTCAACAGCAGCTTCGCCGCGATATGCCGCTTCTTGTTCTCCTGCGCGATCTCCAGTGACTCATCGCCCGCCCTGAAGTAGGCGCAGGAGTACTGCCGATCGCGGTCGAGAAAGAAATCGTAGAGTTCGTCGCGCAGATCGTAGTGATGCGCCACGTTCTTCTGGGCCTTGCCGACGGGATTGTACTGTTCCAGCAGGCGCAGCCAGCGCTGAAGTGCGTAGGACCAGCGCATCAACGGGGCTGCTTCGACGGCGGCGATGTTGCGCCCGAGAAGATCGAGCAGATCGTAAAGACCGCCTTCCTCGACCGTCAGCCGTCCGTCCATGTAGGCTTCGCCGAGGGCGAGCCGTGGGCGCAGGGCGATCCGGACGCCGGTCCATCGATCGTGAATGCGCATTGTGACGGCGGGGCCGGGGGCGGCACCCCTGAGGCGATGCGACCGACCAGTCTCATCGATGATGGTCAGTTGGCCTGCGCCCACCACGCGGGCAAGAACCTGCGCCAGCAACACGAAAGGCAACTCCCGCTTGTCGCTGACGATGATTCTACCGCCAACTGCAAATTCCAGGCAAAGGGCAGATCACTCAAATTTAACTAGGTGCACATGTTAATAAATTGCATTTGCATTGCGAAGCCGCAGTTCGAGTGATATCGGGCGATTGAGATTTACTTGCAGTGGAGGAAGACGTGAAGAGACGTGCGCTCGTGAAGGCCGGCCTGGCACTCGGATCCGGTGCATTCATTGCCCGGCGTGCCTGGGCGCAGGGCGGTACGCTGAACCTGTATTCGGCTCGCCACTACAACACGGACGAGGCGCTGTACGGCAACTTTGCGGACCTGACGGGCGTGAAGATCAACCGCGTCGATGCCGAACCCGATCCGCTCATCCAGCGTCTGCGCACCGAAGGCGACAAGAGCCCGTGCGATGTCCTCATCACCACCGACGCGGGCCGCATCGAGCGGGCGCGTGAGATGGGCCTGCTTCAGCCGGTCAACTCGGCGGTCCTGGCGAAGGCGGTGCCCGCGCACCTGCGGGATCCCGACAACAACTGGTTCGGCTTCTCCAAGCGCGCCCGCGTGATCTTCTACAACAAGGAGAAGGTGACGGCGGCGGATGCGCCCAAGACCTACGAGGCGCTGGCCGATCCCAAGTGGAAGGGCCAGATCCTGATCCGCCCGTCGGGCCACATCTACAATCAATCGCTGGTGGGCTCGCTTCTGGCCGCGCTCGGCCCCGAGAAGACCGAGGCCTGGGCCAAGGGCGTTGCGGCGAACCTCGCGCGTCCGCCGCGCGGCGGCGATACCGACCAGCTCAAGGGGGCAGCAGCCGGCGAGGCGATGCTCGCTGTGTCCAACACCTACTACTACGTGAACCTGCTGCGCTCGAAGAAGCCGGAGGACCGCGAGGTCGCGGCCAAGCTCGGCGTGGTGTTCCCGGACCAGGCGGGCCGCGGCACGCATGTGAACATCAGCGGCGGCGCCGTGGCCAAGCACGCGCCGAACAAGGAAGCCGCCGTGAAGTTCCTGGAGTACCTCGTGTCGCCGCCGGCGCAGAAATACTTCGCGGAAGGCAATTCGGAGTTCCCGGTGGTGTCCGGCGTCGAGTTGTCGCCGGAGCTGAAGTCGCTCGGAACCTTCAAGGAAGATCAGCTCAATGCCCGGGTGTTCGCGCAGAACAACGCCGAGGCGCTGAAGATCATGGACCGGGCGGGCTGGAAATAGGCCGCCCGCCGGCCGGCGATCCTGCGGCCACGGCACGGCTGAGCAGGATCACCGGCACCAGCGAGACGAGAACGATCACGATCGCGCCGACGGCCGCCTGTGCAAGGCGTTCGTCGGACGCGAAGCGGAAGACGCCGATCGCCAGCGTGTCGAAGTTGAACGGGCGGATCAGCAGCGTCGCCGGCAATTCCTTCAGCACTTCCACGAACGCGACGATCCCGGCCGTCAGGGCCGGCGCGCGCAGCATGGGCAGGTGGATATAGCGCAGCACCTGGTTGGGACCCGCACCCAGCACGCGCGCGCTCGCGTCCATCGCGGGATCGATCGCAGCCAGACCCGGCGCGACGTTGGCCATGCCGACCGCGAGGAAGCGCACCGTATAGGCCAGCAGAAGCGCGAAAGCGGTGCCGCTCAGCAGCAGACCGGTCGGCATGCCGAACAATCCACGCGACAGAAAATCGATGCCATGGTCGGCGACGGTCAGCGGCAGCAGCACGCCGACGGCGATGACGGCACCGGGAATCGCATAGCCCAGCGAGGCGAATTCGATCGTGCGGTTGAGCGCGCGCCGGCGCACCAGGCGGCCGGCGTAGCTCAGGAACAGCGCCAATCCGACGATGATGACCGCCGCCAGGGAGGCAAGGATCATGCTGTTGACGGCATCCCCGAGGAAGCGATGATCCGCCACGACTGAGCCCGACCGCACCGCGAGCTGCGCCAGGTGAAGCGTCGGCAGCACGAAGCCCAGCATCACGGGCAGGGCGCAGGCGAGAAGGGCGGCCAGCGCGCGGCCGGCAGGAAGGGCCGCCGGTTCGGAGCGATGGCGGAGGTTGGACGCGATGGCGAAGCTGGCGCGACCGCGGGAATGCCGTTCCAGCAGGATCAGCCCGATTGCGATGGCGATCAGCACGAACGAGATCTGCGCCGCGCCCTCGCGATTTCCCATGCCGTACCAGGTCCGGTAGATCGCCGTCGTGAAAGTGTGGACGCCGTAATATTGGACGGTGCCGAAATCGGCGAGCGTCTCCAGCAGGGCGAGCGCCGCACCGGCCGCGATGGCCGGCCGGGCCAGCGGCAGGCCGATGCGCAGGAAAGTCCGCCACGGTCCGTTGCCCAGGATGCGGCTGGCCTCGAGCAGCGCCTGTGATTGCGTCAGGAACGCCGCGCGGGCGGCGAGATAGACATAAGGGTACAGGACCAGCGTGAACAGGAACGCCACGCCCGCTGCCGAGCCGAGATCGGGGAACCAGTAGTCGGTGCGCGTCCATCCTGTCGCGCCGCGCAGTCCGCTCTGCAGCGGTCCGGCAAAGGCCATCAGGTCGGCATAGGCGTAGCCGATGATGTAGGTCGGCATCACGAGGGGCAGCAGCAGCGCCCATTGCAGGATACCGACGCCCGGGAAACGGCACATCGTGACCAGCCACGCGGTCCCGGTGCCGAGGATGACGGTTCCGACGCCGACGCCCAGCAGCAGGATGATGGTGTTGCCGAGGATGTCCGTAAGCTGGGTGTCGGCGAGGTGACGCCAGAGGTCGAACTGGTCGGTGAACAGGCTGGAGCCGATGCCGAGCAGCGGCAGCGCCACCACGGCCGCAACGACGAGTGCGCCCAGCCGCCAGATCACGGATGCACCAAAAGAAAACGCATGCCATCGCGGTGCGATGGCATGCGTTCGAAGAGATGCGCGGTGCCTGTCGGCACGCGTTTACTTCTGGTCGGCCGGCGCTTCCTCGGCCGCAGCCTCGGCAGCCTCGCCTTCGGCGGCTTCGGCAGCCTTGGCCTCGAACAGCGCGGCGGCCTGCTCGGCCGCACGCTGCGCGGCTTCCGCCGCTTCCATCTGCGCACGCTCGGTCTCGGCAACGAGCCTGCCGCCCTTGGCGAGGAACTCGGCCTCGTCGGCAGAGCGGGCAACCAGCACCGAGATCTCGACCACGACTTCCGGATGGAGGTGGATCTTGATCTTGTGCTCTCCCAGCGCCTTGATCGGCTTGTCCAGTTCGACCTGGCTGCGCTCGATCTTGACGCCCTGGGTGGCGGCGCCTTCCGCGATGTCGCGCGAAGTCACCGAACCGTACAGCTGCAGGGCCTCGGACGCCTGGCGGATGATGACGACCTTGAGGTCGCTCATCTTCGCGCCGACGGCTTCGGCTTCCTGGCGGCGCTCGAGGTTCTGCGCCTCGAGAACCTTACGCTGCGATTCGAAGTAGGTGATATTGTCCTTGGTCGCGCGCAGGGCCTTCTTCTGCGGCAGGAGGAAGTTGCGGGCGAAGCCGGGCTTCACCTTCACAACGTCGCCCATCTGGCCGAGCTTCGGCACGCGTTCGAGCAGGATGACGTTCATCGGCATGATTGCGTCTCCCGACTAGGCGATGAGGTAGGGCAGGAGCGCCAGGAAGCGGGCGCGCTTGATCGCCTGGGCGAGTTCGCGCTGCTTCTTGGACGAGACCGCCGAGATGCGGCTCGGTACGATCTTGCCGCGTTCGGAGACGAAGCGCTGCAGAAGGCGCACGTCCTTGTAGTCGATCTTCGGGGCGTTGGCGCCGGAGAACGGGCAGCTCTTGCGGCGGCGGGTGAACGGACGACGCTGGGCGCTCATGCTTCTTCTCCGGTTTCAATGGCCGGGGCGGAACCGCCCTCGTCGCCGAAGCGCGGACGCTCGCGACGCGGCGGGCGATCGCCCCAGCGGTCGCCACGGTCGCCGCCCGGACGGTCGGACTTCTCGGCGCTGCGCACCATGACGGCCGACGGGCCTTCCTCGAGCGCGTCGACGCGCACGGTCATGTAGCGGATGATGTCTTCGTTGATCGACATCGTGCGCTCCAGCTCCTTCACCGCCGCCGCGGGGGCGTCGATGTTGAGCAGGGTGTAGTGACCCTTGCGGTTCTTCTTGATGCGGTAGGTCAGCGAACGCAGGCCCCAGTACTCCTTCTTGGAGACGGTGCCGCCCAGGCTGGTGACCAGTTCGGAGAACTGGGTGGTCAGAGCCTCCACCTGCGTCGTCGCAACGTCCTGACGCGCAATGAAGACATTCTCGTAGAGTGCCATGTAGATTCGGCTCCTTATGGCTGTTAGCGACCCGGAGTTCCGAGGAACCGGCCGGATCTAGCCGTCCCATCGCGGAATGCATCGGGGCGGCAAGGAGATCGAGGCCGACTGAGGACTCGAAGAGGGGCGGTTATACAGGCAAGCGCCCTGAAAGCAAGGCATTCCCGGTGCGGCTTGACTGCGTCCGGCACCCCGGTATGACTGCGCCAATTCTAGCGGAAATCGGGGAAAACGCGCATGAGTCGGGCTTTTGTCTTTCCGGGACAGGGATCGCAGGCCGTCGGCATGGGAGCCGACCTCGCCGGTGCCTTCGCCACCGCCCGGGAGGTATTCGGCGAGGTCGACGAGGCGCTGAAGCAGAATCTTTCCAAATTGATGCAGGAAGGGCCCGAAAGCGACCTCGTCCTGACCGAAAACGCCCAACCGGCCCTGATGGCCGTCAGCGTCGCGGTCGCCCGGGTCCTGGAGAAGGACGGCGGCAAGCCGCTGTCTTCGCTGGCCGCCTACGTCGCAGGCCACTCGCTGGGCGAGTATTCGGCGCTTGCCGCGGCCGGGGCCCTGACGCTGCCGGACGCCGCACGCCTCCTGAAGCTGCGCGGTCAGTCGATGCAGAAGGCGGTGCCGGTCGGCGTCGGCGCCATGGCGGCGCTGCTCGGTATCGAACTGGAGCCTGCCCAGGAAGCCTGCAAGGAAGCGGCCCAGGGCGAGGTCGTGGCGGTCGCCAACGACAATGGCGGGGGCCAGGTCGTGGTCAGCGGCCACAAGGAAGCGGTCGAGCGCACCATCGAGGCAGCCAAGGCCAAGGGCTGCAAGCGCGGCATGCTGCTGCCGGTGAGCGCACCTTTCCATTGTCCGCTGATGCAACCGGCCGCCGATGCGATGAAGGTCGCGCTCGAAGGCGTGACGCTGATGCCGCCGCGCGTGCCGCTCATCTCCAACGTGCTGGCGTCGGAAGTGAGCGATCCGGACTCGATCAAGCAGCGGCTGGTGGAACAGGTCACCGGGCTCGTCCGTTGGCGCGAAAGCGTCCAGTACATGAAGTCGCGAGACGTCGAGGTTCTGGTCGAATGCGGTACCGGCAAGGTCCTGTCGGGCCTTGTGAAGCGTATCGACAAGGACATGACGGGCATGGCGCTCAACACGCCGGCCGACATCGAAGCCTTCCTGAAGACGGTGTGAGGAGAAAGCCATGTTCGACCTGACCGGCAAGGCGGCTCTCGTCACGGGTGCATCGGGTGGTATCGGCGGCGCGATCGCGCGCGCACTCCACAAGCAGGGCGCGACGGTGACGCTCTCGGGGACGCGCGCCGAAGCGCTGGAGCAACTCAAGGCGGCGCTCGGCGAGCGGGCGCATGTCGTGGCGGCCAAGATGGACGATCCGGCCGACATCGATCGCCTCGCCAAGGAGGCCGAGGCCGCGATGGGCGGCAAGCTCGACATCCTGGTGAACAATGCCGGCATCACGCGCGACAACATTTCCATGCGCATGAAGGACGAGGAGTGGGAGAAGGTCCTGCAGGTGAATCTCACCGGCACCTTCCGTCTCACCCGCGCGGCGATGCGCGGAATGATGAAGCGGCGTTTTGGCCGGGTCATCAACATCACCTCGATCGTCGGCGTCACCGGCAATCCCGGGCAGGCCAACTATGCGGCCGCCAAGGCCGGCCTGATCGGCATGTCGAAGTCGCTGGCGCAGGAACTCGCGTCGCGCGGCATCACGGTGAACTGCCTCGCGCCGGGCTTCATCGCCACGCCGATGACCGACGTGCTGACCGACGACCAGAAGAAGACCATCCTGGGTCGCGTTCCCGCGGATCGCCTCGGCACGCCGGAGGAGATCGCGGCCGGTGTCGTCTATCTCGCCAGCGACGAGGCGGCCTATGTCACGGGTCAGACCCTGCACATCAACGGCGGGATGGCGATGATCTGAGGGTAAAGGCTGCAAGTGCCTGATTTCGTGGGCTTTTCGGACCTAGCCAATGGCCCGGAAGCTATGTTAATAGCGCGGCATCCGCCGAACCCCCTTCGGCGACCGGGATTTTTGGATACACGGGAAGGACAAGACAATGAGCGATATTGCCGAGCGCGTTAAGAAGATCGTCGTTGAGCATCTCGGCGTCGAGGCCGCTCAGGTCAAGGAAGAGGCCAAGTTCATCGACGACCTCGGCGCGGACAGCCTCGACACGGTCGAGCTGGTGATGGCGTTCGAGGAAGAATTCGGCATCGAGATTCCCGACGACGCCGCCGAGAAGATCCAGACCGTCGGCGACGCCATCGGCTTCATCAAGGGCAACGCGAAGTCCTGATCTTCACCGTTTCCTGCGAGAGGGACGTCGGAAGATGAGGCGAGTCGTCGTAACCGGCATGGGTATGGTGACGCCGTTGGGTGACGGCGTCGACACGAACTGGCGCCGCCTCATGGCGGCGGAGTCGGGCATCCGCCCGATCCAGGCGTTCGATACATCCGATCTCGCGACCCGGATCGCGGGCGAGGTCCCTCAGGGTGACAAGGCGAACGGCCACTTCAACGTGGACGATTACCTTGCGCCCAAGGAACAGCGGAAGCTGGACAAGTTCATCGTGTTCGGAATCGCGGCCGCCCAGCAGGCGGTCGAGGATTCCGGCTGGATGCCGCAGGACGAGGAAGGTCTGACCCGGACCGGCGTCATGATCGGCTCCGGCATCGGTGGTCTCCAGACCATCTACGAGACCTCGCTGGTGCTGAAGGAGCGCGGGCCGCGTCGCGTCAGCCCGTTCTTCATTCCGTCGGCGCTGATCAACCTGGTCTCGGGCCAGGTCTCGATCAAATACGGCTTCAAGGGACCGAACCATGCGGTCGTCACCGCCTGCGCCACCGGCGCGCACGCGATCGGCGATGCTGCGCGGCTGATCCAGTTCGAGGATGCGGATGTCATGGTGGCGGGCGGCGCCGAAGCCGCGATCTGCCGCATCGGCATCGCGGGCTTCAACGCCTGCAAGGCGCTGTCGACCGACTTCAACGACACCCCGACCCAGGCGTCGCGTCCGTGGGACAAGAAGCGCGACGGTTTCGTGATGGGCGAGGGCGCCGGCTGCCTCGTGCTCGAAGAGTACGAGCATGCCAAAAAGCGCGGCGCCAAGATCTACGCCGAAATCCTCGGCTATGGCCTGTCGGGCGATGCCTATCACATCACCGCCCCGTCCGAGGACGGCGACGGTGCGATGCGCGCCATGAAGGCGGCGCTGAAGCGTGCCGGCCTCGGCACCGACCAGATCGACTACGTGAACGCCCATGGCACGTCGACCATGGCGGACGTCATCGAGCTAGGTGCGGTCAAGCGGACCTTCGGCGCCGACGCCTACAAACTGTCGATGTCCTCGACCAAGTCGGCAACCGGCCATCTGCTGGGGGCTGCCGGAGCAATCGAGGCGATCTATGCGATCAAGTCGCTCAAGGAGCAGGCGGTTCCGCCGACGCTCAACCTCGACGAACCGGACGAGGGCTGCGACATCGACCTCGTTCCGAAGCAGGCCAAGCAGCGCAAGGTTCGCTACGCGCTCAGCAATTCGTTCGGATTTGGCGGCACCAACGCGAGCCTGATCGTCGGGCCTGCCTGAACTCAGGGAGCTGAGTCATGCTCAGCTACTTCCGCTGGGTTCTGTTCTTTATCGCGTTGTTCGCCACCGTCATGGGCGGGTCGATCTATGTCGGCCACGTGATCCTCACCGCCCAGGGGCCTCTCGACAAGACCAAGAACGTCGTGATCCCGCGCGGCGCCGGGCCGACGACCATGGCCAAGCTGCTGGAGGAGGAGGGCGTCATCGCCCATCCGCGCCTGTTCCGCGTGGCCCTGATGATCGATCCGTCGCCCAAGCCCATCAAGGCGGGCGAATACGAAGTGCCGGCCCATACTTCCATGCAGGCGCTGGTGGAACTGCTGCAATCGGGCAAGGTCGTGCAGCGCCGCCTCACCATTCCCGAAGGCATGACGACGCCCGAGGTGCTGGAACTGGTGCGCAAGACCGAGGCGCTCACCGGGGACATCACGCTCGACGTGAAAGAGGGCGACCTCCTGCCCGAGACCTACTTCTATTCGCGCGACGATACCCGCGACGGGCTTCTGTTGCGCATGAAGGAGGCGATGGAGAAGGCTCTGGACGAGGCCTGGCGCAAGCGTGCCGCCGGCCTGCCGCTCGCCAACAAGCGCGAGGCGCTCATCCTGGCGTCGATGATCGAAAAGGAAACGGCGGTGCCGTCCGAACGCACCCGGGTCGCGGCGGTCTTCATCAACCGCCTGCGCCGGCGCATGAAGCTCGAGAGCGATCCCACCACCATCTACGGCCTGACCGAAGGCAAGGCGCCGCTCGGGCGTGACCTGACGCGCGCCGACCTGCAGTCGAACACGCCGTTCAACACCTACGTGATCGCGGCCCTGCCGCGTGGGCCCATCTGCAATCCCGGACGCGCCTCGATCGTCGCGGCGACCAATCCGGCGCGTGACCGTTCGCTCTTCTTCGTCGCCGACGGGCAGGGCGGGCACGCCTTCGCCACGACGCTTCCCGAGCACAACCGCAACGTCGAGCGCTGGCGCCAGATCCAGCGCGAGAAGGCGGAGTCGCAATCGCAGACACAGCCGCAAACGCCGGCGCCCCAGGCGCCGACGACCCGGCAATAGGTCATGCCGGCGCTTCTCCTGGCGCTGCTGTCCTTCGCTGCAATTGCTTTGGTCATTGCCTGGCTCCTGCGGGCCAATCCATCGTCCCTGGCGCGCGTGATGCGCGTGATCATGGTGGTGCTGGGCGGCATCGGTGTCGGCGCGATGCTGATTTTCGGCCTGCGCTTCCTGCCCGGCCTGTTGCCGGAGCTGATGGGATTGGCGGGTATCGCCATCACGGCATTGATCGCGCGGGCGGTCCGTAACCGGTCGTCCGGCGGCTTCAGTGCGCCACGGGCTGGCCAGCGCACCGAGGTCGACACGGCTTTCCTGAAGGCATGGATCGATCACGCGAGCGGCGATGTCGGCGGTACGGTTCTGGCCGGTCGCTTTGCCGGACGCACCCTGGACGCCCTGACCGACGCGGATCTGCTCGACTTGCGGACCGAATGCGCCGCGGACGCCGATTCGCTGCGGGTCCTCGAAGCCTATCTCGACCGGCGTCTCGGGGCGGACTGGCGGAACGCACGAAATGCGCCACCGCCGCGCGGCTCCCGCTCGGACATGAGCCGCGAGGAAGCACTGGCCGTGCTGGGTCTCTCCGAGGGCGCGACGGCTGAGGAGATCAAGGCGGCCCATCGGCGGTTGATCCAGCGCATGCATCCGGACGTGGGCGGCTCCGCCGACCTCGCCGCCCGGATCAACCGGGCCAAGGACGTATTGCTCGGTGGATGATCTTGCCACTGCGCGCGCCGCCATGGCATCTAGCTCGCCTGCGGGTCATCTCGCCTTGATCCTGTCAAATCATTGATTTTTATATACAATCCCGTTGCTGAACGAGGTCGATGAGCATGGCGCAGCGAGTCAGAAAAGCCGTCCTTCCGGTTGCCGGTCTGGGAACGAGATTCCTGCCCGCGACCAAGGCCATGCCCAAGGAGATGCTGACAGTCGTCGATCGGCCGCTCATCCAGTACGCGGTGCAGGAGTGCCTGGCCGCCGGCATCGAGGAATTCGTCTTCGTGTCCGGTCGCAACAAGGGCGCGCTCGAAGACCATTTCGATCATGCCTACGAACTGGAGGCGACGCTCGAACAGCGCAAGAAGGCGCCGGAGCTGAAGCAGACGCAGGACGCCACGATCAAGCCCGGCAATGCGATCTTCACGCGCCAGCAGAAGCCGCTGGGTCTCGGCCACGCCGTGTGGTGCGCGCGTCACTGGATCGGGCAGGAGCCCTTCGCCGTCCTGTTGCCGGACGAACTGACCATCGACGAACCGAGCTGCATCGGCCAGCTCGTGCAGGCGCACGAGAAGACCGGCGGCAGCGTCGTTGCCGTGATGGACGTGCCGCGCGAACAGACCAAGAGCTACGGCATCGCGGCCGTGAAGAACGAGAACGGCAATCTCTCCGAGATCACGGGAATGGTCGAGAAGCCCAAGCCCGAGGAAGCGCCTTCGACCCTGGCGCTGATCGGCCGGTACGTGCTGATGCCCGAGGTTTTCGAGCATCTCGACCGGCACGAGACCGGTGCCGGCGGCGAGATCCAGCTCACGGACGCGATGGCGAAGATGATCGGGCGCTCGCCGTTCCATGCGTTGCGCTATGCCGGCCAGCGCTACGATTGCGGCAGCCGTATCGGCTTCCTGGAAGCCAATGTCGCGGTGGCGTTGCACCGTGCCGACACCGCTGCCGATACGCGGGCTCTTCTCGGTCGTCTGCTGAAGGCCTGATCGCCATGCGTATCGCCATGATCGGTTCGGGCTATGTCGGGCTGGTATCGGGAGCCTGCTTCGCGCAGTTCGGGCACGACGTGGTGTGCGTCGACAAGGAAGCCGCGAAGATCGAGCGGCTCCGGAAGGGCGAGATCCCGATCTACGAGCCCGGCCTCGACCGGCTGGTGGCTGACAATGTGCGTTCCGGTCGACTGACGTTCGGCACCCATCTCGCCGACGCGGTCGGCAATGCCGACGCCGTTTTCATTGCCGTCGGTACGCCCACGCGGCGCGGCGACGGGCATGCCGATCTGTCCTACGTCTACGCGGCGGCGGCCGAGATTGCCCAGGCGATCACGGGCTATACGGTGATCGTGACCAAGTCGACCGTGCCGGTCGGCACGGGGCGCGAGGTTGCGCGCATCATACGCGAATCGTGGCCCGCGGCGGAGTTCGACGTGGCCTCCAATCCGGAGTTCCTGCGCGAGGGCGCGGCGATCGAGGATTTCATGAAGCCGGATCGCGTCGTGATCGGGGTCGAGAGTCAGCGCGCACGCGACGTGATGTCGGCGATCTACCGGCCGCTCAACCTTATCCAGACGCCGATGGTGTTCACCAACATCGAGACGGCCGAGGTCACCAAGTACGCGGGCAATGCCTTCCTCGCGACCAAGATAACCTTCATCAACGAGATCGCCGACCTGTGCGAGAAGGTCGGCGCCGACGTGCACGACGTGGCCCGCGGCATCGGCCTCGACGGTCGCATCGGGCGCAAGTTCCTGCATCCCGGACCGGGCTTCGGCGGCTCGTGTTTCCCGAAGGACACGCTGGCGCTGGCCTATACGGCGCGCGAGGCCAACGCCCCGCAGACGATCGTCGAGCAGGTGATCCAGGTGAACAACGGCCGCAAGAAGCGGATGGCGCGGAAGGTCATCGATTTCTGCGGCGGCTCGGTCGCGGGATTGACGATCGGCGTGCTGGGCCTGACGTTCAAGCCGAACACCGACGACATGCGCGACGCGCCCTCGCTCGATATCGTGCCGGCGCTTCAGGCGGCCGGGGCGAAGGTCGTTGCGTTCGATCCCGAGGGGATGGAAGAGGCGGGCCGCCTGATGAAGGACGTGACCTTCACCAGAACCGCCTATGAGGCGGCGACGGGCGCCGACGTCCTCGTCGTCATCACCGAATGGCATGAGTTCCGCGGCCTGGATCCGCGCCGCATCAAGGATCTGATGCGCCAGCCGCGCATCGTCGACCTGCGCAATATCTTCGATCCGGGTGAAATGCGCGCGCTTGGCTTCACCTACGAAGGCGTCGGCCGGCCGGCCCCGCGTTCCTGAATTTCCCGAAGGCTTTTTCCGGAGTCCGTTCCATGAGCCACAAGTTCGATTCGAGCATCCTGCGTGAGTACGACATTCGCGGCATCGTGGGTGGCACCGTCCATGCCGCCGACGCCCGCGCGATCGGGCGCACGCTGGGGACGCTCGTGCGGCGCAAGGGCGGCAAGAAGGTCGCGCTGGGCTATGACGGCCGCCTGAGCTCTCCTGAACTGGCGGCGGCCTGCATCGAGGGGCTGACGGCTGCCGGCATCGACGTGCTGGACATCGGCCTGGCGGCAACGCCCATGCTCTATTTCGCCGTCTATCACCTCGAAGCCGACGGCGGCATCCAGATCACGGGGTCGCACAATCCGCCGGACTACAACGGCTTCAAGATGATGATGGGCAAGAAGTCTTTCTTCGGAGCCGACATCCAGACCCTGGGCGCGATGGCCGGCAAGGGCGACTGGGAGACGGGACAGGGCAAGGTCGAGAAGCGGCCGATCCTCGCCGATTATGCCGCCCGGCTGCTGCGTGACGTGAAGCCCGGCAAGAAGCTCAAGGTCGCCTGGGATACAGGTAACGGCGCGGTCGGCGTTTCTATCCGCTCCGTGGTCGACAAGCTCGAAGGCGAGCATTTCGTGCTAAACGAGAAGGTCGACGGCACCTTCCCGTCGCACCATCCCGATCCGACGGTGCCGAAGAACCTCGAACAGCTCATTGCCGAGGTGAAGAAGCAGGGCTGCGACCTGGGCATCGCCTTCGACGGCGACGGCGACCGCATCGGCGCGGTCGACGGCAAGGGCCGCATCCTGTGGGGCGACCAGCTCCTCGTCCTGTGGGCGCGCGACGTGCTGAAGTCCAATCCGGGCGCCACGATCATCGCCGACGTGAAGGCAAGCCAGGTGCTGTTCGACGAGATCGCCAAGGCCGGCGGCAAGCCGATGATGTTCAAGACCGGTCATTCGCTAATCAAGAGCAAGATGGCCGAGGTCGGCGCGCCGCTCGCCGGCGAGATGAGCGGTCACGTCTTCTTCGCCGACACCTTCTACGGTTTCGACGACGCGCTCTATTGCGGTCTGCGCCTGCTCAACATCGTCGCCAACGCGAAGGAGAGTCTGGCGGAAATGCGCGACGGGCTGCCCCAGCCGGTCAATACGCCCGAGCTGCGCTTCGACTGCCCGGACGACGAGAAGTTCGGCGTGGTGGAGAAGGTGAAAGCGCGCCTGCAGAAGGACGGCGCCAGGTTCTCCGATATCGACGGCGTGCGCGTCAGCACCGGGGATGGGTGGTGGCTGCTGCGGGCATCCAACACGCAGCCCGTGCTCGTGGCCCGCTGCGAGGCGGCCGACAATGCGGGCTTGGAGCGGCTCATGGTCGACCTCAAGTCGGCGCTGGCCGCGTGCGGTGTCGAGCTGCCGGATGACGCCGGCTCCGGCCACCACTGATGCGCTTCTTCTTCTACGGCACGTTGCTCGATCGAGACGTGACGGCCCTGGTGCTGGGACGGCGGTTGCCGCCCCAGGCCTATACGCAGGCGAGTTTGCCGGGCCACGCGCGGCGTCGCGTGCAGGGCGCGAGCTACCCCATCGTCATCGCCGATCCGTGCGGCGAGGTGCCGGGTGCGATCGTCGGCGGTCTCTGTCCGCGCGATGTGGCGCACCTCGCGGCCTACGAAGGGCCAGGCTATCGCGTCGTGCCGCTCAGGGTGAAAGTACACGGCCGGATGACCGTGGTGTCGGTCTTCGAGCCGATCCAGACCCGGCTGAAACCCAGCCGCGAACTGTGGGACCTGACGCTATGGCAGCGCCGTCACAAGCGGTCCTTCGTAGAACGCCTCCGGAAAGCGATCAGCGTGCACCCGGCGTATTCCACGCCGTGACCTGCAGGGCCGAGCAGTAGATCTTCCGCTTCTCCAGCCGCTTGCAGCCTTCGGTGGCCTGGTCCTGAGACAGGTTGATCAGGCGCGCGCGATGGAAGACGCGGTTGGCCATCTGGACTTCGTCGACGATGGCCGAGGCCGAGCGGGCGTTGGGGAGCGCGGCGGTAGCCCGCTCGAGTGCAGCCTGAGCCGCCTGAGGCTCGCTGAACGAACCGACCTGGATGACCCAGCTGCCGAGGGCGGGCGTGTCCGGCATTGCCGGTGCCGACGGCGGAGGCGCGGCGGCAAATGCGGTCTGCGCGGCTGCTGGTGCAGCCGGCGCGGGCGGCACGAAGCCGGCATACTTCGGACTGACCTGCTGCGGCGCGGCCTGGGGCGGCCGATAGGCTTCCGCGAAGCTGCTGCCGGGATCGAACTGGGCGGCGGTGTAGCGGGCCGACGGCGGCTTGCGCTGCGAGGTCCAGGGCGAGAGCTGCATGGCGGCGGCCAGGGAGAAGCCCCGATCCATCAGGGCTGCCATCGTCCGGTCGCGCTGCGCGGCGCTGGTGCCGCCCATGACGACGCCGATCAGCCGGCGATTGTCGCGCACCGCCGACATCACCAGGTTGAAGCCGGACGCATTCGTGTAGCCGGTCTTCAGGCCGTCCGCGCCTTCGTAATTGCCGAGCATGCGGTTGTGATTTTCCAGCGTACGCCCGCGATAGGCGTAGCTCTGAACCGAGAAGATCGCATAGTAGTGCGGGTAGTCGCGCAGCAGCGCATTGGCGAGCTTGGCGAGGTCGCGCGCCGTCGTGACCTGCTCGCTGTTGGGCAGACCCGAGGCGTTGCGGAAAACCGTCGACGTCATGCCGAGCTGGCGCGCCTTCTGCGTCATCAGCCGGGCGAACGCCTCTTCGCTGCCGCCGAGTGCCTCGGCCAGCAGCACGGCAGCATCGTTGGCCGAACGCGTGACCAGGGCCATCGTCGCATCGCGCACGTTCACCGTACCGCCCGGCGTCATGCCCATCTTCGTTGGCGGGGCATTGAGGGCGTTCACCGAAACCTGCAACCCGTCGCCCAGCGACAGCCGACCCGAATCCAGGGCCGAGAAGGTGAGGTAGATCGTCATCAGCTTCGTCAGGGAGGCGGGATGACGAAGCTCGTCGGGGCGGTCCGATGCCAGCTCGCGGCCGCTCGTGGCGTCCACGATCAGGTAGGACTCGCGGGCATTGACGCCGGGATTTGGAACCCAGGACGAGGATGTCTGGCGCGAAGAGGCCTTGGCGCGGGCCTTAGCCGGTGGTGCAGCCCGCTTGACCGAGGTCGTCTGGGCGTCGACCGTCGCAGGCGTGAGGGATGCGCCGATGAACACGACACCGGCGGCAAACCAGGAGAGGCTGACCGCAATTCGCCTTAAAGGGAAAATCATTGCGAATACGCCACACGCAAAATTCTGATTTTTGTGCTCAGCCAATAGGTTATGAGCAATTCCTGCCACTCTACTAAAGTTCGGTGAGCTCTGCAACTTTCGACGTGCCGCTCTGCTGCCCCAGTTGGTCCGGATGATGCAGGCTAACCTATTGGAGGTCCGATGAAGGCTTTTTTGGTGACGCTGGCTGCCTTGGGCGCGATTGCCGCAAGCCCTGCGACAGCACAGCGGCCCGACCGCAATGTCGAAAAGCCGATCGTCCGCAGCTTCCACTGGTTCGACTTCGTGGCGGCCAACGACATCCGGGCCGCCTGCGTCCCGGGCGGCCGCAGCCATCTGCGCCTGATCTACAATGCCCTCTGGGAGGAGCAGGTCCGCGCCTACGACATCTTCCTGCAGCCGGACGGCACAGCGGGCATGAACATCGGCGTGCTCGAAGGCCAGGGCAACGTCACGACGGGGATCACCAACATGCTGATCTCAAACCCGTCCGACATTTTCGCCCCGTGGAGCATGAAGGGTGGGCAGCGGATCCTGAACGCCGGCGAAACCCGCGAGCTGGTGGGGTTGCTGGAGGAAAGCCGAGCCTTCGGCCCGCCGCGGGACGGGATGCGGCTGCCGGATAACGACTTCTGGTGGACGGTCGCCTCCTGCCGCAACGGCGTCTGGGGCTTTCAGGCCTACCACTATCCGACCGACGGCTTCGCCAACGTGAAGTTTTCCGCTCGGCTTTTCTCCTGGGACAGGGTGCCGATACCGGTCAATCCGCCGCGCAAGCTCGAACCCGCCGAACTGCGTCGCGACATGAATGCCCCGATCCACCGCGCCCGCGCCGATCGCTGGATGCTCGTCGTCGGAAAGGACGGGCTCCGACCGAGGTAGCGGAATCGTTTGGGCTACCTATATAATTCCTGCGTGGCTTGGCTTTGGAGTGTGGCTAGGACGATGGATTTTCTGCGCAGCGTAGGCGAAGTGCGGCTCGGCGGCCCGAACGAGCCGCCGAATGGACCGCCCCAGCAGCCGCCGCGCCGTGAGGACGGCGAGGGGGGTGATGACGGTCGTACCGGCGCGCTCACACTCACGCGGACCCGCACCAAGAAGCCGTCGATGTACAAGGTGCTGATGCTGAACGACGACTACACGCCGATGGAGTTCGTCGTCGACGTTCTGCAGAACATCTTCCAGAAGACCCGCGAAGAAGCGACCGAAGTGATGCTGCACGTCCACCAGAAGGGCGTGGGTATCTGTGGTGTCTACACCTACGAGATCGCCGAGACCAAGGTCACGCAGACGGTCGACTACGCCCGCAAGAACCAGCACCCTCTCCAGTGCACGTTGGAGAAAGAGTAACGACGACCAAGAGTAGTTCGTTTTTCCAGTCGAGGTGGTCCAATGTCCATGCTTTCAAAGAACCTCGAGAAGTCCCTGCATCGCGCTTTCGGGCTCGCAGGCGAACGTCGCCACGAGTATGCGACGCTGGAGCACCTGCTGCTGGCGATGACCGAGGACGAAGACGCGGTCCCGGTCTTCAAGGCCTGCGGCGTCGATATCGACAGGCTGCGCCACGATCTCGAAACCTTCGTCGACAACCGCCTCAAGGGCATCATCACGCAGACCGCCAGTGAGCCGCTGCCGACAGCCGGATTCCAGCGCGTCGTCCAGCGCGCGGCGGTGCATGTCCAGTCGTCGGGCCGCAACGAGGTGACGGGCGCCAACGTGCTGGTGGCGCTGTTCTCGGAGCGCGACAGCCATGCCGTCTCGTTCCTCGAGAACCAGGGCATGACTCGTCTCGACGCCGTCGACTACATCAGCCACGGCAAGGCCAAGGTGCCGGGCCGCTCGCGCACGCGCCGCGTCACCGGTTCCGAGGAAGAGGCGGCGGGCGGCGAGGGCGCGGCCAAGCAGGGCAACGAGGCGCTGGCCGCCTACTGCGTCGACCTCAACCAGAAGGCCCGCGAGGGCCGCGTCGATCCGCTGATCGGCCGCGACCACGAGGTCGAGCGGACCATCCAGGTCCTGTGCCGCCGCACCAAGAACAACCCGCTCTATGTCGGCGAGCCCGGCGTCGGCAAGACGGCGATCGCCGAGGGCCTGGCGCGCAAGATCGTCGACGGTGAAGTGCCGGAAGTCCTCAAGGAAGCGATCATCTATTCGCTCGACATGGGCGCGCTGCTGGCCGGCACTCGCTATCGCGGCGACTTCGAGGAGCGTTTGAAGGCCGTCCTGGGCGAACTCAAGAAGAAGCCCAACTCGGTGCTCTTCATCGACGAGATTCACACGATCATCGGCGCCGGCGCCACCTCGGGCGGCTCGATGGACGCCTCGAACCTGCTGAAGCCCTCGCTCCAGTCGGGCGAGCTGCGCTGCATCGGCTCGACGACCTACAAGGAGTATCGCAACTACTTCGAGAAGGATCGCGCGCTGGTCCGCCGCTTCCAGAAGATCGACGTGCCGGAGCCGACCATCGTCGATGCCATCGAGATCATGAAGGGGTTGAAGCCGGTCTACGAGAAGCATCACCATGTGAGTTTCACGGACGACGCCATCAAGGCCGCCGTCGAGCTCTCGGCGCGCTACATCCACGACCGCAAGCTGCCGGACAAGGCGATCGACGTGATCGACGAGGTCGGCGCGGCGCAGATGCTGCGTGCGCCCGACAAGCGCAAGACCACGATCGAGGTGGCCGACATCGAGGACATCGTCGCCAAGATCGCCCGCATCCCGCCGAAGTCCGTGTCGAAGGACGATACCGAGCTGCTTCGCTCCATCGACCGCGACCTGAAGACGGTCGTGTTCGGCCAGGATCACGCGATCGACCAGCTCGCGGCGTCGATCAAGCTGGCGCGCGCGGGCCTGCGCTCGCCGGAGAAGCCGATTGGCAGCTACCTGCTGGCCGGCCCGACCGGCGTCGGCAAGACCGAGGTGACGCGCCAGCTCGCGCGCCTGCTCGGCCTGGAAGTCATCCGGTTCGACATGTCGGAATACATGGAACGGCACAGCGTCTCGCGCCTGATCGGCGCCCCGCCGGGCTATGTCGGCTTCGACCAGGGCGGCCTGCTCACCGACAAGGTGAACCAGCATCCGCATTGCGTCGTGCTGTTCGACGAGATCGAGAAGGCGCACCCGGACGTGTTCAACGTCCTGCTGCAGGTGATGGACTACGGCAAGCTCACCGACCACAACGGCCGGACGGTGGATTTCCGCAACGTCATCCTCTGCATGACGACCAATGCCGGCGCCGCCGACATTGCCAAGCCGGCGCTCGGTTTCGGCCGCGAGCAGCGGCACGACGAGGACAACGACGCGATCAACCGCATGTTCGCGCCGGAGTTCCGCAACCGTCTCGACGCGATCATCAAGTTTGCCAGCCTGGGCCCGGAATCGATGGGCAGGGTGGTCGACAAGTTCGTGGCCGAGCTGGAGGTCCAGCTCGCCGACCGCAAGGTCTTCATCGAGCTGACCGACGGCGCACGGCGCTGGCTGGCGGAGAAGGGCTACGACAAGCTGTTCGGCGCCCGTCCGCTCGCCCGCGTCATCCAGGAATACGTAAAGAAGCCGCTGGCGGAGGAGGTGCTGTTCGGCAAGCTCTCCGACGGTGGCACGGTTCGCGTCGATGTCGATGGTGTCGACGACGCGGCCAAGCTCGTCTTCACCTTCCTGCCGCCTGAGCGCGGTGCGTTGCCGCCGGCCAGCCAAGAGCCGGTGCTCGCCGGCTAGTGAGCGCCTTCAAGCCGCTCTGGGTCGCCCTGCGCGCCGCGGTGCTCGCCACCGCGGTGTTCTGGGTGGCGCTGTTCATCATCGACAAGATCGGCTGGCAGGCGCCGCTCGGCCTGACCGAGCAATTGGTATTCTTCGTCGTTTTCTTCTTCGGGGTGCTGATGGCCAAGTAGGCCGTCAGCCCTCGTTTTCCTTCCGAAAGGGCGAGTACTGCATCAGCCCTTCGATCTCCTGCTCGACGGCCCGGCGTTCGCGCTTCAGGTACTCGTCGACGGCATGACGGAAGCTCGCATCCACGATCCAGTGCGCCGAGTAGGTCGGCACCGGCAGGTAGCCGCGCTGGATCTTGTGGTCGCCCTGCGCACCGGCCTCGACCCGCGCCAGCCCATGGGCGATCGCATAGTCGATGGCCTGGTAGTAGCAGGCTTCGAAATGCAGGAAGGCGTGGCTTTCGAGGCAGCCCCAGTAGCGGCCGTAGAGCGTGTCGTCGCCCTTGAGGTTCAGGGCGCCGCCCACCGGGCGCCCGTCGGCTTCGGCCATCACCAGCACGACCTTGTCGGCCATGGTCGCGCCGAGAATGTCGAAGAACGAGCGCGTGAGGTAGGGCGTGCCCCACTTGCGGCCGCCGGTGTCCATGTAGAAGGCGAAGAAGGCGTCCCAGTGCTCGGGGCGGATCTCGTCGCCACTCAGCGTGTGGATGGCGATGCCGTCGCGCTTCACCGCCTCGCGTTCCTTGCGGATCGCCTTGCGCTTGCGTGACGACAGGGCCGCCAGGAAGTCGTCGAAGGTGCGGTAGCCGTCGTTGCTCCAGTGATACTGCTGGCCGAGCCGCAGCAGCCAGCCGCGCGCGCCGAAGCGCTTCCAGTCGTCCTCGGTACAGAAGGTGGCGTGGACCGAGCTGATGTTGTTGTCGTCGGCGATCTTGGCCAGCATGTCGATCAGCGCATTGCGCACCGCATCGGCCAGCGGACCGGGCCGGGCGAAGAGGCGAGGACCGGGTACGGGCGTGAAGGGCACGGCGACCTGGAGCTTCGGGTAATAGCGGCCGCCCGCGCGTTCCAGTGCCTGCGCCCAGCCATGGTCGAAAACGTACTCGCCCTGGGAGTGGCTCTTCACATAGACCGGCGCGGCGCCCTGCAGCGTGCCGTCGTCCGACTCCGCCAGCAGGTATTGCGGCTGCCAGCCGGTGCGGCGTCCGACCGACTTCGAGTCCTCGAGCGCCTTCAGGAAGCGATGGCTGAGGAACGGATTGCCCGCCGATCCCGGGGCGAGGGCGCAGGCATCCCATTGGTCGGCGTCGACCGCGGCGAGCGAATCGACGACGCGCAGTCCGATTGTCGGGGCATCATCCGGCATGAGCCCAGCATAGCGCGAATCATGCCAGCACGATGGCCATTCGCTCCGGCGATTCTACTCGGCAGGCTTGTGCGTGCGGGCCATCTGGTCGGGTGAGCGGCTGAAGCGCGCCTTGGCCCAGAGGCTCAGCCGGTCGATGTAGACCAGCACGACCGGTACCACGACCAGGGTCAGCAGCGTCGAGCTGATCAGGCCGCCGATGACGGCATGCGCCATCGGGGCGCGCTGGGTGGCGCCTTCGCCGAGGCCCAGCGCCAGCGGCATCATGCCGAATACCATGGCCAGCGTGGTCATCAGGATGGGGCGCAGGCGGATCGAGCCGGCCTCGAGCAGGGCCTCGTTGACCGGCGTGCCGCGCTCCCGCGACTGATTGAAGAAGTCGACCAGCAGGATGGCGTTCTTGGTGACCAGGCCCATCAGCATGATGAAGCCGATGGCCGAGAAGATGTTGAGCGTCGTGCCGGCGATCAGCAGACCCAGGAAGACGCCGATCAGCGACATCGGCAGCGACATCATGATGGCGATGGGCTGCAGGAAGCTGCCGAACTGCGAGGCGAGGATCAGGTAGATCAGGATGACGGCCATCAGCAGCGCCTGGCCGGCATAGGCGGCGCTCTCGGCCATGTCCTTGGTCGAGCCGCCGAACACGAAGCGGTAGCCGGGCGGCAGCTTGATCTCGGTCAGGATCTTCTGCAGGTCGCCCGAAACCTCGCCGGTCGACCGGCCATGGACGTTGGCTGTGATCTGGACCTCGCGATTGAGGTCGCGGCGGTTGATCTGCGAGGCGCCCACATCGGTCACGACATCGGCGATCTGGGCGATATGGACCATGCGCGGAAGGCCATTGGGCTCCGTGCCGGCGGTGAACCAGACGCGATGCAGGTCCGCGACGCCGGTGCGGTCTTCGGTCGGCAGGCGGACCATGACCATGTAGTTCTCGCCGTCGGGTGCCCGCCAGAGGCTGGTCTCGTCGCCGGCGAAGAGGGGACGCAGCGACTGCGCAACGGCAGCACTTCCAAGGCCGAGGTCGGACGCTGCGTCGCGGCGCAGGCGCACCGACAGGATCGGCTTGGCGGCCTTGAGGTTGCGGTCGAGGTCGACCATGCCGGGGATGGCGGCGGCACGCTTCATGACGTCCTGCGACAGGGCGTCGAGCGTGTTGGTGTCGGGACCCTGCAGCGAAAGCTGAAGCTGCTTCTGGACGCCGCCGCCCGGCCCGCCGGGGATGTTGATAGAGACGAGGATGCCGGGAATGTTGGCCAGGCGGTCGCGGATCGGCTGGGCCAGCTGGTCGGGCGAGCGCTTGCGGTCCTTCAGCGGCTTCAGCTTGAGATAGAGGCTGCCCTGGTTCTTGCCGTTGGCGTAGCCCGTGTTGACGGTGCCGTAGGTGTATTCGATCTCCGGGAACTCGCGCAGCGCGGCGTCGACCTGACGCAGCTTGGCCTCGGTATATTCCAGCGAGGAGCCGACCGGCGTCTCGATGCTCACGACCTGTTCGCCGAGATCGGCCTGCGGTACGAACTCGAAACCGATGTACTTGGGCAGCGCGAAGCTGCCGACAAAGGTGCCCAGCGCGATCAGCAGGGTGAGCTTGGGCCAGCGCAGCGCCCAGCCCAGGACCACGCGATAGACGCCGTTGGCCTTCTCCTGCGCGCCGTTGACGATGCGGGCGAAGCGGCCGTTGCCGTGGGCCTGCGGATCGTACCAGACCGACGACAGCATCGGGTCGAGGGTGAAGGACACGAACAGCGAGATCAGCACGGCGGCCGAGACCATGACGCCGAACTGGAAGAAGAAGCGGCCGATGATGCCGCCCATGAAGGCCACCGGCAGGAACACCGCCACGATGCAGAAGGTGGTGGCGAGGACGGCCAGGCCGATCTCGTTGGTGCCGTCGATGGCGGCCTGGCGATGCGTCTTGCCGAAGCCGATGTGGCGCATGATGTTCTCGCGCACCACGATGGCGTCGTCGATCAGGATGCCGATTGCGAGGCTCAGCGCCATGAGGGTCAGCACGTTGAGCGTGAAGCCGAAGGCGGCCATCACCATGAATGCGCCGAACACCGAGATTGGCAGTGCGAGGCCGGTGATGACGGTGCTGCGCCAGGAATGCAGGAACAGGAAGACGATGGCGATGGTCAGCAGGCCGCCTTCCACCATCGTCTGCTGGACGTTGTTGACCGAGTTCTGGATGCCGCGCGAGCTGTCGCGCACGATCTCCAGCTTCACGTCCGGGGGCAGGGACGATTGCAGTTCGGCCACGGCGCGCCGGACGCCGCGCGCCACCTCGATCGTGTTGGACCCCTGGGTCTTGACCACGTCGATGGCGAGCGCCCGCTCGCCGTTCAGCATGGCGACGTTCTCCAGCTCCTGCTGGCCGTCGACCACGTTGGCGACCTGGCGCAGATAGACGGGGGCCTGGCCGCGGCGGGCCACGATCAGGTCGGCGAAATCGCCCGGTTCGGCGACGCGGCCCGTGACCTCGATGACACGGTCGTCGTTGCCGCGCTGCACGTTGCCGGCGGGGAAGTTCTGGTTCTCGTCCCTGATCGCCCGCATGATGTCGTTCACGCCGACGCGAAGGGCGTGCATGCGACCGGGGTCGAGTTCGATGTTGATCTGGCGCTTGAGGCCGCCGGCGATGGTGGCGCGGCCGACGTCGCGCACCGTCTGCAGGCGCTTGATGATGATCTGGTCGGCCAGGGTCGTGAGGTCGCGAACCGAGCGGACGTCGGAGCGCACGGCGATCGACACGATCGGCTGGTCGTCCGGATTGAAGCGCTGGATCAGCGGTTCCTTGATTTCCGGGCGGAACGACGCCCGGACCATCTGCACCTTCTCGCGGACGTCCTGCATCGCAACGGCGGAGGGCACCGAAAGCTCGAACTCGGCGATGACGATCGACCTGCCTTCCAGCGAGCGCGAGGTGAGCGTCTTGAGGCCGGCGATGGCGTTGACCGATTCCTCGATCTTGCGGCTGATCTCGCTCTCGACCGTCTCGGGCGACGCACCGGGATAGTCGGTGGTTACGACGACGATGGGGAAATCGACGTTGGGAAACTGGTCGATGCCGAGCTGGCGGTAGGAGAACAGGCCCATCACCAGCAACGCCACCATCATCATGGTGGCGAAGACCGGATTGTCGACCGCGATCTGGGTGAGCTTCATGGTCGGCGGGTCCTAGCGGGTCTCGACGATCTTGACCGGCTGGCCGGCCTGCAGCCCGGGAAGGGGGGCCGAAACCACCGTCATACCCGATTCGAGACCCTTCACTTCGACCAGCTCGCCTCGCGACCATGTGCGGACAGCACCGACGGGCTTGCGTACCAGCACGCCGTTCTCGACCACCAGGACATAGCCGCCCTGATCGTCCTTGCGCATCGCCGCCGCGGGCACCGCCAGGGCGTGGCCCTTCTCTTGGACGGTAACGCTGCCGGTGCCGAACAGGCCGCCGCGCAGTGCCTCGTGACGGTCGGTGATCTCGACATAGACGGGAATCGAGCGCGAGCCGGCCTGCGTGGTCGGGCTGATGCGGGTGATCTTGCCGCTGAAGACGCGATCGCCGAAGCCCTCGAGCGTCACGTTGGCGACCTGTCCGACCTTCATGCGGATCACGTCGGCTGCCGGCATCTGGGCCGCGATCTCGACGTGACTGGTGTCGAGCAGCGCCAGGATCTTGCCGTCGATCGGCAGCGATTCGCCCTGGTTGGCAATGCGTTCGCCGACCACACCGTCGAACGGCGCCTTGACCTCGGCATCGGCCAGGTTCTTGCGGGCCACTTCGAGCTGGGCCTCGGCGACGGAGACCATGGATGCACGGTTCTCGGCGGTCGCGCGCGCCTGGTCGGCGGCTGATTGCGAGACGATGTTGCGGTTGGCAAGCGTCTCCTTGTCCGATCGGTCGCGGGCCGTCCAGCGAGCATCGGCGCGGGCGGCCTCGAGGGCCGATTGCCGCTCGTTGAACTTCGCCTGCAGCTCGGTGGTTTCGAAACGTGCCAGCACTTGGCCTTCCGTGACCCGGTCGCCCTCGCGGACGAATACGTCGGCGAGCCGGCCGGCCACGCGGCTCTTCACGATCGTCTGGTCGATCGGCTGGGTGGTACCGGTGAAACGGACGACATCGAGCAGGCCGCGCGGCTTGATCGTATGGACTTCGGCGGGGATCAGCTCGAGGGGGCGTTCCGGCGCCTTCGCGACGGTGGCGCCATTGCCTCCGGGCGACGGCAGCTTGCCGCTCTTCAAGGCGAACGCGCCCCCACCCAGCGCCAGCACCGCAACGACGGCGACGAGTATCTTGCCCTTGGTCTTCATGACCGTAGTCCTTTGATGACGAAATCGAAGTAGGCGGCGTAGTACTGGTCGCTATCGACCTTGCCGGGGTCGAACGGCGCCAGCGAACGCTTCCATACGGAGAACATGGCGAGCGGCTGGACGATGATGACGGCCGTGGCCTCGAGGTCGGCGAGGGGGCGGAACTCGCCACTGTCCACGCCGCGGCGAAGCGTGCGGGCGAAGAGATCGCGGCCGCGTACGTCGAAGCTGGTGCAGTAGAAGCGCGCCACGTCGGGGAAATTGCCGGCCTCCGCCAGGATCAGCTTCACGACCCCGCCGGCCGGGCTTTCCTCGAAGGCGCGGAAGCCGGCGACCAGCTGGCGCAGCAGTTCCTCGCTCGTGCCCTCGAACTGGTCGATCATCTCGGTCGCCACGGCGAGGGGCCCGGCGACCGCTTCGGTGATGACCGCCTTGAAGAGCTCCTCCTTGTTCTTGAAGTAGAGGTAGGGGAGGCCCTTGCTGACCGAGGCGGCCTTGGCGACGTCTTCAAGCTTGGTCGCCGCGAAGCCGCGCGTGACGAACAGATCCAGCGCTGCCCGGGCGATCTCGGAGGCGCGGTCTTCCGGCCGCCGAACCCGGCCTGGAGCGGCTGGCGCCGTATTGACTGACCGGTCAGTATCCATGTTCCGCCATGTAGTGCGGAAACCGGATCGCTTCAAGCTGGAAAGAAAAAAGTCCGGCAGACCTGAGGCCGCCGGACGCTTTGGTAGTTTCGCCTTTCCGCCTCCGCGAACGAAGGCGTCGGATCGGCTTTGTGCTCGTCTTCTATGATGTGGCCTCCGGTGGGGCCCCCAGAAGGGGGCACCCACACGGAAGCCGAAAGGCGTTGGTTAGAGGGGTCAAAGTGAAACTTTGACCTACGCCCTTTCCTGACTACTGCTTCTTCTTCTTAGCAGCCTTCTTCTTCGCAGCCTTTTTCTTAGCAGCCATAACTGTCTCCTATGGTTAGCTATGAGGTCCCCAACCGTGAGGCCCCCGGGGTACGCTGGTACGCTACGCCACGCATGCTCAACTGCAGCCAGTGGTGCCGCCGCAGGTCGTGCATTTGAGGCACGTCCCGTTGCGGACCATGGTGAAGTTGCCGCATTCCGGACAGGCATCCCCTTCGAATCCCTTGAGCTTTGCCACGAGGGCTTGACCCAGGGAGGAGGGGGAGGCTTCTCCGACCGCGACGCCGACGGCGGCCGCCTTGGCGATGTGCGCCGAAGCGACGGCTGGTCCGTCCGTCAGTCCGTGGGGCAGGGCGGCGCCTGCGATCGCCTCGTGGGCGATCGCGGCATTGCCGGCGGTCCTGCCGTTCAAAACGTAGAGGTTGCTGCGCATGTAGCCGACACTGGCGATCCGGCTCACCGCCGCCGCCGCCGCCTGTGCGGCATCCGTACCGGGAACGGGCAACTCGCCTTGGACTTCGCCGCGGCCCACCCCGTCCGGGTGCAGGTCCGCCTGTTCGACGTGTGCCAGGTCGTTGCGTCCCAGATAGGAGATCGCGAGTTCGCGGAAGATATAGTCGAGCACCGAGGTCGACATCTTGATCGCGTCGTTGCCCTCGACCATTCCCGACGGCTCGAAGCGCGTGAAGGTGTACGCCTCGACGAACTCCTCGAGCGGCACGCCGTACTGCAGGCCGATCGAGATCGCGATGGCGAAGTTGTTCATCAGGCTGCGGAACGCCGCGCCTTCCTTGTGCATGTCGACGAAGATCTCGCCGACGCGGCCGTCTTCGTACTCGCCGGTCCGAAGGTAGACCTTGTGGCCGCCGACGTTGGCCTTCTGCGTGTAACCCTTGCGGCGCTGCGGCAGGCGCTCGCGGCCGGCACGGACTTCGCGCTCCACGATGCGCTCGACGATCCGTTCGGCAATGATCGGCGCGCGCGCAGCGGGGGAGAGGTCGGCAAGATCGTCATTGGCCGCGATGTCGTCGCCGAGGGCCATGGCGGACAGCGGCTGCGACAGCTTGGAGCCGTCACGATAGAGAGCGTTTGCTTTCAAGCCGAGCTTCCAGGACATCTCGTAGGCCTTGCGGCAATCCTCGACCGTAGCTGCGTTTGGCATGTTGACGGTCTTGGAGATGGCGCCCGATACGAAGGGTTGTGCTGCAGCCATCATGCGTATGTGACTCTCTGCAGACAAGCAGCGCTTGCCATCTCGTCCACAGGGATTCGCACAATCGAACACAGAAAGATGTTCGCGCTTGAGATCGGGAGCACTCTCGATGCTCATCGTGCCGCACGCATGGATGTTCGCGGCGACGATGTCACCGCGTGAGAATCCGAGACGGGAGAGAATGTCGAGCTTCGGATCGGCCAGCGTTTCGTCGTCGAGGCCGAGCGTCTCGCGGCAGAAAACCTCGCCCAGTGTGTAGCGCGAGAAGGCGAACCGGATGTCGAAGGCCGTGCCGATGGCCTCGTCGACCCGCTTGAGGGTCGCGGAGTCGAATCCGCGCGCCGACAGGCTTTCGTGATTGATGGCGGGAGCCGATGCGAGCGAACCGTGCCCGACGGCATGGTCGACGATGCGCCGGATCGTGGGCTCGTCATAGCCCAGGGTCCGCAGCGCCAGCGGGACCGTCTGGTTGATGATCTTGAAATAGCCGCCGCCGGCCAGCTTCTTGAACTTCACCAGGGCGAAATCGGGCTCGATGCCGGTCGTATCGCAGTCCATCACCAGGCCGATCGTGCCGGTGGGGGCGATGACGGAGACCTGTGCGTTGCGATAGCCGTGGCGTTCGCCCAGCGCCAGTGCGCGGTCCCAGACGCGGCGGGCCGCTGCAATGAGCCTCGAATCGCTGCAGTTCGCGGCGTCCAGGGCCTGCGGGGCGATCGACAGGCCTTCATAGGCCTCGCCCGATCCGAAAGCCGCGCGACGATGGTTGCGGATCACCCGCAGCATGGGCTCACGGTTGGCGGCGAACCCGGCGAATGCGCCCATCAGGCCCGCCATCTCGGCGGACGTCGCATAGGCGGTGCCGGTCATGATGGCGGTGACGGCGCCCGCGATCGCGCGGCCCTGGGGGCTGTCGTAGCCGAGGCCCGAAGCCATCAGCAGCGCGCCGAGATTGGCGTAGCCGAGACCCAGCGTACGGTACTGGTAGGAGAGCTCCGCGATCCGGCGCGACGGGTACTGCGCCATCATCACCGAGATCTCGAGCACGACGGTCCAGAGACGGCTGGCATGTTCCAGCGCCTCGACGTCGATCGAGCCGTCGTCCCGCCGGAACCGCATGAGGTTCAGCGAGGCGAGATTGCATGCCGTGTCGTCGAGGAACATGTATTCCGAGCACGGGTTCGAGGCGTTGATGCGCCCCGACTCCGGGCAGGTATGCCAATCGTTGATCGTCGTGTCGTACTGCACGCCCGGATCGGCGGAATTCCAGGCGGCCTCGGCCACCTGATCCCAGAGGAGGCGAGCGCCGATCGTCCGGGAGACCTTGCCTGTCGTCCGCTCGGTCAGTGCCCATTGCCGGTCTTCCTCGACCGCGCGCAGGAAAGCGTCCGTGACCCGCACCGAGTTGTTGGCGTTCTGTCCGGAAACCGAGGCGTAGGCTTCCGACTCCCAGTCCGTGTCGAAGGTCGGGAATTCGATGTGCCTGTAGCCCTGTCGCGCGAACTGGATGACGCGCTGGATGTAGTTCTCCGGCAGTTCGGCCTGACGGGCGGCCACGATCTCGCGCCGCAGCTTCGGGTTCCGGCGTGGATCGAACGCGGCGTCGCCCTCGGCCTCACCCTCGAGGCAGGCTTGCATCACGGCGTTGAGATGGCGGTTCGCGAGCTTCGACCCGGCGACCAGGGCGGCGACCTTCTGTTCCTCGAGCGACTTCCAGGAGATGAAGTCCTCGATGTCGGGATGATCGATGTCGACGGTCACCATCTTGGCGGCGCGACGGGTAGTGCCGCCCGACTTGATGGCGCCGGCGGCCCGATCGCCGATCTTGAGGAAAGACATCAGGCCGGAGGAGGAGCCGCCGCCGGAAAGCCTTTCGCCCGCGCCGCGGACCTTGGAGAAATTGGACCCCGTGCCGGACCCGTACTTGAAAAGGCGCGCCTCGCGGATCCACAGATCCATGATGCCGCCTTCATTCACCAGATCGTCGGATACACTCTGGATGAAGCAGGCGTGCGGCTGCGGACGCTCGTAGGCCGACGCCGACGGATGGGCCCGGCCATCTTCGTGATCGACGAACCAGTGGCCCTGGCCCGGACCGTCGATGCCGTAGGCCCAGTGCAGGCCGGTGTTGAACCATTGCGGCGAATTGGGCGCGCAGATCTGGGCCGCGAGCATGAAGCACTGCTCGTCGTAGAAGGAACGAGCATCCTCCTCGCTGTCGAAGTAGCCGCCCTTCCATCCCCAATACGTCCATGCGCCAGCCATGCGATGGAAAACCTGACGCGCGCTGGTCTCGCCGCCGAAGCGCTCCGCTTCGGGCAGCACCGCAAGCGCAGCTTCGTCCGGAACGGACCGCCACAGGAATTCAGGCAGGTCGTCGTCGCGGACGCGGATCAGACGGGCGGGAACTCCGGCGCGGCGGAAGTATTTCTGGGCGAGGACGTCGGACGCGACCTGGGACCAGTCGGCCGGCACGTCGACATTCTTCAGCCGGAAGACGATCGAGCCGTCGGGGTTGCGAATTTCCGAGTCGGCAGCACGAAACGCCATTCCCGCGAATGGCGATTTTCCTGCTTGTGTGTACCGACGCTCGAAGCGCATCGACGATCCCCCGTGCCCGTTCCCGCCTTTTGGTTCCCTGTCGCGGGGGCTGTTCGATCCATGTCGAACACGCACATATGGGCACGCGATGATAGTAAATTACAAAATCTTGTGTGCGCAACTATATTTTGTAGACCACCATGTTGATGATACTAGATGATGCAACAGCGCAACAGTTCGCCGAATCGCTCGGTCGTCGGGGCTGCGAGTGACACGAGTCGAGCGTCGTTCGCGTCGCGTTGCACGCGATGAAGCGCCCGCGTACAAGCGGCGCAGTCACTTTAAACGTGGTTGGTTCATGATCATCGGCACCTGGCTCTTCACCAAGATGCGCGGCGAACTCGTCGGCACGGATGCTGAGGGCAACCGCTACTTCCAGGACAAGCGCATCGTTCCCGGCACGCGTCGCAAGCGCTGGGTGATGTACAACGGCGTCGCGGAAGCATCGCGCATTCCGCCCGAATGGCACGGTTGGCTGCATTACATGCTGGCCGAGCCGCCGCCTGCCGGTGGCCTGCCGCGCAAGGCCTGGCAGAAGGATCATCAGCCCAACCTCACGGGCACGGCTCATGCCTACCGGCCGCCGGGTCACACGCTGTCAGTGGGTGAGAAGCCCAAGCCTTCCTATGAGGCGTGGCGTCCGGGCTGACGCTGCAGGCAGCGGGGGGAGACGCGCGTGGGCCGCAATATTGTCGAGACGATCGTGGGCGCGCTGGTGCTGGTGGTGGCCGGCCTGTTCGTCTTCTACGCTTTCGCGAAATCGGATCGCACCGGACCTGACGGCTACGAACTCGTGGCCCGCTTCGGCCGCATCGACGGATTGAAGCGCGGCGCGGACGTGACGCTGAGCGGCGTCAAGGTGGGCAGCGTCACCGGCTTCAGTCTCGATCCCAAGACCTATCAGGCCGTGGTGCGCCTCGCGGTCGCGTCGAACGTCAATCTGCCGGCCGACACGCATGCCAAGATCGTGAGCGAGTCGCTGCTCGGGGGCATGGTCGTCGTGCTGGAACCGGGCAACGACAAGCAGATGCTGAAAAGTGGCGGCGAGATCGAGCATACCCAGGATTCGATTCCGCTCACGGAGCTGATCGCCAAGTTCATGTTCGGAAGCACGGGAAGCAAGTAATGGGCACCCAGTCCCCGAAGGAGCCGCCGGTCTGGCGACAGCCGGACGGTAAGCCTGTGTCGTGCCTCGAAAAGATCAAAGTCCTGAACCAGAACATCCAGGAGATCGAAACCCTCTGCGCCGACGCGCTGGAGGACGGAGTCCTGATGGGATGCGATGCGACTCAGATCAAGCAGGCGCTTCACGAATTGATCGACGGGTTGACGACACCCCGCGCGAAGGGCTGAGCATGCGCGCGCTGCTCGTTTGCGCCGTGCTGGCGACCTCTATCGGCGTGGCGTCGGCGCAAACGCCCCAGCAGCAGCAACAGCCGCCGCGTCCCGGCAACGCCAACCTGCGGCCCGTGCCGGACGGCCCCGGTATCCGGTCGGCGGAGTTGCAAGGCCTCGACAAGGTGACCGCCAGAACCCAGCGCTTCTATGTGCCGGTCGGCAAGTCGACGCGCTTCGGCACGCTCGAGATCACCGTTGGCGATTGTCTGGTGAACGTGCCGGAAGCGCCGCCGGAATCGGTGGCCTATCTCACCATCATCGATCACAAGCCCGGGCAGGCGGAGGAAAGGCTTTTCTCCGGCTGGATGTTCGCTTCGACGCCGTCCCTGTCGGCGCTCGACCACGGCGTTTACGATGTGCGCGTGCTCTCCTGCACGATGGCGCAGGGATCCTCGCCGCCCAGCTCTCGCTGAAACGTCGCCGGCCGGTCGATCGCGTCGGCCAGCAGATTCTTGAAGGAATCGCGCGGGATTTCGACCGCCCCGAAGCTGCGCAGGTGCTCGGTCATGAACTGGCAATCGAGTAGCTTGAACCCACCGCGGATCAGTCTCGCCACCAGATGGACGAGAGCCACCTTCGAGGCGTCGCGTTCGCGGCTGAACATGCTTTCGCCGAAGAAGGCG
>OFDN01000116.1_pt1 | contig 78382 bp, 57 predicted proteins | sample 1520971 | NCBI WGS metagenome assembly OFDN01 (sample SAMEA94257418, study PRJEB24077) | hot springs metagenome | biome: Aquatic biome; feature: Geographical feature; material: Water | place: India | collected 2012-06-12 | depth 5 m
TCAAAAAAGAAAAATCTGGCAAATGCCCATACTGTGGTTATAGGGAAAAAAACAAGTGAATAAAAAATTTTTTTTTCAACATAAAGTCTACATATTCGCACCCCTGTATCTGTTTTTTTTCAACATTTCCACATGTGGGAAAAATAAGATAACTTGAAGGCAAAGACGAATACGTTAACTCATTATAAAATTGTTCATTTTTTGTATGGCTAAAAATGCTGAATCAGTTTGGAGCAATTGTTTGAAGATCATCAAAGACATTGTAGAATGGCAACATTTTAAAACATGGTTTGAACCAATTAATCCTGTAGAGCTGAAAGGAAATATTTTAATGATTCAGGTGCCCAGTCAATTCTTTTATGAATACCTGGAAGAGCATTATGTAAACCTGTTGGCGAAAACATTGAAGCGTGAGTTGGGAAAGGATGCGAGATTGGAATACCGTATCATGGTAGATAGTGGTAGCAATGGAAGAAATGGTTCCATGGATGTTCCTGCGAGCAACATGAAAACTTACAACAACAATGAAATGAATTTTCCACTGGTGATTGATAATCCCGTGAAGAATCCATTTGTAATACCCGGTCTCAAGAAAATGCAGATCGATCCTCAATTGAATCATATGTATACATTTGATTCATTCATTGAAGGCGATTGTAATAGGGTAGCACGTCGCGCGGGTAAAACGGTGGCAGAAAAGCCCGGAGCCAACTCTTTCAACCCATTGGTGATCTATGGTGGGGTTGGATTGGGTAAAACCCACTTGGCTCAGGCCATTGGTAACGAAGTAAAACGTACCCATCCGGGGAAAGTAGTACTGTATGTGAGCAGTGAGAAATTCATCAACCAATTTCAAGACCATAGTCGCAATAATGCCATTAATGACTTTATTCATTTCTATCAACTGATTGACGTACTCATTATTGATGATGTACAATTCTTTAGCAGAGCAGAAAAAAGTCAGGATGCATTTTTTGCCATTTTTAATCATCTTCACCAGAGTGGTAAACAACTGGTATTAACTTCTGATAAGCCGCCTAAGGATTTAGATGGTATGCAAGAACGTTTACTGAGTCGTTTCCGTTGGGGATTGAGTGCCGATCTTCAGGTACCTGATTATGAAACGCGTATTGAGATCCTTGAGCGTAAGATGAAGAATGATGGTTTGGATATGCCAAAGGATGTGGTAAAATATGTGGCGTATAATATCAATACCAATGTGCGTGAATTGGAAGGTGCTTTGATTTCTTTGTTGGCGCAGTCTTCACTCAATAAAAAAGATATTGATGTGGAATTGGCCAAGAAAGTGTTACGCAATTTTGTGAAGACCAGCAGCAAAGAAATCACCATCGATGCCATTCAAAAAATGGTATGTGAATACTTTGATGTTCCTTATGATAAGTTGTTACAGAAAACACGTAAACGTGAGATCGTTCAAGCCAGACAAATAACCATGTACCTGGCAAAGGCATTCACCAAAAATTCATTAAAAACCATTGGTGAGCATTTTGGAGGTCGCGATCATACAACTGTCATACATTCTTGTCAGACTGTAAAAGACTTGATGGACACTGACTCTATTTTCCGCGAAAATGTAATGGAACTAACCCAGAAAGTACAGTTGGCAGCCATGTAAATGCTTACTAAACCTGAGAAAAAGAAAATATTTTCAAACCCCGGCATTTGTCGGGGTTTATTTTTTGGCAGATAGCTTTTACCTACCTATTTTTGCAGCCCTCTCTGAAAAGTGAGGTAGGCTAAAATCAGCCCGGTGAGGTGGATGAGTGGCTGAAATCAGTAGTTTGCTAAACTGCCGTACGGGTTAAACTGTACCGCGGGTTCGAATCCCGCCCTCACCGCTTTATCTGCCGAAGCTTTGGCGAAGGCGGATAAAAATAGTCGGATAACCGATCCATCTACGCTAAAGCTTCGATGGAGGATTCGGGAAGTAGCGCAGGCCGGTAGCGCATCTGGTTTGGGACCAGGGGGTCGCAGGTTCGAATCCTGTCTTCCCGACTGAAAAGAGCATCAGTTTTTGATGCTCTTTTTTTATGCCTGTCAGGTCAAGAACAATATTATTTCACAAAATTTTACTCCATCTCTTTCAATATCGCTCATAGCAATAGAAATACCGATCAAGGAATTTTTACAAAATAAACCTTGAGAAGAAAGAAACTGTCTAATCAAAATGATGGGTACTATGTAAGTAAAGGTTATGGAGAAGGGTTTGAAAAAATTTGATCCTGCGGAGAATGCATTTCATTACTCATCATAAGTATACAACCCTTGTTTGATTGCATACATGGCCATACCCGCAGCGGATTTAACCTCCATTTTAGCATAAATTCTGGCGCGTATATTTTCTATCGTTCTTCTTCCTTTGCAAAGTGAAGCAGCCATTTCATGGTTCGACTTCTCCTGACAGATCATTTCAATAATTTTCATTTCTATGGCTGTAAAGACCGGGATCTTTATTTCTTTGTACGGATTATAAGAACTATGACTGATCAAACGTATCAATTTTGTATTGGTGGTTTTACAGTAATACGGGTATCCTTTGCTCACTTGTTCGAGTGCATTGAAGAGTTCATGCTTGGGCATGTTTTTGGTCAGGTATCCTTTTGCCCCTGCTTCTAATGCTCTAACTATTGATATGTCATTCTCATAATTTGTTAATACAATACAATGTATGTGCGGGTGATTGGAAAGAATTTTTATAATCGCCTGTGATCCATTCATGATGGGCATTTTCAAATCTGTTAATACAATATGTGGCGACAATAATTCGACTTTACGTACCAGATCTTCTCCGTTAAAAGCTTCTCCAACAATGGTATAGGTAGGATGATCTTTAAAAAAACCTTTGATTCCATCAACATACAGTTCGTGATCATCAGCAATTAATATTTTAATGCGGTGCTTCATAAGCCTGTATTATTTCATGAGCGAGATGAGGGGAATATGGATGGTATAATGTGTTCCTTGTCCGGGTGCCGTTTGAATATCCAATGTGGCATTCAATATGTTCACCCTTGATTGAATATGAGACAGCCCCGCTCCTCTACGCATCACTTGTTGATCTTTCCATATAAAACCCATTCCATCATCAGACAATTCCATGATTAGCTTTTTGGGATCTTGTCTGATATTGCAATGAATCATGCTGCCATGTGCATGTTTAAGCGAGTTGATCAGAATTTCTTTGGTGATACGATAGATATGAATGGCTTTTGAAGGGGAAAATTGCTGATCATTCAATACAATCTTATACTGTATTTTGAGTACATGTGAAGAAGCGATTTCTTCGAATAATTCAATCATGGCTGCATTCAATCCATGGTTGTCTAGTGTTGCAGGAATAAAATCATAGGCAATTTCTCTGATCTTACTCCTGAGTTTTTGTACCTGACGGTAAATTTTTCTTTGAATAGAATGATGTGGGGTTGGATGTTGTTGAAGCAGAATGCCGATGGAAGCCAATCCATTGCCTAACTCATCATGTAAATCATTGTACATTCTTCCACGTTCTGTATCAATCAATTCAATTTCTCTCGCCAATTGAGTTCGGTATTCTTTCATTTTAAAACGAAATTGCCTGAAAAGGGCTATCATAATCATAGCGATGAGTACTGTAAGAAACAATAAACTGGCTACAGCTAACGTGTAGTTGGTGATTTGGGTATCCATAAGATGGCTATGAAAAATGAACAATTGACCAGGATATTCAATATTGAAAGCAGTGACCAAAGGTGGATATAAAACTCAACCTGGTGTTCAAATGAAAATTGTTTGAACACATGTATAAAACCACGAAAGGTAAAATAGGCAAACAAAGAAAAACAAAGCAGCAGATCAGTTTTTTTATACCTGTCTGCTGCCTCATTCCATGTCAGTTGGGTCACTTTATCGATGCTTAACCAAATAACGACGAGCGAAGAGAAAATCCTAAAAATAGAATTACTGGTCGTGATACTGTTCCAATAGCCATTATCAAGTATCCAAATCAATATACCCAAAGTACAGGCACCCCATATCCAGCGATTGGTTGGTCGTTGAATCCGGAAGAAAAACCATAGATAACCCAAATACTCTATCAGCGTATAGATATTCGAGTTCACCAAATTGGTTCTATACAACCTGATCAGTATAAAACTCAAACTTTCATTCAAGAGACCAATGATCAGGATGCATAGAAATGGCAGGTATCGCTGGTGTATGTGCCGGTACCTTATTACCGCCATGGTAGCAGGTAATACAATGGAAAAAGCAGAAATGGATGCCAGCAAATACAAATTCATGTTTAGCCATTTAAGGGAGACGGGGGTGGGCAGAGGGGTGGACATTGTAAAGCATCCTCTAAAATGATGCCATCATCCTCTTGACTGCTGACAGGGTTCAATGGGGGAAGTATATCCTGTCCGTTTTCATCGGCTGCTACTAAAACACAGCAGATACGGTTATCCGTCTTTCTTCCCAAATATATGCGAAAAGATTTGCATCCGTTTTGCTCCAATAATGCTTTGACGGAATCTGCTGAAAAAGTTTCGGAATAGGGCATATCAGGTCCGGGGTTTTCCCTGAATCTGCTGGTGTAGTCAATAGCTTGTTGCAACGAAATTTGATTGGGTTTCATATGATTTATTTTTTGTGCAAACTACTGGTGGTGAATACTTTTAACAAGGTGGGAACTACCTAAAAATTGGTGGTAAATACTCTTTTTGGAAAGGAAGCTTTTATCCCTTCCCATGAATACTTAGTTTAGGTACCTCGGTATGTTCCTTGTATTGAATAACCATCGTATCCAATGGGAGAGGCAAGTGCCACCCGGCTGGGAACTGATTCATATCCCGGGAACGGAACTACGCTCCTGTAACACCCCTCATGGTATTGCTATGTTATCGGAAGTGCAGGTAGGACCCTATTTATTTTCCATGTTCTATTTGTTTCGAAAAACACAAGCGCCCTGGCAGTTAAGATTGGCTGATACTACCGCTTTTCATTGTGTATTTAGTTGCTCGGGTCAATGGCATGTACAATGTTCTCCAACAATTCAGCACTGTTTAGCACCCTCTCAGTGCTATTGTTGGAAAGGATCTTCTTTTGAAATAGAACCCGTTATGGAAATAGGTACCATGTTGCAACTGTTATGGATCAGCAGTCAGGAACCACCCTTATCCATGAAGGCAACTGATAACGGAATTTTTGTACAAGCCAATGCAGGCATCTTAGAACAAATATTACAGTTAACACAGACTTCTTTTTTTCCTCAACCACGAGCATTTCATGAAAAGTTGATACAGGATGTATTCCATTCCATTCAAATTGCTGCTAGCCAACCACATCATCTTCCACATCGCTATACAGCTGTAGAATTGGAAACCATCAGAAGGGTGGCCATGCAGATGGAAAAGCATATCGATCAGCACCAATCCATTGCTGAATGGGCAGAGTGGAGTGGCTTGAATCGTCAAAAATTAATGGAGGGGTTTAAGTCTTTGTTCGGTACAACCATCTATGGATATTACCAAAACAAACGAATGCAGTATGCAAAAGAACTTTTATTGACCACTGATCAACCCATAAAATTCATTGCCAAAAAATTAGGCTATCGCAACACGACGAATTTTTCGATTGCATATAAAAAGTTTTTTGGAATAACACCGGGAGGCATGCGCAAAACAGGAGTGGATGCATCCACTCTCATATAAGTTGCTGCAAGTTGCATAATGGGCAGTCAGTAGTTTGGTCTTATGAAACGCAAGATCTATTTCCTCATTTGTTTTTTGCTGGTTCTACTATTTAGTTATACCGGTTTACAAAAGTGGATGCATATACAAAAGACCCTTTATAATATGCGCAACCAGCTGTTTTCAAGACCGGTGGCTGATATGTTGGCTTATGGATTGCCTTTTGTAGAAATGGCAGTAGCGATTTTATTGATTTTTGTATCCACCCGAAAGCTGGGTTTATACCTTTCTTTCCTCCTCCTATTTCTGTTTACAAGTTATGTGGCAGCCATATTATTGGGTGTATTTCATCGGGTGCCTTGCTCCTGTGGCGGCATCATTGATAGTTTGGGTTGGACAGCACATTTATGGCTGAATCTTTTTTTTCTTTTCATCAGTCTAATAGGTATCCGATACCATACAATATTCATGCATGAACAGGGGAAGCCGAAAACCTGTAGAATCGAGTAGGCAATCATTGATTCATTTAATTTATTCATTATGAAAAAGCTTTCAGGATTTTTAGTGGCGGCACTATTAATAGGTGTGGCCAGTGCCTTTACAACCAAAGCCCCCAAACAACCATCTGTTGCCTGGGGTTTTGATGGAGTAGAATGGCATATGGTTGATCCGGCAGACATCAATATTACTTTCCGATGTGATATTGGGAACGATTATTGCTTGTATGAACAACCTAATGGTGATCCATTAGAAGGGCGGGAGTTCGGAGAAGAGTTTAAAAAACTTCAGTAAGTTGAAAGAAGGGGGCAATGCCCCCTTCTTGGTTATATCATCTAGCATTCATGATAGCACTCATCAATTCATCTATTTCGTCAGGATTGTTGGGGAAGTTGGGACTGGCATCGATCAACTTATTGCCTTTACCGAGAATCATGAGTCTTGGGTAAGCACTCATATCATAGCGTTTGGTCAGTGGATGTTCTTTTCCTTCTCCATTGGTATAGAGATTGATGAAATTCGGATGGGTATAGATACCTTGTGCTACACTTTGCAGCCAAACATCCTTTTTTTCATCTACAGAAACACTCACAAAAACAATATCCTCTTGCTCACCCATTTTATCTTTGATTTGTTTTAATAATCTCGACATGGTAATACAAGCTTTACAACCGGTGAACCAAAAATCTATGACCACAACCTTATCTTGAAAATCCCTGATCGACAATTTTTCGCCTTTGGTATTGGTAAGTGAAAAATCAGGTACCGTCGTACCTTGGAGATATGCCTCCTGAAATTTATACATGAGTTTTTTGAGTTCAGGATGTTGAATCATTGGTTCAACATGCATCAGTAACTTGTAAGTGTCTTTAACCCGCGGGGTAAAAACGAAGAAGTAGGCTAGTAAGCTTGTCATGATTTTTTCTCTGGTGTTTTCTGGCCATTGCTGGAGCGCATGGAAATAGTCCATAGCAGGGATGGGGTCAAGATGCCCCTTTTTATACCTAGTATCAGCCATGGTTTTTCTCACTGCGAAATCGAGGAATTCTGGTGTTAGAATATCCAATACATTGTTACGCAAGATTTCTTCTACTTGTGGATGTACAGTTTTTTGATATTCTTCTACTAATGCTGGAACTGCTGTGGCTCTGTCCGGTTGGTTTAGTTTTTTTTCAAACAGGGAATTGTATGTATTTACCAGTGCTTTTATTTTTTTTATTTGAAGATCTAATTTGAATGCAGCTGTTGCTTTGACTGATATGGGTTCCGCTTGTTGGTTGTACAAACTATCCCAATACATGGTATACAGTTTTGTATTTTGCTGAATATCCGGTAAAATTTCATTAAGGTCATTGTAGCTATTCGCAATCAGCGGTTTTATTCCCTGAATTTTATTATGGCGCACCGCCCAATCCCAATTATGTTGGAATTGAATTTTAGAAGCATTTCTTCCGCTGATATGGAAAAAAGGTTTTGCTTTTAGCAATGCCGGATCATAATTCGAGTCCAATACTTTGATGACGATACTATCTCCGGGTTCTATCAAAAAATGATTCAAGACTAGATTTTTCCAATGGCTGGATATGATACTTGCAAAAAAGGGTTCAGACATATTAGGGATGTTGAATTCGAAAAAACCGTTTTTAGCAGAAACTTTTTGCTTGATAGCAGTAATGTCTGTATCACCTAATTTATGCGAATAGTAAGTAAGGGTAATGCTATCATTGGCAGCCGGCCAAATATTACCTTGAATACAAACAGTAGATGAATGCTGACAGTTTGCCCATACAGGGAAAAGCATGAGCCAAATTCCGATGACGATTTGTTGTATTGTTTTCATAATGGTAGATTAACGAGGATTTTGAATGATACCTGATTGAATGATTTCATTTTCAGGAATGGCAAATACATATTTTGGATGATTAGGATCAAGGGTGAAAGTTTGGCCCGCAAACTTTCGCGTGAGTTGTATAGAACGACCTTGTCTATTGAATCGCTTAAGGTCCAACCACCGGTGTCCTCGCCATACCAATTCTTTTCTTCTTTCTTGTAAAATTTTTTCCAATGCATCCGCTGCATTTACAGCGTTGATGGGTACAAAAGTTCCGGTACGCCATCTTTTGATCAATAGGGTGTTTAAGTCTGCCAATCCACTTTGCCATTGACCCAATCTAGCCAATGCTTCTGCTCTTATCAGATAAATTTCATCTGTTGCTAGTCCGGTAAACGATAATATGGTACCGCTATAACCTCTTTTAAATCCTACTTGATTGCCAGTTAGTGGTCGAAAAAATATAGATCGTCTTAGGTCATTGGTATGATAGGATCGATACAGTGTAGTATCAGCAAAAACAATTGTTGAAATGGTTAAAAGAATAGAATATTCACTCATGGCTTGAGCGAAGTACCAAATCTCTGGTTGGGATCTGTCAAAGGGAGATAACGCAGTAGTACTGATGCTATTATAATCGATCAGGTGATTGTACAATTGCAAAGCACTGTCTGCATATTTTTTAGCAAGATCATATTGACCCGTCAGCAGCGATATGCGTGCAAGTTGTGCAAATGCAGCGGGTTTGGAAGGTCTGTTTTTAGCAACCGGGGGTACTTGGTTTGACAACAGTTTTGCAGCTGTTTGCAGATCGGTATAAATCTGATCGTAACAGTCTTTGATACTGCTTCTGGATTCATAGCGGTGTACATTCGTAGTTAAGCGAATGGGAACTCCGGGTGTGGTGGTCATGGTTTGACTATCCAGTGCAGGCGCAAAATGATGCAACAGATTGCTGAGTGCAAACCCTCTTAAAAAATAGGCGGATCCCTGGATATCTTTCCATTCGGCTAACTCATTGGGTGCAGGTGGATTTTTTTCCAGTTGCTCTAATACAATATTGGTATAGAGTATTTGTTGGTATGGGGTTGACCAATCTGTAACGTTGAGCTGACTACCATATAGATCAGATTGCCAGGTATAACTATTCCTTTCTAAGAATGGAAGTGATTGCCAGTTGGTTTCTAATAAGTAGTAATCATCAGCCCCCATTTCACCTAAACCCGGGGTATAGGTAAACACTTGGGTATTGTCTAACATCGAACGCAGTTCCGGTAATTTGGTGGGAATGATAATGGAAGAATTCGGTTTTTTATCCAGGAATTCATTTTTGTTACAAGCCATCCCCAAAAGACAGCTAAGTATTAGGATACAATAATTATAGTTTGTTTTCATGTGGAATAAATTGAGGTTTAAAAATCAAGTTGTGCGCCTATGGCATAAGAGCGTGGATTGGGAAAGCCGGTGATATGATCGGGGTCTATATTGGCTTTGTTAGCCCTCCACAGAATACCGATATTGTTGATATAACTATAAATTCTACAACTCTTAAGACCCAATGCCTGTTTGGCTTTCAATGGAAGCTCCCAAGTCAAGCGTATATCTCTTAATCGAATATGATCGCCTTTCTCAATCAGTGCTTGGGAATACAAGTAGAACTCATCTCTGGCAGGGATATTGGGATAAATCATGGAAGGTATTTGTGTGAAGGCTTCATCACCCGGATTCCTCCATCTTTTATGATAGTCTGCATGAATAATAGGAGAGGCAGCTTGTGAAGAATTGAAAGCAGATCCATATTGAATAGAAGGGCGTCGAAAATAATAACCCAAGGAATAAACGATATTAATAGAGAGAGACCAGTTAGCATAATTCAGATCATTTCTCCATCCGCCAAAAAAAGTAGGTCGACCGGATCCAATATATGTGAATTCATTTTTGGCTGCAGGATTTACAAGACGATTGAAATTGGTTGAAGTGGTATTGTTCAACCAACCCATTGGATTGCCTGTAGCGGGATCAAGTCCTGCAAAAGGATACGCAAAAATGGCTGACCAGGGTTTTCCTTCATATGGATTATTGGTAATATTGGTCAGGTAAAATTTGGTCTGACCGGGTGCCACTAAATATCGTTTAATCTCATCACGATTATAACTCACCAATAGTTGTGTTTGCCAGCGAATATTTTTTTGGCCAATTGTGGATTGAAGTATCAGGTCCCAACCTTTGGTTTGCAGGTCTGCAATATTTTGCCTGAATTGTGTAACACCAGCCTGCGGTGCAATTGGGCTAGCTCCTATCAAATCCCTGCCTTCTTTGATATAGTATTCGAAACTGCCGCTGATTTTCCCATTCAAAGCAGTAAAGTCGATCCCCAAATTGGTAGTACTGATTTTCTCCCACCTGAGTTGGGGATTGGGTGGATTGATTAGGAAAGCAGTGGGCTGACTGAAAACACTACTGATGTCATTTCCTGCTGTGGTAAAAGCGGTTGCTGTTTTGTCGATATTACCACTAAAGCCAAAAGTAGTGCGAAGTTTAAGTGATTGAAAAATACTCGGGTTCCACCATTTTTCTTTGTGTATGAACCAGCCGGTTCCTATTGACCACAAGGGAACCGTTTGTTGATTGGCTTCTACACCAAAAAGATTAGAAGCATCTTTTCTGGCACTCATGGTTAACTGATAGCGTTGTTGAAAGCTATAACCCAAATTGACAAACTGTGATAAAAAACGATCAATGGTCTGATTGTGTACGGTTGATGTCGGGATCCTGGAAGCAATTCCATTAGGGAGTGTCGGAAAAGGATTGATAGGATTGATCTCAATATCTGAAGCATTGTCTTGGTTGTATCCGTATCTTCTTGAAGTGGATCGGGCACTTGAAAATTGTCTTATTTCAAATCCGGCAAACAAATCAAATTGATGTACTTTATGAAAGTCCTTTTGGTAGTTCATCTGTACCCTTCCATTGTGGGCATTGAACTGTTGATGGGTTTGGGTAAGAATATCACCAATGGGTATGGCTAGAGTAGGAATACCATTACTATACCCTGGTAGTGTATAGCGATTGATCAGATCACGATTACTGAATTCTGCTTGTCCGTTAATCTGTCTAGTGTTGGTATTTCCGGATTCATATTGATAAGAAGTTTGGAATTGAAATGTCTTTGTGATCTTCCAATTGAGGATGGTTAACAAACGAGTATCTAATCGGTTGTTGCGATGATTCGATTGTAGTACTTCTTCATAGGGTTTGTGATGCCAGGGCAGTAATTGGTTTTGTCCAATCGTATCCAACCAACTTTTTCGATAGTCCCGATAAATGGGTAAGGCAGTTCCATTTGGTGCTACCAGTGATTGGTATATCGGAAAACTATTGAAATACTGAATGGAAGGTAAACTGGCGTTTGCATGGATCAGATTCAGATCTGTAATGAGTTCGAGACGGTCGGGTATCAGATTGAATTGGGTTCTACTGCGCAGGGTGATTCTGTTTTGTTCATTCCGATGTTGGGCTTGTGAAAGTTGATCCCAGCTTGTAGCAAAATGATAGAGTACGCGTTTATCACCACCGGATAAGGTTAATGCATATTGTTGTGCCAATGCAGGGCGATAAAAGTAGCGAGTCAAATCGTTCCTATTATCAGTCGCTAACAGTTCTTGCATGCGGGTACCAGAATCAGCAGCATTAATCCGGCCAGCTCTTCTATCATCCATAATGACCACAGCAGGAGAGAGACCGGGAAAGCGTTGGTTAATGCGATTGTTATAAAATCCACGTTCAAATAAAAAGGATTCCATTTCAATCACCGAGCCTGCATTGGCAATGGGTTGATAAAATAGGTTGGGTTTTTCTGAAAGTGTGATATTGGTATTGAACTGAATTTTGGGTGCTGCAGATGCTTTGGCTTTTTTGGTAGTGATAACGATCACACCATTGCCGGCCCTTACTCCCCAAATAGAAGCAGCAGCTGCATCTTTGAGTAGTGTGATAGATTCGATATCATTAGGATTGATCTGGTTGATATCTCCTTCGTAGGGAAAATTATCGATGATGATCAGTGGTTCTGTATTGGCAAAAATGGTGCTTCGACCTCGAATCTGGATATTTGATTCATTGGCATTGGGGGTGCGACTGCGGTTAAAGATCAGACCGGATGCAATACCATCGAGACGGTCGAGGATATTAGCACCAACTCTTCTGTTCAGTAAGTCATTTTTGATTTGTACAAAAGAACCGGTAGCCCTTTCAGCAGGAATTGATTGATAACCTGTTTGTACTTCTACATCTAATAAGGAAGGAGTAATCGGTTCTAATACGATGTTCAGCACTGTTGCTTTTTCAATAGGTATAGCTTGGTTGATAAACCCTGTCAAACTAATACGAATTGTATCAGGAAATTTAGTGATAGCGATTTGAAAATTTCCCTGGCCATCTGAATAGGTTTGTGTACGTGCTTTTGATAGATAGATCAATGCATCCTGAAGTCCGGTATTGGATGTGGCCGACCGTATTTGTCCTTTGATAAAGGTAGTAGTATTCGTTTGGCATAAGCTCCATATAGGGCATAGCAATGCCAGTAAGCAAAATTTTCGCATTTTTTACAGTTAATTAGTGAGCAATAAAGTGAGGATAAGGATGAGCAGTATGCTCTAATGGCTACACCGGATTTTTTGGTTTTTTGGCATACTGGGTTTTGAGTAAACACCAGGCAGTACCAAGTGGATGAACGAGGATAACGTGGTTTTTCATTTTAAAACCTTGGCGACGCGTAATGATTTTCAGATGTGGGCGATAGGTAGGTAAACCTTCTTTCTCCCTAAATATTTTTCGTTTGAGTAAATGACAAAGAATAGCATCCAGCGTTTCTTTTGAAACACCGGAACGAATCACCCATAACATTGTATCCAAGCGGCATGGTTTCATGCTTATAGCTTTTATGATCAATAATGTTGGGGAGTCTTTGTGTAAGAGAGGTCTGAAAAAAAGGACGTGGAACTCAACTTACCGCTATAGAGGTCCTAGGAGACCCATGCACGAATAAGAGAGCCCACGCCGTAACGTGGGCATTCCACTTATTGTCTCATGCATGTTGAAATTTCCTAGGTTTCTATAGCGAGACTCAAAGCGAATGCTTCAATATCTTATATGAAGAATCGCAATTTAAAAATTCTGAGTAAATATACTGAAATTATCATATAAAGGGACATATCCCTTTGATTTTTTTGCACATTTTGTCTCACTTGCCAACTGTGGCAGAAACAAATAAAATAGATCGCTTCGTTATTCAAAGAGTGAAAGATTTTCGTGTAGAAAACGGAATGACTCAAATTGCTTTGTCGCAGAAGTTAAACATGAGCGATAGTTTTATTGGTCATGTTGAAAGCCCCAAACGCAGAGATAAATATAATCTCACACATTTGAATGCGTTGGCTAAAATATTCAAATGTTCTCCCCGAGATTTTCTGCCGGAAAAACCCTTGTAGTCATTGCATGATCTAACAGCCTCCTAAGCCCCTTTACACAGTTAACTAAACACTACTCAAGACACTACCAAACTTTTCGGTTCTGCTTCGAATCAAAGCCGTATCAAAGCCATACTTTCTTCAAGGTTTCTTCGAGAATCCTCGAAGCCGCTTCGGGGTTTCTTCGAGAACTCTCGAAGAACTCTCGAAGAAACCTCGAAGAAAGTACGGTTATGGTGCGAAGAATCTGCCTGTTGTTCATGAAAAAGAATCGAAATCTCAGCATGGTATTTTTAAAAATCAATTTTAAGGGGTAGTTTTCTCGAAGAGAAATCGAGGATCTTTTCTTGCTCGAGGGTTTATGTATTTTTTTAAATAAAATGGCTGTATGGGGCTTTATTTCTTCCTCGCAGGGTGTCCAAATAAAAAGGAAGTTCGTCGCATCTTCTCCCGAGGTACGAGGGGATGTTGCGCGAAACTGTTTCTTTTGAAGATAGAATGCGAAGAAGGAACCAATAACTTTTTTCTTCTTCGCAGGGTGTCCAAATAAAAAGGAAGTTTTTTCTCCGCAGGGTGTCCAAATCGAAAGAAGTTTGTCGCAGATGTCTCCCGAGGTACGAGGGGACTCTGCGCGTTACACAGCTGGGGTGTATCATTTGCTTTTAGGTTTACAAATTTGTTATAGAAAAATAGATCGTAAAAATTAATGATTAACTTTCATTATTGTGAGTGGTCTGAGAGTGCTCTATGAGAGCGGCGAGTTACGTTCAAAAAAGTAGAACCTGCTGTGCAGGAAAAGACAAAGATGCAAATAGAATGATACCTAAGAAAAGTTGTAGTGGCCGCAACGTCCCCTCGTACCTCGGGAGACGATGCGGGTAAGCTGCTTCTTTTGAAGATGATGGGTAAAGTGGAGAGAGTACACTCTGCGGAGAAGGAAAAGAAAAAGAAACAATGAAAAAGATGATAAAATTCCTTTCAGTAGTCCTGTTTTTTTGTGTTGGTTGCACTGATAAAGAAAGAACAATAGTGATTGATGATAATGTTAAAGCTGTTGGTAATATTAGTCGAGATACAGTTTATGAAGGAGGAATCAGTTTTTATAATATTCATACAAATAAACTCTTGTCTACTGCAAATTATTCAAACGGAATTATTAATGGGGAAAGTATAGAGTATTATGATAATGGAGAAATGTCAAGTAAGACAAATTACGTGCAAGGAAAAAGGAATGGAATAATAAGTTTGTATAGTAAGGCTGGGCAGATCGTAAATGAATATTTTACATATTATGACCTTAAAGTTGGGGAGGATATTCAATATAGAAATGGAATTGCTTCCAGTTATTGCTTCTATTCCTTTGATAATAAAAAGTTATTATTCATTAAGTATGATAGCATTGGCAAATCTCCAATTACTGAGATTCAGGATGGTTTTTTCTTTTATACAATTAGAAAATTTGATATTATAGATAGTTCTGATAGTCAAATGGAGATATTTTTGTACACACCCAACCCACCAAATTATAGCTTCCGATATAGTTTGGTTGTAGTAGATGAGAATTTTACACTTAAAGAAGAAGTTGAAAGATTTTCCCCTTCAAATAGATGGGCGATTTTTTCAGGTAAGATTAAAAAAAAGGTGCATGAGAAATTGGCTCTAAAACTTGAGATTGATGATCCAAATGTACCTGACCAAATTATAATGTATAAAATTATTGATTAAGAATTGTAAAAATTAACTTTGAATTAAAAGCAAAATTCACAACAACCACTCCACAAAACGGGGTGGTTTTTTTATGCTCAAAACTCATGTTATGAAAAATGAATACAGAAAATACAAATTGTTTTGTTTATGAAACAGAAGAATCTGCCACGACAGACAGGCTGCTTATTAAACTGTTAGGAGGTGTTTCTTCTTCGCAGGGTGTGCAAATAAAAAGGAAGTTCGTCGCATCGTCTCCCGATCTCGCCTTGGGCGAGAGAGGGGACGTTGCGGTGTTACACAGATAGGATGATTGTGTTTAATAGTAGATTTAAACATACTAAAATAAAAGTGATCGTGTAAAATAAACCCATAGGTTGTCTCGGTTCGGTCACCGCAACATCCCCAATCTTTTGCCTTTGGCAATAGAGGGAGACGATGTGGAGAAAAAAATTGCCTACATTAGATATCCTTTAATTGCTTGTATGAGAAAAACCTTACTACTGCTTTTATTAGCTGTTCTTGCACTGCTATCCATGAAAAAAGATCCGTTGGTTACGGATATCGCTGATCAATTGTATATCAATGGACATATTTGGACTGCTGATCCTTCCCTTCCTTTTGTAGAAGCGTTAGCCGTAAAAGGAGATAGAATTCTGGCAGTAGGTTCCAATGCTGATTTGAGTCAGTTTAAAAATGCTTCCACCAAAGTAATTGATCTGAAAGGAAAAATGATGATGCCCGGATTCAATGACGGACATGTCCATTTTTTATCCGGCTCCTTAGGTTTAACAGTCGTAGATCTTGTAGACGCGAAAACCATGCAAGAAGCCATTCAGATGATAGCTGACTATGCTAAAAAACATCCTGAACTACCTTGGATCACCGGTGGCGGCTGGCAATACAGTTTATTTCCCGGAGGATTACCCACTAAACAAATGTTAGATGCCATCATTCCAGACAGACCTGTTTATTTAAAAGCCTATGATGGTCATAGTGGCTGGGCCAATAGTAAAGCATTATCTATTGCAGGAATTACGAAAGAAACAACATTCAAAGGTTTTGGAGAATTGGTAAAAGATAAAAATGGAGAGCCTACCGGTGCTTTCAAGGAAAGTGCAACTGGCTTGGTAACTCGATTTGTACCGGGGCCTGATAAAGCAGCCAAGTTCAATGCATTACAAACAGGATTAAAGTACGCTGCTGCTCTGGGAATTACCAGTATTCAGAATGCAAGTGGTTCCAGAGAAGAATATGAATTGTATGATTCATTGCTGAGAACTGATCAACTCACTCTACGAACTTCTATTGCATTCAGTGCCGGAAGAAGTCCCAACGAAAAAGATATCATCGGCTGGAAATCGATTAGGTCGCAAAACAAAAATCCAAAATGGTTGAAAACAACAGCCATTAAATTTTTATTGGATGGCGTGATTGAATCACACACAGCAGTAATGATTGATCCCTATAGCGACTTATTACAATTGGATAGTATTTACAGAGGTGATTATGCCATACCGATTGATCAATATGAAAAATGGGTGAATCGATTGGATCAGGAAGGATTTCAAATCTATACACATGCTATTGGTGATGCTTCTGTACGATCTGTATTGAATGCTTATGAAAAAGCCATGGCTACCAACGGACAACAAAATAAAAGACACAGAATTGAACATATTGAAATGACCACCACAGTGGATATTGAAAGATTTCATCAACTCGGTGTATTGCCTTCTATGCAACCCATTCATGCTGATCCCGGAACCATTGATGTGTGGAGTAAAGCAGTAGGAGAACAAAGATTACCCTTGTCATTTCCTTGGGCATCATTTCTGCAAAACAAAACCAAATTGGTATTTGGTAGCGATTGGCCTGCTTGTATCAGTTTAAACCCTATTCGAGGTATCCATAATGCAGTGAACCGAATGACAACAGATGGTAAGCCTGTTGGTGGCTGGATTCCTGCACAAAAAATCAGTTTGCAAGATGCATTGTATGCTTATACCGCGGGAGCTGCTTATGGTTCCTTCGATGAAAAAGAAAAAGGGTATTTGAAAAAAGGATACCTGGCAGATATGATTGTTCTGTCTCAGGATTTATTCCTCATACCTTCAAAAGATATCCATGCAACACAAGTACTATTAACGATCGTAGGAGGAAAAGAAGTGTATCGAAACCGATCTTTCTAAACGGATCTTCTGGATGTACTACTCAAGAAAGTATAAGCCCCGTTGATAGATTTCAACGGGGCTTATGATCATCTATCCATGATGGATTATTGTTTTTTCCATTCAGGTAATCTGCCGGGGGTATAAGGGGCTTTGTATTTTTCCAATAATGATTCTACATTTTTGATGTCAACATCAATACTGCGTAATCTTTCTAGTATCTCTTCAAACTGTGATGCTACCACATCATAAGAAGCCTTAAAGGTTTCTGTAGGTGCAGATGTTGTTTGCCATAAAGCATAGCTGATCTGACCTATACGACCTGCTAATGATATTGGCGTAGCAATTTCATATCGGCTTCTTAAAAGATCGCCATTCATATTCCGATTCAATATTTCCAGATTTTTCTGGATATTACTGATTTGTTGTTGTAATGTATTTACGGGAACACCCGCACCATCAAGTACCGCTTTTTGCAAGTAAGGAATTTTCTGAACCATTTCCTGACGGAATGCATTGGCGCCTGTAACAGCCCTGTATAAATCAGCCGTCTTTTTATTGAATACATCCAATGCCTGTTGATCCTGTACCGGTAAACTTGGTTGTAATAGTGGTTTACATTGAAATGCAACCTGCTGCACCAAATTTTCATACTGCCCCTTTGTGTATAAGTCCATCGAAACTTTATAAGTACCCGGTACAACCATATATCCTACAGCAGGCGAAACCCATGCATAAGTATCATCAAATGGGGCAAAGCTAATTGGATTAAAAGGCTGGTAACGCATATCCCATTTTAGTCGGTGAACTCCTTTTGCGGCATTGGTTTTGATTTTGCGAACCACATTCCCCTGTTCATCTGTGATCGTGAATAATAAATAGGATTCCGGATCCTGTGCCTCACTTCGTAAAGTAGCATAATCAGGATACTCTACTTCTTCTCCTTTTTTCTGTTGTTCTTTTTCTTTGTCTTTGCGCTGCTGTAATAAACTTTTAGGAGCTTCTTTCAAATAATAAGTAATCGTGGCTCCGTTATCCGGATTAGCAGCAGCATAAAAATCAGCACCCTGAAAACCTTTTCCCTGAAAACCCATGGGATGGTCTTCTATAAACATCTTCGCTTCTTTCACTGGTAAAATAGCTGCTCTAGCTGCCAATAGTTCGGGTGTAAGAGAGCGAAGTGATGAGTAATCATCCAGAATATACACCCCTCTTCCAAAAGTGGCTACTACAAGATCATTTTCAACAGGCTGAATTTCCATATCTGTTACAGTAGTAGTAGGAAGTCCGTTCATAAATCGAATCCATTCCTGCCCGCCATCAACGGTAACATACAATCCAAACTGTGTACCTGTAAACAAAAGCTTTTCATTCACATGATCTTCTACAATAGAGAATGTGCTTCCTCTTTGTGGAAGGTTTGCATTCAATGAAGTCCAAGTCTTGCCTTGGTCAACTGTTTTTAAGAGATAAGGTTTATAATCGCCATCTGTATATGCATGACAAGCAGCATAAGCAACATTTGGATTGTGATGTGATGCTGTAATATGATGAACGCGTGTAAGATCAGACAGTTCCGGTTGAATGATGGAGCGGGCCCATGATTTACCTCCATCTGTTGTTACATGTATCCATCCGTCACCGGTACCGGCAAATAAAATATTTTCATTGATGGGTGATTCTGCAATGGCTGTAATCTGTGGAGATGCCGGTTTTCCGGTAAGTTCTTCAATACTCCAGCTTTTACCCATGAGTCGATCCATTTTTTTTGGGATACCTCTTGTCAGATCACCACTGATCACATCCCATGAATTACCCTGATCATTCGTTCTGAATACTTTTTGGGAAGCAAAATATAGACGCTTGTGATTGTGTTTTGAAATCACTAATGGCGCATCCCAGTCAAAACGATAGCCGGTGTCTATAAAATTGACAGGCTGTATAAAAAGTTTCTCTCCGGTCTTCTTATCAAAACGTACCAGTCCTCCATTTTGTGATTGCACATACAATATATGATCATCACTCCAATCAGCCTGTGTTTCAAAACCATCACCGCCCAAAGTAAATACCCACTCTCTATTGGAAATACCATAGGAATGAATGGTTCTTGAGGGTCCCATCAGACTATTGTTATCCTGTGTTCCTATATAGACATTATAAAAAGGTTTTGCTCTGTCTGTACTTACTTTATAAATTTCAGCGATGGGTAAATTGGCTTTGAATGACCAGTTCTCACCCTTATCCCAGCTTTCATATACACCACCGTCATTACCTGAAATCAGGTGCCTAGTATTGGAAGGGTCAATCCATAAAACATGGTTGTCGACATGTTTGAATTTTTCCCCCAATGCTTTCCAGCTCTTACCTGCATCGGTACTTACTTGTATCAGTAGATCCATGCTGTAAACGGTATTGGCATCTTTTGGATCTGCAAATACTTTTTGCATATAAAAAGGATAGGTTGATATATAGCTGCTTTGTTTGGTCCAACTGGCACCACCATTTTCACTCATATAAAAACCGGCACCTTCTTTTGCGTGTACAATTGCATACAAAAAATTGGGATTGGCAGGAGAAATGGTCATGCCAATTCTTCCAACAGGATCACCGGGCAATCCCTTCATTATTTTCTGCCAGGTAGCGCCACTATCAATACTTTTATAGATGGCACTCTCAGCACCGCCGCTAATACTGATATGTCCTTTTCTAAAACGTTGGTGTGCTACTGCATATACTGTATTGGCATTTGAGGGATCTAAATGCACTTCAAAGCAGCCGGTAATATTGCTGATAAACAATGATCTGCGCCATGTTTTACCACCATCGTTGGTTTTATAAATACCTCTCTCTCCACCTTCATTTCTATAAGAACCATAGGCTGCTACATACACTGTATTGGCATCTCTGGGATCAATTGCAATAGCTCCGATATGTTCAGACTGTTTCAAGCCCATATTCTGCCAGCTTCGGCCACCATCTTCCGATTTATAAACACCATCTCCATAAATCACATTGGTCTGGTTATTGTTTTCTCCCGTACCCGCCCATACAATATTGGGCTGTGAGGGTGCTATTTTAACTGCACCCATGGCAAAAGATGATTGCCCATCAAATACAGGTGAAAATGTAGTTCCATTATTACTGGTTTTCCATAATGAACCATGCCCGGATGCAACATAGTACTCGGAAGGTTGTTGCGGATTTACAGATATATCTGTGATACGTCCGCCCGTTATGGCGGGGCCAATACTTCGAAATGATAAACCCGGTAAAGGAATATTTTTCAGAGAATCCTTTTTAGGTGCTGCTATGGTAGGTGCAGTCAGGTTTTTTTGTGCATTGACTTGTATCAATAAACAAATGGTCAATAGCCATAAGCTAATCTTTCGCATAGGGTTTGATTGGTGTTATAAATAGTATGAGGATATAGATCTTATTTTTATGTAGCGGCTTCAGGTAGACTCTTTCTGCAAGCCTTCTTGTAAATATATTAATCTGTTGATCAGAAATCAACCCATTCTTTACATCGTTAAAATACAAATTTATTGGGAAGATAAAATCTCGTTCTTTCAAGTTTTATTTTAGAATTCACTTGCAAACCGGAAAACTGATGCCTATATTACTTTTTCATTCTCTCAAAGAAAACCAACTATATGAATACAACCATTAAAAACTCGGGTACATGCTGCTTATTCTTTTTGATGATGACCATCGCGTCAGCTACACTTGCACAAGGAACCATGCTGTTACGTCAACCCAATGCCAGTAAAGATCATATCGTCTTTGTACATGCAGATGATATTTGGGTCACTACTATGAATGGTGGAGATGCCCGTAGATTAACATCCGCTATGGGAACAGAACTCAATCCTAAAATTAGTCCTGATGGTAAATGGGTAGCTTTCACGGGTCAGTATGATGGTAATACGGATGTATATATTGTTTCGATTGATGGTGGCGAACCAAAAAGAATGACATGGCATCCCGGTGCTGATATTGTTCATGGTTGGTTGCCTGATGGAACGGGTGTTTACTTTACTTCCGGTAGAGAAGGATACCCCACTGTGAATACCAAGTTCTTTACAGTCAGTGTCAAAGGAGGAACGCCAACTGCCATGCCTTTACCTTTTGGTTTCTCCGGTACCTTATCTCCTGACGGACAAACCATGGCATACCTGCCTTATAGTTTGTGGGATCCTGAATGGAGAAACTATCGAGGTGGTCAGGCACAGCCCATCTGGTTATTCAATATGAAAACCTTTGAAACGGTAAAAACAAAACAAGGCGACCAAGAAAGACATAGTAGTCCGACTTGGAACAATGGTATTTTGTATTTCTTATCTGAACAGGATTATATCAATAATATCTGGTCTTACGATCCGAAAACAAAAGCACAAAAACAGATTACGTTTCATAAAGATTTTGATATCAAAAATGTTTCAGCAGCGAATAACAAATTAATTTACGAACAAGGAGGTTATTTGCATAGCTATGATGTTACAACACAAAAAACACAAAAGCTGGAGATTCATGTCAAAGCTGATCTGAATTGGGGTCGCCCTCGTTGGAATAATCTTAGTGGGGGTAGTCTGATTAATGCGAGTTTATCTCCTACGGGGAAAAGAGCACTGTTTGAAAGTAGAGGGGAAATATTTACCGTACCCAAAGAAAATGGAGATTGGAGAAATATTACCAACTCTACAGGTGCTGCTGACAGATCACCTATTTGGTCGCCTGATGGACAAAAACTTGCTTGGTTTTCAGATGCCAGTGGTGAATATCAGTTAATGGTAAGAGATCAGTTTGGATTACAAGAGGCACAAGCATTTCCCATTCCGAATAAGAAATTTTATTTCACACCTGCCTGGTCGCCCGACAGTAAATACATTGCATTTACAGATACCGATTATAATATCTGGTACATGGATGTGAAAACAGGTGCCATTAAAAAAGTAGATACCGATCGTTATGCGCATCCCAACAGAACCATGAAGCCTGTTTGGTCACCTGATAGTAAATGGATTGCGTATGTTCAGTTGCAGAACAATCAGTTCAAAGCAGTAAAAGTGTACAATCTTGAAACCGGTGTGAGTAGACAATTAACGGATGGTTTATCTGATGCCATTGATCCGCAATGGGATGAAACTGGTAAGTACTTATATTTTTTAGCAAGTACTGATTTTGGATTGGCAACCGGTTGGTTGGATATGAGTAATTACAATTATCCGGTAACACGTGCATTATACATTGCAGTACTGAGTAAAGATGCAGCATCTCCATTAGAACCCAAAAGTGATGATGAACCCGTGAAGAACCCGGCTGATACCGGTTCTAAACAAACAAAACCAACAGCCGCTTCCGGTGTTCAAGTGAAAATTGATTTTGATGGATTGGATCAGCGAATCATTGCTGCGAATATTCCATTGAGAAATTATACAGGATTAGTAGCAGGACCTGATGGCACCGTGTTTTATATGGAAGCAATACCCAATCAGCCTGGTGTAGTATTGAATAGATACAGTACGAAAGATCAAAAAACGATTGAGTTTGCTAGAGCTGTGAATAGTGCAGTTACCAGTGCTGATCGCAAAAATTTATTGTATCGTTCAGGTGCCGGATGGTACATCGTCGGTACGTCGGCAGCTCCTCGTCCGGGTGAAGGCAGATTGGCAACCGATGCTATGAAAGTATATGTGGATCCCGGTAAAGAAGCAGAACAGATCTATAAGGAAGGATGGCGTTTGCAAAGAGATTTTCTCTATGTGGATAATGTACATGGTGCACCCTGGGATAAGATCTATGAGTGGTACAAGCCTTGGGTAAAACATGTAAAACACAGATCAGACCTTAACTATATCATTGATATTATTAGTGGAGAAGTAGCAGTAGGACATTCTTATGTGAGTGGTGGTGACTTCCCGGATGTGCCCACTATTCCGGGTGGGTTATTGGGTGCAGACTATCAAGTAGATAATGGTTATTTCAAGATCAAAAAAATATATACCGGTGAAAATTGGAATCCTGAATTAAGATCGCCGTTGAGTGGTCCGGGTATCTATGTAAAAGAGGGAGACTATTTGTTGGAAGTAAATGGACAGAAATTAGATGCATCCATGAATTTGTATCGTTTGTTTGAAGGCACTGCCAATAGACAAATTAAAATCAGGGTGAATAGTAAGCCTACTTTAGAAGGCGCTCAATTGATAACAGTTGTTCCCATTGCCAATGAAGCCGCACTGCGTTCTCGCGATTGGGTAGAAGGGAATCGTCGAAAAGTAGATGCATTATCCGGAGGCAAACTGGCTTATGTGTATGTACCCAATACTGGTGATCCCGGATATACTTCATTCAATCGTTATTATTTTTCTCAACAGGATAAACAAGGTGCCATCATTGATGAAAGAAATAATGGTGGAGGATCTGCTGCTGATTATATGATTGATGTGATGAGTAGAAAATTACAAGGATACTTCAATAACAGGGTAGAAGGGCATCGCGTTTCAACCACACCGATGGCTGGTATATGGGGTCCTAAAGTGATGATCATTAATGAAAATGCAGGATCAGGTGGTGATCTGTTACCATATATGTTTAGAAAGATGAAACTGGGTCCATTGGTAGGGACAAGAACATGGGGTGGACTGGTAGGTACTTGGGATACACCGCCCTTCATCGATGGTGGAAGAATGGTGGCACCCAGAGGAGGATTCTTTGATACAGATGGTAAATGGGCTGTAGAAGCAGAAGGAGTGGCACCGGATATTGAAGTGTTTCATGATCCAAAAGCGATCATCGAGGGACGAGATCCACAATTGGAAAGAGCTGTTCAAGAAGCTTTACGTTTAATGCCTACACAAGGAATTGAATTGAAGAAAGAACCTGCTCCACCGATTCGATCCTTCCGTCCGAAGAATTAGTATTGTATCATTTTATTTTTATCGCCTGATCAAAAAGATCAGGCGATTTTTTTTTGAATAGTAATCCGGGATTATCTGAACAGGTATTCTTTGGATAGCACTTACTATTTTATTTTTTATCCCTTACATTGTGGTTGTCTAAAATAAATGCCATGTTAAGAAGAAAATTTATTGCACAGACAGGATTAACAGCTGCTGCTATGACTGTACTTCCTTCCATCAACATCTATGCTGAAACAAAAGCAGAAAAAGTACGTCTCGCCATTATTGGAACAGGTCTTCGCGGGCAAAATCATTTGGACTTGATCTTACGCAGAGCTGATACAGAGCTAGTGGCCATTTGTGATATCAATGATAAAATGCTGGAATCAGCTAAAGCCATGATTACGAAGAGCGGTAAAGCTACGCCACAGGTATTTACGGGAGATCCTTATGCATGGAAAAAAATGATTACAGCACATCAGCTTGACGGTATCATCATCGCTACTCCATGGGAGTGGCATAAAGAAATGATTGTCGGATCCATTCAAGCAGGTATCAAATATGTTGGCTCTGAAGTAATGATTGGCATTAGTTTGGAAGATCATTGGGAAGTGGTACGTGCTGCTGAATCAGCCAAAGCACATGTGATGATGCTGGAAAATGTTTGTTATAGAAGAGATGTGATGGCGGTATTAAATATGGTTAGACAGAGCCTGTTTGGAGAGTTGATTCATCTACAGGGAGGCTATCAACATGATCTTCGGGAAGTGAAATTCAATGATGGAATTCATCCTTATGGTCATGGTGTAGAGTTTGGTGAAAAAGGATTTTCTGAAGCTGCATGGCGTACGGCTCATTCTGTGAATCGAAACGGAGATTTATATCCAACACATGGTATTGGTCCGGTTGCTCACTATATCAATATCAACCGTGGTAATCGTTTTGTTTCATTGTCTTCATTTGCTTCCAAAGCAAGAGGCTTGCACAATCATATTGTAAAGAATGGAGGTGAAAACCATCCCAATGCCAAAGTGAAATTTAAGTTGGGGGATGTAGTTACCACAAATATTCTTTGTGCCAATGGCGAAACCATTTTATTACAGCATGATACCAACTTACCAAGACCCTACTCTTTGGGTTTTAGGGTACAAGGAACCGAAGGAATTTGGATGGATGTAAACAAGGGGATTTATCTGGAAGGTAAATCGACGAAAGCACATCAATGGGATAATAGTAAAGAATGGTTAGATAAATATGATCATCCTTTATGGAAAAGGTGGAGTAAGGAAACAGATGGAGCCGGACATGGTGGCATGGATTTTTTTGTGATCCACTCATTCATAGAGTCTATCAAAAGGAAACAAGCAACACCCATGGATGTATATGATGCAGCTAGTTGGAGTGCGATTACACCATTGAGTGAACAATCCATTGATTTAGGTAATCAGACTGTTCCATTCCCCGATTTCACCGGCGGGCAATGGATGTATCGAAAGCCCATATTTGCATTGAATGATGAATATTGATACATGCAATGACAAATCATTTTCCTCCCATATCGGTATTGAAAGCGTATGACTTACATGATCTCTCAGTAGAAGTAAGTACAATTAGTAATGGGTTGATCAATCATACCTGGAAACTAAGCCATGGCAACAATGCTTGGATTCTTCAAAGAATCAATACCACTGTTTTTCAACAACCTGAATGGATTCAAGAGAATATTGAGCAACTAGGCAGGTATATTCAATCCTTTAATCCCCAATACCTATTTGTAATGCCGCTGAGTGCGTCGGATGGAACTACTTTGGTACAACAAGATGGGAATTTTTATCGACTGTTTGCTTATATCCCAAATTCACAAACAATTACAGTAGTTGAGAATGCTCAACAAGCAAAAGAAGCGGCTTTTCAGTTTGGGAACTTCACCAGACAATTTGCCAATTTTGATTGTTCCCGACTACATACAACGATCAAAAATTTTCATGATCTTTCGTTTCGATATGAACAATTCCAGCAAGCACTTCGTAATGGCTTACAAGAACGTATCCTAGAGGCTGAAAAATGGATAGCTTTATTGGCGTCCTTCTCTTTTATTGAACAAACTTTTCGATCTATACTGATTGATCCGGAATTCAAAGTGAGGGTGACACACCATGATACCAAGATCAGTAATATTTTATTCGATCAAAATCATCATGGACTATGTGTAATCGATCTGGATACGGTGATGCCCGGTTATTTCTTCAGTGATCTGGGTGATATGTTCCGAACTTATTTATCTCCGGTGAACGAAGAAGAAAAAAACCTGAGTTTAATTCAGGTAAGAACCGATATGTATAAAGCCATTGTAGATGGATATGCGCAAGGTATGGGAGATATTCTCACAGAAAAAGAGCGACAATCTTTTTTTGATGCAGGCGCTATCATGATTTACATGCAGGCACTTCGTTTCATGACTGATTTTTTGAACGGGGATCAGTATTACCAAATCCGGTACCCGACACATAATTATGAACGTGCAAAAAATCAGATTACTTTACTACAACATTATTTGAGTAAGAGAGAAGCGCTTGGGTTGAGAAACAGAATTCTATAAAGGGATACAAACAGCTGCTTTGATCATACCTGCTTCAGGAGCATCCACTAGAATACGGGCTTTTTGTCCATAGATACCGTAAATACGTTTTCTGATCTCACTCAAATGTTCATTCTCCTGTTCCAAGTAATTCGAAAAGTTACCCGAGCTGATGGCACCAAAACAATGTAGATCCTCCTTGTATTCAGAATAAATATGAATACTACCAGTCTTGATTTGATCGTTAAAACCATGTCGAATAGCCTTCTCTACAAGATACTGCATGACCATTGCAGGAACGGGCTGGTCCAATGTATCTTCTTCAATATCATACTGAACAAATAGCTGGTCTGCAAAACGAATCTGTTCTAGGGCTATATAATCTTTGATGATCGATAACTCTTTTTCAAAAAGCGTTTTTTCCGCCTTGTCAACCTGGATACTATTGCGCAAAATATTACTCAACATAGTAATAGCTTTCCGGGCTCTTACAGGATCATCTGTAACGAGTGATCGAATACCATTTAAACTATTGAATAAGAATTCCGGATTGATATGCGATTTTAAAGTAGTGATTTCTAGTTCACTCAATAGGTTCTCCAGTTTGGCTTGTTCTATATTTTGTTCTCTGGTTTTTTGTACAAAATGATAAACGAAGTATAGTAGATTCCAGATTAGTACGAAATGGAAATAGGAAAATGCAAATCGGATTGCGATATCCAGAAAAGAGAAACTGGCGAGATCAAAAGATTGAATATCCATCCACGATTCTGTAGCAACAATACTAACACCAATAAAAAATGAAAATATCAAAGAGAGTATACTCAAAGAAAATATCTGCTTCTGCAGACTAAGTTTTAGGATACCCAATCGCTGAATGACCATGCGCATAATATGGGTTAGCCAAAATCCAATAAAAACATGGGTGAGTAATTGCTCAAAAAAATGAGGCTGTGGAGCAGGACGTATGGATAAATAAAAGAAAATATAGATCAAGCAGTAGAGAGACCATCCTGCTGTTTGAAAGATCCAATACGTTCTTTGGTGTTTATTCATACGGGACTAAGATATTAAATATGTACATATCCCTTCAGGCAATGTATATGTTCGGTCCAACACCGATAAAATCAGGTAAATAGGCTATTTATAGATTATTCTGTTCATGTTCCGTAATAATCTATAAATTTCACGTTCATAAATACCTGATATGATCAAACAACTAACTATCGGATTAGCAGCAATGCTGTTGATCAATACTTTGACCCTTGCACAGGCAAAACAAGAGTGGAATACTATTTTTAAAGCCATTAATGATGAAGTACAGCAAAACTCTAAAGCCTATAGTACTTTAAAAGATGCCACTGAAACCATTGGTCATCGTCTCACCGGTTCAAAGAATGGAGAAAAAGCTGAAGCCTATGCATACAATCTTCTAAAATCCTATGGATTTAAAGATGTAAAATATCAGCCTTTTGAAGTGGAAAGTTGGAGCAGAGGAACTTTATCTGTTCAGATCGGAACCAATACATCTTCTTTAAAGGATGTGAAATCTGTTTCCTTGGCACATTCTCCCGTAGCTGCAGATGTTACACTTGAAGTAGCAGATATGGGTAATGGATTGGAAGAAGACTATTTAGCCAACCCCGGAAAAGTAACCGGAAAAATTGCACTGGTATATTTAGGTGTATTGCCGGGTTCTAAGCCGGGTACCAGAAGTTTACACCGTTCAGAGAAAACTGCATTGGCCACCAAATATGGGGCAAAGGGAATTATTATCATCAATACAGCAGATGGTGGAATTTTATTGACAGGCACTGCATCGGTAACAGGAAAACTAATACCTATTCCTGCAGTTTGTATTGGTAAAGAAGATGGAATGGCTTTCAAAGCTGAAGTAGCAAAAACTACGCACTTTGCACATATCAAAATGACCAATTTTTCCGGTATGATCAAAGCAAGAAATGTAATTGCTACCATCAAAGGAAAAACACTACCGAATGAAAAAATTGTAGTGGGGGGGCATTTAGATAGCTGGGATCTAGCAACCGGTGCCATTGATAATGGTATCGGATCTTTTTCGGTACTGGATATGGCACGTACTTTCAAAGTTTTAAAATTACAACCACAACGCACCATTGAATTCGTAATGTTCATGGGAGAGGAAGAAGGTTTGTTAGGCTCAAAAGCTTATGTAGAGCAAGCTGTTAAAAATAAAACCATTGATCAGTTGCGTTATATGCTGAACTATGATATGACCAACGATCCTAAAGGCTATTCAACTACTGCTGAAGAAAGTAAAGAATTGTTTCAATCGATAGGCGCCATTGCAAAAAGTATAGATACTAGTTTCACCAACATGTTCAGAAGTGGAGCCGGATTGCATAGCGATCATCAACCATTTATGTTGCATGGTGTTCCAACCGGAGGTGCAGCAGGGGGTAGGTTGCCCAATAATGCTGGCCCTTGTTATCATGCAGATTGTGATGATTTTAAATTGGTAGATCCACAAGGAATGAAGAACACGGTCAGATTCAATGCCATGTTGTTATATGGTATTGCAGATACAGATATCATCAAAGCGAAACACTTTACCGATGCTGAAACCAGAGAGTTCTTATTAAAAAACAATCTTAAAGAACCGCTGAAAATAGCAGGGGAATGGCGTTGGGAAGACTAAGAAATATTGAATGATGAATGTTGAATAATGAATGATGATATATGTTGCCTTCAATATTCATCATTCATTATTCTTTATTAATGATTTTTGTCAGTATTTCTGCTTTCCCATCAATTCTTGCTGCATCATATTGCAGTCCGAGTATATCTGCAATTAATGGATAAACATGAATGTTCTCAAATCCCTGAATGCGTAAGTCTTTTTTAAAGGCAGGACCCCATGCTTGGAAGCTGGCACGCATATCCGGGTGATGAGGGTCATAGCCATGTTTTCCCGGACCGGTAGGGCGTCCTGCTCGATTGAAAACTTTGGGTAATCGAGCTAATAGAATGATATCGCCGATTCTATTGTAACGATCATCGGCAGTGTTGTAATGTAAATTAACAGGCATGTTTGATTTCAAATACACATCATAATCTATAGCATTCTTTTTCAAAGTCTCATAAAATGGAGTGATGGCATTTTTGTCTTTTGCATACAATTGTAATACTGCACTTCCGGAATTCATGGAAAACAATGTTGTATCTATCATCGGATAGGGAAGGGTATTTTGATGATCTACTTTTGCCATACCATGATCTGCAACAAAGACAAAGTTTACGGGTAATCCGGATGCTGCAGCAACTGCTTGAAGTTTTCCAATGCTTTCATCTACAAATTGAACTGCTTCAGCTGTTTCTTTACTATCAGGACCAAAACTGTGTGCTGCATGATCTACTTCCGGGAAATAAAAACTAATAAAATGCGGTCTTTTATTTTTCGGTAAAGCCAGCCACTGTTTCACTGTTTCAATACGTTGATCGATACCAATTTTTTCATTGTAGAAATAGTGATAGGTAGGCGGTAATTGCTGAATTGGCGCTTCAGATGCTACCCAATAAAAACTGGCTGCAATCATTTGTTGTTGCTCTGCTAACACCCATAACGGGGTTCCCCCATACCAGTATGGATCCGCTACCATCTTCTTGTCCTGCATACCATAGGTTTGCTGACGCCCACGATCATAAAAACTATTGTCTACTAGACCATGATGCGCAGGGTATAAACCTGTTACAATCGTATAATGATTTGGAAAGGTAAGGGATGGAAAGGATGGCTGCATGTAATCAGCTACTACACCTTGTTTTCCCAATGCAATCAAATTTTTTGCATCGTATTTTTTAGCAAAATCACTTCTGAAACCATCAGCCGAAATAAGAATCACATAAGGTTTATCCTGCTGATGAGGGGCATTTTGTCTACCCGGCATGATTTGCTGGGTAGTATCTTGTGCAAAAGAGCAGATGGCACAAAAAATAAATAGACTGAAAATTATTTTCTTCATCATGTCAGAAGATTGAATTACAAATCTAATCAGATATAGTCTAAAGTCTGTGTGACTTTACTGTCAATTCTTGACCCATTTGTTTTGAATAGCGATCGATATCAAAATCGTTAAGATGGCGGCAATAATACCTCCTGCTACATCTATCGGAAAATGTTGAGCTAAATAAATGCGCGAATAGCCGGCTAGGATGGCATATAATAATCCAACAGGTAATACCCATTTTTTATGGATGAGTATAGTCCCTAAAAGAAAAATGGTAAAAGCAGTAGTGGTATGTCCGGATGGAAAACTATTTAAACTATGCAATTCTACCCCGGTAACACTATGAAATAAAGAATGATCCGGTATTGCCAAGGCAGGACGAGGAACTCCTTTGAAAAAAATATTTTTACTCAGCTGGGCGAATAGGGTAGAAAAAACGATGGAACTGATAACCAGTAATAGCTGTCTCCTTTTGAAAAAAAATGTCAATAAAACAATGGGCACCCATATAACTCCATCTGCCGTATGTGTCCAATATTGGAAGAAATAGTCCGCAGACAGTCCAAGATCATTATTGAGTAATAAAAAGCGTTTTCTTTTCCCAGCCAAAATGAAAGCGAAAAAAGTACCATCCCTATAACAAGTGAAATCAGGATTGCGTACTTGGTAGTTTGCTTCATAGATCAAAGCTAAGAAAATGAAAACGCTTTTCTATGATTTCTGATCAGACAATTCCGGCCAATTCCAAACTTTTCTTTTTTAGTTTGATGATGTCTAGGTTATCAATGATGGGGTCAGTAGATAAGATCAGTGAGGTATTATTCTCCTTCCACCAGCTTCCTTCGATCAGTTTGCTGACATGTAATACACCTACCAAATATTTTCTTTCTGCATCCGCATGCCATTCTTCAATCCATTCAAAATCTTCTTTGGAAATGTATTTCCAGTCATCAAAACTAACATACACTTTTAAGTAATAATCAGTAGTCAATTCATGGGGGCGGTGATGATACAGTTTTTTGTATTCATATCTGTAATTATACCTGAGTGCTGATATATCACTCAATACCGCAGATGCGGTAGGGAAGCTGCCGGCACCTTTGCCATAAAAAAACTGCTTGTCTGCAAATCCGCTCTCAATTACAACACCATTGTACTCATTTTTCACAAATGATAATGGCTCATCCAGTTTTACAAACTGTGGTAAGACAAATGCGGCTACTGAACCATTCTTCAATTTTTTTGCCTGAGCAATTAACTTGATATCATAATGTTTCTCTTTCGCAACCAATGCATCACTTAGCTGAATATTTTGAATACCACTAAAGAGAACGTCTTCGGGACTGGTAATAATACCATAAGCATGGTTCAACAGAATCACCCATTTATTCAAAGCATCATAACCCTCTACGTCAAGTTTAGGATTACTTTCAGCAAATCCGAGTTGTTGCGCCAATAACAAAGCCGATTGAAAATCGAGCTTGTCTTCAAACATTTTAGTAAGAATAAAATTGGTAGATCCATTCACGATCGCTTTGATGGAATGAAGCAGATCATTGTCATAATACTCTTCCAGGTTTCTGATCACCGGTATAGAGGCGCAGGCTGATGATTCATACAAGAAAGGCAATCCGGTTGCTTCTTGTAATTGCAGTAAAGCAGGTAAGTTTTCTGCAATCATTTTTTTACTGGCACTGACTACTGCTTTTCCATTGTTCAAAGCAGTGGAAACAATTTCAAATGCAGCTTTAGCATCATCAATTACTTCTACAATCACATTGATCTCCGGGTCATTCAATAGTATTGTTCGATCTGTAGTAAAAAGAGAAGTAGGCGCATCTCTCTTTTTTTCAGGGTTACGGATACATACTTTTTTTATAGATGCTTTCAGTGATGGGGTTTGTTGTAAAACCTTGTACAGACCTTCGCCTACTACGCCAAATCCAAATAATCCAATTGTTAATTGCTTGTGAGCTTCCATGATTGATTATGCTATTAATGTTGATGAGAATTGATGATTCAATGATGTTAATTTTTGAAAAGTTTGATCCAGATCCTGTATCAGGTCTTCTGTTTCTTCCAAACCAATGGATAAACGAATCAAACTATCTGATACGCCTGCAGCCCTTCTTTTTTCAGCAGGAATAGATTTATGAGTCATGTTAGCAGGATGTGAGATCAAGCTCTTGATACCGCCCAAACTTTCTGCCAGTTTGAATAACTGTGTTTGTGTTACAAAATCAATAGCGGCTTGTTCTGTATCATTTTTTAAAGAGAAGGATACAATACCCCCAAAACCTTTTGATTGTTTTTTGGCGATGTCGTGATTGGGATGTGATGGTAATCCCGGATAAAATACTTTGTCAACAGCCGGATGTTGCTCCAAAAACTTAGCTACTTCAAGTGCAGATGCACAATGCTGACGAATACGTAAATGCAGGGTTTCAATGCCCCTGATCACCAACCAACTATCGAAAGGACCTAAAACAGCTCCACAGGCATTTTGCAGATACTTCAATCGGTCTCCTACCACTTTATCCTTGGCAACTACAATACCTGCGATCAGATCGCTATGACCGCCGAGGTATTTGGTAGCACTATGAATTACAATATCAGCTCCCAGTGAAAGAGGTTGTTGTAAGGCGGGTGAAGCAAAAGTATTATCCACGCAAAGTAAACAGGCATTGGCTTTAGCTACTTGTGCAATAGCGGCGATATCAGAAATCTTAAGCGTTGGATTCGTAGGCGTTTCTACCCATATTAGTTTTGTTTGAGGAGTAATGGCATCCACCACTTTGGCAATATCTGAAGTGTCAACATAATGTACTTTAATGCCAAACTGTTCATACACATTGTTGAATAAGCGAAAGGCGCCGCCATAAATATCATCAACCGCAACTATTTCATCTTCTGTTTTCAGCAGTTTGATGACTGTATCGATAGCGGCCAATCCGCTGGCAAATGCCAATCCGGTTTGACCATTTTCTAGTTTTGCAATCAATGATTCCAATGTTGCGCGGGTGGGGTTACCACTTCTCGCATAATCATATCCTTTATTCACACCGGGAGCATCCTGAACGAAAGTGGATGTTTGGTAAATAGGCACAGATATAGCACCGGTAAGTGGGTCAACAGGAATGCTGTGAATCAGTTGTGTTGCGTTGCTCATGTTAAACAGTTTTGTTCCTTTCTTTTGAAAGGGTGAATGATGTTGTTATATTTCTTTGTGCAACTGATCGAGAAGGAGTGGACTTAACAGATGAGCATAAAAAAAGCTCATCTGTTAAGTCAGATGAGCTTGAAATATATAGAACGGCGAACCGTTTTGAATCAAACTTTACTCTGACTTATCTTCTCCCGCGTGAACGAGATCGGATTTGGCACCTTCATATCAACGAGTGATGATATGGGTTGCCAAGGCTTCATCGGGCCAATTCCCTCTGCCTTTCTTGATAAGTTGTTGTTTAAAGAACTGGTACAAATGTATAAGCAGCTTGGTCAAATTACCAAATTCTGTTTCAAAAAAAATGATTAATTCGCTGAAACCCTTTGCTAGAAAGGGTTTTAATTTCTACTTTTTTTCCTAACAGTCGTTCGGTTTCAACTTTATGGCTACTTAGATGTTCTTATCTTTACACATCATCATGGCAAAAAAGATCAGTAAGGAAGCAGTTATTCATCCTGTTCAGCATCAGGAAGAAACCATCTCCGTATTTGGAGCACGCGAACATAATCTGAAGAATATCGACATCAATATTCCTAAAAATAAGTTGGTAGTTTTTACAGGTGTGAGTGGAAGTGGTAAATCATCTCTTGCATTTGACACCATTTATAATGAAGGTCAGCGCAGATACATGGAAAGCTTTAGTGCTTATGCACGACAGTTCATGGGCGACATGGAAAGACCTGACGTGGATAAAATCACAGGACTATCACCCGTAATATCCATCGAACAAAAGACCACCAATAAAAATCCAAGATCCACCGTTGGTACCGTTACAGAAGTCTATGACTTTTTGCGACTTCTGTTTGCAAGAATCGGCGAAGCCTATAGTTATAATACCGGCAAGAAAATGGTGAAATTCAGCGAAGAAGAAATCGTTGAAAACATTTTCCAGAAATACAAACAAAAAAAGATCACTTTACTGGCGCCACTCATTCGCGGACGAAAAGGACATTATCGTGAACTGTTTGAAGATATCCGTAAAAAAGGATTTTTGAAAGTGCGCGTAGATGGCGAAATTATTGACCTTACACCTAAGTTACAGGTAGATCGATACAAGATCCACGATATTGAAGTGGTTATCGATCGTTTACAGGTAACTCCGGATATGAAAGTGAGATTGAGTCAGAGCGTACAGCAGACTTTACGCATGGGTAAAGACCTGATGTTTTTGTTGTTGAACGATACGCAAAAAACAGTGCAATACTCCAAGCAACTCATGTGTGAAGATACCGGTATCAGTTATGAAGAACCTTCTCCCAATGCGTTTTCTTTTAACTCACCTTATGGTGCATGCCCGGTTTGTAAAGGTTTGGGAAATGTATATTCAGTGAGTATGGAAGCTGTATTGCCTGATCGCTCTCTTTCGATCAAAGAAGGTGGTATCGCTCCTTTGGGCGAACAGCGAGATGCTTATATGTTTCGGAATGTAGAGACATTGGCGAAAAAAAATAAGATCAGCTTAGATAAACCCATCAAAGAGCTTCCTGAAAAATCACTCAATATTCTATTATACGGTAATCCTGAAGGCATTACAGAGGAGATCATCGATATGGATGAAGTGTCTGGCGGAATGCCTTATGATGGTGTATTTGAAGGAATCATCCCCATGCTGAAACGATGGTTTACGGGTACGAGCAGCAGTGAAACACTCCGCGAGTGGGTAGAACAATTCATGGAGTTAAAAACTTGTACAGAATGTAATGGTGCCAGATTAAAAAAAGAGAGTCTTTGGTTTAAAGTAGATGAAAAAAATATCGCTGAATTGAGCCATCTCAATCTGGATAAATTACATCAATGGTTTACGAATATTGAAAAGCGTCTCGATACAAAACAGAATGTCATTGCAAAAGATATTTTGAAAGAGATCAGGGAAAGACTTCAGTTTCTGCTGGATGTAGGGCTTACTTATCTCTCCTTAAATCGTCCGTCCAGAACCCTGAGTGGTGGCGAGTCGCAGCGTATACGTTTGGCTACGCAGATCGGTTCTCAATTACAAGGCATCACTTATATATTGGATGAGCCTTCTATCGGACTACATCAACGCGACAACCATCAGCTCATCAAAGCGCTTCAAAATTTACGTGATATCGGTAATACGGTGTTGGTGGTTGAACATGATAAAGACATAATGTTAGCAGCCGATCATCTGGTAGATATTGGTCCGCGTGCAGGTAGTTATGGTGGACAAATTGTTGCTGCAGGTACTCCAAATGAGGTATTGAATAGTTCTTCTGAAACCGCCTTATACTTGAATGGCAAAAAAAGTATTGAAGTACCTGCTGAAAGACGAGCCGGTAATGGTAAAGTATTGGAATTGAAAGGCGCTTCAGGGAATAACCTGAAACAAGTAAGCGTAAAATTTCCTTTGGGTAAATTGATTGTAGTGAGTGGAGTAAGTGGAAGTGGTAAGTCTACACTGATCAATGAAACCTTATATCCATTGCTCTCTAAACATTGTTACAATAGTAGAGTAACACCTATGGACTTCAAAAGTATCAAAGGTTTAGAGCATGTAGATAAAGTAATAGAGATCGATCAATCTCCTATTGGAAGAACACCAAGAAGTAATCCGGCTACTTATTGTGGATTCTTTACGGAAATTAGAACCTTGTTTGCTTCTGTTCCTGAGGCAAAAATTAGAGGATACAATGCCGGACGTTTCTCTTTCAATGTAAAAGGAGGCCGATGTGATATGTGTGAGGGTGGAGGCATGCGTGTGATTGAAATGAATTTCTTACCGGATGTATACGTGCATTGTGAAAAATGTAATGGAAAAAGATACAATAGAGAAACACTCGAAATACGATACAAGGGAAAATCCATCAGCGATGTGTTGAATATGACGGTGGATGAAGCCTGTGATTTCTTCCAGCCTGTTCATTATTTGTATAGAAAAATAAAAGTATTACAGGATGTAGGTCTGGGTTATATCACACTCGGACAATCAGCAGTTACGCTAAGCGGAGGAGAAGCACAACGTGTAAAACTGGCTACTGAGTTGGGAAAAAAAGACACCGGTAAAACATTCTATATACTGGATGAACCTACTACCGGACTTCATTTTCAGGACATCAGACATTTGCTGGATGTGTTGAATAAACTGGTAGATAGAGGTAACACCGTACTAGTGATTGAACATAATTTAGATGTGATCAAAGTAGCCGATCATATCATTGATCTCGGACCGGAAGGTGGGGATGGTGGTGGATTGATTCTATTTGAAGGTACTCCTGAAGAAATGATTCATAATACGCAAAGTCATACTGCAAGGTTTGTAAAGGAGGAATTGAGGGTTAAGCCGCAAGCTTCAAGCGACAAGCTGCAAGGAAGAAAATAAGCGTAATACTTGAATATTGTGCACTTGTCTTCTTCCTTGTAACTTGTTACTTGTCACTTGAACCTTCCCTTCTCATTTCAATATGTGGAATATTGTCTTCCAGATACATGTCACTGACCTGTACAAATCCCAATGACTCATAAAATTTCTGTAAGTACAATTGTGCTCCAATCCTGATGGGCTGATCTCCGAAAAGTGCTTTACAGGTTTGAATGGCAGTCTCCATTAATGTTTTACCGGCACCGGTGCCTCTGTAGGCAGGAGAGCTTACCACTCTGCCAATGGATACTTCAGTGAAAGCCAATCCTGCCGGAAGTAATCGGCTATAAGCTACTAATTTGTTTCCATCCCAGCCCATCAGGTGCCAGGACGACAAATCTTTTCCGTCAGCATCCAGATACACACAATTCTGTTCTACTACAAAAACCTCACTTCTTAAATGCATGATCGCATATAATTCATGGGGTGTTAATTCAGTAAAGGGCTTATAATACCAATTATAGGTGCTCATGTATATGATTAAATGATGATGGTGGGCAAAAATAATGGTAGTCCCACATTTATTTCACAACTTTGGCGCATGACAGGGAAATTATCCTGTATTTCTACAACAATATGAAAAAAAGAATAGCCATTATCGGCGCCGGACCTGCGGGACTTACTGCAGCTTATTTATTGGCAAAAGACGGACAACAAGTGACCGTGTTTGAAAAAGATCCACAATATGTAGGAGGAATTTCCAGGACAGAGTCATACAAGGGATATCATTTTGATATCGGTGGACATCGGTTCTTTTCTAAATCAAAAGAAGTAGAAGATTTCTGGACAGAAATTTTAGGTGATGAGATGTTAGAAAGACCCAGAAGTTCCAGGATTTATTACAACCATAAATTCTTTTCTTATCCATTGGTAGCTTTTGAAGCACTCAATAAACTGGGTATCATTGAAAGTGGTTTATGTGTATTAAGTTATCTGAAGGCAAAAGCATTTCCAATTAAAAATCCAACCAACTTCGAAGATTGGGTAACAAATCAGTTTGGTAAACGACTTTTCAATATTTTCTTTAAAACATATACAGAGAAAGTTTGGGGTATTCCTTGTAAAGAAATCAGTGCTGATTGGGCGGCACAACGTATCAAAGGACTTTCATTGAGCAGTGCTATTTGGAATGCTTTATTCAAGCCTGCTAAAAAAGCTGGTGATAAAGACAAAGTGATCAAAACTTTGATCGATTCATTTCGTTATCCGAAACAGGGCCCGGGTATGATGTGGGAAGTGTGTGCCGAGAAAGCAAAAGCCAATGGGATGATACTTGAAATGAATTGTGGTGTTCAGAATATCAGTTATTCACATCAAAAATGGACAGTACACACGACTTCCAAAGGGTCTATTGGTGATTTTGACTTTGTACTTTCATCCGCTCCTATGCGTGAATTGATTGCCAGTGTGCAACCGGCATTTCCTCAACAGGTGTTAGAAGCTGCTGCTGCATTGTCTTATCGCGATTTCCTGACCGTTGTATTGATTTGTAAAGATGAAGATGCATTTAGCGATAACTGGATCTATATCCATGACCCAAGTGTGAAAGTAGGTCGTGTACAAAATTTCAAGTCTTGGAGTCCATATATGGTTCCGGATCCATCCATGTCTTGTTATGGATTGGAATATTTCTGTTTTGAAGGTGATGGATTATGGACCAGCAGCGATGCTGACTTGATTGCATTGGGGAAGAAAGAAATCGAAAAGATCGGGTTGACAAAAGGAACTTCTGTTGTAGATGGTTATGTAGTTCGTCAACCTAAAGCTTATCCTGTGTATGATCAGGATTATAAAGAACGCGTAGCATTGGTTCGGGAAGGAATCAAAGCTTATCCAGGTTTGTACTTAGTTGGAAGAAATGGTATGCACAAATACAATAACCAGGATCATAGTATGATGACAGCCATGCTGGCTGCAAAAAATATCATTGCCGGGAATGAGTTATTTGATGTTTGGGAAGTGAATGAAGATGCAGAATACCATGAAGGAGGCAATCGCGGAGCTGAAGATAAAGTAGCAGGAAGAATGATTCCTACAAAAGTAGATGCATAACGTAATTTATTTTATTTAGCCACAGATGCACAGATTATTACTTTTATGGGACGCAGATTTTTTATGATTTATTATGAATAACGCTGATAGTCCTGCTATCATAACACATCATAAAAATCTGCGTCCCATCATCAAACACTTAGTTTGTATATAAAAGAATCTGTGGTAAAACTTTTGCTCTTATCTCCCCGGAACAGGCACTACCGGTAAACTTTCGTTTCCTGATTCATTCACAGATTGCACTGCGAAGAAATAATTGTCTTTGGAATACGGTAATTGATAGCTGTTATCCGTAGTGAATATTTTTTTCTGCCAAACAGCACTAGTAGTTTCACGCATCAGAATATAATATCCTTTTACTTTTCCTGTCTTAGGTGCTGCCCAAGTCAATAAACTATAATTGGTCAATCGTCTGGTTTCAATCTTTACATCTTCAGGCATAGCAGGTGCTTTAGCCAGGTTGGCCAGATTGCTTAAGTTCATAGCCGTATTCTTGCGCAGGTATTCAAAATCCATAAACTCCGGTAAGTCACCGTATTGGATGCCATTTTCAACACGCACATTTTGGTGTTGGTGATAATAGTTTTCATTCATTTCTGTAAAACGAACAGCTGCATAACCTTGTTCTACAAATGAAGTATGGTCACCACCACGCAGGAATCGATCATTGCGATAGATCATCACTACTTCTAGATTATCTACATAACGTTCTCCCACTTCTTTAACGTATCGTGCCAGTTGTCGGGCTTTGCCATCATTCTCCAATCCCAGTTGACGAATATTCCTGGCAGCTTTTTCTGTTTCATAGGCAGGCAAACCTTCGCTAAACACGCGGATACGGGTATTGTCAATGATATTGGTTTCACTGGTATTATTGCTACCCATGATATCATTGTTCAACACTGCTTCAATATTCCAACCTTGGTTTTTTGCCTTGGTCGCCATAAACTTTGCACCCAATAATCCTTGCTCTTCGCCACTTACAGTCACGAAAATGATGGTGGCAGGAAAACTTTTTTGGGTCATAATCCTTGCGCATTCAATCACGGCAGCACAACCGCTGGCATCATCATTGGCACCGGGAGCATCACCCACACTATCTCTTACATTGGTACGCATATTATCGAGGTGGCCACTGATGACAAATATTCTTTTATCTGCCGTATCCGTTCCTTTCAGAATACCTACCACATTCCCCAAAACAACCGGTCGTTCAACCCTGCTTCCTGCAACCGGTTGAAGGGTAGTGGTATCAATAAAAGAGGAGAATCGTCCGTTAGACTTTTTAGCGAATTCATTGAATTTTTGCAAGACCCAATTACGGGCTGCTCCAATTCCACGATTGGGGTCTGATTGCGTACTCAATGTATTTCTGGTACCATAGCTCACCATTTTGAGGATATAGGATTTGAGTGAATCAGCATTCACTTCTTTTACCATTTTTTCAATTTCCGGATCGCGCTGAATCAATGTTTGTGCAGAAGAATAGAGTCCGAAGGATGTCAGGACTAGAACAATCAATAATTGTTTTGTGATTTTCATAATATTAGCATTGGGTCTTAAAGCTACATATAACAGCCATTCTTGTTGAGAGTTCTGTAGATAAGTCGGTAAAAGCCAACCGGTGAAGGGTGAAATGCTTAGTAATTGTATTTATCCTTCCAGCGGTCTTTCAAAAATTTCCTTAGTTCCTGTTCACGGGCATTATTGCCGGGTTCATAAAATTTTGTTCCGGCGATTTTTTCGGGTAGGTATTCTTGCGGAATGAAATTGCCTTCGCCCATATGAGAGTACTGATAGCCTTTGCCATAATCCATATTTTTCATCAATTGTGTGGGGGCATTTCTGATATGCATAGGAACAGGCAAATCACCATATTTATTAACGGCTGATAAAGCATCATTGATGGCTACATAGGCTGCATTACTTTTTGCAGAAGATGCGAGATAGGTAGCACATTGCGATAAGATGATTCTACTTTCAGGATAGCCGATCTTATTGACTGCATCAAAAGTGGTATTGGCCAAGAGTAAAGCATTGGGATTGGCATTGCCAATATCTTCACTGGCAAAAATGACCATTCTGCGTGCAATGAACTTCACATCTTCACCACCTTCAATCATTCTAGCGAGCCAATAAACAGCACCATTTGGATCACTACCGCGCATACTTTTGATAAATGCAGAAATGATATCGTAATGCTGTTCACCCTGTTTATCATATAAAGCCACTTTCTTTTGCGCTACTTGCATCACCAATGCATCAGTGATTACAATCTCTTTCTGTGCGGTTTTGTTGGCTTCTGTACTAATCACTAATTCAAATAAATTCAAGAGTTTTCTAGCATCTCCTCCGGATATATTGATCAGTGCAGTTGTTTCTTGAATGGTTACCGTAAAATTTTGAAGTACTGCGTCTTTTTGTAAAGCATGTTGTAATAAGCGAATCAAATCATCATCTTGTAATGATTTCAACACATACACCTGACACCTGCTCAATAAGGCACTATTCACTTCAAACGAAGGGTTTTCTGTGGTAGCGCCAATTAATGTGATGATCCCTTTTTCAACAGCACCTAATAAAGCATCTTGCTGACCTTTATTAAAGCGATGAATCTCATCAATGAATAAAACAGCCCCACTTGTATGCTTGGCTTCTTCGATTACTTCCCGAACATCCTTCACACCACTACTGATAGCGCTTAATTGAAAGTAGGGGGCTTGTAAACTGTGGGCAATGATATTAGCAATGGTGGTTTTGCCAACACCCGGTGGTCCCCATAGCAACATAGAAGGGATACGCTTATTCTCAATAGCAGTTCTTAAAATACTGCCTTTACCGGTCAAGTGTTCTTGTCCGACAAGATCATCCAATGTTTCAGGACGTATTCTTTCTGCTAATGGAATATGACTGTTCACCTTTGTAAAATACAGAAAAGATATTTTCTGATCGAGGAAATATTAAGACAGGGGAGATGATTGGAATACATGTGCGAATTGCTTCAACATCTTAAATGTAAAAATCACATGTGCTAAAATGAGGATGCTGACTACCAGCATAAAACCGGCTACGCCTTTGATAATAGAAACGAACAGACTGGAATCAATGCCCTCCGGCAAATTGGGTTGTGATTCCATGGCGCGTTCCACAAAATCCTGTAAAGCAACCGGACCGAGCATGTAAATACCTACGGCATTTAAAAAGAAAAGCGCACCCATACCCAGACAAACAAAAGCATTCACACGAATCCAATCACGCAACGAAGATTTGCAGGGAGCATTTCGGTCAATTCCGTTGGATAAAAATTTAAGACTTGAAAATGTATAAATCACCAAACCGGCAAACATGAATAACATGAACCACATGGGTGGATTGCTTAATGCCGGGATCAAAATCAGAAAACCCATCAAACCAAAGAAACACGCAACTGGAATTAATATATAGGTAAGTACTCGATAAATCATTAATGACTTCATGATGATCTGGTTGTTGCAAATGTATATAAAATGAAGACTATCGAATCGTATACCTAAGAAAATTTGGTATTATGTCGATTATCTTTTATTTTTAGTTAATGAATAGGTCATCATTATATAAAGGCTGTTTAGAGCCCATTATCCTTTCTTTGTTAAAAGACAATGGGAAAATGTATGGCTATCAAATCACACAACATGTGAAAGAATTGACTAAGGGAGAATTGCAAATTACAGAAGGCGCATTATATCCTTTATTGCACAGATTGGAAGAAGAGGGGATTTTAGATACTGAAATGGAATCTGTTGATAACCGAATGCGTAAGTATTATAGTCTCACCAAGTCAGGAAAAAAAGAAACACAAAAGGCAATAAATGAACTCTCTTTATTTCTGGAAAGTTTACAATTGATTTTACAACCTAAAACAGTTTAAACATGCTGACTACTGATGAAATAGCGGAACTGTATAAGTATTGTGAAAGAAAAAAAGTGCTGTATTATGATATACAAATCGAAATTGTAGATCATATGGCTACTGCTATTGAAGAGAAGCGAAAAGCAAATCCGGATTTACCGTTTAAACAAGCTTTGGAAGAAGTTCATACTTCATTTGGAAGTTTTGGGCTACAGGAAATTGTTAACTCAAAAACTTCTGCAATGAGTAAACATTATGGTAAAATACGCAGACAATTATTCTGGTCTTATTTTACTTTTCCTAAAATTGCTCTTACGTTCCTACTGGTAGTAGTTTGTATTACAATGGAAAGACTACTACCTGTTTCTCTTTTGCCTTATACTTTGATAGTGATGGGTTGTTTTATTTTGTACTCTTTTATTTATCATGAAGTTCTGAAAAGAAAATTAAGAAAGCAACAAAGGCAAAAACTTCTGATGACTGATTCTCAATACTTTGATTTTGGGTTTATTTATCTCATTTTCATGTTTCAATTCGGTTCTAATTTTTTACGAGATGGTATATTTAGTATTACAGATGAGAAATTAATAAATCTGTTCCAATACTATTTTAGCGTATTTTTCTTTATTCTCTATACGGTAATGACTTTAGCAAGAAAAGAAATGATTACAAGAATTGCTGAAAAAGCAAAAGAAAAATATCCAGCAGTGTTTGTATAAATAGTTGAGCCGCAGATTCGCAGATTTAAAGTAACTAATCTGCGAATCTGCGGCTCAACTATTTACTAGTTTTTAAGGTCAAGTTTAATTTGTAATTCATCAAACTGATGCGCATCAATAGTACTTGGTGCATCGAGCATCACATCTCTTCCACTATTATTTTTCGGGAAAGCAATAAAGTCGCGGATACTTTCACTTCCTCCAAGAATGGAACAAAGTCTGTCGAAACCAAATGCAATACCACCATGTGGAGGAGCACCATATTCAAAAGCACCCAATAAGAATCCAAATTTGTGCTGTGCTTCTTCCTCACTCATACCCAAGGCTGCAAACATTTTTTCCTGCAATTCACGCTGATAGATACGAATAGAGCCACCTCCAATTTCATTTCCATTCAATACCATATCATAAGCGTTGGCTTTGATATTTGAATAAGGATGTTCTAAATATTTATCTGCGTTCTCAATAACCGGATTGTTATTGATCATTACACTGATCTGATCAGGCTTCGGAGAAGTAAAAGGATGGTGACGTGCTACCCATCTATTTCCTTCTTCATCATATTCAAACAATGGAAAATCCAATACCCATAATAATCTGAACTCATCTTCTTTCCTAAGTCCCAAACGTTTACCCATTTCAAGTCTGAGTTCACTGATGGCTTTACGCGTTCTTTCTTCTCTTCCCGCCAATACCAATACAAGGTCTCCTGCTTTTGCGCCTGCCGCATCAGCAATGGCTTTCAGTTTATCTTCTGTATAAAATTTATCGACACTGCTTTTGTAAGTACCATCTGCATTACACTTGATGTACACCAAACCCTGCATACCAATCTGCGGACGCTTCACCCATTCTGTTAATTCATCTGTTTGTTTACGCGTATATTCACTACAACCCGGTACAGCAATGGCCAACACAGTTTCAGCATTATCAAAAACACCAAATCCTGCACCATTGATCAGTTCACCTGTTGCAGCGATCTTTCCACCTTTGAGAAAAGCGGATTTGAGATTGGCGATCTGCATGCCAAAACGTATATCAGGTTTGTCATTTCCGTAGGTCCACATAGCATCTTCCCAGGTCATGCGTTCAACCTTGTCGGTGTAGTCAATATTCTTCACCTCTTTGAATATGCTTTTGATCATGCCTTCAAACATGGTGAGAATATCTTCTTGTTCCACAAAAGACATTTCACAATCTATCTGTGTAAATTCAGGCTGACGATCCGCACGCAAATCCTCATCTCTAAAACATTTCACGATCTGATAGTAGCGATCATAGCCACTCACCATCAATAATTGTTTGAATGTTTGTGGTGATTGTGGCAAAGCATAAAATTGTCCGGGATTCATTCTCGAAGGCACCACAAAATCTCTTGCTCCTTCCGGAGTAGATTTGATCAAAAAAGGTGTTTCAATATCCATGAAATGATTTTCATGCAGATAATTACGAGCTGCACGATTTACGGCATAACGTAACTCCAGATTTTTTTTGACAGCATTACGACGTAGATCAAGGAAACGATATTTCATACGTAGGTCATCACCTCCATCCGTATCATCTTGAATCGTAAAAGGAGGAACGGCCGCTTTATTCAAGATCTTAAAACTGCTGATATGAATTTCAATATCTCCGGTAGGAATATTGGGATTTTTATTACTTCTTTCAGCAACAGCACCTGTAGCCTGAATCACAAACTCTCTTCCCAATGGTTGTGCATCCAATTCAGTATTGAGTTCTTCACCAAATAACAATTGAGTAATACCATAACGATCGCGCAGATCCACAAAAGTGATCGCACCAAATTTGCGAACGGTTTGTACCCAACCGGCCAGGGTCACTTGTTTTCCGGCATCACCGGTTCTTAACTCTCCACAAGTATGTGTACGGAACATAGAAATTTTTTTTGAGTCCATGGACCATGGACGATGGACCATGGTCTTGCAAGGCCGCAAATATACTCCAAAACCCCCAAGCCCCGAGAGGATTTGACGATGGAAAAACTGTGATTTTATACCATCTTTGTAGAATGCAGGCAAGCCGAACACGGAAGGTGAACAGAATATCTGTTGCCGTTTTCTTTTTTATGGCCGGTATTTGTTTCGCCAGTTGGGCGAGTCGAATACCGGATATTAAGTTACAATTAGGATTAAGCGATGCAGGATTGGGTGCTGTATTGCTCGCCCTCCCTTGTGGGTTGATGCTCAGTTTGCCCGTTTCCGGTTGGGCTGTTACTCGTTTCAGCAGTAAGACCATGGTAACCATTGCTGCGGTAGGTTACCCACTAACATTGATTGTAATTGGTTTAGTGACAGCCACCTGGCAATTGGCTGCTGTATTGTTTGTATTCGGAATTTTTGGGAACTTATATAATATCTCTGCTAACACACAAGCTGTTGGGGTAGAATCATTGTACCAACGATCCATCATGGCTACCTTTCATGGTATCTGGAGTCTGGCCGGATTTTCAGGTGCTGCTGTGGGTACTTTTATGATTGCGCAACAGGTAGCGCCCTTGCATCATTTTATCATTGTTTGTTTTTGTTGTTTGGTGGTGGTGTTATTGGCGCAGGGAAAGATATTACCTGAAGATGCCAAATCAACAACCAAAACACCACTTTTCGCAAAACCGGATGCGACCATATTAAGATTGGGATTAATTGCATTTGGTTGCCTGGTATGTGAGGGCACTATGTTTGATTGGAGTGGTGTATACTTTCAAAAAGTAGTGAATGCTCCAAAAGAGTTGGTCACACTGGGTTATTCTGTCTTTATGGGAACAATGGCTACCGGCAGATTTGTGGGCGATAAACTGGTAACAAGGTTTGGTATTCAACGTATGTTGCAAACCAGCGGTATTATCATTTGCACCGGATTATCCATTGCCGTATTATTCCCAACACTGGTACCGGCAACCATTGGTTTTTTTCTGGTAGGTTTTGGCGTATCTTCTGTGGTTCCGCTTGTATATAGTGCAACCGGAAAATCAAAGACCATGTCGCCGGGAGTCGCTTTGGCTGCTGTTTCTACGATTGGATTCTTGGGATTTTTAATCGGTCCACCCTTAATTGGTTTTATTGCTGAGATAGCAGGATTGCGTTGGTCGTTTACGGTGATTGCTATGATCGGACTATCTACCACCATCATGGCTACTTTCATGAAATGGGATCGTTAAATAAAATCTAAAAGGACTCGGTTCTTCTATAAAATCATTTTTTGGTCAAAGAATTGAATGTTGTTCTATGTAACAACTTTTTGCAACCTGAAATGATTTTGTATGAAACGACTTTTACTTTTTTCTACACTGATTGTATTCCTTTCTTCTTGTTCAAAAATTGTAGTGATTCCTGAACAAAGATCTATTGAAGGATCTTGGGTATTAGCAGAAGCCTCACGCAGCAATGGTTTTGGCTGGCAATATTTTCGATCCGGTTTGGAAGACGGCGTATTTGATTTTTATAGGAATGGCGATGCTGAATATGATGATGGCTTTAGTTTGATGCGCGGAACATGGCGTATCAGAACCGTGTCTGGTGGTTATTATGATCAATATGGTAACTATTATGATCGACTCCACGATAGTTGGGAAGTGAATGTATATGATACTTATAATCGTAGTTCCATCGATATGTATTTTGATGAGATCGTAGTATACAACAATCGCATTGTAGCTACACATTATGATGGTTACTATATTCAACGATATACATTCCGAAGAATATAATCTGTGCATCTGTGGCAATAGATAGCCACAGATGCACAGATTTAGGGTGGGATAGTTTTCATACTGTTCTCCGTTTATTTACGGACTGTTTTAATGGTGTTAACAATCGCTGCTCTTTTAGCAGCAGTTTGTTTTCGTTGTTGATGTTTCGGGTTGCCAAGGCAGAGGAATAACAGGGCACTGCCGGCAATCACCACTACAAATGGTTTCATTTTTTATAAGCATAGAATGGTTAGGAAAAGGTATAGGTCGACCCTTACCGTCACTGACGGCACCATTGGGAACCTGAGATATAGGGTATTAGAACACAGCTGCAGCTATGCATCTTTTTAACCTGTACTAGGTTTTTTTCCGGGAATGGTGAACGGGAAGATTTAGTTCAGATGAACTTCTGGTGGCTTCACGCGCTGGCGGAAACGAGCAAACAGAAATTCGGTGTGGTGGTTCATATTACATGGGAGCGAGGCTCCATTTACTTTGAAGACATAAAGGTATAAGGGGGGTGAATATGCGCATATAAAAACAGGGATAAACGGGACTTGCGCTTTCACAAACGGTAAAGTACCTGTGATGAACGGTAAAATGAGTGCGTTGGCGGCAAAATAAGTGTATCGGCGGTGCTTTTGCTTGATGAGCGGTATATTTATCTTTCAAAAAAAAAAGTGGCTATACAATAAATATTATATTTTTCATGTATAGAATGAATCAAATGAAAACTGTAATCATCGGCTTATTAATTTTATTAGCAGGTTGCAAATCAATTAAAGGAGAGTTTGTAATATCGGATGTGTCAAAAGACAAGGTCTTCCTCGTAAAAACAAATAGCGACAATAATACTACTGTCATCTTAAACATTACAGGTCAAGTGGACGATACTTGTATAGTAGGGCATTGGCTAAAAATACCTGGGGGAAATATAGATACAACCGTTCAACATGATTTCTATAATGAAGATTATCATTTCCGATATGAGTCTTACAAAGCGTCGAAGGGCTTACTAAAAATAAAGTATCATATTCCCTAATACTAGAGAGTCGTGGATTGTTTTCCTATATGAAATGACAAAAGATTAATAGGCTTCTTTATGTCTTGGTTTCCAAATCAGGTAATAAAAGGCCAGTATGAGAATACCTGTTACAAAAGGAATCAATGCAAGATCTTTATACGTGTAATGAGCAAAAAGTATCTTTTCATCAAATCCTAGGAACTCAGTAATCATCCAATAAGAGTTGGCACTGATCCATACAGCGATGGCGAGATTATGACAGAGTTCAGAAACGATATGTCTTGTTCTCCAACTAATGACCAATGCAATAATAAGTGTAGGAAAGATCATAGAGATGCCAAGAACAGCAAAGCCTAAACACCAGGCCACATCTTTAAACAACCAGAATACGATGTGCAGATTTTCCATTTTGCGATAACGCAAGGGAATAATATAGTCTTGTTTGCTCCCGCCAGGTTCAGCCATTGATTTTAGTTTTTTGATGATAATGGCTGCAATATTAATTTTTTGTCACCAATCAGCGGCTTAAAATGCGTGTAAATCTTGTAACATCAGCGGCTGGAGTCATGGCTTTTCCTTCCGTCAGGTATTGTGCAAACTCATGGGCAAAATAAGGAGCCAGTGAACATCCTTTTGTACCCATTCCATTAAAGACACCCACTGACGGATGCAAAGGATGTAATCCTACAAAAGGTCTTCTCTCCATATTGGCCGGACGTTCAGCAGCCATATGATCTAAAATCTGATAGGGTAGTTTCAACCAATGTTTCAGTTGTTCTTCCGTTTTCATCCTGAAAGCTTCTGACGGATTCAAATCTGTAAAATCCCATTCATAAGTAGAACCTATCCACCATAACCCATCTTGCCAAGGAACCAGATTGATACCTTGTTTATAAATATGGGTAGCAGGCAATCCTTCAATAGCAGCGATGATGGCTTGACCTTTATTCGGCGCATACGGTAATAGATGGAAGTATGGATTCTGAAAGCCGGCTGCTCCTTCACAACAAATGATTGACTTCGCCGTGATATGTTGGTATTGTACTTCAGATGCTTTGATGGTACAATCTTTCCAATCAAATCTTTGTTCTAATAATATACTTTTCTGTTGTAATTTTTTTCTCCATTCTTTTAATAAGCGGTTCATATCAATCAACCAGCAAGGATTGATTTCTCCAACTCCAAAATCAAACTGAAAAAAAGATCTTAGTTCTTCAATTTCATCAGGTATGCGCAGGTATTCTTGTTCTTCCGGTAATCTTTCTTTGAAAGCCAACATCATTTGTGGTGTTGGATGAAAATCCAGAATATTGGTTTGCCGGATCAGGGAGGTATTCAATTCTTTTTCAAATGCGCGATACACTGCTACCGCAAAAGGCATGATCTTTTCAATTTCCCAGGTTCGTACAATTCTTCTGCCGGTAACCGGATTGATTACACCACTGGCTACTTTAGAAGCGGTATAAGGACGTGGTTCATCTATGACCAGGATTGTTTTACCTGCCTTCAATAAGCTATGACTCAGCATTGTTCCACAAATCCCTTGTCCAACAATTATATAATCCACCACCATATTCGTAAGCTATAATAAGTTGCAAAGTTCATTAAATAGGTTCATTCTTTTGCATGGAATATCTTTTATCCTTTCTTGAAACCGTCAATCCAAAAATATCATGACGCAGGCATCATTATTGGGTTGGGCTGTGTCATGCTTCAAAATCAATTGCATGAAAAAACTGTGGATGGGTTTATTACTGCTGTGTATTTGTTCTGAAACGATAACTGCACAATCAAAAAAATTTCGATTAACACTATTGCCAGAGGCTGGCTTGGTAAGTTTTGATGGAAAGAGTGGAAGCGGTTGGGGGCTATATGCAAAAGCATCATTTGTTACCAGCTCCACAGGAGCATTAACACTAACAACAGGAATAGGAAGAGCTAGTTTGAAGAAGCTGATTGGTTCCTCTGAAGACTATGTCATACGCTCTATCCCTGTATTGCTTGGATATGAACATGCCATGGGGAATTTCAGAATAGAACCACAACTAGGTTTGGGAGAGTTGGGTGGTAAATATACTTTGTCGGGAGTGGTAGCTCGTCCATCTGTTGCTTCCTTATTTTCAGCACTGACCCTTAGATACCAATGGAAACCGATATCGGTTGGTCTCAGAGCCCAATACCAAAAATCCATCGAAGGAAACGAAGCCGGAATATGGTATCGTTCAAGAATGGGATTTTATACCATTCAGGTGGGGATACCCTTGATTAGATAAGTTTGATTTCTTGATCTTTGATTTCTTGATTTATTTATTCATATATAAAATCAAGAAATCAAAGATCAAGAAATCAAAGATCTCCAACGGAGTCCTTCGGACAAGAAATCAAAGATTATTCCTCAACCCTCAATATCATTCCCCCCGAATTGGCTGTAAACTCAGGTGCGTACATACATTGGATACTTGCATTACCTGTTGAGAATACGCCGGTGTGGGTGATGTATACAGGATAGTCGAATACATAAGTCCCTTTATTCAGTTGACCAATAAAGAAATTGGTACTGGCATCTTTGGTGCTTTCATAATAGCCAAGTCTGTCTTGCCACTTGAATCCACTCAACACATTCACAGGTTCCATGGTGGCAGATCTTGTGTCTTTCAGATGTAGGTATTCCATCGGACGATCACTTTTGATGATCATTCTGACGATCACTTTATCTCCGGGTTTTACCACATCATTTTCTTTTAATGCTTCCAGTACTTTGCCGGCATTGCTATTTTTCTCAACAAACAATTCTTTGGTAATTGACAATGGAGTTGCAGAAGGAGTGATCTTATCCATATCCTCAAAATATTGCCAATGTACAGCACCCCATGATATGGATTCCTTAGATCCTGTTCCTTTTGTTTGTACCGTGATTTGAATATTTCCCATCTCTGGTTTTACCAACCTACCTTCTACACGTTGCTGGAAATAACCTGTACCTGCTTCTTTTGTATGGGTTTGATTATTATAAACTGTATTACCTAATTGGATGGTAATATTTTTATCTGTGTGCAGCAGGTCTGTACCTGTCAGAATTAATGAATAAGCTGCATCGGCAGTAGCTACCGTGGTATTCCAATGATTGGTTTGTTTGTTCAGCAGTAGCCAGTTTCTGGCGTGATTAATACTTTTTTGTCCGCCTACAAAATTTTGATCTTGCAAGACTTCTTGCAAAAATTGAATCACTGTACTTTGATGTTCTATCTGTGAAGTATACCATGAATAGCCGGATCGATCCTTCCAATAAACGGTTGCTTTTGATGGATCTTCCACTGCATTTTCTAAAACAGGGCTAAGAATATTTACATTCACAAACCTCTTTTCGTTATTTCTAAAATAAACCAAGCCTAACAAAGACTTATTGTAAATACTTTGTCTTTGAATATTCTTCTTACCAAGATCATAATAATAGCTATAAGCATCATAAGTACCGGTTTGCTGAATATCTCTAAAGAAACTTCTCATATACAGATACTGAAGTTCAAATCCGGAAAGTATTGGCTTGATAGAATCGATCTTCGCAGCTTTTAATGCACGGTAGTCTCTGGTGATACTAGCATCAAGGAATTTTATGGCTTTATCGATGACGGGTTTAAGTCTAATAGCAATATCCGGTGTCATCGCTCCCAGTCTTTTTAGTTTACCAATACCTGTCATGACATAATTGGTCATATATCGATCTGCATAACCACCTTTAAACCAACTAAAGCTACCATCAGGCAGTTGCATGTCTTCCAATTTTTTGATCAATTGATCTGATTGTTGGTTCATGCGAAAGACATCAAATAACAACGCCAAGTTTTTGTTTTTCTGTTCTTGTGTTTCGGCTTCAAAAACCCAAGGTGTTTCTTCCAGCATTACTTGTTTCAAAGATTCATTCAATTGCAGTTTGCTTTTTAATGCTACCGTATCTTTTTGCCAGGCTTCAAATACTTTTTTGATTTTGGCATCTTTATTTATGATATAGTGTGCCAATGCATTTGCATAAAACCTATTAAAGGTTTGTTCTACGCACTCATATGGGTATTCCATGAGATAGGGTAGAGAACGAATGGCTTCCCAAATGGGATTGGCTGTGTAGCTGATGGTTAATGCTTCATGTGTTAAACTCGGACTATTGGCATTGATGAGTTTTTCAAAACGAAATTTTTGTGTAGTGTCTTTTGTAATGAGGATGGGTAAGCTTTCAGTCACCAATTGTCTGTTTGTCAAGACAGGAAGTGTATTTTCTTCGCCATCACTATAATTACCTGCCTTTGCTACCAATCGCCAGGTAAGGGCACGATTGAAACTAAAAGGTATTTGAATAGGAAATTTTACAACTGAGCTCTGTTTAGCCGGCACAGTAAAATATTGTGAAGGAAATACATTTTGAAACCAGCCATCCACTGAAGAACCCGCACTTGCATCAATCAGTTCAAGCATTACTTGTCCTGAAAGTTCTTCATCACTTAAGTTAGAAATCTTAGCACTGAATTCCATTTTATCCCCTTCACGCATGAATCGAGGAGCATTGGCTTGCACCATTAAGGTTTTCTGGGTAATGACATCAGCTTGACCACTGCCAAAAGCCAGGTCTTTGTTATGTGCTATCGTCATCCATTTCCATTGTGTAACTGCTTCCGGCATCGTAAAACTGAAACTGTAATTGCCGGTACTGTCTGCATGAAGATGCGGATAAAAAAAGGCTGTTTCATTAAAATTTTTGCGAATGACAACAGGCGTTTGAGCATTCTTTGTAGTAATAATCAAAGCACCCTTTTCAGCTTTCTGTCCAAAGCGTTTAACTGCTTCAACCGGCTCGAGATACTCCGAAGAAATAATATCGGCAGGATTAATATTCGAAATACTAGGCACAATGACACCATCCACTAATAACAAACTACCCGGTACTATCGTAGAAATACCTGCTCCTCTAATTTTAATATCACCATATCCTACAGAAGCATCATAAGAAAATAATCCCGTGGCGGTATCGTCATTAAGATCGGTAGTTGCTTTTTTTGTAGCAGCTGTTAAAACCGGTGGCGGACTGATGGCTTTATTCTGATCCATCAACTCATTGCGATGGTTACTAAAATAATACTTCGATGTGTATTGCAAACTTTCTATTAAGTGCTTTTTTGCTTGGATAGAAAGCAAGCTAGAAGGCTGTTGAGACCAATATTTAAGATTCTGAACCATCAAATCTTCGGAATTTGTGGCTATTCTGTCCAGTTCAACCTCTTCATACTGAACAAATGGAATGTCTATGTATTTAGCTAAAGATTGTTGTATGGTGAAATTATCTCCGGCATAGAAATAATTATTCCATCTGTTATTTAGCCATAATGCCGGTTTTTGCCATTGATGTTGCTTGAATTGATCTAAAGAAGCATCATACATGCCGGTGAGTACCTCGGCATCCGTATGATCACCTTTTAAACCCTTGATCTTGATCGTCCAATTTTCTTTACTTCCAGGTTCCGTTTTATTGCGATAAGAACTGTATTCAACATCCAATTGTTTATTGGTCCATGGAACATCGATCATGTATGTTTGTGTATACATCCTATTGTGAATCACATAGGCTTGTGTAATCATCATACCGCCTCTATCTGTTTCGGTTGGAGAAAAACGGATATCTGTCAATCCATTCTTGCGGGTTTGATATTCAAGAACAGCTTTTTTATTAAAGCGTTCTGTTTTGCTGATGACAAATATTTCATTAGCGGATGCTCCATGAATAAATACAGCAGTATCCCCGGGTTCAACCGTTTCTTTCTTTGCGAAAGTAAAATCATATTCAGGTGAGGGTAACTGTCTTGATACGGAATTAAATACCTTGACGTAGTTCACTGTTTTTACGACAGTGCCATTCTTATCCTTGGTTGTTGCTGCTATTTCATAATGACCGGGTAGCAATGGTTTTGTCAAGAGAAACTTATCCGTATTTTTTGTATCAATATCAGTTTGTTGCAACACAGATATTCTTGACCATGTGGATGGATCGGATTCATTTTCATACTCATCATTAGGGAATAATGAGATGAAGTCTTTTGCATTGTATAAGAATAGGTCAGGACGTTCCCATAATCTTTTTTTGATCAGTCTATCTGGATGTTGAAGTGAGGTGATTTTTATTTGAACAATGGCGGGTTCTTTTTCATTGCTTAAATTGGTTGTGAATACAGGAATCTCTTTAAATAGATTCGCATCTGCCCATTCAGGTATAGTTAGAGAAAGCGATAGTGAGGTATTGCCGGTAGTGATGGCAGTTTGTGCACTTCTTGTTTCGCCATTGGCATCTGTGACCGTTGCGCTGACAGAGAAATCAAATAATTGATTGGATTCTTTATCAATATTAATATCGTCAGTAGTGGCTTTGAATTTGATTTGAAAATTACCTGCTGCATCTGTCGTGAGAATTCCTTGGCTGATCTCTCTTCTGTTATAAGAATTGGTGGGTCTTTGACGGTAATTGTAATACCGAAATCTCACATCTCTTGTTACAGAATATGTCACTTTTGCACCATCAATGCTATTCCCTGCGAATGCTTTAGCAGTACCGGAAACTGTGATGCTGTCATTGAGTTGATAGGCTTCCTTAGGTTTTTCTAGTATTACAGAAAATGTTGGTCGCTTGTATTCTTCAACTGAAACATAGGCAGACGAATTACCATATTCTCTTTTGGTATAGATAGAGTAGCTGCCGGTGAGCCCTTGCATAGGCAAAGTGAAACGGCCACTAAATGACCCATAACTATTCAACTGATAGCGAGCAGAGTCAATCGTTTTTCTGTTGGCATTTTGTAAGTACACCCAAATTGAATCCATTGTACTGATCACTTTGTTTTGTTGGGTCACATAGTCTTTCATGGTGCCAATACCTTTGAAAAATAAGGTTTGTCCGGGTCTATAGATGGATCTGTCTGTAAAGAATAAAATTCTTTTCGTTTTATTTTCATAGTCAGCTATTTCACTGATCTCAGTAAGTTCCTTTGTTGTTGGTTCGAAATAATTTTCATATTCAGTTCTGCTAAATGAAAGACGATCAGTTTTGGTTTCAAAAGTATACTTGTAAGTTGCATAGCTTTTTTTCTCAATGAAATTTAGATAACCGTTTTTATCAGTCGTTTTTTTGGCAAGCAATTTTAGCTGATACTTATACAATGCAGAGTTATAAGTGTTTTCAAAGATTGATACAGTAACATTAGCCAATGGCTTACCTGTTTCACGATGTACTACAAAAATGTCATTTTTATTCTTGATATAACTAATATTGGAAATGATGAAACGTTGATGACTTAGTTTACTAACGTCATTATTTTTGAACATAGGGTCATTCGAGCATAATAATTCATATTCCCCAGATGGTAATTCAGGTAAGGCAATTTCAACACCGTGATATTGATGATCTGTTGTTTTTGGTAAGATTTGCGCAATGGTTTTAAATGGAGTAATCGATACTATTTTTTCCCAAAACTCATTTTTCCATACCTCAGCTTGCTGATCGTCATTTCCGGCTTTTAGAATACGGATATATAATGTGTCAATATTTTTATATGCTACGCGCGCTCGAAATTTTTTATTAATTGGGTTGACATGTTCTGTCTTGATAGACCAACTCGGAACTGTTATTTCCGATAAAAGTGTTCGCATTTTTTGTACGGCTGGTAGGCTGGTATCAAAACTTGATTGTACATCAGTGATTATTTTTTTTGCATGGGTAAGTGCATATCGGTGTGTAGTATCTAAAAAAGGTTGGTAAGAGTCACCTTTTCTTTTTTCATTAGCTGCTAAAACATACCAATACGAAGCGATAGCAGGAGTGCTAGGATATAATGCAGTAGTCTTTTTCAGGGTATTTTCATAATGATGATCTTTGTTGGAAAATCTAGCTTGTTCATATGCCCATTCGATTCTTTCAAGATTGAATTGAAGTAGCCATCCCAAACTGTTTCGGTTTTTATGCTTTCTTAAAAGTTGCTGGTATAACTGTAGTGTTATGAAATGATGTGCATCATCATTTGGGGAAGTAAATTTTGTTTCTATAAATTCATTCAATTCATTCAATACAGCAGGATCTTGTAAGGAGAAAAAATCACTGGTTCTGCTGACGAAATACTCTTCAGATTTATAAAAACCAATCGCTTCCACTAAGCATAGATCTGCCAGGTCAAGCGGGGCATAAGAATAATGGCCTTTGATAAGAATGGCATCATATTGATCTACCGTAATTTTCTCAAGAGAAGAAATATGTTTTAAAATTTCCTTGAATTGCAGAGCAATGTTTTTCCTGAAGTCATCAATAGTCCATGTATTGATATCTGTATTTTGATTATTTACAATAGGCTTTCTGTTGTAAATGACCCATCTATTGTTTTGAAAATATTTTTGTAATTGTTTATTGAGTAGTAAACGATATAAGCTTTGTACAACGGGATCGTTATTGTTTTTTATTTCTGCTTGGAGATCGGCGGCTATTTCAATAGGTCCTTTTGCTGAAACAACATTTTCTAAAGAGTAACGATAAATCAAACATTTAATCTTTTGAGCCGGGAGGTTTTGCTTATTTGCTCTCTCATACAGTTGGTTTACTTTATCCAGAGCTGTTTTCGTCAAACCATTTTTTAATATCAGTGTATCAATGTGTAACCATTCTCTGGTAAAACTGGTGTCTTTTTGTTGGGAGAAAGAATTGATGGATACGAATAATAAAACTGCGAAAAGAAACTTCTTGAGCATCATGCAATGAAATTTGGTAGAAAAATACGTCCTATTTCATAGGGATGCAAACATCCTGTAATATTCATACAAAGGGAATTGGATTAACAAAAGTTTAGGGCAAAAAAGAAGCTTGCAGCAATTGCTACAAGCTTACCCCCAATTTGTAGTTGTTGTTTATCCTTGCGGACTGATTTTCCAACAAGTGCAATTTCCAATTTTTTAATGATGACGCAATACCTGTAAATGGGTATTTTATCTTGGTAACAATTAAATAATAGGGAAAGAAATAAGAAACAAGGAACAAGAAACAGGGAACAAGAAAGTTTCAAGTGAGTAAGAGACAATTTTAAATAGCGCCGGACTTTAGGCCGGCGAAAAGAGAATAGGAGATAAGGGTGAATCTATAAACAACAACACCCGAAATTTTTCGGGTGTTGTAAAAGAAAATGATATGAATTTGCTGATTACTTTTTGAGAGCTGCAGCCATTGTTTTACCAATGTCAGCAGGACTGGCTACTACATCGATACCACATTCTGCCATGATTTTCATCTTAGCTGCTGCAGTGTCATCGGCACCACCAATAATAGCACCCGCATGTCCCATACGACGACCTGGAGGAGCGGTTTGTCCGGCAATAAAACCAACTACCGGTTTTGTTTTATTGTCTTTGATCCAACGAGCAGCTTCTGCTTCCATGCTTCCGCCGATCTCACCGATCATGATGATACCGTCGGTTTCAGGATCGTTCATTAATAATTCAACTGCATCTTTTGTAGGTGTACCAATGATGGGGTCACCGCCAATTCCGATGGCTGTACTGATACCTAAACCTGCTTTCACCACTTGGTCAGCAGCTTCGTATGTGAGTGTACCACTCTTAGAAACGATACCGATGCGACCCGGTTTGAAAATAAAGCCCGGCATGATACCTACTTTAGCCTCACCTGCTGTAATAACACCCGGGCAGTTAGGTCCGATCAAACGGGTATTTTTCCCCAAAAGATAGTTTTTCACTTTCACCATATCCTGTACAGGAATACCTTCTGTGATACAAACAATCAGGCCAATACCTGCATCGGTAGCTTCCATAATCGCATCTGCCGCGAAAGCAGGGGGAACGAAAATGATACTTACATCAGCACCTGCAATTTTAACTGCATCAGCTACGGTATTGAATACCGGACGATCCAAATGCGTTGAACCGCCTTTGCCCGGTGTTACACCGCCAACTACATTGGTACCATATTCAATCATTTGGGTAGCATGGAATGTACCTTCTGTTCCGGTAAAGCCCTGAACAATGATCTTCGAGTTTTTATTCACTAATACTGCCATGGTAATGGTTTCTTGTATTTGAAATTTGCGGCAAAAATAGGAGAAAATGAACGGATACCACCCAATGATCCAAACTTTGTTCAATAGATACCTCAGATCAGCGTCCGATGCTGAAAAATGAAGAGTATTCAAAATTCAAACTCGCCCAGTAACTCTGCCAATCTGCTTTTTCATCCCCATTCAGTCTTTCCATATAAACCGCACTCACCATAAATGGACCTGAATATCTTTTCACAGTCACTGTTCCGCGGTTATTCGTGCGGTATTCCTGCATCTGTGTCGCGCCATTTTTTTCTCGGTGCCAGGTCTTTACCAGCAAATTGGCCAATGGCTTCCCCTTGAATAATACCCTGAATTTCACAGTTGGTAGGTTATCGGAAGGTAACCTAGCAGGGCTGGCGTAGGGGTTTTCAAATGGAATTATATCGAGCGGAAGAGTTGTCGGCTCAGTACAGGCATCTGTTTTTATATCACCAACCTGGATAATGGTTTTTACAGAACGCTGATAATATTCCTTACCCGGCTTTTGAGTTTCATTGTTTTTTTGGCGAAAATCAATGGCTGTTTGTAATCCATCTTCTTTTAGATACTCATTGAATTTGTCACCTTCCAACTCAATATGCGAATTAATACTGTTGAATACCACCATATGCGTGCCTTCGACTTGTAATGGCAACCTGATGGAATCTCCTTTTTGGATGGATAGTCTGTCAGTAATATCCGCCATTGTTCCATTGGGGAGATAATGGGTGAGTCGTTTGATTTTTTCTTTATTGCCGGTCCAATTTTCTCCTGTGAAATTTTCACCCACCTGAAAACGAATCAATGCGATGTCTCGGATGGTATAAAAATATTTATCAGGGGCCAGCCAAAACTCATGAGCGGAGAGTAAAAAGGCTGCCATGAGAAACAAGAATGACAAAAACAGTTTTTTCATTACTGCAATGTACTTAAATGAAATCGGAATACAGCCGAGTACGGAAGACTAGTTAGATGGTTGAAAATAGATCATCCGTAGCATGGATTTATTGCCACTAAGGGCACTGAAATACACTGAAGTTATTTTCTGTGCATTTCTGTGCCTTCTCCGAAGGAGTCCCTTGGACAGTGGCAATCATAACTTAACAAACTAATTACAACTTATAAAACAACCTACTATCATTACCAACAGCACTGGTTACTCTCAAGAAATAAGGCCCGGTTTTTAATTCCACAGCCGGAATTTCAATAAAATTATTACCGCTGAGTAATCCTTTCTTGGTTTTCCATTTGATGGTGCCATAAATATCATAGATGCCAATCTCCACTTCAACACCCACTTTGGCCCAGATAGTCGTTACAAAACGGGATATAACCGGATTGGGATTGATTTGGATGATTTTGATGCGCTGACTAATAGGTTCATTCACCGTACTGTCTTTTATTTCGAATACTTTACATACTTCACTACTACAACCCGCAGCCGTTTTTATTTTCAGACAAACTGTATAGATACCTTTTTGGCGGTATTCTTTTTCCGGTGAAACTACGTTCCCTCCTAATTCAGTACCGTCACCAAATTTCCATTTGCGTTCAATGATACTGTCACCAGGAACAGCTGTTGAACCCATGCTATTGAATTTGATTTTTTTCTGCGCTAGTCTTTGATCAGAGAATGTTGCAACACATCGGTTATTAGGAACTGTATACGTGATGTTCTCACAATACCTGCTTTCACAACCTTTTGCTGTTTTAATAACCAAGCAAACATTGTACACTCCCGATTTACGATATTGATAAATAGGGTCTTTTCTATTGCCTGTTAAAGCGGCAGCGCTATCACCAAAATACCAGGTTCTGCTGATGATACTATCACCCTGTGGTGCTACCGCGCCCAGACTATTAAATTGTATGGACTGTTCTTTCTTTGTATAACTAAATATGGCTTTACAATACAAAGGTGGATTCGCAATCGTAGAATCTTTAACAAGAATGGTGCTGCAATACATAGCTTCACAACCCTTGGCAGATTTTATTTTCAAACAAACGGTGTAGGAGCCGGTGTCTTTAAACGTTTTTGAGACACTCATTTCATTCCCATCAATAGCCGTTCCATCACCCAAAATCCAGATGCGCTGTATGATGCTGTCGCCATTGGATGCCAAACTTCTGCCACTGTTAAATCTAAAACTGCGATTACCGTTTTTTTCAAACGTATACATGGCAGTACAAATAAGAGGTTCTTCAATTTCAATAGTAGTACAATACCTGCTTTCGCAACCTTTGGCGGTTTTTGTATACAGACATACTTGGTATTTACCGGATTTGCTGTATTGGTACACAAGTTCTTTAGCGCCACTTTCTATTATTTTGCCATCACCCAAAATCCAGCCATACTTTACAATACTATCATTGTTGATAAAACTGCTGGTGCTATTGAAGACTACTTTTTTTCCATCTATTCGGAAACTGAATTTAGCCTGACAGGTAAGCGTTGGTGTTACGATTGAGTCGCGTACAATGATGGTTGCACATATTTTGCTTTCGCAGCCCTTTTGCGTTTTAATGTATAGGCAAACATTATACACACCGGTGTCTTTAAATTCTTTTAGTGGACTGATTTCTTTTCCCTCAAGTATGCTGCCATCACCGAAAATCCATTTTCTAAGTAGGATACTATCGCCGGCAGGTACTGTACTGTTTTTTGAACTGAATCGGAATGTTTTTCCCTGAAGTTTTTCATATGTCAGTACTGCTTTGCAATTCGTTGGTGGAATGCTACTACCTGGTGTACAGAGTATAAAATTACTTTCTGCGTAGTTGCTGGTGTTATTGATATTGGGATGATTGATGAGTAATTGCCCATCACAATTCTCTGTACTCACTTTTATTTTCGTAATAGTAGTATTACAACGAATCGTATCTATATAAAAACCATTCGGATTGGTTTTTACTGTTTTGACGATATAACAGGCTGCAGATCCATTACTGCTATCGAGTGTAATGGTGATTACTCTGTTGGCCGCAGGTTGACCATTGCTGTATTTTACGGTACCTTTTACTATAATGGTATTTGCAAAACTGCCCAGCGGAAGTAATAAAAGCATGAGACGGCAGATCAATCGAATGACGTTTTCCATAGGTTTAGTTTTTTGATCTCTTTAACAGATACCATCTTTTTCATTACCGCAGTCCAGACCTAATTTTTTTTTATAACGTTATTATTTTAGGTCAAAAAACGTTGTGTAACCTCTGGTTTCTCATGTTCTCTGCGGTAAATAAGAAGATGGTTTACCACAGAGAATATGAGAAAGGAGCGTTTACGCAGAGACATTTATTCACTGAGGACTCTTTTGCGGTAATTGAGAGAAAAATTAGACATCAGATATCCGACATCATAAAATCCCCCCAAACCCCTACTTTTGCGGCAGAAATAAACCTTATTATGGCAACTACATCAGACATCAGCCGTGGCATGATTTTAAAGCTAGACGGCAGCTTATATTCAGTGGTAGAATTTGGTGAGAACAAAACAGCCCGTGCAGCAGCAAAGGTTTGGGCCAAGCTGAAAGGGGTAGATAACAAACGTTCTATTGAAAAAACCTGGAACAGTGGAGAAAACATTTTCCCGGTGCGTGTGGAGAAAAAAGCTTTTCAGTTCTTGTACAAGGACGAAAGTGGGTTCAACCTGATGAATAATGAGACATTCGAGCAGATTGCGCTGGCGGAAGAAATGATTGATGCTCCTCAGTTTCTGAAAGATGGTTCCGAGGTGTTTGTGTATATCAATACCGAAACTGATCAGCCTATTGGTGCTGAATTACCTGAAAAGATTGTTTTAAAGATCACTTATTGTGAGCCGGGTTTAAGAGGTGATACAGCTACCCGCGCCCTAAAAGCCGCTACTGTTGAAACCGGTGCTACCGTAATGGTACCCTTGTTTGTAGAAGATGGCGAACTGATCCGCGTAAACACCAAGACCGGTGATTATGTAGAACGCGTTAAAGAATAATTTAATTCGATTATAATAGGAAAGGCACTTTTGGGTGCCTTTTTTGGTTATAAAGAATAGTTGATAGATGATAGTTGACAGTTGACAGAAAGAAGGATATTGTATTGCTGTCAACTGTCAACTATCAACTGTTAACTATCAAGTGTCAACCTCAAAAAAGAATATCCCCAAAATCAAAGAAATCACCCGTTTTTATCAAAAAAAGGCTATTTTGCCCCCCGATTTGACCTAAACTAACCGATTTTACCCCAAAAATTGCCATTATGGATTTAAAGCAAATTCACGAATTGATCAAGATCATCAATAAGAGTAATATTGGTGAAATCAGTATAGAAGATAAAGATGGTAAGGTAACCATCAAGCAGAAAGAAGAGCCTGCAGTAACAGTAGCTGCTGCTCCTGCGCAGGTTTTCCATACGGCACCTGCTCCTGCCGCAGCTCCTGCACCTGCAGCTGCAGCCCCGGCTGCTCCCGCGGCACTTGCTGCCCCGGCTCCTAAGTCAGACAACCTGATCACGATCAAAAGTCCTATGATCGGAACTTTTTATCGCAGAGCTTCTCCGGATAAGCCTGTTCTTGCAGACGTAGGCGCAGAAATCGCACCCGGAAAAGTGGTTTGTATCATTGAAGCCATGAAACTTTTCAATGAAATTGAAAGCGAGATCAGCGGTACCATCGTTAAAGTATTGGTAGATGACGCAAGTCCGGTAGAGTATGATCAGCCTTTGTTCCTAGTAGAACCAAAATAGAGAAATTTGAAAATGAGGTAATTTGTCCCGTATTTTTTGCAGGATGAGAATGGGATATCCTGTTTTCATCTTTTCAAACTATCCATTAATGCTTTCATTTTCAAATTTCCAAATTCTCAAATTTTCAAATTAACTCAATGTTCAAGAAAATATTGATTGCCAACAGGGGAGAGATTGCACTTCGTGTAATTCGTACCTGTCGTGAGATGGGGATCAAAACAGTAGCCGTTTATTCTACAGCAGATAAAGACAGTTTGCATGTGAAATTTGCGGATGAAGCTGTTTGTATTGGAAAACCCCATGGAGTTGATTCTTATTTGAATATTCCGCACATTATGGCTGCGGCTGAAATCACCAATGCCGATGCTATTCATCCGGGTTATGGTTTCTTGGCTGAAAATGCCCGCTTCTCTCAGATCTGCGCCGATCATGGTATCAAATTCATTGGTCCTACACCTGAGATGATCAATAAAATGGGTGATAAGATCACTGCAAAAGAAACCATGATCAAAGCCGGTGTGCCTGTGGTGCCGGGGGGAGAAGGATTATTGGATAGTGTGGAAGAAGCAAAAAAACTTGCTAAAGAGATCGGCTATCCTGTTATCCTCAAAGCAACTGCCGGTGGTGGTGGTAAAGGTATGCGTGTTGTGAACGAAGAGAGTGAACTAGAGAGAGCTTATACCACTGCAAGAACAGAAGCAGCTGCTGCATTCAAAAACGATGGCGTTTACATGGAGAAATTTGTGGAAGAGCCTCGTCACATTGAGATCCAAGTTGCTGGAGACCAATATGGTACTGTTTGTCATATGAGTGAGCGCGACTGTTCTATTCAGCGTCGCCACCAAAAACTGGTGGAAGAATCTCCTTCTCCATTCATGACTCCGGAGCTTCGTAAGAAAATGGGTGAAGCCGCTTGTAAAGCTGCAGCAGCCATCAATTATGAAAGTGTGGGTACTATCGAGTTTCTGGTAGATAAACATCGCAATTTCTACTTCATGGAAATGAATACCCGTATCCAAGTAGAACATTGTGTAACGGAAGAAGTGATCAATTTTGATTTGATCAAGGAACAGATCAAAATTGCAATGGGTGAAAAGATCAGTGGAAGAAACTATGAACCACAAATGCATGCGATTGAATGTCGTATCAATGCAGAAGACCCATACAATGATTTCAGACCTTCACCTGGTAAAATAACAGTGTTACATACTCCGGGTGGACATGGGGTTCGTGTAGACAGTCATGTGTATGCCGGGTATGTGATTCCTCCATATTATGATTCAATGATTGGAAAACTGATTACCATTGCTCAGACACGTGAAGAAGCCATTGATACCATGTATCGTGCACTGAGCGAGTATGTAATTGAGGGGGTGAAAACAACCATTCCATTCCATTTGCAACTGATGCAAAATGAAGATTTCAGGAAAGGTAATTTCACTACTAAGTTTTTGGAAACATTTAAGATGAAATAAACTGAATCTAATTTTTATTAAGCCCCAATATTTTCTTGGGGCTTTTTTATTATACACTTTTCATCATTGAAATATTATTTTTAGTAGTAAATGGTTTTTATGAATAGAAAATTATGGATCCATATTTATACTTTGTTTCTAGTGATTATTGTAGGTGGCTGTGGAACAAATTCTTCTATTTTGCCTCATGAAGGCTATGTTCAAGTAAAAGGAGGACGAGTATGGTATCGCGTATTTGGTGAAGGTAAAGGCACGCCCATCATGATGTTACATGGTGGTCCGGGTGGAACCAGCAGGTCTTTTTATCAGTTTGAAGAAATCGGTAAAGATCGTCCCATCATTATTTTTGATCAGTTGGGTGGTGGTAGGTCAGATTATCATACTGATTCAACATTGCTGACTGTAGATAATTTTGTAGAACAAGTGGAGGCAGTACGAAAAGAATTGGAATTAACCTCTTTTTACTTGCATGGACATTCCTGGGGAACGGCTTTGGCATTGGAGTATTATCTCAAATATCCTCAAGCTGTAAAAGCCATCTCTTTTAATAGTCCATATTTCAGTACAAAAGTTTGGAAAGCAGATGCTGATACGCTGATTGCATCTTTACCCGATTCTATCCAACAATATATTAAAATAGCTGAGCAAACCAGCATATTCAACTCGCCTGAATACCAACGGGCCAATACATTCTTTGCTAAAAATTTCGGGTTGAGAACAGAGCGAAGAAAAAGTCATCTCGATACTGCTGATGTCAAGAGTAATAAATTCATTTATCGCTACATGTGGGGACCTACGGAGTTTACTGCTACAGGTTCTTTGCTGAATTATGATCGTATTGAAAGCTTGCGGACCATTCGAGTACCGGTACTTTTTATTACCGGAGCATTTGATGAAGCCAGACCACAAACTGTACAGCGCTTCCAGCAGATGGTACCTGGAGCAAAGTTCGCTGTGATACCCAACGCCGGACATTCAACGATGCATGATAATAAAGAAGAGAATATTAAAGTGCTCAAAGCATTTCTTGATGAACTGAAATAAAATTAGCCACAGATTCACAGATTAAATTGAATGGTAATCTGTGAATCTGTGGCTAAAATCAATACAGTAATAATTATCTACCACCACCTCTGCCGCCACCCGGACGGGTTGCAAGTATATCCATCACTTTCTTTATTTGCTCTTCAGGAATACCTGCTTTCGCCATTCTTTTTACTCTAGCTTCACTCCACTCTTTCATCTTTGCTTCTCTGTCTTCCTGACTCATCTCTCTAAGATTGATGCCAGCCATGTAAGAACGGTCCATCATAATAGCAATTACAGAGTCTGTGTGTACTGGTGAAAGTCCAGCAGGCTCAAGTCTCTTTTTCATGATGGCGATTCTTTCTTCAGGTGTCATCTGTGGTCCACCGCCACCTTGTGCCATTGCAGCAGAGCTGATCAGTACAACGGCTAATAATCCGATTAATTTTTTCATGGTTTTGAGTTTAGTTTTTATTAGACAGAAAGTTATCATTTAGGTTTATTCAGCAAAAGAGGTTTTCGGTGAATGGTGATTAAGGAGTGGTGAATGGGGGGATGGTAGTCCATGGTCGATGGTCCATAGTCCATTGCAAGAAGTGAAGTCAATGTCATCTTCCTACTATGGACTATCGACTATGGACCATGGACTAAAAAAAGCCCCACGCCGGGAACGGCACAGGGCTATGATTGCTCAAGTCAAAAAGAAAACGTTTATCTTAAAAACAACATTTCGCGATACTTAGGCAGTGTCCATTTTTCATCATCAACGAGGTGTTCCAGTTTGTCAACATGGTAACGGATCTCATCGAAATAGGTAGACTTAATAGATTCGTATGCGATGGCTTTCTCACGTGAGTGCTCAATATTGTTGGCTACTTTACGCGCTTCTACCATGGCATTTACTTTATCGTGAATCACCTGAATATGTTCACTTACTTCTTTCAGGATATTCAGTTGGCTCTTGTAAGCAGATTCGGCTAGTCCCGCAGATTTTAATCCATTAATATTGGTCAATAATTCATTCTGATAAGAAATAGCAGCCGGAATAATATGGTTGATTGCTAAATCACCCATCACTCTTGCTTCGATCTGTACTTTCTTGATGTATTTCTCCAGTTCAATCTCATGACGTGCTTCTAATTCAACATGGGTATATACACCATTGTTTTCAAACAGTTTCTTGGCTTTGTCAGTTACAAAAGCATCTAGAGCTACCGGAGTTGTTTTCAGATTCGGTAAACCTCTGCGTTCTGCTTCTTTATGCCATTCTTCACTATAGCCATCACCTTCAAACAATACATTTTTGCTTTCTACAATGTAACGCTGTATCACTTGCATGATGGCGATTTCTTTTTTGTCGCCTTTTTCAATGATTGCATCCACATCTGCCTTGAATTTCTTCAAAGTATCTGCCATGATGGTATTCAATACAGTCATGGAGATAGCACAGTTTGCAGAAGAACCTACTGCGCGGAATTCAAATTTATTACCGGTGAAAGCAAATGGAGAAGTTCTGTTACGATCGGTATTATCCAGCAATAACTCAGGGATGCTGCGATGTAAATCAAGTTTCAGGATCGCTTCATCTTGTTCATCGAACTTGGTGCTAACACGGGTTTCGATATCCGATAAAACCTTCGCTAGGTATTGTCCAACGAATACTGATATGATAGCAGGAGGAGCTTCGTTGGCACCCAGACGATGATCGTTAGGAGCAGAAGCAATGGCTGCGCGCATGATATCAGCATAGTCATGAACCGCTTTGATCGTATTCACGAAGAAAGTCAGGAACATGAGATTGGTCTTCGGTGTTTTACCTGGAGCTAGCAAGTTTACACCTGTATCGGTAGCCATACTCCAGTTATTGTGTTTCCCACTACCGTTGATACCTGCGAATGGTTTTTCATGCAACAATACTACCAGCTTATGGCGCTTGGCTACACGTATCATGACGTCCATCAATAAAGTATTGTGGTCAACCGCGATGTTCACTTCTTCGAAAATAGGAGCACACTCAAACTGAGCAGGCGCTACTTCATTGTGACGAGTACGCAAAGGAATACCGAGCTTGTAAGACTCTTGTTCGAAGTCGCGCATAAATGCATATACACGCTCAGGGATAGATCCAAAATAATGATCTTCCAATTGCTGTCCTTTTGCAGGTGCTGCACCAAAAACGGTACGTCCGCATTGAATCAAATCCGGACGGGCAGTAGCCAATGCTTCATCGATCACAAAATATTCTTGTTCCCAACCGAGGGTAGGGGTTACTTTGGTAACATTCTTGTCAAAATAATGACAAACCTCAATAGCAGATTTATTCAAAGCTTCAATTGCTTTCAACAAAGGCGCTTTATAGTCGAGTGATTCTCCTGTGTATGCAACAAATATGGTAGGGATACATAAAGTTTTACCCTGTCCGATTTCGATGATGAATGCTGGTGAAGAAGGATCCCATGCAGTGTAACCACGTGCTTCGAAAGTAGCGCGCAAGCCACCGCTTGGGAATGAAGAAGCATCGGGTTCTTGTTGGATCAATGCTGCACCATCAAATTCTTCGATAGCGGTACCATCTCCTTTGAGGGTGAAGAACGAATCGTGCTTTTCAGCAGTGGTACCCGTCAAAGGTTGAAACCAGTGGGTATAGTGTGTAACGCCTTTGCTTTCAGCCCAGGCACGAATGCCATTGGCAATTTGGTTGGCTACATTACGATCAATTTTTTTGCCACCGCGGATGCTGGTGATCAAACTTTTGTAGGCTTCATCACTTAAGTATTCACGAGCTGTTTTCAGGGTAAATACGTTGGTTCCGAATATTCCTGTGATCTTGGCACTGGCCGGAACGGCTGTTTCAGTGTTGTTGATGTTACTGATTGCGTCGAAGCGTAAAGACATAGGGTTGTTTTTTTTGACTGCGTAAAATTAGGCGTAAAAAACAATAAAATATCATTTTATACAAGCTCGGACATCAAAAAATTGACTTTTTGTGGAAAAAAATTAATATAGATTTTATTTTAATTTGTATGATATTTAGAAAATTTAACCCATAAATATCTGACTATTAGCTTGTTAAGCTGGGCGTAAGAATATTTTTCTATTTATGTAATCTTTTGAGCAGTTTCGCAACCTATATCAAAACCGAAAAAATGAAAAAACTTGTATTAATCGCAATGATCGCTTTAGTGAGCTCGGCTTTTACGATCATAACAGAGGATTGGAAAAAAGTAAGTGTAATGGACAAGGTAACTGTAGAAATGCCTGCTGAACCCGTTGAAGTCAATACAAATGGCGGTCCACAGAAAGTAAAAAGATGTACGGTAGCTGATTCAACAGAAATGGCCACCATCTTACTGGATTTCACTGCATTTGGTATGACTGAAGAACAGATTGAAGGCTTGAAAGATACCGAAGATTTTAAAGAGCAATTGAAAATGGGTATGACCCAGAGCGGTGGAGAAATTTTGAGTGAATCAGAGGGAAAGTACAAAGACAAGTATCTGTATTATCAGTTTGAAATTAAGACTGTAAAAGATGGTAAAACTTCAGTTTCTACCAATCGAATGGTTTTCTACAAAGCCTATGCAATTACTTTAGGATACAAAGCGGGCAAGAATGGTGAGAACAAAGAGCTGCGCGACAAATACTTCAATTCTTTGGCAATAGCTGAGTAGAAGGTATGGCTAATGGTCCATAGTCCATGGTCCATAGCTTATTGTCTAGAGTGAAAAGAGGTTGTATCAAACTTTTGATATAGCCTCTTTTTTTTATAGATTGGAAACCATAGTCCATAGTCAATAGTCCAAGGTGCATCCACCATAATCCCTAATCCAAATCTCAAAGTGGTTACTTTTTTTGAGCCACTTTCTATCTTTTACTATGGACCATGGACCATCGACCATAAGCTATGAACCATAAGCCATCAAATTGTAACTAATTTTCAACTGCATCGTTCCACCTTAAAAACACCTGATTATGAAAAAAATATGGATTATTGCTTTACTGATGATCAGTATAGGCGCTTCGTCTCAATGGAATTGGAAGCGTATTGAGGGAAATGGGATTCTTAAAAAGGAAACCAGAAAAGTGCAACCTTTTACCGGTATCAGTTCCTCCGGTTCATGGGATGTAATGGTTGCTTATGGTAATAGTACGGATGTAACAATAGAGGGCGATGAGAATCTGTTGGAACACATCGAGACCGTTGTCGAAAATGGTAAACTGTATATCCGTGCTAAAAAGTATGGGAATATCCGGTCAAAAAATAAGATTACAGTTTATGTAACAGCCACAAGACTTCAGCATCTTTCCCTTTCCGGCAGTGGTGATATCATTGGCAGAGGCGAATTTAAAAATGAGGGAACCACCAATGTGATGGTATCCGGTTCAGGTAATATCCGATTTGAGTTCGATCAATTCAATGAAATAGATGTTTCTGTATCAGGAAGTGGAGGTATCAAAATGAAAGGTACTGCTAAAGAAATCGAAGCTCGTATTAGCGGTAGTGGTAATATTGATTGTAAAGAAGTAATCTCCGATGATGCCAGTGCTCATATCAGTGGCAGTGGTAATATAAAAGTTCATGCCAACACATCCATCGATGTTCATATCTCCGGCAGCGGCAACGTACACTACTCCGGCAACGCCCAAAACATTCGTACACATAAGAATGGTAGTGGAAGAATTGTGAAGGGCTGAGAGGCGAGAGGTGAGAGGTGAAAAGTGAAACGTGAAAGGTGAAAGGGGGATAATGACTATTGGTGTACAATTTGTCCTACCATAAGCCATGGACTATATAGACCATTGGCTATGAACCATCAACCAACCCCAACTTTCACCTTTCACTTTTCACCTTTCACTTTCTTACTTACCTTCGCAGCATCATGGAAATTACCGTTCAAACCGCCGAAAAACTGCGTCTTACAGCAGAAGAATTCGAACTCATCAAGCAAAAACTAGGCAGAACTCCCAACTTTACTGAGCTATGTGCTTTTAGTGGTATGTGGAGTGAACACTGTAGTTATAAAAACTCCATTAAGTGGTTAAAAACCCTTCCCCGTGATGGTGGCAGAATGCTGGTAGCAGCAGGTGAAGAGAATGCCGGATTGATGGATATGGGTAATGGTTTTGGTGTGGTCTTTAAAATTGAAAGTCATAATCACCCCAGTGCTATTGAACCCTTCCAGGGGGCAGCTACCGGAGTAGGTGGTATCCAAAGAGATATTTTTACGATGGGGGCAAGACCCATTGCATCATTGAATAGTCTTCGCTTTGGAAATTTAAAAGATAAAAAGACACAACGTTTGTTGAGTGGTGTGGTACACGGTATTGGTCACTATGGTAATTGCTTTGGTGTACCCACGGTAGGGGGCGAAGTTTATTTTGAAGATTGTTATCATACCAACCCATTGGTGAATGCCATGAGTGTAGGTATCATGAAGGCCGGTGATATGATCAGTGCCACTGCCGCAGGTATCGGTAACCCTGTTTTCTTTGTAGGAAGTGCAACCGGTAAAGATGGTATTGGTGGTGCGTCTTTTGCATCTGCTGATATCACTGCAGAAAGTGCGGAAGAACTACCTGCAGTTCAAGTGGGAGATCCATTTCAAGAAAAGAAACTCTTAGAAGCTTGTTTGGAATTGATCGATACAGGTGCTGTTGTAGGTATGCAAGACATGGGTGCAGCAGGTATCATTTGTTCTACTGCAGAAATGAGTGCGAAAGGTGGAGTAGGGATGCGTATTGATCTGGAAAAAGTACCTACCCGTCAACAAAATATGAAAGCTTGGGAACTTTTGCTGAGTGAAAGCCAAGAACGCATGTTGATCGTTGTTGAAAAAGGTAAAGAGGAAGCAGTGTTGAAAGTATTTGAGAAGTGGGATCTTTCAGCCAGTAATATTGGAGAAGTAACCGGTGATGGCTTATTGAAATTCTACATGCACGGAGAACTGGAAGCAGAAATTCCGGCACATGAACTCGTATTGGGTGGCGGAGCTCCGCAGTATACACGAGAATACCGTGAACCCAAATATTTTGAAAAGATCAATGCATTTGACATCAATAGTATTTCAGATGTAACAGATCTGAAATCAGTTGCAGAACAATTGGTTCAAATTCCCAATATTGCTTCTAAGCGTTGGGTATACACGCAATATGATAGCATGGTGGGAGCTGCGAATACTTCTACTAACTCACCTAGTGATGCAACCGTAGTATTGGCAAAGGGAACCGGAAAAGGATTAGCAGTAACGGTTGATTGTAATAGTCGCTATGTATTTGCTGATCCATACAAAGGTGGAATGATTGCTGTAGCGGAAGCAGCCAGAAATATTGTTTGCAGTGGTGGGGAACCCATCGGTGTTACTAACTGTCTCAACTTTGGTAATCCTTATGATCCTGAAGTGTATTATCAATTCGTGAAAGCCGTTACCGGAATGGGCGATGCTTGTAGAAAATTCAATACACCTGTAACAGGTGGTAATGTGAGTTTCTACAACCAGAATCCGGATGGACCTGTATATCCAACACCAACCATTGGTATGGTGGGTATCGTAGATGATGTACATGCGAAGATGACCCTTGATTTTAAAAATGAAGGAGATGTGATCATCGTGATAGGTACACAACAAAATGATATTGCTTCTTCAGAGTACTTACATAAACTCAAAAAAGTAGAATTTTCTCCAGCCCCTCATTTTGATCTGGATGAAGAATATACAGTTCAACAACTGATTGCATCATTGATCAAGGAAAAGAAAATCAATAGTGCACATGATATCAGTGAAGGTGGATTAGCCATCACTTTATTGGAAAGTGGTTTCCATCGTAACCTAGGATTTGCAGTACAAGCCAATAGCGCTATTCGTAAAGATGCTTTCTGGTTTGGAGAAGCGCAAAGTCGTGTAGTGGTGAGTTGTTCCGCCGAACAATTAAATAATATTGAAGCCGCAGCACAGAAAGCAGGTATCGCTGTTACCGTTTTAGGTACCGTTACTTCAGGCAATATTGAAGTGAATGGTGAATCTTGGGGTAATATTGAGACCTGGAAAAATTTGTATGATACTGCTATTGAAAAACTGATCAAGTAAACATGTCGGAAAACCCTTCCTATATCATTGTCACCGGAGCTGCCGGATTTATTGGTTCTCGCATGGTGAAATACCTGAATGAATTAGGATTTCGGGATTTGATACTGGTGGATGATTTTGGCATTGAAGCCAAGAGAAAAAATTGGGAACAAACTGCATATGCACATATCGTTGAGCGATACAATCTCATAGACTGGTTGGAACTCCATCAACCCAAAATTGAATGTATCATTCACCTTGGAGCTAGAACAGATACCACAGAGTTTGATTATAGTATTCATGAAACGCTCAATGTTGAATACTCAAAAGCTGTTTGGAAGTACTGTACGCTTCATCAAATACCATTGATCTACGCATCTTCTGCAGCAACTTATGGAGATGGTACTTTTGGATACAATGATGATCATGAAGTCGTATCAAAACTGCAACCACTCAATCCCTATGGTATCAGTAAAAATGAATTTGATAAATGGGCTTTAGCACAAAATGAACATCCGCCTTTTTGGGCCGGACTCAAATTCTTCAATGTGTATGGTCCAGATGAATACCATAAAGGAAGAATGGCCAGTGTGATATGGCATGCATTTAATCAGATACAAAAAGAAGGCTACGTAAAGTTATTCAAAAGCCATCGTCCTGATTTTAAAGATGGAGAACAACTACGTGATTTTATTTATGTCAAAGATGTAGTGAGCGTCATTGAATGGATACATGAGTCCATGGTCCATGGTCCATGGTCCATGGACAAAAATGGTTTGTACAATTTAGGTACCGGTCAAGCCAGAACGTTTATTGATCTAGTAAAAGCCACATTTGCCGGTCTTGATAAGGAACCGGCGATTCATTTTATCGATATGCCGGAAGATATCCGCGATAAGTATCAGTATTTTACGGAAGCCAATATGCAAAAACTGCGCAATGCAGGTTATACAGCACCCTTCACTTCGCTTGAAGCAGGCGTTAACGATTATGTCAGGAACTATCTGAGAACTTTGGGGTAAATTTGGAGAGTTGGTTGATAGTCCATGGTCCATAGTACCATGGTACGTTTATAATTGTATATATCAATACTATGAACTATGGACCATAGACCATGGACTATCAACCATCACCCAAAAGCAATCGTCATGAACAAAAAATTAGCCATCATTGGTGGAGGTAATCTAGGTGCAGCTATGGCTGAAGGTTTAATCAACAGTGGATTTATCCTACCTGAACATCTTATTGTTACCAAGCGAAATATTGAATCACTAAAGTCACTTGAAGAAAAAGGAGTCATCATTAGTGATGATAATACTGCAGCAGTGAAGTATGCAGATTGTATCATACTGGCTGTGAAACCTTTTCAAATCAAAGAAGTATTAACACAACTCAAACCCTCGTTGAATGAAAAACGGCATGTGCTGGTGAGCGTTGTAACAGGTGTATGGATCAAAGATATTCGCGAGATTGTTGGTAATCAAATTGCTTTATTTCGTGTGATGCCCAATACAGCCATTGCCATTCAACAAAGTATGACCTGTATCTGTGCATCTGAAGCAGATCAAGATCAACTCTTGTATGTTACCTCTTTGTTTAATCAGCTTGGAAAGACCGTCAATATCGACGAGAAATTAATGGATGCAGCAACAGTACTAGGAGCATGTGGCACTGCGTATGCAATGCGTTATATTCGAGCAAATATCCAAGGAGGTATTGAAATTGGTTTTAGCGCGTCGGTAGCTTCTTTGATTGCAGCACAAACAGTAAAAGGAGCAGCAGAATTATTATTGACAAAAAATACGCACCCGGAACAGGAAATAGATAAAGTAACAACACCCAAAGGCTGCACCATTGCAGGCCTCAATGAAATGGAACACCAAGGATTTAGTTCTTCGCTGATCAAAGGAATTGTTACGAGCTATAAGAAGATTGTGCAGGATATGTAGAAGAATAGCTAATGGCTGATGGTCCATAGCTTATAGTAGAACCATAAGCAATAACCCATTCGCCATTAGCTATCCACTTTCTTGTAACCTAAAACTTGCTGCTTTCTTGTGGCTTGAGGCTTTGCTCCCTACATTCTCTCTTTTAAGAAAGCCACTGCTTTTGCATGTGCATCTGCTGCTGCCTCTTTGTTGAATACAGGATTGCTTGGATTGGCAAAACCATGTCCGGCATCATACTTATTGGCAATCAATTTTTTTCCTGCTGTTTGCATATCAGCTTCAAATTTATTCACCACTTCAGGTGAAGGGCTACGGTCTTTATTGCCAAAGAAACCGATGACATCACAGTTCAATGTTTTGAGTTTCTCTATGTTGTTTTCAGGTCTTCCATAAAACATCACACAACCTGCTGCTTGTTTACCGGCCAATAGTGTACTTTGTAAACTCCACATGCCACCAAAACACCAACCTACAGTATAGATTTTGGCATCAGTTCCAGCATAAGCAATTGCGCCTTTAATGATACTCTCAAGTCTATCAGTTTTGACAGACTGAATCAGTTTCATAGCACTATCAGCTGTGGCAGCAATTTTGCCATCATATAAATCCAAGGCAATGACATTCACATCTTCTAGATCATTATAATAGGTTTCACTTTCTTTTTTAATGTAGTCATTCAATCCCCACCATTCCTGAATCACAAATAACCATTTGTTACTTTTTTTCTTACTCCGAATTTCATAACCCATGGCATTGGTTCCATCTGCTGCTTTGAATGTGACAGGCTTGCCTAATGGATCAGCAGCAACATATGGAATCGGGTTATCATGCATCATGGCAAATGAAGCAGTAGATGCTTCAGCTTTGAATTGATCCATGATTTCAGTGGTAAAACAGCTCACATAACATTCCGGTGTTAAAGGCTGGGGAGCAGGTGTTTTGTAACTATAGCTGAGAAATGCGGCAGTACAAAATGCAGCGAATGTCAGCACAACGAGTTTTTTCATGGCAAATTTTTTTTTGATAAAGATGTTCACGTCAAGTTAACACATTCTAGAGCCGGTGGTTCAAAATAAAGCCGCTGTTTTTTTTATCCGTCTTTTTACTGTACGTTTGTACGACCTCTGAATTTTATTACACCGTTCATTTACAAGGTCAAATTGTTTTTTCCGTTATCTGCTTGTATTTCAATACAATAGGTATCGGTTTTTTATTGTTTGATGAACCCTGATCAGTGCTGTTGACCGATTTGTCGGACTCCGTCGCAGTTCTTTATGCAATAAAAAATGTAAGAACGGATAGGTTTTAAACGAATAAACAATACGATAAACATGGCCAAGTACATTTTTGTTACAGGAGGTGTAACAAGTAGTTTAGGAAAAGGGATCATTGCGGCTTCTCTCGCCAAATTATTACAGGCAAGAGGATTAAGGGCTACTATCCAAAAATTCGACCCTTATATCAACGTTGATCCGGGTACATTGAATCCCTATGAACATGGGGAGTGTTATGTAACAGAAGATGGTGCAGAAACAGATCTGGATCTTGGTCACTATGAGCGTTTTTTAAATATTTATACCTCTCAAGCCAATAATGTTACAACCGGTCGTATTTATCAAACGGTGATCAATAAAGAAAGAGCAGGGGAGTTTTTAGGAAAGACCGTTCAGGTGGTTCCGCATATCACCGATGAGATTAAAAGGAGAATGTTATTATTAGGGGAAGACAATACATACGATATCATCATTACAGAAATTGGTGGTACCGTAGGTGATATTGAAAGTCTTCCTTTTATTGAAGCCGTACGTCAATTGCAATGGGAGTTGCCTGAAGAAGATGTAATGGTGGTACACCTTACATTGATTCCTTATTTGCGTGCTGCAAAAGAATTGAAAACAAAGCCTACACAACACAGTGTAAAAATGTTGAGTGAAACAGGCGTTCATCCGGATATTATTGTTTGCAGAACTGAAGAGCCATTGAATAATGATATCAAACGCAAAATCGCATTGTTCTGTAATGTAAAACCGGAAGCAGTGATCGAGGCAATGGATGCATCTACTATTTATGAAGTACCCTTATTAATGTTGCGTGAGAAACTGGATCTGATCTGTTTGAAAAAATTAAATATCTCACAATACAGTGAGCCCAATCTCGATAAATGGAAAGGCTTTCTCGATAAACTAAAGTATCCAAAGAGCAAAGTTACTGTCGGACTCATCGGTAAATACATTGAGTTACAGGATGCCTACAAATCGATCCTCGAAAGTTTTGTACATGCAGGTGCTATGAATGAAGTAAAAGTACAGGTAGTGAATGTGCACAGTGAATACATTACACAAGAGAATGTGGCAGAGAAGCTTGAAGGGTTGGATGGATTGCTGGTAGCACCTGGTTTCGGTCATCGTGGTATCGAAGGAAAAATCATTGCAGTACAATATGCCAGAGAAAAAGGATTGCCATTCTTTGGTATTTGTTTGGGTATGCAGATGGCTGTGATAGAGTTTGCCAGAAATATCTTAGGTCTGAAAAATGCACACTCTATGGAAATGGACACTTCTACCGATCATGCGGTGATCAATATGATGGAAGAGCAAAAGAAAATCAAGATGATGGGTGGTACCATGCGATTGGGAGCTTATCCTTGCGAAATTAAAGAGGGAAGTTTAGCGCATACTATTTATGGACAAACAAACATTTCAGAGAGACATCGCCATCGCTATGAATTCAACAATGATTATTTTGATCAGTTTGAGTCGAATGGAATGATAGCCAGTGGACGTAATCCTGAAACCGGACTGGTGGAAATTATGGAGATTCCTTCACATCCATTTTTTATCGGTGTTCAGTATCATCCGGAATTAAAAAGTACGGTAGAAAATCCGGCTCCGTTGTTTGTACATTTCATTGGTGCAGCTAAAAAATATAATGAGCAGCGTAGTCAAAGTAAAAAGCCAAGTCTGCAAGGCGAAAAATAATTATCACAATAATATCAACATACATCTATTCCAGCCCCGATCTATATCGGGGCTTTTTGTAATCCTAATATCTCCTTCTTTTCGCCGGACTAAAGTCCGGCAATATTTAAACTTATTTATTGGCTCTTGAAACTTCTCCAAGGGAGTCCTTTGGACCTTGTTTCCTGTTCTCCGAAGGAGTCCTCCGGATATTATTTCTTGTTTCTTATTTTGTATTCGCCGGACTAAAGTCCGGCGCTATTTAAACT
>OFDN01000117.1_pt1 | contig 77762 bp, 60 predicted proteins | sample 1520971 | NCBI WGS metagenome assembly OFDN01 (sample SAMEA94257418, study PRJEB24077) | hot springs metagenome | biome: Aquatic biome; feature: Geographical feature; material: Water | place: India | collected 2012-06-12 | depth 5 m
GGTTTTCTCGGCGACCTTCTTCAGGGTGTCCTCGTCTATGTCCACCGCCTGACGGACATAGACCTTGCGGCCAAACGCATCCTTGGCCGGCACCGGCGCATAGCCGCGGGTGCCCACGCCGATGGTGTAAACCTTCACGCCCAGCGACGCGGCGGCCTCGGCCGCGGTGATCGGCGGGATGCTGCCGGCGTTGTTCTGACCGTCGGTCATCAGGATGACGATGCGCGACTTCGACTTCAGCTCGCGCAGCCGGTTCACGGCGGCGCTGAGGCCGGACCCGATCGCAGTCTGCTGGCCGTCGATCACGCCGAGCTCCAACCGGTCAAGCACGCGGCGCAGGAAGTCATGGTCCAGCGTCGGCGGCGCCGCGATGAAGGCCTCGGAGGCGAAGGCAACCAGGCCGATGCGGTCGCTGGTGCGCTGGGCGATGAAGCTGCCGAGCACGTCCTTGAGCATCGTGAGCCGGTTCACCCGTTCGCCGCGCAGCTCGAAATCCTCGGCGATCATCGAGCCGCTCAGGTCCACCGCCACCGCGATGTCGATGCCGCTGGCCCGCAGCGGCGCCTGACCGCCGGCGATCTGCGGCCGCGCCATGCCAAAGAACAGCAGCGCCAACGCGAACCACCGGAGGTTCAGCAGGAACGATCCCGCCCGGCTGCGGCTGAGCTCGGTAATGCCCTTCACGAGCGTGAGGCTCGAATACACGAACGCGCTCTCGCGACCGGCCTTGCCGCGCAACCACGCCAAAACCGGGATCGAGAGCAGACCCAGCAGCCACCACGGCGCCGCGAAGGAAAAGTTCACGTTCATGGCTGGGCGACCCGTTGGCCGGGCTGCGGCGGGACAAACCGCGGCGTGGTCTCCTCCACCAGCCGCACCGCGGCGGCATGGAGATCCTCGAGCTCTTTCCGGCCGGGCTCGAACTTCGCGAACTTCACGAGGTCGGTGCCGGTGAGGAAGTCCGACAGGAAGGCCTTGTGCCGCGCTTCGAGCACCGCGTTGCGGGGCAGTTCGGCGAGGAATTCCTCGGTCGTCCGTTCCGGGGCGCGCAGGCCGAAGCGTTCCTCCAGATAGACGCGGACTATTTCCGAAACCGTGGTGCAGAAGCGCTCCGGCTGGTCAATGAGGGCGAACGCGGCGGCGAGACGTTCCCGGGCGCGCTCATCCGGCGGAACCAACCGGGGGGGCGCGGCGACGGGACGCTTCCGGCGCCACCACCACCAAGCGGCGGCCAGCAACGCCAGCGCGGCCAGCACGACCGCACCGCGGATGGCCCAGTCCGTCCACGTCGTGATCTCGATGGGCCCCTTGATGTCCCGGAGCTGCGGCGGAACCGCGACCGCATTGGTCTTGGGCGGCACCACCACGGCCGCGCCGGTGTTCGTCTTGGTTGCGGCGAAGGCCGGCGAACAATTCAGCAGCCATGCATAGGCAACGACGGAATGACCAATGACCAGTGACCAGGCGACGGGCCGTCGGCCATTCCGCAATCCGCAATCCGCAATCCGCGCTCGGCAGCTCATCCGTGGCGCCTCCGTTGTTCGCGCGTGTCGAAGAACTGCTTCAGCGCGAGGTCGTAGGGTTCGCCGGTGCGGACGCGGATGGCGTCCACCTTGGCCTGCCGGAAAAGCCGGTCGAGTTCGCCCTGCGTCCGGCGGCCGCGTTCGGCAAAAGCAGCCCGACGACGGTCGTCGGACGTGTTGATCTCCACGAGGTCGCCCGTCTCGGCGTCCTCCAGCACCAGCCGGCCGAGCGCGGGCAATTCGAGCTCGTAGGGATCGGTCACCTGCACGGCGACCAGATCATGACGGCGGCTCACCTGCCGCAACGCGGTCGCGGAGACGCGGCCGAGCGTTTCGCTGCGGATCGCCCGCCGGCGCAAGTGCGCCGCGATCTCGGCCCGGCTCGGATTCGTCTCCGCCAGGAAGTCGGATACCAGGATCACCACCGCCCGGTGCGGCAGCACGCGGTTCACAAAATCAAGCGCGCCGTTCACCGACGTGCCGCGGAACTGCGGTTCATGGCACAGAATATCGCGGATCACCCGCAGCACATGCCGGCGGCCCTTCTTGGGCGGGATGAATTTCTCGACCGTCTCGGTGAAGAGCACTAGGCCCACGCGGTCCTGGTTCCGGATGGCGGAGAAGGCCAGCACACAGGCCAGTTCCGCGGCGAGTTCGCGCTTCGACTGGTCGCCCGAACCGAACAGGCCGGAGGCGCTGACATCCACGGCCACGATCACCGTCAGCTCGCGTTCCTCGCGGAACTTCTTCACGAACGGATGGTTCATGCGCGCGGTCACGTTCCAGTCGATGGCGCGCACCTCGTCGCCGGGCTGGTATTCGCGGACCTCGTCGAAGTCCATGCCCTGCCCCTTGAACGCCGAGTGATACTGGCCCGCCAACGACTCGTCCACGAGCCGCCGCGTGCGCAGCTCGAGCTGACGGATCTTCTTGAGCAGTTCCTTGGGGATCATGGCGCGGAACGTCTTTTCCTGGGCGGCGACAGATACCGTTCCGCGCGTTCCACGGCAGGTTGCGGCACACACTCGGCCTCAGCGTGCTCGGTCAGGAGCGCGAGAATCCGGATCACCTCGACCGTCGCCGGCACTCCCCGGCGCAATTTCCGGATCCGGGCCAGCCAGGTCGGCAACCGCCGAGTCCGCAGATTGACGACCGCCGGCCGGCGGTCTGCCGCCAGATAGCGGTGAGGCAAAGCCCACGACCAGTTCACCCCGCACGTTTCGGCCGCGGCCCGGGCGATGGGCAGTTCGGCGAAACGCAGGAAGCGCTCGAGCAGTTTGAGCGCCTGCCGAAGGTCGGCCGGCGCTTCAGCGGCCTCGAGCAATTCGCGGAAATAGACCCGCGTTGCACAGACCAAGGCGAGCAACTGCTCCGCATCATGGCGTCCTTCCTTGCGGATGCGGGCAACATTCCAAGCCTTGGCCATCAGTGCGGCCACCGGATTGAGCAGCGGGATGTTCACGCCTCCGATCGAGGCGATCACCGTCATTCCTGCGACTTCCGCCGGCGTAAGCCCGGGCACCTTCCTTAGCACCTCGACCTTCAACTGGTCACCGTCCAAGGCGATGGCGAACTGCCCGGCCAGGAGATTGCCGAATGTCTCTCTCTCACGAACCGGCTTTAAGGCGGCTTGCAAGGCAGACGCCAGCAGGGTTGCAGCATTTCGGTCGCCCTGAAAATCGACGTCCTTGCTGGTAAAACCGTAATGGTTGCGAATGGCCGCGAGGCCGGGGTCGTTTTGGGCAAACCGCCGCGACCAAAAATTGGACGCCTGACCGCCCATCAACACGCAGGCGGCGCCGGTTTCGCTAACCGCACGGAACACGCGGACAAGGTCCTCAGGCGTGAACTGTCTTCTTGGAGTTGCGGTGGCGTTGTTCATGCAGGGACAGGCCGCGCAGGTTGGCGAAGGTGGTCTTCCAATCAATGACCGCGTGAATGGGATCGAACTGCCCCCGGAAGATGCTCGCTTCGTCATTGGCCTCCCGGGCCGTCAGTTCGCCGCGACGCACCCGGTCGGCGAGCGCCACGCGGTCGCGGTGTTTTTCCTCCCGGAACGCCTTCACTTCTGCCGCGGTAAGGCGGTTGGCTGTGCGTTTCTTTTTCATGTGGGAACGATGTCAGGTCCGGCGGGCGGGGTCGAGCCGGGTTGCGAACCGAGCAGACGAAGCTTCAGTTCGGCCGAAGGCAGCACGCACGCATCGCGGCGGCCGAACCAGCGGTAGCGGTTCCGGGCGATGACGTCGTAGGCCCAGTCCCGCACGGCGCGGGGAAACACCAGCCCGGCGCGGCCCCACGACCACGGCCATTTCAGATAGGACGCCACCCGCAACGCGGCGTCGGACTTCAGGAACGCTGTGCCGGCTTCGATTAGGACGAGGCTGCCCCGGTAGTCCGTCTCGAGCCCGTGTTGACGGAGCAACTGGGTGCCCATCGCCGATTCCAGTGCACAGAAACGCAGGGCCGGCACCCGCTCATGGCGGAGCACGAACGTCACGGAGCCATGGCAGAGATTGCACACGCCGTCGAACAGCAGGATCGGATGATCCTGCGAACGGGATTCGGACTGGACGGTGGAAGCCATCGGACGGCGGCGGAATTCCGGCAAACCGGCCCCATCACGGCACGGGCAGTTCGTCGAAGATTTTCTGCACGATATCCTCGGCAGTCTTCTCCTCGGCTTCGGCTTCGTAGGTCAGTGTCACGCGGTGGCGCAGCACATCGAGGCCGATGGACTTCACGTCCTGCGGCGTCACGTAGCCGCGTCCGCGCAGGAACGCGTGGGCCTTGGCGGCGAGCGTGAGGGCGATGGTCGCACGCGGGCTGGCACCGAGCTGGATGAAGTCCTTCACCGCGATCTTGTAGTGCTCCGGATCACGGGTCGCGCACACCACGTCCACGATGTAGTCCTTCACCTTGTCGTCGCAGTAGAGGTCGTTGATGACCTCGCGGGCCTTCAGGATGGCGGCGCCCTCGACGACCGGCGACACGGTGGGCTGGCCGCTGGTGCGGGCCATCAGGTCCAGGATCTGCCGCTCCTCGTCGCGGGACGGGTAACCGATCTTGAGCTTCAACATGAAGCGGTCCACCTGCGCCTCGGGCAGGGAATAGGTGCCTTCCTGTTCGACGGGGTTCTGCGTGGCGAGCACCAGGAACGGCTCCTCGAGCTTGAAGGTCTGGTCGCCGATCGTGACCTGCCGCTCCTGCATCGCTTCGAGCAGCGCCGACTGGACCTTGGCCGGGGCCCGGTTGATTTCGTCCGCGAGCACAAGGTTCGCGAAGACCGGTCCGCGGCGCACGGTGAAGCTGCCGGCCTGCGGGTTGTAGATCTGCGTGCCCACGACGTCGGCCGGCAGCATGTCGGGCGTGAACTGAATGCGGCTGAAGCGGGTGTGCAGGGCCGTGGCCAGCGTCTTCACGGACAGCGTCTTGGCCAAGCCGGGCACGCCTTCGAGCAGGACGTGGCCGTTGGCGAGCAGGCCGATGACGAGGCGTTCGGTCAGGTATTTCTGGCCGACGACGCAGCGTTGAAGCTCGTTGAACAGCGGCTGCAGGAAGGCTCCGGCCTCCTGCACCGCGGCGTTGAGGGCGGTGACGGACGTCATGTGGTGAGCGGATGTATGGCGGCTGACAACCGCGGGTGCAAGCCGCTCAAACGCCGGTCGAACGGCACCGGGACGCTTGAATCCCATCCCGGGAACCCGTGAACTCCGCCGCGTGACGAACCTGTTCATCGCCACCGGCAACGCCCACAAGGTCGCGGAGATCCGGGCCGTGCTCGGGCCGGAATTCACCGTGTTCTCCCAGCGCGACGCCAACGTGAGGCTGGAGCCGGAAGAAACCGGCGCCACGTTCGCCGACAACGCCCGCATCAAGGCCGTGACGTGGGCGGCCTACTTTGCCGCCGACGTGTGCAGCCTGAATCTGGGCTACGTGCTCGCCGACGATTCCGGCCTCGAAGTGGACGCCCTCGATGGCGCCCCCGGGGTGCATTCGGCCCGGTTCGCCGCGCTGGACGACGGCCGCCGCGGCAATTCGCCGGATGCCGAGAACAACGCCAAACTCCTGCGCCTGCTGGCCGACGTGCCCGCCGAACGCCGCACCGGGCGCTTCCGCTGCGCCCTCGCCCTCACCCCGGTCCAATCCAGTCAAAGCGCCCTGGACCTCGCCGCCGCCACCCGAATCTTCGAGGGTGCCTGCCCCGGCCGGCTGGCCACCGCGCCCGCGGGCGTGGGCGGGTTCGGTTACGACCCGCTGTTTGTGCCCGACGGCTACGCCGCGTCCTTCGCGGAACTGGGCGAGGACGTGAAGAACCGGCTCAGCCACCGCGCCCGGGCGCTGGCGGAATTGGTGAAACACTTCCGGAACGTTGCCGAACGGGCGGCAGCTCAGTCGGGCATGATCCGGTAATAGACCGGCTGGCCCGCCTCCGCGTCGGGGAGCGTGAATGTGTTCGCGGGGGGCGTCGCGGAGATGCGACGACGAAACGGCGTGAACGGACCAGCGAGGCTGGTGCTGCGTTCCACCGTGTAAAAACGGCCGGTGACCGAACCCCAGCGCAGCACGGCGGTTCCCGGAGCGGCCCCCGTTCCGGCTTCGGTCCGCGCCGACAGGCTGACGTCGAGGGGATTGGTGCCGGCGGCGAATTCCTGGGCATTGGTCACATTGTCGCCATCCGGATCGGCGCTGGCGTTGGTGGTCAGTTCGCCGAGGTTCGCCAGTTCCCACAGGTCGGGCAGGGTGTCGTTGTCGGCGTCGGCCTTGGCCAGGTCGAGCCGGAGGTTGTCCACCTGGGCACCGACCGCATTGTTGTGATGGAGGAGCAGCACCCGCGGGCTGACGGTGGCCGAAAAGCCCGCCGCCGTCGCCTCGGCGCGGTCGAAGGTGAACCGGATGTCGCGCCCCTCGTCGAAGAACGGCGTGCCATTGAGACCGAACGGCGTGGGGTCCACCACTGGCTTGGCGAGATCGAAGTTCACCCAGTCGCTGACCTCGGAGCCCTCATCAATCACCACGCGGTAGCGGAACCGGGTCTTGGCCGCCGTGATGCCGATTTCCGAGGCCTTCACGGAATGCACCAGCACTCCGTTGTTGTAGAGGGCCGTGTCGCGCACGCCGGGCTCAATGCCGCCGAGCACGTAAACCGCGGTCAGGGGATCGCTGGTGGCCTTTTCATCCCGCACGGCGGTGACGAAGGCGTCGTTCATGACCACGGACTCGTATTCCTCCTGGGCACGGACGTTGCCGATGGTGCTGTTGATCAGGGTGTAGCTCGCCGGGGCACCGCCCACGGGATCGATCTCCACATCCACCGACTTGAACATCCGCTGCGGGGAATCCCAGGCCGAGGACAGCGCGATCCCGAACCAGAGCCGGGTATCCGCCACCGATTTTCGGGTCGGGAAATCGGACGCCGCCCCAAAGCCGCTGATGATGCCCTTCGAGCCCCCGAAGAGGAAGCCGGACACCACGGGCTGCCGGTGGCCGGTGGGGCCGCGGGTGGGCATGGGCAGTTCGAACCGGTTGGTGGCCGGCAGGCCTACTGCCAGCGCCAGCACGTCATAGTTCGCCGTCGCCCGCGCGACGACATGCCACGGCACATGCACGGCCGTGCTGGCCGTCGAAAACCAGACCTGGCCGCTCGCTTCGGGCAGGAAGAAGCGCGTCCGTTCGTTGATGACCGCCTCCGAAGTCTCATCGCCCCGGCGTTCCAACCGCGCCGGATCGATCTCCAGCACCGCGTCCACCGTCGCGAAACCGCCCGCACCCACGATGATGTTGTTGGTGGGGATCGTCAGGGTGACACCAGGCTGGGCCAGCGTGTTGCTGACGCTCGCCCGGAAGGTGACGCCCGTGGAACCGAGGTTGTCCAGACGGATGCGGTTGGTGAGCCGGGTCAGTTGGCGGACCGCGTGCATGCCAAAGGAGAGGCTGACCTGGCCGTTGGTCGTGACCGCCCGGGCCGTCAACTGGGTGGAGGTCGCCCGGCGCAAGTCCACACGGCCCGCACCGATTCGGGATTCGGGGTAGGGATGCCCCGCGCCGTCCACCATCGGGGCGGCGGTGTTCATCAGCACGGCCTTCACGTCCTCGGGCGTCCAGGTGGGCCGAAGCTGACGGACGAGTGCCGCCGCGCCGGCGACATGCGGCGCGGACATCGAGGTGCCGGTGAGCAGTTCCCCCTCCGTGCCGGTGCCGACGCCGGCCGACTTGATGCCGGTGCCGGGCGCGGCGATGTCGGGCTTGAGCCGGCCGGTGAGGGCGAGCGGTCCGCGGGAGCTGCTTTCCGCGATGCGGTCGGCCAGCTCCGGACGCGTGGTCGTCAACCCGGCATCCAGCGTCACGAACACGCCGGCCTCCAGTTGCGACTTCAGGATGGTGCCGTCACCGCGGGAAACCATGACACCGGGAATCGTGATGTCGGGGGCGCTGCCACCCATGATGATGGGTTCCCCGCCGGCGTTGTTGACCATGACCACCGCGATGGCGCCGGCATTCTGGGCCCGGCGAATCTTGTCCACGAAGAAACAGGTGCCGCGGTCGATCAGGGCAATGTTGCCGCGCAGGGCGGAGGCGTTGGCAATGACCTCCTCGCAGGCATCGTTGGGCTGGACGTAAACCAACTGTCCGGAGACCGGACCGGTCTCGTCGAGCGGGCGGGTGAAGGCGCCTTCCACAAAATCGTAGTCGTCGGCGATGGTCGCCGGGGCGGTAACCTTCAGGGATTCAAACGCCGCCCCGTCGTCGAAGGAATTGGCGACGGTGATGGCCCGCGCAGCGTTGCCGGGGGAACCGTTGATGAAAAAGGTGTTGCCGCTGTTGCCGGCGGAGATGACGCACACGACGCCGTTCTGGGAGAGGCGGTTCACCGCCTGGGCTTCCAAATCGCCGGCCAAATCCTCTCCGAAGGCGCTGCCCAGCGACAGGTTCACCACGTCCAGTTTGTCGGAAAAATTGCCGTCCTTGTTGGGATCGAGCGCCCATTCCAACGCCCTGATGATGATAGTATCGGAGGTGGTGCCGCGCTGACCGAAGACCTTGAGGGCATACAGCGAGGCCTGCGGCGCGACGCCGGGACCGATTTCAAACTGCGCAAAGTCGGTGAGCTGGGTGTAGGAGCCGCGAAAGGTCGCCCCGGATTTCAGCACGCCAAATCCCGCGGCAATTCCGGCCACATGGGTCCCGTGACCGGCCAGTTGCGGGTCCAACGGATCGGTGTCCGGAACGGCGGTGGGCGAGCCCTCGGTGCCGCCCGAATCAAAGCTGTCACCCACAAAATCGGTCCCCCCGACCACCTTGGCGGTCGGGAACGTGCCCGCTTCGATCTGGGTGGGATTGTTGTTGTCGTATTCGGCGACCCGGCCGGAACCGCCGAACATCGCGTGGTGGTAGTCGATGCCGGTGTCGATGATGCCGATCTTGGCGCCGCTGCCGGTCAGGCCGGTGACCACACTCCTCCACGCCGCCGGCGCGCCGATGAACGGCGCGCTGGTCTCCAGCAGCCGCCGGTAGTGGCGCTCCCGGCGCACCCGCACCACGCCGGCGAGATTCCCGACCTCCGCCACGCGATCGGCCGGCACCCGCACGACGAGGGCGTTCACCAACGTGTCGTGCTCACTCACCACCTCGGCGCCAAGCGGGGCGAGGCGAGCCCGAACCTCCTCATGCTGCACCGCGATTTCCGCCCGGCGAACGGCCATTGCCCGGGCCAGGCCCGCCCGGGCCACACCACCCGAACCGGCTCCGGCGGTCAGTTCGGCAACTGGCGGCCCGTCGAGGCCGACCACCAGGTTGACCGTTTCGGCGGCTTGACTGGCCAGCAGGGGAAACAGCAGGGCACAAAGCGCAGGAATCCGAAGGTTCATGGGCGGATGTAGAAAAGTTTCCCGACCATTGCCAAAGGACGGCAAAGCGCCATCGGAATCTGTGCGACCGCCCCACCGGCGCCGGGCGCGGCCGCAGTCCTGGACTCAGCGCGGCGCCGCCCCGGCCACGCTCAGGGTCAGGTCAATCTCGTTGGCCACCTTGTCCTCCGGGGCCTTGGGGTTGATGCCGAAGTCGCTCCGGAGGATCCGGAACTCCGCCCGGATCACGAGCAGGTCGCCGTTCATCTGGCCGCCGGTGCGCGCGCCCAGCTTGTCCTTCAGATAAGTCAGCTTCACGGGCACTACGAGTTCCTTGGTCACGCCGTGCGCGGTGAACGAACCGGTCAGCCGGGCGGTCGTGACATTCTCGTTGGTCTTCACGTCGGCGAGGGATTTCGCCTCAAAGGTCAGCTCGGGGAACTTCGCCACGTTCAGCCACTGCTCGCCGTGCAGATGTTCCTTCATCACCGGGTTGGGCACATGCAGCGAGTTGGCCGCGACCACGAGCTTGCCGGTCGTGGCGGCGGGGTTGGCGGGATCGAATGTGACCGAGCCGGAAATGCCGCTCGCACTGCCGTTGATGGCTTCCAGGGGAGCATCAAGCTTGAAGACGGCGTTGTTCACGCCCTTCGGATCCTTGAAGTCGAAGGTCTGCGGGGCGGCCCACAGGGCGGAGCCCAACGAAACGGCGATGGCGAAACGGGACAGGATGGAGTTCATGTTTTGTTTGGTAAGTGATGGTTGTTGGCGGAGGGAAACGAGTGACGGGGTCAAACTGTCGCGGACTTGGCCGGGCGGAACCACAGCGACAGTCCCCAGAGCGCGCCCGCGCCGGCCAACGCCGCCGCGAGCAGGTCCACCCCGGGCACCAGCCGCCGTTCATACGCAATCGCCTCGATGCCAGTGACTTCGTCCACCGTCCGCACCGGGACGCTGGTCTTGGTCCAGCCCCGGTGGGCGCCGGTCAGGAGCCAGGCGGTCAACGCGAGCGCCACCAGGGCGAGCGCGAGCAGACGGAGGGAGCGTTTCATGGCAGCGGCGGTTTCAATGGTTGCGCTTCAAATCCGACGAAACGCTAGCGCGGCAGGCACGACGGACGGAAAGACCATGTTGCTTGGCTCACCATGCCCGGAAGCTATGCTCGGGCCGCATGGAACTGCGCCATCTGCGTTACTTCGTCGCCGTGGCCGAGTTGGAGAACGTCACCCGCGCGGCCAACCGGCTCCGGGTCTCCCAACCGGCCGTCAGCCGGCAGGTGCGCGACCTGGAGGATGAACTGGGCGTGCCCCTGTTCCAGCGGTCCGCCAAATCCGTGCGGCTCACCGAGGCAGGCCAGGTATTCCTCGCCGAGGCGAAAGCGGTGCTCCAGCGGGCGGATGCCGCCGTCGCCGCGGCCCGGGCCATCGCTAAGGGAGCCGCCGGAAAGCTCCAGGTCGGTTATGCGCCCTCGCTCACGGTCGAGATCCTGCCGAAGGCCTTGCGGAACTTCCAACTGACCGCCCACGGCGTGCGCGTCGTGCTGCATGATCTTTCCACCGAGGAAATGCTCACCGGCCTGCGGGAACGGCGGCTGGACCTCGCGCTGATGGTGAAGCCGGCCCACCGCATGCCTGGCGACCTCAAATTCCACGAACTCGCGCAATATCCGATGTGCGTGGCGGTGGCGCCCGGGCATCCGTTTGCCCGCCAGACCACGGTGAAGCTGGCCCAGGTCGCCCAGCAGCCGCTGATCGCCTACAGCCGGGCCGACTATCCCGACTACCACGCCAGCCTGCCGCGGATCTTCGCCGCGCCGGTCCGGCCGCCGCCGATCGCCGAGGAGCACGACAGCGTGACCAGCCTGATCGCGGCCGTGGAAGCCGGCCGGGGAGTGGCCCTCGCCCCGGGTTCCCTCGCCTGCCTCGCCGGCGAACGGCTGAAGCTGATTCCGCTGACCCCGGCCCCGGCGCCGCTGGTCGTTGGGGCCGTCTGCCTGCGCGAAGGAACTTCCGCCCATGCAGCCAAGTTCATCGCCGCCGCGGCCTGAGGGCGCCGGTCGCCGGTTTTCCCGGCTGGATTCCCGGCTGCCGCTGACGGATGTTCCGGCCCCATGTCACTGCTCGAACGCATCGAGTCCGTCAAACAGGCCGCGCTGAACGAACTGCGCGCCGCCCAGGAACTGCCGTCGCTGGAACGCGCCAAAGGCGCCTTTCTGGGAGCCGAGGGACAGTTCACGGCGCTCATGAAGGAACTGGGCACGCTGGCCAAGGAAGTCCGGCCCCTCGCCGGCAAGGCCATCAACGCGGCCAAGCAGGAACTGGAGGCGATCATCGCGGAGAAACGCGGCGAACTGGAACTCCGCGCCGCGCTGCCCAAGGAACCGACCGACTTCACGCTGCCCGGCCGCCGCCGCCCACGCGGGCGCCTGCATCCGCTCACGCAGGTCACGGACGACATCGTGAAGGCCTTCCGCAAGCTGGGCTTCGTGGTCGCCGACGGGCCCGAGATCGAGGACGAGTATCACTGTTTTGACGCCCTGAACACCCCTGCCGACCACCCGGCGCGCGATTCGCAGGACACCTTCTTCGTCGATGTCCCCGGCCGGCCGCTGCTGCGCACGCACACCAGTTCGGTTCAAATCCGGGTGATGAAGTCGCAGCCGCCGCCGATCCGGATCATTGTGCCGGGCCGCGTGTATCGCCGTGACAATGCCGACGCCACGCACAACCCGACCTTTCACCAGATTGAGGGGCTATACGTGGACAAGAACGTCACGGTCGGCGACCTCAAGGGCACGGTCGAAGCCGTGTTCCGCGAACTGCTGGGCAACGACGTGAAGCTGCGCTTCCGACCGCACTACTTCAGCTACACCGAGCCGAGCCTGGAGATCGATTTCACGAACGCGCTGGTGAAGAAGCTGGGCAAGGACTGGCTGGAGATCGCCGGCTGCGGCATGGTGCATCCGCAGGTCTTCGAGAACGTCGGCTACGATCCCGAGGTGTGGAGCGGCTGGGCGTTCGGCTTCGGCATCGAACGCATCGCGATGCTGCGCTACGGCATCACCGACATCCGGCTGTTCTACGAGAACGACGCGCGGTTCCTGGGGCAGTTCTGATGAGCAAACACGCCACGCTTCTTGATCGGATTCTGCGGGGCACCGCCGATGCAAACATCCCGTTTGAAGCCTTGTGCCAGTTGCTGACCCGGCTGGGATTCGCTTTGCGAGTCAAGGGCAGCCATCACATTTTACCCGCATGGACGTGGAGGAAATTCTGAATCTCCAGCCACGCGGTGCGAACGCCAAGCCGTATCAAGTCCGGCAGGTGCGGGAGGTCATTGTGAAATACAAAATCGCGGACGAATGACATGAGCAAATACGAGGTCATCATTTACTGGAGCGCAGAGGACGACGCCTTCATCGCGGAGGTTCCCGAGCTGCCGGGCTGTGCCGCCGACGGCCCGACCCGCGCTTCCGCCCTGAAGAATGTTGATGTGATCATCCGGGAATGGATCGAAACGGCAAAGTTGTTGGGCCGGCCGATTCCCGAACCCAAGGGCCGGCTGGTTTTCGCCTGATCTGGCCGGACTTCGCATGAAACTCCACCTCATTGCCCGCCTGCCCCTGGTCTTGCTGGCTCTGCTCGCAGCCATGTCTTCGCAGGCCGCCGAGCTGAAGACCCGCAACGTTTTCCTCCTCACCACCGACGGGCTGCGTTGGCAGGAGGTGTTCAGCGGCGCGGAGGAATCACTCATCAGCAAGGAGAACGGCGGCGTCTCGAACACCAACGATCTGCGGACGGCCTACTGGCGTCCGACTCCGAAAGCGCGCCGGGAGGCGCTGCTGCCGTTCATCTGGGGCAAGATCGCGAAGGAAGGTCAGCTGTGGGGCAACCGGAACAGAGGTTCGGTGGTCCGCGTCACCAACGGGCACAACTTCTCGTATCCAGGCTACAGCGAGTTCCTAACCGGCGTCGCGGATGCACGCATCGACAGCAATGACCGCAAGCCGAACCCCAACGTAAACGTCTTCCAGTGGCTGCAGGCCCGCCCGGAGTTCAACGGCCGGGTCGGCGCCGCGGTGAGCTGGGGAGTGATCCCGTGGATCCTGAATGCGGACACCGCGAAGTTTCCGGTCTGGAGCGCGTTCGACCTGCCGGCCGGTGCGAACCGGTTTGCCCTTTCCCCGGCGGTGCAGACGCTGCTGGACCGCACCACCCCGATGTGGGGCGACGTCTCGCTCGACACCTTCACCGGCGCCGCCGCGCGGGAAATGCTGACGCAGTTCGGGCCGCGGGCGCTCTACGTGGCCTACGGCGAAACCGACGACTGGGCGCACGAGGGCCGCTACGACCGCTACCTGCACGCCGCCCACAACTTCGACCGCTTCGTCGGCGAACTGTGGACGCTCGTCCAGTCGCTGCCGGACTACCGCAACCAGACCACGTTCATCCTCGCCACCGATCATGGCCGCGGCCCCGCGCCCATCGCGTGGAAGAACCACGGCAAGGCGATCTCGGAATCCGCGTCGCTCTGGCTTGGCATTCTCGGCCCCGACACGCCGGCACTGGGCGAACGCAGTGATTCGCCGGAGGCCACCCAGGGACAGGTCGCGGCCACGGTGGCGGCGGCGCTCGGACTCGACTTCAACACCCCGCATCCCAAGGCGGCCAAGCCGCTCCCGCAGGTGCTCCCCCATTGATCCCGCTCATCCCCACTTTTCGTCCATGAAGGTCACGCTCAACTGGCTCAAGCAATACGTCGAATTCAACTGGTCGCCCGAGGAACTCACCGAGCGCCTCACAATGCTCGGCCTCGAGGTGGAGGGGGTCTCCAATCTCGGCGGGGAATTTGCCGGCATCGTCGTCGCGCAGGTGCTCACCCGCGACAAACATCCCAACGCGGACAAGCTGTCCGTCTGCCGCGTCCACGATGGCACCGGCGAACGCCAGATCGTCTGCGGCGCCCAGAACTTCAAGGCCGGTGACAAGGTGCCCCTGATCCTTCCGGGCGCCTCGCTTCCCCTGAAGCCGGGCGACAAGGATCCGTTCACCATCAAGGTGGGCAAGATCCGCAACGTCGAGTCCCACGGCATGATGTGTTCCCACGAGGAACTCGGGATTGATCCCGAGGCCATCGGACACCGCAAGGAGGACGGACTCCTGATCCTGCGCGAGGACGCCTCGGTGGGACAATCGTTCGCCGAGTATCTCGGCCGCAGCGGCAGCGACGTGGTGTATGACCTCGAGGTCACCCCCAACCGGCCCGACCTCAACAGCGTGATCGGCATCGCCCGCGAGATCGCGGCGGTCACCGGCAATCCGCTGCGGAAGCCCGCCGCCGATTGCCCGGTGTCCACCGAGAGCACGGCGGATCTGGTCGGAGTCCGCCTAGAGGCCCCGGACCTTTGCCCGCGTTACACCGCCCGGGTGATCAAGGGTGTAAAGATTGGCCCGAGCCCTGACTGGCTGCGGTCCACCCTCGAAAAGGTCGGCCTGCGCAGCATCAACAACGTCGTGGACGTCTCCAACTTCGTGATGCTGGAGACGGGGCAACCGCTGCACACCTTCGACTACCATCTGCTCGCCAAGGACGCGTCGGGAAAGCCGACGGTCATCGTCCGCCGCGCGGCGGCGGGAGAGAAGTTCACCACACTGGACGCCAAGGAACACACCTTGGCCACCGAAAACCTCCTGATTTCTGACGAGCAGAAGGCCATCGGCCTTGCCGGCGTCATGGGCGGCCAGAACACCGAGATCAATGCGGCCACCGTGGATGTGCTAATCGAGTCGGCCTACTTCGCGCCGACCAACATCCGGCGCACCAGCAAGACCCTGGGCCTGCGCACCGATGCCAGTTACCGCTTCGAGCGCGGCGCGGACATCAACGCCTGCGATTTCGCGAGCCGCCGCTGCGCCCAGCTCATCCTGCAGACCGCCGGCGGCACCCTCGCCGCGGGCGTAGTAGAGGCGTGCCCCGAATCCCCGAAGGCCAAGGAAATCACCCTGCGTCACGCCAAGACGGGCGCTTTGCTCGGCATCGAGATTCCCGCGGAAACACAGGTCAGCATGCTGGTGAGCCTCGGGCTCACGGCGAAATCCGGCAGCCCGGCCGAAAGCACGTTCGACATTCCGTCGTGGCGTGTGGACCTGAAACGTGAGGCCGACCTCATCGAGGAAATCGCCCGGCTGCATGGCGTGGACAAGATTCCCGCCACCGCACCCCAGGGAGCGGTCGGAGCGCATCCCTTCGACGCCGTTTACGACCAGTTCGCCGAACTTCGCCGGCTGCTTGCCGGCCTGGGCCTGAGCGAGGCGCAGGGACAGACGCTGATCAACGATTCCGCGGCCCGCGCCGCTTCGACTGAAACCGTATTGCTGGCGAACCCGCTCAGCAGCGACATGAACGCCCTTCGCCCATCGCTGCTGCCCGGACTGCTCGACACGCTCCGGCACAACCTCACGCGCAAGCACGGTGACGTGCAGATCTTTGAGATCGGCCGCGTCTTTTCAGCTCCTAACGGCCAGCTCAAGGAAGGCTGGCGCCTGGCCATCGCGCTGACCGGCGCCCGCAATCCCGGCTTCTGGGCCGGCGAGGAGCGCGATGCCAAATGCGACCTTTTCGACCTGAAAGGCCTGGTCGAGGAAGTCATCGAGTTCTGCGGCCTGCGCGGTGTCGCCTACGCCAAGCGCGGGGAAAGCACCGGCCTTTTTCTCGAATCCGCCACCCTTGCCCTCGGAGGCAAACTGCCGCTGGGCCAACTGGGCCAATTGCTGCCGAAACTGGCCAAGCAGCATGACCTCCGGGACGCCGTGCTGCTGGCGGAACTGGACCTGGATCAGCTGCTCGCGCGGCGCAACGCCGCGAAGGCGTTCAAGCCGCTGCCACAGTTCCCGTCGAGCCGGCGGGACGTCGCGCTGCTGGTTCCCGAGGCAACCACTCACGAGGCGGTGCTGCAGGTCGTCCGCCAGGCCAAGCCGGCGAACCTGGATTCCGTGGAACTGTTCGACGTGTTCCGCGGCAAGCATGTTCCGGACGGCCAGAAGAGCCTCGCCTACGCGTTCACCTACCGCGCCACCGACCGCACCCTGAAGGAAGACGAAGTCAACGCCGCGCAGCAGAGGGTGGTGGAGGCGCTGCAGAAAAACCTGGCCGCAAGCCTCCGCTAACTCGACGCGATGAAAATCCTGGTCTGCTCAGCCGGAACCCATGGCGACCTGCAGCCCGCGGTTGCCCTGGCAAGCGGCCTCAGACGGGGCGGGCATGAGGTCCACTTCGCCACCCACGAAGCCTACGCGGAGCTGGTTGCAGGAGCGGGACTGACCCTGCGGGCGTTGGGCGGAAACGATCCGCGCAAAGTGATGCGGGACGTCCAGCACGGCACCGTGGGAAAGTCGGCGGGCCTCCGGCTGTTCAAACATCTGTTCCGGCGTCTTCCCCCGCCCGCGGAATTACTGCAGGAGCAGTTGGAGCTGTGCCGCGAATTCGATGTGGTTCTCTCCGCCATCGGGTCGTTCATCCACGCGGCCGAGGCCGTCGGCACTCCCTGCGCCGCCATTGCGCTTTATCCCACGCTACCGACCCGGAAGTTTCCACACCACCTTTCGCGAATCTACCGCTCCCTGGGGCCCTGGCCCAACTGGCTGACCCATTTTCTGATTCACCAGATGTTCTGGCTGCCGGACCGGACATGGGTGAATGACTGGCGCAGGCAAATCGGCCTGAGCCCGATTTCGTGGACGGGAACCGCTCTCTATCAGCGGCGGCGGAAGCTGCCGCACTTTTTTGGCTACAGTCCGCTGGTGATCCCCAAGCCGGACGACTGGGGAGCAGAGCATCATGTCTGCGGCTATTGGTTCTTGAATTCCGCCAGCGAGTTTCAGCCGGACGAGAAGCTGCAGAGATTTTTGCAGCAAGACCCGCCCCCGGTGGTTGTCGCGTTCGGCAGCATTGTGGATCCTGCCCCGGAAGAGCGGGATCGGATCATTGCCGAGTCCCTCCGGAGTTGCGGCGAACGGGCGGTGGTGCTCAGCGGCTGGACCAACAGTGCGCTCGCCCAGGGACAGGAGCACCTTCACCATGCGAACTGGATTCCACTGCCGTGGCTCCTGGGCAAGACCCGGGGCATCATCCACCACGGCGGTGCCGGCACGGTTTCCGAGGCGATTCGCGCCGGGGTTCCTTCAGTCACAGTCCCCTACTCCGGCGAACAGAAATTCTGGGGCAGCCGCCTCCATCAGCTGGGCGGAGCGGCGCGGCCCATCCCTCGTCTGAAACTGAACGTCCCGGACCTTTCGGCAGCGATCCGGACCGCGTTTCAAGGCGAGGACATCCGGAGCCGCCTCAGCAATTTGGGGCGCCAATTGCGAGCCGAAGATGGGGTCGCCAACGCCGTCAAAGCCTTCGAGACCTGGGCAGGGACACTGCCGCCACGCCGGCCCTGACCGGAGCGTCCGGCAGAGCTTCACGACTCCGACTCGTTCACCGTCTTGATGGCGATGACGACATAGGCGACGACCAGACCGACGGCGAAGGCGAAGATGACGAAGTTGGTGAGCATAATTGGAACGTGCCGCCGCTCAGTGACCGGCGGAACACGCCCACACGCTTGAACCGGAGGCCACCCGACGGCTCCACCGGATTTGGCGTCGCCTGAACGGCAATTGTGCCAACCGGGCTGGGGCGGGAATTCCGTGTCGCATTTTCGGTGGAGCGCGGGCCGGCGGCCAACGTAGCGTGCCAACATGAACCTGATGCCACCTCCGGACGCGATGGAACGGGCCTTCCTCGCCGGTGACCGAAGCTTTGACGGGCTCTTCGTCGCCGGGGTCCGCACGACGGGGATTTACTGCCGGCCCTCTTGCCCGGCCCGGAAGCCCAAACCCGATCACCTCGAGTATTTTGCCACACCCGCCGAAGCCGCCTCGGCCGGGTATCGTGCGTGCCGGCGCTGCGCTCCGGAAAGACCGACCGGCTCGGTCCCCGCCTGGCTCGAACCGCTGTTCTCCCGGCTGGAATCGGAACCGGACCGGAAATGGGGTGCCGAACAGCTCCACGAACTGGGCCTCGAACCGGCCCGGGTCCGCCGCTGGTTCCAGCAGCACCACGGGATGACGTTCGCCGCCTATTGCCGCGCCCGACGGCTGGGTCGCGCCTTGGAGACCATCCGAACCGGAGGCTCCCTTGATGAGGCCGCCCTCGGCCACGGTTACGAATCCCACAGCGGATTCCGCGAGGCGTTCCGCCAGCATTTCGACCAACCGCCCGGAACCGCCCGGGAGGCCCGCTGCCTGCGGGCAGATACGGTCAGCTCACCGCTCGGAACAATTCTCCTGGTGGCGAGCGATCGCGGGCTGTGCCGGCTGGGCTTTGGCGAAGACGAAACCGCCGACAACGTGCTCGCCGAAATGAAACGCCTGATGAAGCTGCCCTTGGTGCCCGGAGAAAGCCCAATCCTCGCGCAGGCCCGGGCCGAACTTGGCGGCTATTTCGCCGGCACCCTCCGGCAGTTCACGGTTCCGCTGGATGTTCCCGGGACCGAGTTTCAACGGCGGGTTTGGAACGGTCTGCGGGCGATTCCCTATGGATCGGTCCGCTCCTACGCCGAGCTGGCGGCGGAAATCGGCTGTCCCAACGGACAACGGGCCGTGGGCATGGCGAACGGCGCCAACCGGATCGCCATTATCATTCCCTGTCACCGGGTCGTGAACACCGGCGGCGCCCTGGGTGGTTACAGTGGCGGGCTCTGGCGAAAACGGCTGCTGCTGGAACTGGAGCGGACCGGAACGCCGCTGGTCCCGGCCGGCTGCGAAATCGGCTCTGCGACCCGGGATGAAAATCACCCCAAACAACCTGCAAAAACCCTTTGACGCTCGGGAAACACGGTCGCTACGTTGCGCGCCCGCTACGGACTCCAGAGTAGCTCAATGGTAGAGCACGCGGCTGTTAACCGTGTGGTTGTAGGTTCGAGTCCTACCTCTGGAGCCAATTTTCCCACCGACTGTCACCCCGAGTCTCCCGTCTCGTCTGCGGATCTCCGGATCGTTGTCCGCTGGACCTTTTCCGGCACCGGACTGGGGCAAAGTAACGATGCGCGCGGCTGTCGGCATCACCTGTCATCCGCCCCAACAGAATTGGGGCGACATCGTTGCCCGACCTTCGCGTTCCCAACGCGCTGCCCGGGCTGCCGGCGGGTTGCGGCCCGCTGGACTTTCCCGGGAGCGGCTGCTAGTCACTTCCCGCCCCGGTTCCCGCACTGCTGAACGATTTGCGGGCCGCCGGGTCACTACGACACATGAAGCCAGCCTCGCTTGCCCTTCTGCTTTTGGGCGCCACCGCCGTCCCGGCCTTGGCGCAGAACAACGCGGCCCCCGCCCCGGTGGCAGTTCCCGCTTCCGACACCAATTCAGCCGCCGCCGTGGCCGGCCGGTTCAAGGACGCGATGGAGAAGAACAGCTATTCCATCGGCGTGATGCTCGCGAGCGACATGAAGCGCAACCTGCAGCGCGGCGGATACGAGGTCGATCCCGCCGTCGTGGCCAAGGCGTTTTCCGCGTTCTTCACCGGCCAGGCCACCACGGTCACCGAGACCGAGGCCCAGGCCGTCGTGCGCGCCTACAGCATGGAGTTGCGCCAGAAGGCCGAGGAGAAGCGCAAGGCGGAGTCCGACAAGAACAAGACGGACGGAGCCGCGTTCCTCGCCGCCAACAAGGCCAAGGAGGGCGTCATCACCCTGCCAAGCGGCCTGCAATACAAGGTGCTGACCAACGGCACCGGCGCGAAGCCGACCACCAACGACACGGTCACCGTCCACTACCGCGGCACGCTGATCGACGGCACGGAGTTCGACAGCTCCATCGGTCGCGGTCAGCCGGCCACGTTCCGGGTGACCGGCGTGATCAAGGGCTGGACCGAGGCGCTGCAGCTGATGCCGGTCGGCTCCAAGTGGCAGCTCGCCATTCCGTCCGACCTCGCCTACGGCGAACGCGGTTCCCCACCGAAGATCGGTCCCCACTCCGTGCTCCAGTTTGAGGTCGAGCTCATCGGCATCAAGGAGACCGCCGCGCCTGCGCCCCAACCGGTCGTTACGAGCGACATCATCAAGGTCCCCAGCAAGGCTGAACTCGAGAAGGGCGCGAAGATCGAGGTGATCAAGCCGGAACAACTGGAGAAGCTGCAAAAGGAAGAGGCGGCGAAGAAAGCCGCCGTCGAGAAGGCAGCCGCAGAGAAGGCAGCCGCAGAGAAGCAGTAACCGATCCCTCGTTCGCAAAAAGCCGGCGGTGAACACCGCCGGCTTTGTCGTTTTGACGCGGTCCGGAACCCGGACACAACCACCGCAACCAAATACCCGTCTGTCCGGGTTCAGCCCACGACCGGCAAGCTGGCAGCGGCGATGGCCTGGCCGTGCCGCTTCTCCTTCTCGTCTGGCACCTGGAACTTCACCTGCCGGGAGAGCTCGGGGAATTCGAGGTCCAGCACCCTTCGCGCGCCTTCCAGCATCCGTTCGCCACCGGTGCCGGTGGTGACCCGGCCCAGCACGAGCACGCTCTCGAACCGGTAGAAATCCGCCGCGTGCGCAAGGCCGTAACCGAGGAAAACCCCGAGCGTGTCGTAGATCCGGGCGGCGCGGGGATCGCCCTGCTTCATGAGCGCCTGCACATGCTTGAGCTTCTCGGGCAGGCCCAGCTTGGGATCCACCTCGATGCCGGCCGGAGCCAGCAGGCGGCCGACGGCTTGCTGGGAGAAATAGGACGCGCCCACGCCCACGTCGCCGGACCACTCCTCGCGCGGCGCGGTGGGACTGTAGTCGAACGGCGTGAAGGCCAGCTCATTGAGCCACGAGGTGATGTTGCCTTCGGCGTTCACAAAACCGGCCGCAGTGCTCGTGCCCATCGCAAGCCCGAGCACGGAGTTCACCCCGAGTGACATCGCGGCCGCGAGCGCGGTGACCTCGCCGTCGTTCACCACCTCGAACGGAATGCCGCCCCATTCCTTCCGCAGCTCGAGGAACAGCTCCTTGGCACGCGCGTCGAACACCTCGCGGGACACGCCGCGGAACAGCGACGCGACCTTCACCCGGTTGTTCACATAGACGCCGGCCGCGCTGCCACCGATGCCGTCCACGCGCGGCAGATGCGCGGCAGCCTTGCGCAGCGAGTCGCGGATGCCGTCGAGGTGATAGTTGATGTCGGGCTGGAAATAGGGATCCCAGACGGTCTCCTCGCTGAAGACGCACTTGCCGTCCACCACCGCGGCGACCTTGCGGTCCGAACCGCCGAGGTCGAACCCGATGCGGCAGCCGTTCCAATGGCGTCCCAGCGGCGCGGTGGTGGCCTTGGGGGCGGGCAACTGGGCAGCCGACGCAGCGTGCACCACTTCGATGGGCCGGTCGTAAATGCGCTGGCCGATGATCTCGGAGTCGAACTTGCCCGGAGCGTCCTCGGCGTAATGGCGGCGCAATGCAGTCACCAGGCTCTCGGGTCCGGCGACATGGATCCGCCAGGCGCCGTAGCCCCAGAGGAGGAACTTCACCGTGCGTTCGACGAAGTAGGGATTCGCCTCGGCCGCCGCCGGGTGCGTGGCGGACAGGATGCGCAGGGGATGATGGAAGACCGAGCCGTCGGCCTGCTCGACGGCGAGCGTGATCGGTTCGGTGGCGGCCGCGGCGAAGGCGCGGTGGGCCAGGGCGGCAGGGCGGAAACCGGGATCAAGTTCCGGAACGATCCGGGGCGTGGCGAGGAACTGGGACAACGAACTCATGCGCGAGGCCAAGGCTGCGAAGCGCCTCGCCTCCCGGCAAGCGCCGAGCAGCCCGCCCCCCGAAATTGGGCGTGAACCCCGCGAATTCCAAAACCTTGGATGATGCTTCCAGCCCCTGCTTCAGCCACCAACCAACCCGCGTCCGCCGACAGGCCGGCGGACGCAGGCGCGGACAAGGTCACGGAATGACGAGACGATAGAAGCGTTCCGTGCGGGCTCCGGGATTGTCGGTCGAGGTGGCAGGGGTGCCGGTGCCGGGGATCGTGGCGAGCAGTTGCCACGGTCCGCTAGCCCGGTCGGCCACTTCGAGCCGATAGGTCACGCCGTTCACCGTGGGCCACGTCAACGCGAGCGAACCATCGGGCTTCAGCGTCGCGGCCGGGGTCGGGGCTGAACCGGAATCGGCGACCGTGAGGACGAGGGTGTGGTCGGCCGAGCGCGCCGGCGACCCGTTGTCGGTAACCCGCACGGTCACCGTGTATTCGCCCGGCCCCTGAATCGCGAGCGGCGTCCAGGTAGCGGCACCGGTGGCGCGATCCAGACTCAGTCCGGCGGGAGAATTGACCAGTGAGTAGGTCAACACGTTGGCCGGGAGGTCGTCATCCGTGCCGGTGAACTGACCGGTCCACTTCTGGAGTTCCGGAATCGTCGCGGAAGCCGGTCCGGTCAGGGTCGGGGCGAGATTCACCTCGGTGACCGCCACTGTGAGCTCAACCTGGGCGGTCAGCGCCGGCGAGCCGTTGTCGGCGACCCGCACGAGGAGAGTGAAGTTGCCCGGGCCCTGCGCCTCCGTCGGGGTCCAGGAGACCGCGCCGGTCGCCGGATCAAGGCTGACCCCCGGGGGCGCCGAGACCAGCGAGTAGGTCAGGGCATTGGCAGGCACATCGGTGTCGCTGCCCGCGAACTGTGCGGTCCACAGAGCACCTTCCGGAATCGAAGTCACCGCCGGCGCCACGAGCGTGGGCGCCTCGTTGCGTTCCAGCACGGTGAGATTCACGACCTGTTCATCCGCCAGCGGCGGCACGCCGTTGTCCGTCACGACGACAGTGACGGTGAAACTGCCGGGGCCTTGCGCTTCGGTCGGGGTCCAGGTGAACACACCCGCGGGCGTCAGGGCCGCGCCGGGCGGAACCGCACCGGACAACGTGTAAGTCAGCGCTTGGTCGGCATCCGCATCGGTGGCGGACGCGGTAAACGTCAGCGGGCTTCCCTCGGTGATTTCCTGGGCGGCAATCGTGCCGAGCACCGGAGCGCGGTTGGGCGGCGTGCCGGTGTTGAAGGCTCCGGGTGTCGGCTTGGCCGTAATCTCGCGGTCGAAGAGCTGCCCATCGGGCAGGGCCGCCAGCGAGCTGTTGGCCGCCACGGTGCCAAAGTCGAGATAGTCCACCACAGCGCGGCCGCCATTCTGGGGCCGAACAAGGGCGAGCGAGCCGTTGGCCGACGCCAACCGGAAGCCCGTGTGCAGTTCGGTCGCAGTCGCATCGGCGGGTTCACCGTCGAGGAACACGACGAGGAACTGGCCCGGGCCCACGCTGGTGCCGTTCGGGAAGGTCCACTTGGCCAGGTCGCCGTAATTGTCGGTGAGTCCCCAGCCGGTCAGGTCCACGGGCGTGGCGCCGGCGTTGAACAGCTCGACCCACGGTTCACGCTCCCCTCTGCTGTCGGGGAGGCCGGCCGTGTTGTTGGGCAGGACCTCATTGAGGTAAACGGCCGGAAATTCGGCGAGGGCCGCCGCGACGTTGTTGGTCGCTCCCGGCGTCTGGCCCGGCACCGATCCGCCTTCGAGGAACAGGTCGGCCCCGAAGACGATGTCGGAGCTACCGACGTTGGCCTGATGCACTTGGACGGCGAGCACGTTTTCGCCAACTTGGAGCAGGTCGGCCGGAAGTGTGATCGGACCGGTCTGCAGGGCGTCGGCGACCAGCGTGCAGGGCGTGTCATGCTGCACCACCACGTCGGGACCAAAGCCAAAACGGTGAAGTTCGCGGCCGTTCAGGTAGAACACGGCGCCGTCATCAATGATGTGGTTCAGCCGCAACGTGGCCCCGGCCGGAACCGAGGGCAGCGTGAACCGGGCGCGGAAGTAATAGGCCGATTGCCCGAGGGTGAGCGCCGTGGTCTTCGGCGCCGGCAGTTCGGCGGTCTCGACGAAAAACAATCCGCGGCCCACAGCCCAGCCGGCGTCGTTGAAGGCATTGTCCTTCCACGCCGCATCCGGCGGACCAGCCTGATAGTAACGCCACTGGTTCGTCATCACCGCGAGCTGGCGCGGACCATTGTAGGCCGGCGCGGCCGCCCAGTTGCCCACCCGCGAATTGTCGCGGCGCAGATCCACGGCCTGCAGGGCGGCTCCGGTCGAGGCCGCGGTCGGCCACGGCGCTGTCGCCCGGTAGTCCACCTGGTCCACCGTCGCTTCCGGTGTGCCCGGGCGCACCAGACGGAGGCTGTCTGCTGCGGCGCCCAGAATGCCCGTCCACGCCCCGGCCACCGGCAGCGTGTTGCCGTAGGTGGCCCGGAACACTGCCACATCACGGGCGACGCAGAGGGCGGCTCCGGGAGCGAGCACGGTGTTGGCCGGGAACGTGAAGTTCAGTTCGTCACCGGCGAGGCGGAATCCGGAAATGTCCCATGCCGTTGTGGCCGACGCATTCGCGAGTTCGACATACTCGGCGCGGTTGGTCAGCGGACGATACATGACTTCGCTGAGGGCCACCTTGAACCGCGGCCGGGTGATCACCGTAAACGTCCTGCTGTCGGCGAGGTTGCCGGGGCCGCTGTCGGTGACCCGCACGGTCAGCAGGTTGGTCGTCGCACCGGCATCTTCGCCGGTGGTCCACGCAAAGGCGCCCGTGTTCGGATCCAACGTGGCGCCCGCCGGGAACGGCTCGACCAGCGAATACGTCAGTGTCTGCGCCGGCCGGTCGGCATCGGTGGCGGTGGCGGTAAAGGTGATGGCCGCGCCTTCCTCCACGGTGAAATCGGCGAGGGCATTCAGTGTGGGCGGCTGGTTCACCTCGGTGACGGTGATGGAGAACGTCCGTTGGGACGACAGCAGTTCCGCAGCCTGCTCGGTGGCCCGGACGATGAGCGGATACGAGCCTGGACCCTGCTCCTCGGTCGGCGTCCAGGTCAGGACACCGGTCGTCTCGTTCAGGGAAAGTCCGGGCGGGATCGTGCCGGACAAGGTCCAGCGCAGCGCGGCGCCCTCGGGATCGAGACCGGTGAACGTGTAGGTCAGCGTGGCCCCTTCATCCACCGCGAGCAGGCCGGGCTGCTCGATCAGGGGCGGGTTGTCCACCTCGTTGACGGTGAGCCGGACGGTCTTCGTCGCGCTGGCGGCGGGCGAGCCGTTGTCGGTGACGCGGAACGTCACGTTGAAGGCCTGACCGCCCTGGGATTCGTTGGGCGTGAAGACGAACTCGCCGGTGGCGGGATTGATGGACGAGCCGTCGGGCGCGCCCGGCTCCAGCGAGTAGGCCAGCGCATTGGCCGGCACATCGCTGTCCGTGGCCGTGACGGTGAAGATCAATTGGCTGCCCTCATCCACCGAGCGGTCGGTCAGGTCGCCGAAGACCGGGGCCACGTTCGCCTCGGTGACGGTGACATTGACCCGGGTCACGCCGGTGCGTGGTGGTGTGCCGTTGTCCGTCGCCCGGACCGTGAACGTGTAGGCTCCGGGACCCTGCAACTCCGAAGGGGTCCAGGCGAACTGGCCGCTCGTCTCATCAATGGCCGCGCCGGTCGGCGCGTCGGCGCCGAGGCTGAACCTCAGTGTCTGGCCGGCATCGGGATCCGTGGCGGTGACCTTGAACGAGAGCAGTGCGGATTCCGGCGCGGACTTGTCGGAAATCGCGGTGAGGCTCGGCGGCAGGTTGCCACCCGGAATGAAGTTCGGCCCGCGCGGACTGGGTTCCTCAAAGAACACCAGCGGATTCTCCGAGGCGTCAGGATACCGGCCGAGCGACACGTTGTTGGTCTGCACGCCGAACGTAAAGCCGTCCACCAGGTCGCCGTTGGGCGTGTAGAGGCCGAGCTGCTCGCCGGTGCGGGAGAGCGCGAAGGAGGCGTGAAGATCCGCATTGGTGGCCGAGTTCTGACCGGTTTCGTTGTCGGCCCAGACGAGCAGGAAGCCCCCGGGCGGGATCGGATAGCCGGGCGGGATCTGGAACATCGTGCGGTTCGTCAGGTTGTCGGTCAGGTAGAAGCCGGTGAGATCGGCCACGATGGAGCCGGCGTTGTGGAGCTCGATCCAGTCGTCGAAATCGCCGTCGGCCGGATCGGTGAGGGTCGAGGTGTTCTGCGCCATGAACTCGTTGATGACGACGTTCACGGCGGGCACGGCCGGATTATTGGAGGCGCCGGGGGTGGGGAAGTAGTTCAGCCGCCGGTTCCGGACGTTGCCGTCGGCGATGAGGCCGACCGAGCGGTTCGGGAACTGGTTCACGTAGTCGGCGAAATCCATCACGGCCGGGGTGTTGCCGAACCCTTGCAGGCGCACGAGCGCCACGGAGCCGTTGGTCGGGTTCAGACGGAAGCTCGTATGTGGGTTGCCCGGGGCCGTTTCGGCCGGCTCGCCGTCGGCCCAGACGGTCAGGAACTGCGCCGGCCCGAGGGTAGTGCCCGCAGGGAACGGCCACTTCGCGAGGTTGGTGTAGGTGTCGGTCAGGAAGAACCCGGACAGGTCCACGGACGTCGGGCCGCTGTTGTAGAGCTCGATGAACGGCTCACGTTCGCCGGCGTTGTCGGTGGCGCTGCTGACGTTGTTGGGCAGCACCTCGTTGAGCCAGACCGTCGGGAACGGAGTCAGCGTGGCGCGGTTGGCATTGGCGGCACCCGGCGTGAACCGGTTCGGCGCGTTGGTGGGCATGGCGCCCCAGTTGCCCACGCGCCAGGTGTCGGCCGCGGGATCGATGAGCTGGAGGGACGAGCCCTTGCCGTCCGGCTCGGTCGGCCACGGCGCGCGGTCGAGATAACGGACATCGCTGATGCGCACGTCCTGGTCGGCGGTGGCACCAGGCTTCACCAGCCGCAGGGTCTCGCCGTCGTTGTCGAGGCGGCCGGCGAATTCATCGAAGATCGCCACGCCGGCGCCGAAGGCCTGGGCAAAGGCCACCCGATCGCCCACCAGCACGAGGAAGCCGTTGGGCGAAATGATCGCGCCGGCCGGGAACGTGTAGCCGACGCCTTCTAGGACGAAGCCGGAGAGGTCAAACGGGGTGGTGGAACTGCGGTTGTGCAGCTCGATGAACGAGGTCTGCGGCACCGCCGGATTGTAGTGAACCTCGTTGAGCACCACGAAGTCCTGCGGTTGCGGGACGGCGCCGTTGTAGGTCACGGTCACGGAGTCGGTGACGCCCGGCAGCGGCTTGCCGTTCCGGTCGAGGCCCACGAGCGCCAAGTTGTTGAACTGCTGGGTGAGCGGCACCGTGACGCTGAAGGTCGTGAAGCCCGTCCACGTGACGGGATACGTGATGCCGTTCACCGCAATGTTCGCGACCGCGAGCGGCGCGGTGCCGGTGATCGTGGTCTGGGCCGTCGCGGACGTGAAGTTGTTGCCGCCGTTCGAGGTGATCGCGAGGGCGGCCGCATTGGCGGCGTTGATCTGGCTTTGGATGTGGTTCCGCCGGCCGTTGATGTAGCTCGTGATCGGGCCGGTCGGGCTCAGGCCCTGGATGCCGTTGCCGATTTGGGCGGCACGATACGCATCCACCACCGGCTGGAACCGTTCGGGCCGCAGGGGGCCGTTGACCGCGTCGATGTAGGCCCGCCACAGCATGCGGCGGAAGGTGGGATTGTCGTAGAGCTTGGAGTTGGCGATCGGATCCTGGCCGCCCCAGAGGCCACCGGTCGGACCTTCACCCTCGCCGAAGATGAAATCGAGGTCCCACGGAAAGACCACCGCCGGCCGGCCGGGCTGGCGGTAGAGATACATGTTCTGGCCGACGCTGAAGGTCCAGGAGTCCCAGTTGCCCATGATGCGGTTGTAGGCGAACACCCGCATCCACTGGTCCACATCGCCGTGGGTGAGCATCCGCTGGACGAAATCGCTGCCGGTGCTGTTGGCCACATTCACGAGATCGAAGATCGTCGTGTAGTCGCTTTCTGGCAGGCGCTGGGCGCGGCGCTCCCAGTTCCAGCGGTAGCGAGCGAGCTTGAGCTGTCCGGCGCTCAGGAACCGCTCCAGGGTCGCCTGGGTCGCCTGGAAGCCGCGGTTGTCGTCATTGAACTCGAACCAGATCGAGATCTTGTAGAGATCGCCCTCGTCGCCGGAATCACTGTGGTGCTCGGCATAGCGGTGGTCGGGCTCCTCCAGGTCCTCCACGATGTTGGCGTAGCGGTTGCCGTTCAAAAAGAAGTGCAGCGGATTGCCGTTGAGGGACGGGATGCCGAGTTCCTGCCCCAGCCAGTAGGCGAGGCGGCCGCGCAGGCCGGTGCTTTCGCTGCCGCCGTTGCCGGTCTGGGAGAAGAGACGTTCGCGCACGCCGTGGATCAGGTTGTCCTTTGGAACCACCGCGGTGAGGTCACCCGCACCGCCATGGAAGGGACTGCCCTTCTCACGGTAGAGCGCGTTGTAAACCACCCGGCGGTCCCCATAGACAATGGTGCAGGGCCGGTAACGGTTGTTGAGCGCGTTGCCATCGGCCGGACCCTGATTCGCCTGGGTCGCCCACAGGTGGGCATGGGGGAACGAACCGAACGGAATCTCGTCGCCCCAGCGAATCAGGGCTTCCTCGGCGGGCGCCGCGGGCGGGAAGAGCGAGGACGCACCCGCGCCGTCAACCGACTCGATGCGGAAGGCGACCAGCGTGCCCGCGGATCGCCCGGTGATCCGGCCCGTGTAAACGCCGTCGCCGGCCACGGCGTCGCCCATGGTGCCGTCGTCGCGCATGGCCACCGTGGTCAACGACGTCTGGGGATCCACCCGGAAACGCAGGTTCAGCGTGGTGATTCCGTCCGGGTCGGCGACACGCGCGGTCACCAGGACCGCCTCGTTGTTGCGGGGCAGTGCCGGCGTGTGGGTGATGTCATAGATCGCCGGGCCGGCGTTCGGCACTGCGATGCTGTTGGCCTGGCCCGGGGAGCCAAGGTTCGCCGGCACCGTCAACGGCGCCGCGAAGTCGAGGTAGTTGCCGTGCAGGCGGAAGAGGAGTTCGGGCCAGCCGCGCTGCCACTTCACCCGCGCGCGGACGGTGGCGGTATCGTTGTTGACCAGGGTCACCGGAATCGGTGTGCGGATGGAGTTCGGGCCGGTGTCGAGGCCGCCACCCGCCCGGACCTGAAGGCAGCGCGTGCCGGCGAAGGCACCGGTGCTGATGACACCGGAAAGCGCATGGTTGCCGGAAAAAGTCCACCCGGTGGCACCGGACTCAAAGCCGCCGTTGGCCACCATGTTGGCCCCCGCCCCCTCGACCAGTTCGATGTCGTCCACCAGACACTCGCCGTCGTTCAGCAGGCCGAGGAACAGGCGGTCGGCGGAATACGCGGTGTTGCCGTTGTCGATCCGGCCGGTGAAGGCAACCTGGGTCCACTGGGCCTTCGACGTCTCGTCGGAATCGCCCCAGTTGGGTCCGCGCAGCGGGTCGGCGTCGGGATCCCTGAGTTCGAGGCTGGAGCCGCCACCGTCGGCCCATTTGCCCCACGCGCCGCCCGTCTCGTAGGTGACGTCCGCCACCGCGATGCGGATCACGTTGGTGACGCGGTCGCCCAACGCGTTGGTGGAGATCACCTCGTCCGGCATGGTCAGCACCAGCCGGTCGCCGCCGTTGCCGAGACTGCCCGAAAAATCCCCGAGGGTGTTGCCGGCATTGAGCTGCGCGTAGTTGGTGAGCAGCCGGGCTCGGTTCTTGGCGACCACGACAAACGCCCCCGGCGCGAGGGAGGCATTGGCCGGGAAGGTAAAGCCGATGCCGGATTCCAGGCGCCAGCCGGCAAGATTGACGGTGGCATTGCCGCGGTTGTGGAGCTCGACGAACTCATCGTCGTCCAGGCCCGAGATTGGGTTATACATGATCTCGTTGATGACGACCGCTTCGGACCGGAGCTCGGCGTTGGCCGCGCCCGGTGTCGGCCCGGCGAGCCGCCGGAGGCTGTCGGACCCGTTCGGGAACCGGCCGGTGGCGACCCCATTCTCCTGGCCACCGAACTTGATGGCGTCGAGCACGGTCAGGCCGTTGGAACTGACAAGGTAAATGGTCTCCCCGTCTGAGCTGAGCCGGAATCCGAGCTGATTCTGGTCGAACGAAAGGTAACCGCGGCCGGCCAGCGTGGTGCCGTCAGGAATGCGGAAGCGGTTGGTGGCCGGATCGTCGGTAAGGTAACAGCCCGAAAGATCGGCGACATTGAGGGACCGGTTGTGCAGTTCGATGAAGTCGAGCTGCGGCTCGTCCGTGTGCGCGAGGAACTCGTTGATAACCACTGCACCGGCCGCCTGGGAGAGGACGGGGTCCGGGGTTCCGGGCGAGCCGCCGTTCCGGCTGCTGGCCGACCATGCCTTGGGGCTGGCTTCGCCGTAGCTGGGCGACGTGAGCACCAGCGAGGGGCCGGCACCGTCCGCGGCGACGGGCCACGGCGCGTCGTTGGTGAACTCCACCTCGAGTTTGAGCGCGCCCACCCGGTCCCGGAGCTGCACGGTGTCGCCGGCATTGTTGAGCGAACCCGTGAACGGGCCGAGCACACCCGTGAGGCCATAGGCGGCCTGCACCGCCGCCGGATCCGCGGCGACGACCACGAACTGGCCCGCTTCGATCCGGAAGCCGTCCGGGAACCGGTAGTCCACCCCGCCGGCCAGCCGCCAGCCGGTCAGTTCCTGGAAGATGGCGCCGGCGTTGAAGAGCTCGATGAATTCGAGGTTCCGCGTGTCTCCGGCTGTCGTCTTGGGATGATACATGATCTCGGAGATCACCAGGCCGGTGCGCCGCGACGAGGGCGTGAAGGATTCCCGGTCGTTCACGAACGCGGTCGTCGCCGTGCTGACGGTGGCGCCGTAATCGCGGAACTTGGCCGTCGCCCCGGTGGCTGCGGTCTGACTGGAAAGCGAAAGGCCGACGTAGATCTGGGCCGGCATCGTGATGCTCGCCGAACCGAGCTGCACCCAGGCCTGGCCGTCGCGGCTGGCAAAACCGGTGAAGGTGCTGCCGGAACGGCGGAGACGCAGCCACTGCCAGGGATAATTGGCCGGATACCCGCCCACCACCGTCTGCCGCGAGGGTGCGCCAGCGGCCGCGGTGCGGGCCTCGAAGAAGCCGCCGACCTGCGCCGACGCCCCGAACGTGGCCGCGAAGAGTCCGTTGGTCTCCAAGTTGGACCGGGCCATGATTCCCGCCCGGACGAAGGGATCCGAAACTCCGAGGTCCACGAGCCGCGTCTGCACGTCGAAATCGCCGCTCCGGAGTTCCCACGAAAGCTGGAACTGGTCGCTGTTGCCGCTCACACCGCGGCCTTGGGCGCTGAGATCAAACGCGCCCGGGCCGATCCGGGTGATACCGCCGCTGCCGCCGCCGACGTTGGCGGCGGTGAGTTCCAGCGCGAGGAAGCTGGCCGTGCTGTTGGCGACGATGGTGTTGGGCGTGCGGGCCCGGTCCTTCAGGTTGCTGGCCGTGACGGTGTAGTTTTGGGCGAAGTTCATCCCGGCCACAGTGATCACGATGGCCGTAGGCTCGGCGTCGATCGCCGCCGCGGTGACGGTGACCCCGCCGTTGACCTGGAAATTGGCCGGCACGCCCGCGGAGGTCGGGTCCATCGGCTCGCTGAAGACGAGCCGGATGCGCGTATTGCCAAGGCTGGTGGCGGACAACAGCACCGGTTTGGTGGTGTCCGGCAGCACGGTCAGCGTGGCGAGCGTGGTGTTTGTCGTTCCGATGCGGTTGGTCAGGACCGCCCCGAACTGGGCGCCCTGATCGTCCATGGTCACCGGCCCGAAGGTGAGCACACTGTTGTCCGAGTTGGGCACATTCACGCCATTGCGCTGCCAGCGGTAGGTGACGGGATCCACATTCGTCACCTTGACCACGAACGTCGCCATCTGTCCTTCGACCGCGGTCGTGTTCGTCGGCTGCTGGGAGATGTTCGGCGGCGTGAAGGCGGTGCCCCACGGGAGCAGGTAGGTCGCGGGAATCGGACCTTCGTCGATGTTCCCGGGACGCAGCCAGCGGACCGCGAGGTTGTCGCCGCCGCCGCCTTCCTTCTGCAGCGCCTCAATGTAATACGCCTTGTTGGCCTGGAGGGTGATCGGCGAGGACTGCTGTTGCGCGTATTTGCCCCACTCCCGCGGACCGGTCCACTCGGGCACATGGGCGATCTGCCGTTTGTTGGCCGGGAACTCATCGGTGCTCAGGAACAGGGCGCCCTGGTCGTCGGAGGAGATCCAGAACGTGTAGCTGCCCGTGGTCGGCGGCACGATATAGCCGTGGACCCGCTGACCGTAGTTCTCAAAGACATCGGTCGGCGCCTCGAAAAAGTCGGTGATGTAGTTCGTGGAGGTCGGCGAATTGGGAAAGGCCGGGTTATTGGTCAGGTCGCTGAGCGCACTGCCCCCGATGTCGTTGAACACCTCCCGGAGAATTGAGCCGCCCTCGACCCGGCTGAAGATCATCGGACCCATCAGCCCCAGACAGAGGAACAGGAATCCGAGGCGGTTCCGCAGGTTTTGGGGAAGCCGACGCAGTTTCCCCGGACAGGATGAACGATTCATGCTGGATGGCGCGAAAGTGAGCACCTTTCGGGCCTTGCGCTAACGAAATTAAGCCCACCGCGGTTCGGCAGCGATTCCCTAAGGCCCATCGGCCGACGGGCGAAGGGAAAGCACAAACGCCACCAGGTCCCACCGCTGCGCCTCGGTGGTGGCTTCCAGAAAGCTCGGCATCGGAGTGCCGTTCAGGCCGGTCACGAGCGTCCGGTAGAGGTCGCGGGGCTCCATTCCGCTCTTGATGGACGGCAGGGTCAGGTTGGCCGGAACGGCGGGTTGCCCCCAGTCGTCCTCCAAATCAGCCGCCGCGGGCCCGTTGCCCCGGCCTTCCGGGCCATGACAGGGCTGGCAATTCGCCACAAACAGGCCTCGGCCGGCGCGGATATGCGGTGCGAGGACGCTTTTGTCCGTCAGCCACGCCGGAACGTTCGGTATCGTTACCGAGTCGGAATAGTTGTCCGCATTCAGCCATTTCTTCGAAAATGTCTTCAGATACTCCACGACTGCCCGCAGGTCCCGCTCGGGCAAATGTTGGAAGGTGGGCATCGAGGTGCCGAACAGCCCGTTCCGGATGGTGCGCATCAGATCGGCATCGGTGGGCAGGCTGCCGGACGGCGTGGAGCGGAACTTGAACGTTCCCGCTGTGAACTTCCGCGGGCGCGGAACCATGCCCACCGCCATTTCGCCCCGACCATCACCCCATTTGCCATGGCACACGGCGCAGTTGCGCTCAAAGACGAACCGGCCTTCGGCCACGAGAGAATCGTCCGGACCCACGCGACGGACGGACGATTTGGGCGAATCCGCCCACAGGCAGCCCAGCAGCAGCCACAGCGCGGCCCCGCCGACGGCCCGGAGGCCGCGGTTCACGCGACGCGGGCCGGTGTGACCGGTTCCACAAGGATTTGGGCGGCCACGGCACTGCTGAGCGCGAGCCGCGAATTGCAGACCTGGCAGATGAGGTTGGAGGACTTCGCAATCAACCGCACGAGCTGGTCTTCGCCCAGGCCGATTTCCCGGAGGCGCTGGCTGACCCCCGGATCTGCCCCCAGGCGCCGGATGCGCACGGTCATGCCGGCCCGCACTTGGTCGAGCGGGCAGCAGGCACATCCGGAGTGATTTCCGGCGGACGATTCAAGCGGGCAGGCGGCCATGACCGCGAAATGCCATCCCAAACGGGCCAGCGCCGGCCAACCCGGGATTGCCAGCCTTAGGCCACAAATTGATTCGCGGCGCTCATTCTGGCGGCTTGCAATGCCACCGGCGGGACGGCTCGCTCCCGCACGTGCGACCGGCCGCGAACAGCTACCGCCTAGTGGATTGGGTAACCCAGGGTTACCTGCTGCTGGTGGCATTGGTGGCCGCTGGCTGCCACCGCGGCTCGTGGCTGATCCTCGTGGGCGGGCACGTCGCCGCCCTGTTTGGAGTCCATCTGCTGGTCCGCTCACAGGCGTCCTGGGCGAACTTCCGCGGATGGCGCTGGCTGCGGGATTTTTATCCGATCCTCCTCCTGTTTGGTCTCTATTCGGAGACGCTGGTGATCAACCGCATGCTGGGCATTCCACGGATTGATCCCTGGCTCATCGCCGCCGACGAACGGCTGTTCGGCTGCCAGCCGGCGGAAGCCATGATGGCGACCTTTTCCCAGCCGTGGTTCAGCGAGCTCATGCACCTTTCCTACCTGAGCTTTTACCTGATGGTGGGCGTGCTGGGCTTCTGGCTGTCGCTGCGGAACCGGCCTGCATTTGGCAACTTCGTGACCGTGGTGGCCTGCGCATTCTACGCCTGTTACGGCACTTATCTGTTCGTGCCGGCGGTCGGACCGCGGATTCTCTATCAGGACAGCCCTGAGCGATCCGCCTTCACGCTCCGGCATGGCCACGCCCCGCGAGGTGTGCCGGCGACCGTGGAAGCCGGTCCGTGCTACCGGGTGCTGGATGTGATTGAACGCCATGCGGAGATCGCCGGGGCCGCGTTCCCGAGCAGCCATGTCGCCCTCGGCCTGATCACGGCTTGGTTTTCGTGGCGCTACGTGCGGGCGGTGCGGTGGCTGCATCTGGTGTTCGCGATGAGCATCTGCGTGTCCACGGTCTATACGAGGGCGCACTACGGCGTGGACGTTTTGGCCGGGCTCGTGACGGCCGGAATCCTGTTCAGCCTTACCCAATGGGCCTATCGCCGCTGGGGCTGGGCGGAGTGAAGCCTCCGGGCTTGCCAAGCCGGGCGCGGAGCCACCTTATCGCGCCGTGAGCGCCGAGAGTTCCGAACATCCGGTCCTGCGGATCGAACGTCCCCACGCCAGCCTGTGGACCTACTATCTGCTCAACGCGCTGATCATCCTGCCGGCCGCCCCGGTGCTGCTGCCTTACTTCTGGTTCCGCTACCAGTCCATGCGCTACCGCTTCACGGACGAGGGCGTCTCGATGAGCTGGGGCGTGTTGTGGCGACGCCAGACCGTCCTGAACTACGCCCGCATCCAGGACATTCACCTGCAGTCGAACTTCCTCGAACGCTGGCTGGGCCTCGCCCGCATCATGGTCCAGACCGCCAGCGGCAACGCCTCCGCGGAAATGACCATCGAAGGGCTGAAGGAGTTCGAGACCGTCCGCGACTTCCTTTACTCCCGGATGCGCGGCATTCGGGAAACCACGCCGAGTCCGGCCCTCGGCGCGCCGCCCACCCACAGCCCCGCGCCGCCCGAGGAACTCGCGGCCGTGCTGCGGGAAGTGGCGGCGGAGTTGCGCGAACTCCGGCAACAGCTCGCCCCACCGCCGTCCGAACGCCGGGGAGGTCCCGATGCTTGAGGCCTTCCGCGGGCTCGTGCTCCGGTGGCTGCGGGTGCCACCCGAACCCCAGCCGCCCGCCGGCGATCCGCAATCGCTCCGCGTGTTTCGGGCGGCGCCGAATTACTTCCGGCTGGGCCTGACGCTCTGGGGCCTGCGCCAGTTCATGGCGCTGCTGGGCATCCTGTTCTGGCTCGCCGCGCTCGGCTACGCCCGCAACGACTGGCAGTCCCGGTCCGCCTCTACCGCGCCTGCGCCGGAGCCGGCCACCACCAACGCCGCGCCCGCCGCAGCCGTGGCCGATTCCGGCAACGATTCCACCACCAACGCACGCGCCCCGTCCAAACGCAGTCGCAAGGGACCGCGCAAAGATCCGGCGCAGTTCGCGGCCGAAGTTGCAAAACGGCTGCCCGGCTGGGTGCTGCCGCTGGTGGTGATCCTGGAGATTTTTGGCGTGGTGTTCTTCGTGGGGCAGGCGCTGGTGAGCTACGCCGTGCTGCGGCTCGATTACGAACAGCGCTGGTATATGGTCACCGACCGCAGCCTAAGGATCCGGTCCGGGGTCTGGACCGTGTGGGAAATGACCATGAGCTTTGCCAACCTCCAGCAGGTCGTCGTCACGCAGGGACCGTTGCAACGCTGGCTCGGCCTGGCCGACCTCAAGGTCGAATCCGCCGGGGGCGGCGGCGCCGCGGCGGCCGGCCAGCATGGGCAGACGCGCTCACTGCATGTGGGCTTTTTTCACGGCGTGGGCAACGCCGAGGAAATCCGCGACCTCATCCTGGCGCGCCTCCGCGAGTTCCGCGAATCCGGTCTCGGCGACCCGGACGAACCCGCTCACGCCTCGGTCTCCGCCTTCCCCGCAACTCCGCGGACGGATGAAACCGTGCTCGCGGCCAGGGAACTGCTGGCCGCCGCCCGCGGGCTCCGCCAAGCGCTCCGCGCCACCGCCCAATCCGCGCATGAATCCGACCCGCAGTGAACGACTCGCCCTCGTTCTGCTGGTCCTGCTGGTGGCGCCGCTGCTTTGGTTTGGGCTGAAGCCATCCGGCGTCCGCCTCGCCGACGGCCGACGGCTGCGGGTTTTGGCCACCACACTGGGGCCGACCCACGTGTTCAGCACGGGTGGCCATTACCAACGCGCGCCGTGGATTTGGTTGCCCGCGAAGGTGCGCGCCCGGTTCGACTGGCAGAGCCATTCCGTATCCACCCGGGTCGTGGATGATTCCAGTCTCGTGGTCTGGTTCACCAGCTTTGACCCGGCCACCGGTTCGCAACGGCCGCCGACCTGCACGCGCATTGAGCTCGTGGACGGCGCTGGCACAAAGCTCGCGCAAGCCGGTCAGGCACACGTTCCGCTCGCTGACCGCAGCCTCGGGCTCGCCCTGTTTCCCGGCCTCACCAACCTTCCGGCCGGTTCCCGTCTGCGCTTTTTCGCCGGCCCGTCTCCCCGTGAGTTCGTGGAAGTGAATCCTCCCGAGCTGAGCCGTTGAAGCACTCAGAGCAGTTCCAACTGACCGGGCTCGCGTCGGCGGAAATTCTCCGTGGTGAGCTGCGGCCAGTGGCCCGCGATGCCCGCCCGACGGCAGGCGACGTCCATCAACTGCGCAATGCGTTCGGCCGCCGGCCCGGTCCCGGTCATGCGCGCGCCAAAGTTGGGATCGTTCAGCCGGCCCTCGCGCAGGTCGCGAACCTGATTCAGAACCTTGTCCCGGCGGTCGGGGAAATGTCGTCCGAGCCAGTCCTCGAACAGCGGCGCCACTGCGAACGGCAGCCGCAGGACCACCCGCCCCGCGAATTCCGCACCCGCGTCGGCTGCCGCCGCCACGAGCTTGGGGATTTCGTGATCGTTCAGTGCGGGGATGATGGGCGCGATCATCACGCCCACGGGGATGCCTGCCGCGCGCAGCTTCCGGATTGCCGCAAGCCGTGCGGCCGGCGGCGACGTGCGCGGTTCGAGGATGGAACGCAGGTCGGGATCCAGCGTGGTGAGCGAGATGAACACCGCCGCGCAGCGATGCCGGGCCAGCTCGCCCAACACATCCACGTCGCGCGCGACCAGCGCGTTCTTGGTCACGATGGCGACGGGATTACGGAATTCCGCGAGGACCTCAAGGCACTGGCGGGTGATCCGGAGCCGCCGTTCCACCGGCTGATAACAGTCGGTCACGCCGCTCAGCGCGATGCCCTCCGGCCGCCAGCCGGGACGGGCGAGCTCGGTCCGGAGCAGTTCCGGCAACTTGGGCTTCACGACGATCTTCGTCTCGAAATCTAGCCCGGGGCTGTAGCCGAGGTATTCGTGGAACGGCCGGGCATAGCAGTAGATGCAGCCGTGTTCGCAGCCGCGGTAGGGGTTGAGCGACCACGTGAATCCGACGTCGGGGCTGTCGTTGCGGGTCAGGGCCGTGGCCGTGTGGTCCTCGATGAACTGGGTGCGCGGCGAAGGCTCCTCGGCCGGGTCCAAGTCGGCGAGGTCCGGATCCGCCTCGCGGCGGGTCGCGAGAAAGCGGTTGGCCGGATTGAAACCGGCGCCGCGATGGGGATCGGAGGGGTTCATCGTCTCGTGCCCGGCCATTCTGCCACCCGGCCCGGACAACGGTGGTCGGAGGCGCCCCATCACGCAAACCCAAGGTGGCGCCGGTCCCCGGCCGCGCCCTACGATGGTCCCTGCTTGAGCCACCAGCCCGACAACGTCTTCGCCGGCACCCAGGTCGTTTCGCGGATCGAGATCCGCGGGCCCAACCGGCCGCTGGTCCATCCGCGCGGCGCCGTCGGCATCGTCACCCGCACGCCGGCCGTGCCAGGCGAAGCGTTCCTCGTGCGCTTTCCGGACGGCTTCGAGGCTTCCCTCACTCGGGACCAGCTCGACGTGCTGAAGCACTTCAAGGATCGCCTCGGCGCAGCGGAGGGTAGCACCGGTGTCACGCCGGCCTTCGACTTGGAGCCCTTCGTCATCTACCGCTGTGTCGTCGGTTCCCGCGCCTACGGGCTCGATACCGAAGCTTCCGACACCGACCGCCGCGGCATCTACCTCGCCCCGGCCGACCTGCAATGGTCGCTCTTCGGCGCGCCCGAACAGTTCGAGGACAACACCGGCCAATGGTGTGTCTGGGAACTCCAGAAGTTCCTCATCATGGCCCTCAAGGCCAACCCCAACATCCTCGAGTGCCTCTACTCGCCCCTCGCCGAAAAGGTCACCGACCTCGGGGCGGAACTCCTGGCCCTGCGCGAAGGCTTCCTCAGCCAGATGATCTTCCAGACCTTCAACGGCTACGCCCTGAGCCAGTTCAAGAAGATCGAGCAGGACCGGCGCAACCACGGCGAAGTCCGCTGGAAACACGCCATGCACCTCCTGCGCCTGCTGCTGTCCGGCGCGGCCACCCTGCGGGAAGGCCGCGTGCCCGTCCGCGTCGAAGCCCACCGCGACCGCCTCCTGTCCGTCAAACGCGGCGAACTGGACTGGCCCGAAGTGGACGCCTGGCGCCAGCAACTCCACCGCGACTTCGAACTCGCCCTCGCCGAAACCCAGCTCCCCGAACGACCAGACTACGAGGCGGCGAATGGGTTTCTCGTTAGCGCCCGAACTTCCGTTGCGCTGAGGAGGGCACTGCCGTGAGACAACCAAGAAAAGAACTCTGTTACCTGTGCAGGACGCCGCTCCGGAAGCACAAACTTGCGACCGGTGAAACAACCCCACCCGACCAACGCACAAGAGACCATATTCCTCCAGAATGCCTGTTCCCAGAGCCAAAACCTACCGATCTAATTACGATTCCGTGCTGTTATCGGTGTAACCAGAGCTTTAGCGACGTGGACGAACAGTTTCGGGCATTTGTGACAGCGGCCGTAAATGTTTCGGCTACTGGTAAAAACGTTTTGAGGGGGAAAGTTTTCGGCAGGTCGCTCAAGAAACCTTCGTTTCGCAAACAGATACAAGCCGGTCTGTTCCTGAGAACCCTAGATACAAATTCTGGTCCGGTCTCTGTGCCAATGATCACGATGGATCGTGCGGCACTAGAACCCTTCTTTACACGGCTGACAAAGGGGTTACTGACGAAATTCTATCCGAAAATAGACCACTTCGACCTGATTTTTGAAGTTAAGCAGATCAACCAGTTTGGAGCTTTTCATCCGAGATTCCGACAGCTCACGGCCCATTTTCGGGCTGACCAGCGAGGCGATGGAGTGTTTCGATTCTGGCATTTCGTCAGAGCAAACGAAGGGCGGGCAGGCATTTGGCTGTTTCAGTTCTACGATGCGGCGCTTTTCCAAGTAGCTCACGCTGAGTCTAAAGCCTTGCTCAGTGTTTCTGATGCGGATTGATCTACGCCGCCGCCGCATCGTCGCGGTCCAGCCGTATCCGCTTCTCTTCGCCACGATCAGCGGGGCGCATCTCTACGGATTCCCGTCGTCGGCCGCAATGTTCGGCCTGCCCCAACGTCGTTCTCCTTTGATGAATCCCGATCACGAGATGATGTCGGCTTCCTCGGCGGGAGCCCGGGTGACGACCAAACGGTGATTCCGCTGGCGGCGCTTTCGTGGAAACGTCCCGGGCGTGGCCGCTGAAACGCCATCCTCCGGAAGCTCCCGTCGTCTGCGCGGGCTGAATCCGGCCGCCCTGATGGCCCAGGGGCTCGGCGCGGAGGGCGGCGCGCTTCCGGAATCCAAGCGTCCCGCGATCCCCGGTTACGATCTGCTCGACCGCCTCGGCGAGGGCGGCATGGGCGAGGTGTTCCTCGCGCGGCAGCTCAGCCTCGACCGCGAGGTGGCGGTGAAGCTGGTGCGGCGGGAACTGCTGACCGAGGAATGGTTTCTCGAACGGCTGGAACGCGAAGCCCGCCTGCTCGCCCGGCTCCGGAATCAGCATCTGGTCACGGTGCATGATTTTGTCCGGCTCGCCGACGGTTCCGCGGCGGTGGTGATGGAGCTGATCGAGGGGGGCAGCCTGCGAGACCGGCTGCGGCAGGCGCCGGCGGGATTGCCGCTGGCGGAGGCGCTGGCGGTCTTCCAGCAGGTGGCGGCCGCCGTCGCCACCGCCCACGCGGCGGGCGTCGTGCACCGCGACCTCAAGCCCGAAAACATCCTGTTCGACGCGGATGGCACGGTCCGGGTGACTGATTTCGGCATGGCGCTGTCCGTGGCCCAGGCCGGGCCGAGGCTCAGCCGCACGGGCGCGGCGCTGGGCACACCGGGCTACCTCGCGCCGGAACAGTTCGCCGGCGGGGAACCAGACCAGCGCCTGGATCTCTTCGCGCTGGGCGTCCTGCTTTACGAACTTCTCACCGGCCGGCTGCCATTGGGCAGCTTCGAGGCGCCCCGTGCCCTCCGGCCCGAGATTCCGGCGGCGGTGGAAGCAGCCATTCTCCAGGCGCTGAAGCCAAATCCCGCCGACCGCCCCCAGACGGTCACGGAGTTTCTGCGTCGCCTGCGGGAACCCGACACCGAAAAGCCCGTGCTGCCGACGCAGTCTGCCAGGCCCTGGCCACGGCGCCGGCTGTTGCTGGGCGCGTTGGCGGCCGGCACCGCTGGAGTCCTGATTTGGGCGCGTCGCCGGAAGTCCCGTCCGGAACCCGGGCCCGCGCCGGCTTCGGCTGATTGGCGTCCCATCGTCTGGCCGGACGATTTGGCGGCCGCGACGGTCAGCGGAAGCTGGCGGCGCGAGGGCGAGGCGCTGCTCTCCGGCGAAGGCATCTGCCTCCTGGGCTGGGCCGGTTCGCTGCCCACGGCCTGCGATGTGCAGGTGGCGATCACCCGGCTGGGCGGCGGGCATTCGGCAGGTCTGTTTTTCCGGCATCCCGCGGGGTTTGGTTCCGCCGAACTAGACGGGTGGTCCCGGCATCGTTCAGGGATCCAGGCCCTGGACGGCGCCACCAACGAACGGGCGGAGGGCTTCGACTTCACCCTCGAATCGGGACAGGAAGTGACCTTGACCCTCGAACTGCGGCCGGACCTCGCCCGCATGGCGCTGGATGGTGTCGTGAGGCAGACGGTCAACTTGGCCGGGCGGCGACTGTCGGTGGTGGTGCCCTGGGGCTGGGATCCGGGCGCTGCGGGACCGGCGCTGGCGTTGGGCTCCTACCAAAGTCCGATGCGGTTCCAGTCGTTGTCCTGGCGGGACCGGACCGGCGGATGACGGCGTCGGAATCGCCGTTCGCCTTTCCGGCGGCGGCTGCTAGGCTCCGGCCAACTTCGCGCCCGTGAAACCGACGCTCATCGTGCTGCTCCTGACCGCGTGGCTGGCCCCCGCGGTCGGCTGGGCGGATTCGTCGCCGACCAATCACCTTTCGTGGCTGGCGCGCTCCAACCGGGTGGATGCGCGCATCCAGGGCTGGCCCTTGGGACGGGTGCTGTCGCGGATCGCGAAGGAGACGGGCTGGGAAATCCGCATCGAGCCCGGCACGCAGCGCACAGTGACCGCCGGTTTTTCGGGCCTGAGCCAGCGCGAGGCCCTGTCCCGGCTGCTGGGCAACCTGAACTTCGCAGTCATCAGCCGCTCCAACGCACCTTCCCGTCTGCTGATCTTCCGTTCCACCCGGGAAAGCGCCACGGAACTGGTGGAGGCCGAAGCCGATGAATCCAAGGAGGGACCGATCCGCGAGGAATTCATCCTGCGGGTGAAGGCCGGCCTCCGGATCAAGCCCGGCGAAGTGGCCCGCATCGCCAAACTGTTCGGCGGCACGCTGGTCGCCGGCATTGATGAGTTGGGAGCCTATCGCCTGCGTTTTCCGGACGAGGCATCGGCTACCAAGGCGCGCGAAGCGATTCTCAAGGCCAACGAAGGCGTGACGGCGGAGGACAACTACCGCGTCGCCCCGCCGGAGTTGCCACCGGAACGCCAGACCGGCACGGCTGCAACGGCGTCCGCTTCGGGCGTCGTGGTGCCGCCGCTCGGAGGCAAGGACGGCCCGGTGATCGCCCTGATCGACACCACCGTCCAGGGCCTCCCGGCGGACATGGAGGCATTGGTCCTGTCCCGCACCCAGATAGCCCCGGGCACGCCGTCCGGAAACGAGCTCGCCCACGGCACCTCCATGGCGCAGGCCATGATCGCCGGCATGCAGGAAGCCGGGCAGGCCGTGCGGGTGCGCAGCTACGATGTCTATGGCGGCAGCGAGACGACCTCGACGTTCGACGTGGCCAAGGGCCTGTTCCAGGCGGCCCGCGACGGCGCGACGGTGTTCAACCTGAGCCTCGGCAGTTACACGCCGTCGCCGATCCTCAGCGACATCAGCCGCCAGATCGCCAGCCGCGGAGGCGTCATCTTCGCCGCGGCGGGCAATCAGCGGACCACCCAGCCGGTGTTCCCGGCGGCGGACCCGTGGATCCTCGCCGTCACGGCCAAGGAAGCGGACGGCAGCATCGCTCCCTGGGCAAATGTGGGTTCCTTCGTGGACCTCGCGGCGCCGGCGTCCGCCGTGGTGACCTACGGCAACGAGCTTTATCGGGTCAGCGGCACTTCCACCGCCTCGGCGTGGACCAGCGGCTACACCGCCGGCCTCGCGGTCAGGAACCAGGCCACGCCATCCGCCACCGTGTCCACGGTGCAAAGCCAGCTGGGCTTCAGCACCGGCAAGCCCTGAGCACCGGTCCGGCAAGTCGCGGAATCGTTGCGCGGACGTCGGGTGGACGTGACTTCATCCGCCCACTTTCGGGCACGTCCAAGCGTGAGGTTTCCTGATACCAGACCTGGCCAGCGGCGTCTGGACACAAACTGCGCCATTGTCGTGTGCCCGATGTGGTGCGAAAGAAGTCGCGTTTCCTAGGTCCATGAATCCTCGGCGTCAGTTCCTGAAATCCCTGGTGGCCGTGCCGGTCGTCACCGCCGGCTGCGTCACCGCCAAGTCGCCCGCCCCGACGGCGGTCCGCCCCCGGCCGCTGCCGGCGGGCATGCCCCGGCGGGTGATTCACATGGTCGCCGACGGCATGGGTTCGGGCATCCTCGCCGCCGCGAACCAGTATTCGGAATACTCCCGCGGCCGGGCGCTGACCTGGCTGCAGCTGCTGGACCGCCCCGGCACGCATCAGGCGCTGATGAACGTCCGTTCGCAGAATTCGATCGTGACGGACTCCTCCGCCTCGGCCTCGGCCTGGGGCAGCGGCGTGCGGATCCCCAACGGCAAGGTGAACCAGACGAGCAAAGGCGGGAAGCTGGTGACCCTCTACGAGCTGCTCCACGACGCCGGCTGGAAACGCGGGCTGGTCACCACGACCGAGATCACCCATGCCACTCCCTCGGGCTTCATCGCCTGCGTGAACAGCCGGGGCAGCGGCGAGGACATCGCCGACCAGCTTTACGAACGCCGCGTGGACGTGGCGCTCGGTGGCGCGCGCAACCATTTCCGGGCCGACAAGCGGAAGGACAGGCGCGACCGCCTCGCCGATTTCAGCCGGATCGGTTACGCGGTGCTCCAGAAGCCTGAGGATCTGGCCACCGCCCCGCTGGACCGGCCCTGGCTGGGCGTGTTCGCCGACGGGCATCTTCCCTACGTCGTGGACCAGCTCGGCGGCCTGACCAAACCCGCGCCCACGCCGCCGCTCGCCACGATGGCAAGGATGGCGCTGAAACGCCTCGCGCCGGAGGAACGGTTCGTCCTCCAGATCGAGGGCGGCCGCGTGGACCACGGCTGCCACAGCAACGACGCGGCCGCGGCGATCCACGAACTCATCGCCTTCGACGAGGCGATCGACGTGGTGCTGGAGTTCCAGCGGGAGAACCCGGACACCTTCGTGCTGATCACCACCGACCACGCCACGGCCAATCCCGGCCTGAACGGCATGGGCGACAACTACACCGGCAGCAACGGCACCCTGCGCCACGTGAAGAAGGTGCGGCAATCGGTCGGCGAGATCATCAACCGCCTGCGCACGGCAGAGAACCGGGACCAGGCCATCGCCCGCCTCAAGGAGGCCACGGGCTACACCGCGTCCGCCCGCCGGATGGACCTGCTGGACACGTTCCTCAAAAAGAAGGGCTACGCGCTTTTCGACGGCTTCAATTCCGACACCGCCGCCCTCGGCCAGGTGCTGGCCAACCACCTCGGCATCGCCTTCACCGGCGGCAACCACACCTCGGACTACGTGCCCGTCACGGCGCTGGGGCCGGGCGCGGAACGCTTCGGGGGCTTCCTCGATAACACGGAGATCTTCGGCCACTACATGGACTTTGCCGGGATCCAGTTCCGCAATCCGCAGGAGCCGCTCATCGCCGGCGTGCTGCCGGTCGCACCGACCGAGGACCTCGCGAGCTATTGGGAATCTGCAGCGATGGCCTAGAACTTGTCCCGCCGCAGGACGCGGATGTCGGATTCGTAGGCGACCATCGCGAAGTTTGGGAACAGCTCCGCCTGCAGGCGCGTCATCAGCGTCTCCGCGACCGCGGGGGGCACGATCACTTCAAACTGGACGTTCGCGAACTCGGGAATGTCGCCGGGCCGGCTGCCCTGGTGACCGCTGCCCTCCACGGCGAACACGGTCCAGCCATGGGCGCCCACCGACGTCACCAACTCGGTCACCGGGGTGCGGGCATACGCTTCGCAGACGACGGTGACGCGTTTCATGGGATGCAGGGTCATGGGAGTGCGGAGGTTTCAGCCGGGCAACGGACCATGGAACCAGCGGGCCAGCGTGAAATACAGCGGCAGGCCCACGGTGAGATTGAACGGAAAGGTGACCGCCAGCGAGGCGGTGAGGTAAAGCGTGGGATTAGCCTCGGGCAGGCTGAGGCGCATCGCCGCCGGGGCCGCGATGTAGCTCGCGCTCGCCGCGAGGACCGCGAACAGCATCGTGCCGCCCGGGGTCAGCCCCACGGCGTGTCCCAGCCAGGCGCCGAGCGCGCCGTTCAACAGCGGCGTGAGGATGCCGAAGCCGAGCAGAAAGACGCCGACCCGGCGCAAATCGCCAAACCGCCGCGCGGCCACCAGGCCCATCTCCAGCAGGAACAGCGAGAGGACGCCCTGGAACGGCGCGACAAAGAAGCCTTCCGTCATCGCGTAGCCCCGTTTGCCGCTCGCCCAGCCGATCAGCAGCGCCCCGACCAGCAGCACCACGCTGCGGCCGAGCGCCGCCTCGTGCACCGCCTGGCGCAGCGCACCGCCGAGCGCACCGTTCCCTTCCCGCCGGCTTAGCCGGCCAAGCACCACGCCCACGATGATGGCCGGTGCCTCCATGACCGCGAGGAACGCGGTGGCAAAGTCCTCGTAGGGCATGCCGACCTGTTTCAGGAAGTTCGTCGCCGCGATGAAGGTGACCGCGCTCACGGAGCCGTAGTGGGCGCTGATGGCAGCTGCGTCCGTCGGGGAAAGCCGGCCCAGCCAGCGCAGCACCGGATAGGTCCACAGCGGAATCAGCGAGCCCAGCGCGAGCGCCGCCAGCGTGGGCAGCCAAACCCGGGCCAGGCCGGCTTCACGGATAGCAACGCCGCCTTTGAAGCCGATGGCGACCAGCAGGTAAATGGTCAGGGTGACGTAAAGCGGTTCCGGCAGCTTGAGATCGCTCCGGGCCAGCGTGGCCAGAACCCCGAGAACGAAGAAAAGGACCGCCGGCGACAGGAGATTGGCTGCCAAGGCCGGCACCAGATCCAAATTCACGGCGGGAGAGTGACACCAATCCGGCCGCTGCCAAATCGGTGTGGCCCGGGTTTCAGTCTCCGTCCGGCTGGTCGGCTTCGGATTCCAGCCACTTCACGACTGTCCGGATCAGCATTCCGACCGCGCTGAGCGCGAGGATGGCGATGAACAGCCCGATGAGCACATCCGACCGGCGTCCGGGGGCGACAAAGCGGAGCGGATAAAGGAAAGCCCCGAAAGCGACCAGCATCAGTCCGGCTGAGGCGAAGTGGAGTTTCCGGCGCGAGGACGCCTCGTCCATGCTTCCGCCGGCGAGCCGGAAGACGAGGCGCCAGAAAGCCACCGCGATCAGCGCCCCCACGATGAACGCAGGAATCGCCCAGTTGCTCCACGCGAAATCCAACCCCGCCGGACCGCTTCGCACGATGGTCAGCGAGGCGATGAGGCAGCCCGAGCCGAGCGCCGACGAACCGATCATGACCGTGCGGAACGCACGGTCGCGCCCGAGCTGGCCGGGTTCGTTGGCGGCGGGCCGGTCCATCACTCGACCCGGCAGATGCCCGTGCCCTTGGTGACTTCGCCAATCATCCACGCGCGGTGCTTCTCGGCGCGGATGAACTTCAAAGCGGCGTCAGCCTTTTCCGCGGACACGAGGGCGACCATGCCGATGCCCATGTTGAAGACCTGGTAAAGCTCGGCCTCATCGACGCCGCCCTTGGCCTGGATCATCCGGAAGATGGGCAGCATGTCCCAGGTGCCCTTGCGGACCACGGCATCGAGCTTGGCGGGCAGCACGCGCGGCAGGTTGTCCACGAAGCCGCCGCCGGTGATGTGCGCGAAGGACTTCACCACGTCGGGTTGGCCCACCCGGTTGAACTTCTTCACGAGCTTCTGCACCAGCGGACCGTAGGTGACGTGCACCTTGAGCAATTCGTCGCCGATGGTGTTGCCGAGTTCGGCCACCTTGCTCGTGGGCTTCAACTTGAGCGTCTCGAAGAAGATCTTCCGGGCCAGGGAATAGCCGTTGGTGTGGAGGCCGCTCGCCTCGATGCCGATCAGCACGTCGCCGCGCTTCACGGTCTTCTGGCCGTTGAGCATGCGGGACTTGTCCACGACACCGACGATGGTGCCGCTGACGTCGTATTCGCCGGCCTGGTAAAAGCCGGGCATCTGGGCCGTCTCGCCGCCGATGAGCGCGCAGCCGTTCTTCGCGCAGCCGCGGGCGAAGCCGGCGATGATCTCCCTGAAGACGTGGGGCTCCAGCTTGCCGGTGCCGAGGTAGTCGAGGAAGAAGAGCGGTTCCGCGCCCAGCACCGCGATGTCGTTCACGCAGTGGTTCACCAGGTCCTCGCCGATGGTGTCATGGCGGTCCATGGCGAAGGCGATCTTGAGTTTGGTGCCCACGCCGTCCACGGAGCTGACGAGGACCGGCTGCCGGCATTTCTTCACGTCGAGCGCGAAGAGGCCGCCGAAGCCGCCGACCTTGCCCAGCACCTCGCGGCGGTGGGTGGAGGCGAGCAACTGCGGGAGGGTGCTTTTGACCTGGTTGCCGAGATCAATGTCAACGCCGGCGGCGGCGTAGGCTTTCTGCTTCATGTCGAGGGCGCGAGCCTAGCGGGCCGGGCCCGCGGGGGAACATGAATTTCCGGAGCCGCCGGAGTGCCGGCTTGACGTCCCGGCGCGGCCCCGGAAAACCCCATGGGCATGCACGCCCTCCCCGCCGACTTCTACGCCCGATGGCTGCGGGAGCATTGCCTCCCTCCGCTCGCCCGCGACGGCACGGGCACACCGCCCGAACGCTGGCTGCAGCAAATCTGGCGGCATCAGCGGCTGCGGCGCGGTGAGCTCCGCGGCCTCGACGGCCGCCCGGTGCGGGTGCTGCATCCGGGTTTCTGGAACCGCGGTCCGGGACCGGACTTTCAACGCGCCGTGATCCAGTTCGGCGATGAACCTCCCGTCTCGGGCGACGTGGAGATTGACGTGGGCGTGGGCGGCTGGCGTGGACATGGACATGACCGCAACTCCCGCTACGCCCAGGTGGTGCTGCATGTGGTCTGGGCATCGCCTGCCCGCGACCTGCAGCCGCCAGTCCTGCCCCTGGCGCCGTTTCTGGAGGCGCCGCTGGCGGAACTGGCGCCGTGGCTCGAAAGCGACGCGGTCCCGGAACTGCCCGTCCAGACCCTCGGCCAGTGCTGCGCCCCGCTGGCCTCCTTGCCAGCCGGACGGCTCGGCGAGCTGCTCCAACAGGCCGCGCAGGTTCGGCTCGAACGCAAGGCCGGCGAATTCGCCCGGCGTGCCCGGCAGGCCGGCTGGGAAGCGGCCTTATGGGAAGGTCTGTTCACCGCCCTGGGCTACCGTCACAACACCTGGCCCATGCGGCGCCTCGCGGAAGTGCTTGGGGAAAGCAAACGCCTCGGCCCGGATGAGCCCATGCACTGGGAAGCGCGCTTGCTGGGACTTGGCGGTCTGCTGCCGCCGCAGTTGCCCGCCGGCGAAGGTGCGCCCCACGTCCGGCAGCTGTGGGAAATCTGGTGGCGGGAAAGGGACGCATGGGCTGCCGACCTCCTGCCGGCGACGCTGTGGCAGCTCGGCGCCCTGCGGCCGGCCAACCACCCGCAGCGTCGCCTGGCCCTGGCCGCCCGCTGGTTGGCGGACGGCACAATGCCGGACAACCTCGTGCGTTGGCTGGAAACCGCGAACCCAGACCGTTTCGTGGAAGCTTTGGCCAACCTGCTCACGCCCGCTCCGGAGGCGACCGCAATCTGGAACTGGCACTGGACCCTGCGCTCGCCGCGTTTGCCGAAGCAGCAGCCCCTGCTGGGGTTGCCGCGCCTCACCGACCTCGCCCAAAACGTGGTGTTGCCCTGGCTGCATGCCCGGGCCAATGCCGGCGGCAATGTTGCCCTGTTGTCCGAAATCACCCGCCGGCACTTCGCCTGGCCGGCCGGGGAGGACAACGCCGTGCTGAAACTCGCCCGCGCCCGGCTGTTCGGCGCGACCCGGCCCCGGCTGCCCAGGACCGCCGCCGCCCAACAGGGCCTGCTGCAGATCACCCGCGATTTCTGCGAGCGGGCCGACGCGCTCTGCAACGGCTGCCGGTTTCCGGAATTGGTGCGGGTTGTTCGCGCCGAAACACCTCACGCCACAGCGCCCGGGTGAACCAGCGCCGCCAGCGGTTTCCGCCCAATTTCCCCGCCCCCAAACGCGGGTGAATCCCGCCTCACCAGACCGCTCAACACCGCCATTGGCCGCCCGGACGAGGCCAGATTCCCTTTGATTTTTGGAAAAACCGGCGTAGCTCTCCCTCGCCGGCAGGGCCCGAGAGTTGGTCGGACACACACTGGTTAATCGTTGTTTGGGCTTTGCCGGCACCTCTTTTTCCACCGGCCATTTCCTCCCGTCCGAGGCTCATTCCGCCGACGACCAGGAATCTTCCAGACGGACCCGCACGAGGAGATCATTGAGTGCCAAGCGGGTCGTTTCATCCGGAGACTCCGGCAGCGTGCTGGCCTCATGCGCGGCCTGGAGCAATACCCTCAGCCGCTGGTATTCGGCTTCATGAAAGGCAGTGTCGGCATCGGTCAGCGTCGTGTTCTCGCCCTTGGTTTTCCGTTCAATGAGTTCGGCAAGATAGGGCAGACGGAAGTCCTGATTGAGCGTGCCGATGTTCGCCTCAACCACGCCGGTGCGCATGAGATGAATGCCCGTGAGAAGCACCCGATAGACGTAGAGCAACGGCTTCACCCGGCGTGGCGATTCCTTCAGGAACAGTTTCCACTGTGTTTCGGCAAAACCGAAGTAGTGATGGGAATGATGGCGTGTAATCACGCCCGTAGCCGCCGACCGGCCAACGCCGTATTTGGCGATTCGGGGGCAGCAGATTGTCTTCAGTTCCCCGTGTTCCGGGGTGGCCTGCACGATCAAGGGCGAAAACAGCTGCTCCAGCACATAGCCGTTCTTTTTCAGCAGGAGGCCAAAGAATTTCCGGACGTCGTGGGACACAATGTCCATCTCCAGTCCCTCGATCACCCGGCTGTCTTCCACAGTCTCATCGTGAACTTCCAACCCCACCACTGCTTTCACCGGCAGAACATGTGCTCCACGGAGGTCAAAGTCCGAGTCTGGCGATGGAAATCCGTAAAGATGCGCCCCACTGATCGTGGCAAACAGCAGTGGAAAAGGCTGGGCCGCGACGATGCGATGCAATCGTGGATCAATGGTCACGTCGGCACTGTGATTCGACGGCCACCGCCGCGCAATTCCGACACCACCCCGGCTATGCCAGGATGTCCCGCACCACATTCCCATGCACATCCGTTAGCCGGATGTCACGGCCGCCGAAGCGGTAGGTGAGCGCCGTGTGATCGAGGCCGAGCAGGTGCAGCATCGTGGCGTGGAGGTCGTGGATTTCCAGCGGGTTCTCGACCGCGCGGTAGCCCCATTCGTCCGTCGCGCCGTAGGCCATGCCGGGCCGCACGCCGCCGCCGGCCAGCCACACGCTGAAGCCGAACTCATTGTGGTCGCGTCCGTCGGAGCCCTGCGCGAACGGAGTCCGGCCGAACTCACCGGCGAACACCACCAGCGTGGAATCCAGCAGCCCGCGCGCCTTCAGATCGGCGAGCAAGCCGGCGATCGGCTGGTCCACGGCGCGGGCATTGTCGCCGTGGTTCTTCACGAGGTTGCCGTGGGCGTCCCAGCGTGAAAAGCCATCCACCATCGGGATGGTCAGCTCGATGAAGCGCACGCCGCGCTCAACCATGCGCCGCGCGATGAGGCACTGCCGCGCGTAGGTGCGCGTGTGCTCGTAGGGCGCGTCCATGCCGTAGAGCCGCTTCGTGGCTGCGGATTCGCCGGCGAGGTCGAGCAGTTCCGGGATCGTCACCTGCATCCGCGCCGCGAGCTCGGCGTTGGCGATGGCGCTTTCCAAGGCGTCGCTGCCGCCAGATTCGGCGAGCGCGAGACGGTTCAGGCGATCGGCGAAACGACGCTTGGCCAACTGCTGCGCGGGCGCCTTCTCGCCCGGAACAATGTTGGCCAGCGGCGTGCCGTTGGCGTTGAGCAGGGAGCCCTGGAAGCTAGCCGGCAGGAAGCCGCTGCCAAAGCAGTCGAGACCGCCCGAAGGAATCTGGCCGCCGTTCAGCACGATGAAGCCGGGCAGGTTGTCGTTGAAGCTGCCGAGGCCGTAGGAGATCCACGCGCCCATGCTGGGCCGGCCCTGCAGGCCGAGGCCGCTGTGGAGAAAGTAGTTCGCGCTCGTGTGCTCGGGGAACACCGAGGTCATCGAGCGGATGACGCACAGGTCGTCCGCCCGCCGCGCAATGTGCGGGAACAGGTCGCTGATCCAGAGTCCGCTCTGGCCATGCTGCGCGAAGTTCCACGGCGACTTCATCACCGTGCCGATCTGCTCGAACTGGGTCTTCTCCAGCTTGCCGATGGCCGTGCGTGGGTTCTCGCCGTGATGCTGCGCGAGGCGCGGCTTGTAGTCGAAGCTGTCCACCTGCGACACGGCACCCTCCATGAAGAGGAAGATGACGTTGCGCGCCCGCGCCGGGAAATGCGGCGCCCGCGTCATGCCGCCGGCCCTGTCCGCTGCCGCGCGGGCCACATTTCCGAACAGCGCGGAAAGTGCGACGGATCCGAAGCCGTTGGCGGCCTGGCGCAGCAGGGCACGGCGGGAGAGGCGGAATTCAGGCGCGGGATTCATCGGCGGGTCCTTTTGGTGCCGGCCACCCGGCCGCGGTTCAATTCACGCTCCAACTCCTCGATGGTCGGGAGCGAGCCGCGCAGCTTCTTCGGCAGCGATTCGACGAGCCGCGTCTGCCACGCCGCGACGCCGATGGGTTTCTTCACGTCGCGCAGGGCGTATTCGACCTTGAGCCGGTTCTTCGCGTCCTTGCACAGCAGGAGGCCGATGGTGGGCGCATCGTCGCGGTGTCGCATCTGGTCGTCCACGACCGAGAGATAGAAGTTCATCTTCCCGGCGAACTCCGGCTCGAAGGGTTCCATCTTGAGATCGACCACCACGAAACAGCGCAGGCGCAGGTGGTAGAAAAGGAGGTCGAGGTAGAAATCCTCGTCGCCCACTTCGACATGCACCTGGCGACCGACAAAGGCGAACCCGGCGCCGAGTTCCAAGAGCAGCTTCTGCACCTGTTCCACGAGGCCGCGCTCCAGATCGCGTTCGTGGGCCGCGAGGCCAAGCGTCAGAAAATCGAACGTGTAGGGATCCTTCAGCACGGCTTTCGCCAAATCCGACTGCCCGGGCGGAAGCGTGCGGTCGAAGTTGGTGATCGCCTTCCCGCTGCGCCGGTGCAGCCGTGATTCGATCTGCACCGTGAGCACGGCCCGGCTCCAACCATTGGTCACCGCCTGTCGCGCATACCAGAGGCGGGTGGCCGGGTCCTTCAGCTTGTGGAGCAGAATGAGGTTGGTGCTCCACGAAAGCAGGGCGAGCGGCTCGGGCGGTTCATCCAATTGTGTCACAGCCTGTGACACAATTGGAGAGGCGGGCTTGTTGACGGCTGTGAGCTGCAATTCTTTCACGGGCTGTGACACAATTGCCTTTCGTGGTGAAGGGTCCGCCGTTTCGACGGGCACGGCCGAAGTCCACGCGGCGTAGAACGCCCGCATGCGCTGAAGGTTGAGCGCCGAGAACCCGCCCATCTCCGGAAACTCCGCCGACAAATCCTTCGCCAACCGTTCGACTACCTTGGCGCCCCAACCCTCGCTCTGCTGCGCCTCCAGAATTGCGCGGCCGATCTGCCAGTAGAGCCGGATCAGCTCGCGGTTTACCGTCAGGGCGGCCCGGACCTGCGCGGTCTGGACGTGCGTTTTCAGCTCCGCTAGCAGCGGCGCGTAGCTGGATGGCAGCAGTGAGGCGGCTTTCCGTTTCATGTTCAGCGCAGGTAGATGAATTCGTTCGCGTTCAGCAGCGCATGGCCGAACTCCGTCCACACCACCCGTTCGGATTCGCCGGCGTGCACCGCGCGCAACTCCGCCAGTGATTCGCGCGCGAAGGACTGTTCCTCCGCCGTAGCCGCCCGCGCGAAGGCCGTTTCGAACAGCCTTGCCACACGCGCTTCCTCGCCGGCGGCGGGAAGCTCCCGCAGCAGCCGCGCCGCCCAGAGCCCAGCCTGCTCGCGCACGAAGGGATCGTTCATCATCACCAGCGACTGTCCGGGAACGTTCGTCACGTTGCGTTTGCCGACAGTGCTGAAGGGCGTCGGATAGTCGAAGGCCACCATCATCGTCGGGAGGAAGTTCCGCCGCACCGCGGTGTAGAGGCTGCGCCGGCCCGCACCGTCGAGCGGTCCGCTGGTGCCCGGACGGCCGCGGCCCACGATGAACTCGGTGAGATGCACCGGCACCGGCGGGCCGAACTGCGCCGGGTCCAGTCGCCCGGAGACGGTCAGCAGCGCATCACGGATGGCTTCGCCCTCCAACCGCCGCACCGGCATGCGGTGCAGCAGGCGGTTCGTAGGGTCAACCTCCTCGGCGCGAGGATCGCCACCGCGACTGCTGCGGGCAAAGGCCTCGGTGAGCACCAGTCGGCGCAGTAGGCGTTTCAACGACCAAGCGTCCTCGTGGATGAACGACCACGCGAGATGATCCAACAGTTCGGGATGCGTCGGGCGTTCACCGAGATAACCGAAGTTGTCCACGGTCGGCACCAGACCGCGGCCGAAGACATGGTGCCACACGCGGTTCACAAACACGCGCGCGACCAGCGGATTCGCCGGGTCGGTCAGCTGCGCGGCGAGTTCTCGGCGGCCGCTGGACTCCGCCGGATTGATCGCTGCGAAGCCCAACGCCGTCGGCAGGCCGCGCGGAGCGACCGCGGCCGGTTTGCCGGGCTTGCCGCGCAGCAGGATGTGTTCATCCACCCCGGACGTCTCGGTCCACGAAACCGCCGTCGGCGACTCCCAACGCACGTCGTCCGCGAGCTTCGCCCATGCGCGGCGAAAGTCCGTTGCCGCATTCGTCCAACCGGCCGGCGCACCGAATAGGGTTTCGTTCTGCACGAGCCAGTCGGCCAGCGGCGCGAGTTCGGCTGGCACAGCGCCCTTCCCGGAGGCCAAGGCCGTGCTCATCGCACCGAGATCAGACGCAAACGCCGAAGTCAGTTCCGCGAATGACTTCACCGGCTGGGCGGGCAACCACCCAGTCGCCGGCAGCCACGTCGGCACTTCCGCGGACTCGACCACCAGCAGCACGTCGAGGTCAGCCTGATCCTTCGGCGCGATTTCCACATGCGCCCGGTGGCCGATGTATTCCGAGAGATCCTGCGTGACCCAGCGCACGGCCCCGCCCGTGTCGAAACTCATCGTTAGGCGGCCGTGCAGCGGGCCGTTGATCATGATGTGCGAATCCACGCCGGCATACACCTGCGCCTTGCCGCGCAGCAGATAATGCAGCTTGCCGGACTTCAGCGTGAACTTGGGCGTGAGCAGGTTCTTCCCCGAACGCCCGGCGGCGCCGAGGGTTCCGGAGTCTGTCTCCGTGCCCGGTGCGAGCGCGAGCCTGTCCCAGAAGTGATCCCGGCTCGCCGCGCCGAACGGCATCACTCGGGCAATCCCGCCGTCGCCTGGACCAAGCACGACTTCGCCCGCAAATCGGGCACGATCCCCAAAGACCGGCCCGTCGGTCCGCCACGTCGTGGCGCTCGGGACGGTGAAATCCGCATGCACGCGGGCGCCTTCTGGAAGCTTCGGCCGGAGCGGTTGCTTGGGACGCGCTGAAATTGCGAGCGGGTTACCCGCCACACTGGCCCGCAGTGCGATGGCCAGCGGATGCAGCGCATGGTTCGCGTTAGTTCCCGCCGCCTGGAGTTGTTCCCGCCACGCTAACGTGCGCTCTGTCGGCAGGTCCGCGCCGCCTACGGTCGGTTCGCCGGCGAGTTGCTGCCGCACGGCGTTCAACAGCGCGGCGGCGGACTGCACGCCGGGTTCCACGGATTTCGCATAGGCCGCGGCAATCGGACCGGCATGCTGCGCGCGAAGTTCCGCCAACTGCCGCACCGTGCGGGCCTCGGCTTCGGCCGTCTCGTAGCGCACCTGCCGGTAAGGCGAACTGAGGATGAAGCCGCTCAGCGCGTAGTAGTCGCGCTGCGTGAGGGCGTCGAACTTGTGGTCGTGACACCGGGCGCACGCGACGGTCAGGCCGAGGAAGGCCTTGGAGAGCACGTCCACCTTGTTGTCCACGCGCTCGCATTCGTCCTGCCGGATGTCCACCGGACTGTGGACTTCCTCGCCCAGGAACGCCCAGCCGGGTCCGAGCACGGACTCGTTGCCGCCGGTGACCGGGTTCCGCCGCGGCGGCAGCAGGTCGCCGGCGACGTGTTCCGCCACGAAGCGATCGTAGGGCAGGTCCGCGTTGAAGGCGCGGATCAGGTAGTCGCGATACCGCCACGCGTTGGCGATGATGTAGTCGTCCTCATGCCCGCGCGATTCGGCGTAACGCACGACGTCCATCCAGTGCCGCGCCCACCGTTCGCCGAAGTGCGGTGAGGCGAGCAACCGGTCCACGGCCCGGGCGTAGGCGTTGGGCGTTGGGCCGTGGAAGACAGGAGAACGGGAAAACGGGAAAACGGGCGCAGAATTCTCCGTCCTGTCTTCCTGCTTTCCTGTTTTCCCGTCTTCAGCCGTGCGCTCCTCCGCACACTCACGGACGAACCTCGTGACCTCTTCAGGCGTCGGCGGCAAGCCCGTAAGGACGAAATGAACCCGGCGCAACCAGGTGTTTTCATCGGTCGGTGGTGCCGGGGTGATCCCGGCTTCGCGCAGGCGCTGGAACAGGAAGGCGTCCACTTCCCCTGCGCCGCCACCTTCCGCGGCTGCGGGAACCGGCCGGCGCTGGGGAACCTGCCAGATCCATGGCAGCCGCTGCTTGCGGGCTTCGAGGTCGAACCCGCCCTTCGCCACCGGCCCGCCGGCCGGCCACGGTGCTCCGGCCGCGATCCAATCCGCGACTTCCCGGACCGCCTCCGCCGGCAGCGCGGGCTTTTTCCGCGGCATCTTGGGCGCAGGCGCCGCATGCCGCAGCGCGGCGAGCAGCAGGCTCTGCTCCGGTTTTCCCGGCACCAGGGCCGGACCCGATTCGCCGCCCTTGAGCAGGGCCTCCCGCGAATCCAGCCGCAGTCCCGCCTCCTGGCTATCCGCGCCGTGACACTCGAGGCAATGCTCCGCGAACAGCGGCCGCACGCGGCGCTCGAAGCGCTCCAACTCGGCGGCCGGGCCATCCGCACTGACCGGCCAGGGCAGCAGGAATCCCAGCAGGACCACGGCGAACCGGCGTTGAAGCGGGACGGACATACGGGATGGTGACGGAAGCCTATTCACCGGCCCGGCCCGCTGGGAAGCCATGCCTCGGGGAAATTGACAGCCGGTCCGGCGCCCCGTTCCTTCGCGGGATGTTCAACCGTCTCGCCTTAATCTCCGCCGCGCTGGTGGCCGGAGCCGCGCTGGTCTGGGCCGCCGAGGCGCCCCGGCGGACGCTCGTGGTGCTGGGCGATTCGCTCGCGGCGGGCTTCGGCGTGGAACCGCGCGAGGCATATCCCGCCCGGCTCCAGCAGCGGATTGATGACGCCCAACTGCCCTTCACCGTGGTCAATGCCGGTGTGAGCGGCGACACCACCGCCGGCGGCCTGCGGCGGCTGGACTGGGTGCTGCGGAAGCCGGCGGACGTGCTGCTGCTCGAACTCGGCGGCAACGACGGGTTGCGCGGACTCGCCCCGGAATCCACCCGCTCCAATCTCGTCGCCATCATCGGCAAGGCCCGCGCGAAGAATCCCGAATGCCGCATCGTGCTCGCGGGCATGCTGATGCCCGACAACATGGGCGAAGCCTACAACCGCAAGTTCCAGGCGATCTTCCCGGAAGTGGCACAGGAGCAGAAGGTGGGGCTCATCCCCTTTCTGCTCGCCGGCGTCGGCGGCGTGCCGGAATTCAACCAGCCGGACCAGATCCATCCCACGGCCAAGGGACACGAACTGGTCGCCAGCAACGTGTGGACGGTGTTGGAACCGGTGCTGAGGGAGTTCAAATGAGCGCGCCGCCGGAAGAACCAACATTTCCGAAAACATTGGCTGCGGCGCCGAAGCAGGTGCTGATCGGCAGCATCGGGGTGCTGACCTCATCGCTCTGGTTGCTGCTGTGCTGGCGCAATGGCAAGCCAGCGAGTTGGCTCGGAGAGCTTGCGTATTATTCAGCCTTGATTGGCGCGTTGATCGGAGCCCCGACGCTCTCACTGTTGGCTGGGCTTGACCTGGTCCGCAGAATGCGGACCCGGATCACGCTCGTGGTGTTTGGGTGTGCCGTGATTTCCGGTTTGCAGGTCGGGATGTTCCTCTGGTTCCGCGTCCGGGACGCGTTTTCCCCGTGAAATGAGAAATCCCTGTGAAGAGGCACCCCGCGCAGCCTCATGGTTTAATCGGCTGCGATTCGGGTTTTGGCCCGAAGCCTTCCTTGCGGGCTCCGCTGTTCTCGGAGTTGAGACGGTTATTGCCGGAAGATTTCTTCGGTCGCTCGAACACATCGCCTGGCTTTCTCCAGGGGCGTTCGCGGTCTTGTGCTGCATTTGCCTAGGCCATCTGCCGTTGAAGCGGCAGATGCGCTGGGTTGCGCTCGGCGCCGGAATCACAACCGGGGTCCTCACGAGCTACGTGATCTGGGTCAGTCCTCTGGCTTTGGCTTTTCTGCCCGCACCCGGATGGTTTCCGTGGCTTGTTCTTTGGGGAGGACTGCCCGGCATTTGCCTGCGAGTCCTAAGTTCAACCTCACCGTTCACATCCGGGCTGTCCACCATCGCTGTGCTCAGCATGGCGTATGTAGTTTCCGGAGCGATCTGCTTTTTGCCTTGGGAATGCGCCCTGCCGCCTGATGTGGAACATTCCGATGAGCTTGGCCGAAAGCCCGCCTTGGGACCTGGCATTTCATGGGTGGGCAACGTGGTCTGCGTGCCAGCGGGCCCCTCCTCAATCGTGAGCCGTGACTACGCCGGCACGGAGTGGATTTGGACAGTTTATCAGCCGCTTGTTCGGCTGTGGTTCCTGAGCCAATCCACAGCCTACTACTATCCCTACGCAACCATGCCGCCACGATGGTGATGGTTGGTCGGCGATGAGGCGATGCCATCAGTAGAGCCGGAAACGCTGCTCACCCACCACCCCACGCCGCGCGCAGGCACCGAAGAAAGTTTCCGTGGGCGATGCCGGTCACGTCGGCTTCGGAATAGCCGCGCTCGCGGAGGGCGGTGAACACGCGGTGGAGGTCGGCGATGGAGCGCAGATCTTGCGGCGTCTGTTCGGTGCCGAAGCCGCCATCGAGATCGGAGCCGAGGCCAACATGGCGGGCGTTGCCGGCGAGCTGGCAGATGTGGTCAATGTGCTCGACGATCTTCGCCACCCTGAGGCCGGTGCCTTCCGGCGTGGTCACGCCGCGTTGCCAGCCGGGAATCATCATCCACGCGTCGAACACGGCGCCGAGCACGCCGCCGCGTTCGATCAGCACTTTGATCTGTTCGTCGCTCCACTGGCGGTTGTGCGGCACGAGCGCGCGGCAGTTCTGGTGGCTGGCCCACACGGGTCCATCCCAGAGTTTCATCGCGCCCCAGAAGGCATCGTCGCACAGATGGGTGGCATCGAGGATCATTCCGAGCCGGCGCATTTCCCGGAGCAGTTCGCGCCCCCGCTCATTGAGACCGCCGGTGGCGTTGGTGCCATTGGCGTAGATGCCGGGGCCGTAGTGGGCGGGGCCGATGGCGCGCAGGCCATAGGCCCAGGCGCGTTCCACATGCGCGAGCGTGACCATGGAATCGGCGCCCTCGAGGGAAAGGATGTAGCCGACCGCTGGTGGTGAAGACTCCCTCTCCCCGCTGCGAAGCGCGGGGAGAGGGCTGGGGAGAGGGGACGCAGTCTGTGTTTCTGAGGGATGCCTCCCCTCCCCGGCCCTCCCCTCCACTTGGGGTGGAAGGGAGGGAGGAGAGGCGGAATTCCGATCTGCCCACAGGGCCAAGTGCGCCTCCAGCCCGGCGAGGTCGCGGATCTGGACCATTTCGCCGGCCTCCTCCATCGCGCGATACCAGGCGAGCTGGGCCTGCGTCATCGCCCAGGCCTGGGCGGGCGAGCGCCAGCCGGCGACCGGACTCCAGGCGTTGTGCTCGACGCGCGCAATCTGCGTGGCGACGCACAGGCCAATGTTCGCGCCCCGCATCTCCGGCAACGACACGGTCGCGCGGCCGCGGTCGGGCTTGTCCTGGAGATGCGCCTCGGCAGCACGCAGGTCAGCGAGCGGACGCGTCAGGTCGCGGTTCCACTCGACCGCGTTCATCGCGAGGTCGAGGTGCGCGTCAAAGATGAAGGGCGGAGTCATGGCGCAATCAGATTCCCAGCCGTCGTCTGCGGGCGGTCACGGTCCAACGGGCGGACGCACGCCGGTGCTCCACCACCCAGACCTCCTCATGCAGCGCCACCGTCGGGCAGACGTGCCAGGGCAGCGAATAAAACTCCGCGCCGACGGGAATGCCCGCGGCGTGCGGCGTCTCGACGACGAGGTGTTCTTCGCTGTGCATGACCGGCTTGGCGTCGGGCAGGTTCAGGAAGACCGCGCGCGGGTGCGGCATCTCGCTGGCGACGGCCTTGTGGCCGAGATCAAGGCAGAGCCGGTTCGGCGCCGGCTTGCTGACGACGCGCGTGAGCAGCACGGCGGCGGGAAGAAAGTTCAGGTCGGGCAGCTTCTGCGCGTAGCCGGCATCCCACAATACAGTGGTGCCGGGACTCAGTTCCACGCCGTCGCGCCGAGCGTGCATCGGGAAGGTCGGCGATCCGCCGGCCACGACCGTCGGCACCGGAAGCCCCGTTTCTTCCAGTCGCCGGCGGAGCAAGGCGACCGGCGCAAGTGCCGCGTCGCAGGCTGCTGAACGGACAGCAGGATCAGAGTCGTGCAGATGGCCGTCGTAGGCGTGCAAACCACCGGCTTCCACCCAAGGCAGCCGCGTCATTTCCCGATACAATTCATAGGCGCCCGCATCGGGCTGAATGCCGGTCCGCCCCTGGCCCACGTCGAGGTCGAGAAAAAGCGTCAGGCGGGTGCTGGCCTTCGCTGCCTGCTGCAACTGGGCGAGGGAATTTAGATTGTCGAACAGACAGCCGAAGCCGGTTCCCGGGTGCCGCACCGCAAGTTCCAGCAGCCGTTCGATCTGCGGTCCCACCGGCTGGTAGGCGAGCAGCACATCCCGCGCGCCGCTCTCCGCCGCCATCTCGGCCTCGGCGATGGTCGCACACTTGAACTTGGTGATCCCGAGTTCGACCTGGCGCCGCACCAGTTCCGGCAGCTTGTGCGTTTTGATGTGCGGACGCAGTCGGCCCGGACCGCCGGCGATCCGGAGCATCTCGGCCAGGTTCGCCTCGATGCGGTCGTGGAACAGGAGCAGCGCGGGCGACGGGATTTCGGCGGCGTTGGTGATGGCGAACCAGCCCGGTGTTTTCATGGACTTCCTTTCCGCCGCGCACCGTTCCCTCACAGCCACCGCAAAGTCAGCCAAGGCGGCTTCCTTGGTGGATCTGGTTACGATCAGGTCGGGAAACTCCCGGCACGTTGCCGAGTAGGCGCCGCTACGTTCGTGCAACACCACGGTGACTTGAAGCTTCACGGTGTCCTTTCCCAGCGCCAGATGACGCCGTCTTCGGGATCCTTCACTTCGGCTACGCGATGGAAGCCGCATTTGGTCAGCACGCGCGTCGAGGCGTTGTGCTCAGGCAGTGTGTGGGCGATGACCCGGGCAAGGCTGATACAACGGCGGGCTTCCGCCACGAGCGCTCCAGCCGCCTCGGTGGCGAAGCCCTGCCCTCGAAGCGCAGGCGCGATGCCGTAGCCCAGCTCGATCACGCCGTCCGCGTCCGCCGGCCCCTTGAAGCCGCAGAGTCCGATCACGGCACCGGATTCACGATGGACCACGAGGAATGGAGCCCACCACGCCGCCGCGGCCCCGGCGGTGGCGAGCTTGCCCAGCGTGTAGTTCAAGGCCTCGGGAAACTCGTTGTAGCCGTCGGCAACCGAAGGGCCGAACCGCCGCGTGAACTCCGCCGGGCCAACCACGAGCGCACGCAATTGGTCCGGCGTGCTGCGGCGCAATTCCAGCCGCGGGGTGGCGAGTGTTTCGGCCGGGATCATTCCGGCTTCAGTTCGAAGATGGCTTCCACTTCCACCGCGATGTTGCCGGGCAGCGGGCCCATGCCGACGGCGCTGCGGGCGCCGATGCCGTGGTCGGGGCCAAAGACTTCCGCCATCAGCTCGCTGAAGCCGTTGATGACCTTGGGATGGTCGTAGAAGTCGGGCGCCGAGTTGACCATGCCCAGCGTCTTCACGATGCGCTGGATGCGGTCAAGCGAGCCGAAGTGTCCGCGGAGGTTCGCCAGCATCGCGAGGCCAACCTGGCGCGCTGCGGCCTTGCCGGCGTCGAGGCTCAGGTCGCGACCGACGACCCCCTGAATCAGCGAGCCGTCCAGCCGCACCGGGCCGTGGCCGGAGACATAGGCGATGTTGTCGACCACCACGACCGGCTTGTAAACGGCGATGGGTTTCGGGGCGGGCGGAAGCTGAAGGTTCAGTTCGGCAATTCGTTGTTCGGCGCTCATGGCAGGATGAATGATGCGCAGCGGCTTAACATGGCGTTGCGCCACCGTCGAGCCGCGGTGCGAACCGGCATTCGCCGCGGAATCGGATCGCCGGACCGCTTTCCTTCTGGCCGGAAGTCCGCGAGATTGGGCCCGCAATTCCATGAATCCCTCTCCGCTCCGCTGGGGCATCCTCGGCACCGCCAACATCGCCCGGAAAAACTGGCACGCCCTGCACAATTCGGGCAACGGCGTGCTCGTCGCCGTGGCCAGCCGCGACCGGCAACGCGCCGCGCAGTTCATCGCCGAATGCCAGGCCTCGGTCCCCATGCCGGTGCCGCCGCGGGCTTGCGGAAGCTATGGGGAGGTCATCGCGGCACCGGACGTGGACGCGGTTTACATTCCCCTGCCGACCGGCCTCCGCCGCGAGTGGGTCCTGCGGGCAGCGGCGGCGGGCAAGCATGTCGTCTGCGAAAAGCCCTGTGCTCCCTCCGTCGCGGACCTGCTGGCGATGACCGAAGCCTGCCGCAAACACGGCGTGCAGTTCATGGATGGCGTGATGTTCGTCCACGGACAGCGGCTGAAGCGGATCCGGGAAACCCTGGCTGACGGAACCTCGGTCGGCGACATCCGCCGGATCGCCACCCAGTTCACCTTCCGCGGCGACGCGGACTTCTTCGCACACAATCCGCGCATCCAAGCGGCCCTCGAACCGCAGGGCTGTCTCGGTGACCTCGGCTGGTATTCGCTGGTCTTCACGCTGGAGATGCTGGACGGCCGGCTGCCGGAGAGCGTCACGGGCCGTATCCACGCCACGTGGGGACCGGACGCCGTGCCCGCGGAATTCTCCGGTGAGCTCCGGTATGCGGACGGGGTCTCGTCCGCCTTCTACTGTTCATTCCTGACCGAGAATCAGCAGTGGGCCAACGTGAGCGGCACCCGGGGGCACCTGCACGTCACGGATTTCGTCCTGCCGTTCGCCGGTGGCGAAACGTCGTTCGAGGTGTTCCAGCCGGTGTTCACGGTGAACGGCTGCCGGTTCGAGATGCATCCGCACCGGCGCCGCGAAACCGTGGTCGAGCCGGCGAACAACGCGCCCGAAGCCCAGGAGACGAACCTGTTCCGGCATTTCGCGGACCAGGTCGCCACCGGCACGCTGAACCCGGCGTGGCCCGAGCGGGCGCTCAGGACCCAGCGGCTGCTGGATGCCTGTCTGGAATCCGCCCGGAATGGCGGGCGGGAAGTCGTCGTTTCGCCGCGGACCTAGAACACGCCCGTGACGTCCACGGTGCGGCCGTCCTCCACGACCCGGCGCATCTGGTTGAACCACCATTCCGCGCGTTCCCGGGAGCAGGGCCGGCGGGGGGAAAACGGGCGGTTGCGGTTGCGCGGGGCGGGATTGGCGAGGGCGAAGTCGAGCTGGACTTCGCCGTCACCGGACAAGGCCGGGGAGGCCTGACGGACTGCTGCTGCCGATGTCGCTTCGTTTTTCATGCCGGCAGTGTGGCCGGTGGACTCGGACAATCGCAGGCCGACCGGTCGGCTGACACTCCGGCCGGTCGGCGCTGGTCGGGAACTTGCAGTTCCCTGAAGCCGTCCGCATCTCCCTGGCACTGCCTTCGGCGCTGCCAACTGTCAGCCCCGGCAGTGCGCCATCGGGCGGCTCCACTGGGAACATCGGCGCGGCGAACGGCGGACTTGAGGTCGCGAACCTGGACCGGCCTGACCGCAGGCCGCCCGGAATCAACCCCGGCGGCCTCAGGCCGGGGGCGTGGACGTGCGCCCGGTGAAGTTGATCCGCAACGTCGCTTCGGCGCGGGAACGGGGCTTCGCCGGAGCGGTGGCCGGACCGGAGCCGGGGCCAAACTTCGCCCACCACGCCTGCGCCTCGGCCAGCGTCCACGGTTCGCTGACCGGACACGCGCGCAGCGCCGCGGCGAGTTCCGCAACCGTTTGGGGACGATCCGCGGGCTCCTTCGCCAAGCACCGCAGGACGAGCTGTTCCAGCTCCCGGCTGACCGTGCGCGGGGAACGCACGGACGGCGGCAGGGGCGCTGCGTTCAGGTGTTTTTGCCAGATCTCAGTGTGGTCCTCGCCGTCGAAAAGCGGTTCGCCGGTCAGCAGGACATACGCGACCACGCCGAGGGCATAGATGTCGCTGCGCGCATCGCCGAACCCGGCCTGCCGGATGCACTCGGGCGACATGTAGTGCGGGGTGCCGAGAAACCGGCTCGTGTCGGGCCGCTCCGCGTTCTTCACCACGGTTTCGGTTTCACCGGCGACGCGGCCCACCAGCCCGAAGTCGAGGACCTTCACCGTGTCGGGAATCCCACCGCGTTCGCAGAGGAAGAGGTTGCCCGGCTTGATGTCGCGGTGGATCAGCCCCGCCGCGTGCGCTTCCTGCAGCGAACCGCACACCTGTGCCAGGAGATGGATGACCCGCGCCTCCGGCTGCGCGCCGTGACGCTCGATGAGATCCTGCAGCGTGAAGCCGCGCAGCAGCTCCATCGCGTAATAGAAGATGTCGTCCGCCGTGCGGCCGTAGTCGTAGATCTGGATCGTGTTGGGATGCGTGAGTTGGCACGTGAGCCGGACCTCGTGCTCGAACTGCTTCACCAGGTCCGGATCGGCGCGGTCCGGCAGCAGCAGCTTCACGGCGGTTTCCCGGCGGAGCAGCGCATGGTGCGCCCGATAGACGACCCCCATGGCCCCCTCGCCGATCTTGCCGTCGAGCGTGTATTGCCCCAACTGCCGGGCCTTGAGGGCCGCCTCGCTGAACTTCCGCCGCCACTTGGCGTTCACGTAAACGACGATCAGCGTGATGACCGTGAACAGCGCCAGCAGGCCGAACAGCGCCGCGAAGATCATCACGAGCACGACCAGCGGCTTGTAGGCTTCCAGGCTGTCCATCTTCGTCAGCACGCCGAAGTTCAGGTCGGGCAGCCAGCGCCAGGCGCCCACCACCTTCACGCCCCGGTAGTCGGGCGAATCCTCCACCTGCACGCCCGAGCCGCCGGCGACCGCATCCGCCACCATCGTCATCAGCGGCCGCGCCGCGAGGACCGCCGGATCAACTTTGGCCCCGTGGGTCAGGTCCACGCCCGGATCGCGCAGGGTCAGGTTGAGCGAGGAGGTGACTTCCGGCGCATTGGTCAGCAGGCCGAACGTCCGGAGCTGTTCGTCGAACCGGCTCTGCGAAATGAGCAAGCCCGTGACGTCGAAGGCAAACGTCTCGCCGGTCTCGCCGGAACGTGCCACCGACAGGACCCGGGTGAACTCCTGCTCCGGCCGGACCACGCACGCCAGCGCCCCCACCACCGTGCCCGCATCGTCGCGCACGGGAGCGACCACCTGCATGAGGTTGAGCTGGCCGCGGGGACCGCCAAACGCATTGGTGCCGCCGGGTCCACGCGGCGGCCCGAACCGGCCTGCCCCCTCCGGCGGCGGTCCGTCTCCAGGCGGGCGGTCCGGTGAAAAACGTCCTTCGCCGGGCGGTGGTTCCGGAAAATCCCCGCCGCCAGCTCGCCGGCCCGCTCCGCCGGGACCGCCTGACCCGCGAGGGCGCCCGGCCTTGAACGGCGTGATCAGCACCGTCTTGCCCGAGGCAAACACGGCCTGATAACGCTCCGTCATCGTTTCAGCCACCGCCGCCCCGAGGCGCGGTCCCATGCGGCCCGAGGCGCCGATGATGTTCAGATTCGTGCTCACCAGTTCGGCCATGCCGTAACCGGCCGCGCGGACCTTGTCCCCCAGCAACCGCTGGAACTGGGCCTGTTGGGGAAGGGCTCCCAGGCGGGCGCGGTCCTGTTCCCGGCCGGCGCTGGCGGCCAGCAGCTCCAGCGCGAGCGTGCGGAGGGCGGGATCGTTAGCCAACAGGCCGGCCAGGCGTTCCTGGTTGCTCACCCAGATCTCGAGGGCCGTGACATTGGCGTCGAGCGTGGTTTTGAGGTCCGCCGCGAGCTGGGCTTTGATCGTCCCGTGGACCGCCCGCAGGCTCCAGTTGCCGATGACGACTAGGAGCACTGCGGCCAGGAGAGGCAGGCCGAACAGGTAACGTTTCCGAGTGAGCGTCATGCAGCGCCGCGGCGGCATCTGCACGCGGCATGCCGTAGGGTTCCGGAAACCGCCGTCCAGTGCCAGCCCGGGAAAACCCTCCGCCGGCCCGCCGTTATTCCACTGCTGACCGGCTCGCTGGCCCGGCCTAGCGTCGCCGCGTGTCACCTGTCGAATATCTGGGCGCTGCTGACGCCCTGTTCCAGATCCGTTCCAAGGGCGCCGGCCCCGCCGGCAAGCTGCCGCTGACCGAAGAACAGCTCCGCACCGCGCCCAGCGGCGACCTGTTCGGGCTCACCCAGAACGCCGGCATGGGCTGGAACCCGGACGAGCTGAACCGCGAGCAGTTCCTGATCCTCAGCACGCTGGGCGGCCTGCGGGCTCCGGACGGAAAACCTATCGCCCTGGGCTATCACACCGGCCACTGGGAACTCGGACTCCAGGTGAAATCGGCCGCGGAGGAGCTGCGCCGGCTGAAGACCGTGCCGTTCGCCGGTTATGTTTCCGATCCCTGCGACGGACGCACGCAGGGCACGGTGGGGATGTTCGACTCGCTGCCGTATCGCAACGACGCCGCAATCGTGTTCCGGCGGCTCATCCGTTCCCTACCCACCCGGCGCGGCGTGCTCGGCGTCGCGACCTGTGACAAGGGCCTGCCCGCGATGATGATGGCCCTCGCCGGCACCCCGAATCTGCCCACCGTGCTGGTGCCCGGCGGCGTGACGCTGCCGCCCGAGCGCGGCGAGGACGCCGGCGCGGTGCAGACCATCGGCGCGCGTTTCAGCCACGGGCTGCTGTCGCTCGACGAGGCGGCGGAACTCGGTTGCCGGGCGTGCGGCAGTCCGGGCGGCGGCTGCCAATTCCTGGGCACGGCGGCGACCTCACAGGTCGTGGGCGAGGCGCTGGGAATGGCCCTGCCCCATTCCGCCCTGGCCCCGAGCGGGGAAGCCGTCTGGAACGACCTGGCCCTCCAGTCCGCCCGGGCCCTGGTCAGCCTGGCCGCGCGGAAACTCACCACCCGCGACGTGCTCACCGACGCCGCCATCCGCAACGCGATGACGGTCCACGCGGCGTTCGGCGGCTCGACCAATCTGCTACTGCACATTCCCGCCATCGCCCACGCGGCCGGGCTGCGCCGGCCCACAGTGGACGATTGGACCGCCGTGAACCGCCGCACGCCACGCCTCGTGAGCGTGCTTCCCAACGGCCCGGTGCATCATCCCACGGTGCGGGTGTTCCTCGCCGGCGGCGTGCCGGAGGTGATGCTGCACCTGCGCGCGCTCGGCTTGCTCGACCTTGAGGCGCTCACCGTGACCGGAGCGCGGCTGGGCGAGGTGCTGGCCGCGTGGGAAACCAGCGACCGCCGCACACGCTTCCGCGAAAAGCTCCGCGAACTCGACGGGGTGGACCCGGATGACGTCATCCTCCCGCCGGCGAAGGCGAAGGCCCGCGGACTCACCAGCACCGTCACCTTCCCCCGCGGCAACCTTGCCCCGGAAGGCTCGGTCATCAAATCCACCTCAATCGACCCGACCGTGGTAGGCGCCGACGGCGTCTATCGGCACGAGGGCCCGGCCCGGGTTTTCACCCGCGAACGCGACGCCATTGCCGCCATCAAACGCGGCGACGTGAAGGCCGGCGACACGCTGGTGCTGATCGGCGCCGGACCGACGGGAACCGGCATGGAGGAAACCTACCAGCTCACGAGCGCACTCAAGCACCTGCCGTTTGGCAAATACGTTGCCCTGATCACCGACGCCCGGTTCAGCGGCGTGAGCACCGGGGCCTGTCTCGGACACGTCGGCCCCGAGGCGCTGGCGGGCGGCCCGCTGGGCAAACTGCGCGACGGCGATCTCGTCCGGCTCGTCATTGACCGGAACCAACTGGCCGGCTCGGTTGAGTTTGTCGGCACCCGCGACCAGCCCGTTTCGCCCGCGGAAGGCACCACAATCCTAGCGGCCCGCGAACCTCACCCGGAACTCGCCCCGCATCCCGACTTGCCGGACGACACCCGGCTCTGGGCGGCCCTGCAAGCCGCTGGCGGTGGCACCTGGGGCGGCTGCGTGTATGACGTGGAGGCGATCACGACCCGGCTGCGGGGCCGGCCCTGACCGCGGAAAGTCCCACGGAAACCAAACTAGGGCTTGCACCGGAGCCGGCATCCGCTAACAACTCCGCGCCCGTGCGAGATTAGCTCAGTGGTAGAGCATTCGCTTCACACGCGAGGGGTCGCAGGTTCAAACCCTGCATCTCGCACCATCTCTCCCCTCCCCGGACAGCTTCAAGTGTCCAAGCCCCCGCCAAGGTCGGCCGCCCTCACGCGTTGACAGGGGTCGCGATTGGCATGGCGGACACCCGCTCAGCCGCCTAGTCTTCGCCCATGAATCAGCTGTTCAACCGCATCACCGTAAACTCTGCGGTGATGACTGGACTGCCCTGCATCCGCGGACTCCGCATTCCGGTCACCACGGTCCTGGGCCTGATGGCGTCCGGAGTTTCCCAGGAAGAACTGCTGACCGAGTATCCGGACCTCGAACCGGACGATCTCCGGGCATGCCTGGCCTACGGCGCCTGGCGCGCACGTGAGCGTAGTGTCGAACTGCAGGCGGCATGAAGGTGGTCGTGGACAACTGCCTCCCGTTGTCCTGGTCAGTCTGGCTGACTCAAAGGGGAGTTGAAGCCAGCCACTGGCGCGAGATCGGACTCCCGACCGCCCCGGATGCCGAGATCATGAAATGGGCCCGGGATCACGGGGCCATTGTCCTCACCCACGATCTGGACTTCGGAACGCTGCTTTTTCAGACCCGCGCCCAGTTGCCCAGCGTCATCCAATTGCGCGTGGACGATGTGCGCCCCGCCGGAATCGGCGAAACCGTGCTCGAAATCATCCGTCAACATGTTGCCGAACTGCGGGCCGGCGCGCTGGTCACCGTAGAAACCTCAAAGCAGCGGTTCCGCCTGCTGCCCTTGGGAGATTGAGCCCCAGACCCCAACTCGTTGGCGCCTGCCTCGTCCTTTTCCTGGCCCTGTTCGCCGCCGGCTGCCGGCCGCGGAATCACGCGGAGCCGGGCGCGGGCTTCTATGCCGGCTCGCTGCCGGACGGCCGCTCGGTGTGGTTTCGCTGGGAACCTTCGGAGGGCGAGGTCTCCGGCGAACTGCGTTCCCTCGCGACGGTCGATCCGGAGCGGATCACCGGGACCAACGCCTCCGGTGGCGTGCTGGGCCGGCTGCAATTCGGCTGGAGTGACGAGGAGCCGGAGCGGGGCCGGTTTCTGCTGCGAACCGAGGGCGACGGCGAACACCTCGGCGGATTCTGGCGGCTGCCGGGACGCACCAGCGTTGAACCGGTCCGCTTCGCCAAGTTCGCCGCGCTCGAACGGCGGCGGGACACCACCCGGCTGCGCTTTCGTGACTACGGGATCGCCAAGTCCGCCACCGCTGTTTGGCCACGATTTCTCGCGCCCGACCCGTTCTTCCAGGCGGTCAACGGCTGGCTGGAGCGCGAAGCGGACGCCCGCATGGCGCCGTTCCTCAGTTGGAGTTGGGAAGATGTTAAGGAAATCTGGAGTTTTCCGGAGCGCGGCGACTCGGGCGACTACCATCAGGAATGCTGCTGGGATGTCGTCTGGCAGACCAACCGGCTCGTCAGCCTGCTGGAGTTTCACGACACCTACCTCGGCGGCGCCCACGGGATCCACGGTTATCGCGGCGCCAACTTCCAGTGGGCTAACGGCCGCCTGCGGGAATTGCAGCTCGTGGACTTTTTTCGGCCGGAGTCCGGCTGGCTCCGTCATCTGGAAGGGCTCGTGGTCGCAGACCTCCGGCGCCAGCAGGCGAGCTGGCATGAGGAAGGTGCGACCAATGCCCTCGCGGAGCGGACCTTCACCTTCAACGCGCAGGGATTGCAGGTTTACTACGATCCCTACGAGGTGGGCAGCTATGCGGAAGGCACCTATACGGTGCATTTGCCGTGGGATCGCCTGGTGCCATTCCTGCCGACGAACGGCCTGGTCCGGCTGCGCCCGACCGGCGTCGTCCCGAAGTTGCACCGGGACGATCCCTGAACCCCGGTTTGCCCGGACGGCCTGCTCGGGCATTGTCCCGGCCGTGCCTTCTTACCGGACCCTGCGCTGGTTGACGCGCCGCGGCATTTCCCGCCGGCGGCTGCGGGGAGGCATTTGGCACCGTCTGCTCGGCGAACGCCTCTTTGACCGCGCCCTCTGGCGCATGGACCGCGATTCGGTCGCCCGCGGCTGGCTCATCGGCGCGTTGGCCGGCTCGTTTCCGCTGGGCGGCGTGCAGTGGCTGCTGGGCGTCCCGACGGCGCTGCTGTTCCGGGCCAATCTCTTCGTCGTGGCCGCCCTGATCTGCGCGACCAATCCGCTCACGATCGGGTTCTACTACCCGTTCTGCTTCGTGGTCGGCTGCCGCGTCGTGGGCCGGCCGGTGTCGGATTTTCACTGGGAGAACTGGGGCGGACTCACCTTTCTCGACGCCGGCCTGCCGCTACTGGTGGGCACGATGACGGTCGGCGGCGCGATCGGCGCGTTGGGCTACGCCGGCACGTATCTCTTCTGGCACCGCTTCGGCCGGAGCTGAAATCCCATCCGCAGGCTTGGCCTGCCGACGCGGCCGTCGGTAGGCTGAGGCGCACTTTCCCACGCCGGGTTCCAGATTGAAGCCTAGGAATCCGTCGGGCGTCGGGAAGGCCGTCCAATCGCATGAAACCGTTCGCCGTCCTTGCCGCCGCCGCGCTGAGTTCGTCCCTGCTGTTCGCCCAGAACGGCGACAAGGCCGGCGAAGTGCAGAAGGAGACCGTGCCCGCCGAGAAGATCCCGCCGGCGCCGGTCCTGTCGCCCGAGGAGGAGGCAAAGACCTTCCGCCTGCCCGCCGGGTTCCGCGTCGAGCTGGTCGCGGCGGAACCGCTTGTGCATTCGCCGGTGCAGGCGCAGTTCGATCACCGTGGCCGGCTCTGGGTCGTGGAGATGAACGGCTACATGCCCAATCCCGAGGGCACGGGCGAACAGGAACCCAACGGCAACATCGTCATCCTCGAGGACACCGACGGTGACGGCCGCATGGACAAACGGACCGTGTTCCTCGACCGGCTGGTGATGCCCCGCACCGTGATGCTGGTGGGCGGGGGCGCCCTGGTGGCCGAGCCGCCCAAGGTGTGGTTCGCCAAGGACACCGACGGCGACGGCAAGGCCGACGAAAAGGTCGAGGCCTTCGCCGATTACGCGACGCAGGACGCCCCGCGGCTCGGCGCCAAGGCGAATCCCGAGCACGCGTCCAACGGCCTCCTGTGGGCGCTCGACAACTGGATCTACTCGGCCAACCACACGTTCCGCTACCGCTGGACCGGCGAAGCCGACAGCTGGCTCAAGGAGCCCACTATTTTTCGCGGCCAATGGGGCCTCACGCAGGACGACGCGGGCCGGCTGCATTTCAATTCCAACTCCGATCCGCACCGCGCCGACTTCGTGCCGAGCCACTACCTCGCCCGCAATCCGAACCTGCGTCCCGCCTACGGCGCCAACGTCCAGGTGCAGCGGGATATGAAGGTCTGGACCGCCCGGGTGAATCCCGGCGTCAACCGCGGTTACCAGCCGAACCAGCTCACGCCGGAGGGCAAACTCGCGACCTTCACCGGCGCGTGCGGCCCCGTCGTCTATCGCGGCGAACAGCTCGGGGCGGACTGCGCGGGCGACGTCTTCCTGTGCGAACCGACCGGCAACTTCATCCGCCGTCACAAAATCACGGAGAAGGACGGCGAGTTCACCGCCGCGAACGCGCATCCCGAAGGCGAGTTTCTGGCCGCGCTCGACGAGCGTTTCCGCCCGGTGAACCTGATGAACGGACCCGACGGGGCGCTCTATATCGTGGACTTCTACCGCGGCCTCATCCAGCACCGCATCTATCTCACCAGCTACCTCCGCAAGCAGATCGAGTCGCGGAAACTCCAGGCGCCGGTGGACCTCGGCCGCATCTGGCGGGTCGTCCGCACTGACCGGCCGGTGAACCGCACCGACCGGTTGCCGGCCAAGCCGGCCACCGCCGACCTCATCGCCCGGCTGTCGCACGCCAGCGGCTTCTGGCGCGACACGGCCCAGCAGCTCCTCGTCGAACGCAACGACCCCGCCGCGGCTGCCAGCCTAAAGGAAATGGTCCGCAAGCCCGCCACCGCCACCGCCCTCGGCCGGCTGCACGCGCTGTGGACGCTCGAAGGCTTGAGCGCGGTGGATTTGCCCACCCTGCAGGCCGCCATCGCCGATGCCGACGGCCGGGTGCGCTCCGCCGCGCTGCGCCTTGCCGAAGGCTTCTTCAACGGCCCGTCCCGCGAAGACGCCCTGAACCTCGTCTATCAGCGCGCCGGCTTCATCCCGCCCGCCGAGCAGACCCAGCTCCTGTTCACGCTCGGTCAGATCCGCACTTCCCAGGCCGACAACATCATCAAGGTGCTCCTGCTCAACATGCCGCCCAGCCGGCTCCGGTTCGACGCGGCCATCAGCGGTCTGGGTGGACGCGAACTCGAGTTCCTCCAAGGCATGGTCGGCGATCCCGCGTGCGCGACCATGCAGGACAGCCACGCGCCGCTGCTCAGCGGCCTCGCCCGCTGCGTGACCCAGGAAGGCGATCCGGCCCGCATTGCACAACTCCTCGACCTCGCCACCCGTGGCACGCCCGGTAACTGGCAGGCGGCGGCCATCCTCGACGGCATCTCGGGCACCGTGCCCGTGGCCAAGGCCGGCCAGCCAGCCCCGAAACTCATCCGGCTCGAAGCGGAACCCAAGGCCTTTGCCAAACTCCGCGACATCGCCGACGAAGGCTTCCGGAAGAAGTTCGCCCGGCTCGACGAAGTGCTCGGCTGGCCTGACAAACCGGGCATGCCGCCGCAGCCGACCGCGCGCCCCCTCACCGCGGATGAACGGGCCAGCTTCGGGCGCGGCAAGGAGGTCTATGCCCTCGTGTGCGCCGCCTGCCACCAGCCGCACGGCTGGGGCCAGGAAGGCCTCGCGCCGGTGCTCCGCGACGCCGAATGGCCGCTCGGGCCCGAAGGCCGCGCCATCCGGATCGTGCTCCACGGCGTGCGCGACGAACTCACGGTGAAGGGCACCAAGTGGAACTCCAACATGCCCGCGTTTGGCGAGGCGATCAGCGACCAGCAGATCGCCGACGTGCTCACCTACCTGCGCCGCGAATGGGGCCACCTCGCCGAGCCCGTGACCGAAGCCGCCGTGAAATCCGTCCGCACCGCCACCGCCGGCCGCGAGGACTCCTGGACCGAGGCGGAACTGCTGAAGGTGAATTGACGGGCAGTTCCACCAGCGGACAGCAAAGGCTCTTCAGGGCGCATCCCACCCGGTGACCGCCTGGCGGTAACGCAGCGACAGAGTCACCGGGCCCGGCGGTGCAAGCTCCTTGGTGAGGTGCAGGCTGGCACCGGGATTCACGAGCCGACCGTAGTCACCGAAGCGGGCCAGGTCGGGCGGTGACTTCTGCGTTTCCAATCCGCTGGCAAGAACCTGCGTGGAAAATCCTGCGGGCAGGGCGACCGTCCATCGGACCGATCCCGCTGTGAGGAGGGTTTCGGGCAAGGCCAACTCGCACACCCCTACGAAGCCGAGCCGGACCGGTTCGCCGGCGAACCGGAATGACACCCGATAGCCGGTCCGTTGTGGCGGCATTTCGGGCAGTCGCAACTGGCACAGTGAGCCGTCCACTGGCGGCGCCGCCACTTCCGCTCCATTGACGGACACCGACACCAGCTTGGTCCGCGGCGGGAGTCGGAGCCGGAATTCCCGGTCGGCCGTCGCCGGCAGGTCAAACTCGGAAAACTGCGTCGCGCTGCCATCGGAACCGATCACCGTCAGGTGCTGCGCCAGCGTGATGCCGATGCCATACATGGAGCGCGATTCGGGCGGAAGATTCCCCGGGCCAGTTTCCTCCCCATCCCGCCATTCCAGCGCCAGCCGGTCTTCACCCACGACGCCGAACTCATGGATGGTTTTTCCCTCCGAGGATTGCCGGGACCACAGGCTGCCGGTCAGGGGCAGCAGGTCGGGCCGGGCGGATTCCACCCGCACCTCGCCCGCGGTCGCAGAGAGCAGGGGAATGCCAACGCGCTTCCGACCATCCCGAGTTTCCACCGGAACCCGATAGGTCAGGCGCAGGGTGCCGCTGCCGGCCTTCAGCGCAAGGAGTGCAGGCCGATTCGATACCGTCGCAAAGGCGGCGACCTCGGCGGAATCCGCATCCATGACCTGCGAGCGGAGGTAAACGGCGAGGACGAAAAGCGGGACGGGTGCGTCGCCCGGCCGCAGGACCGTGAACGGGGCCGAGGCAGTCACCTCGAACTGTTCACCGTGCTGGACGGCCCGGTAGTTCGCCGGCGCGAAGGACAGCAGGGGCGCACTCGGCGCCAAATTGGTGTTCGGCCAGCCCGGAACAAGCTGCGCCGGCAACAGCACCTGGACCTCGCCGGCCCGGACCGGCTCGGGGAACAGGCATCCGCCCAGAACCGCAAGGGCCGCGGCCACAGGCCTGAGGGCGCGGTTCTGAAGCTGGATCAACACGGCGAAGGTCACGAGGCCGAGACACAGAAGCACCAGTCCGCGATTCCAGCCGGCGAAGGCCGCGAGCGTCGGGAACACCTGGTATAACCCCAGCACGAAGGCCCCGCCGCCGAGGCCCGCCCGGTTACCCCATTGCACCCGGGCATAGTTCAACAGCAACCCGCCGGGCACGACCGCCGACAGCACCAGGGCGACGGCAAAACTGAACCGTGCGCTGAGATAGACCACCAGCGGGAAGTAGAGGGCGTGCCCGACGCTGAGGGTGAGCACCTGGGCAACCGTCAACGGGCGGCAGGAGCCGACCGCCGCCGCCACGGCCACCAGGAACAGGAGACAGACCAGCGGGCCGATCTCGAGCAGTTGCAGCAGCGAATCATGGAGGTTGCGGACTTCACTGATGGCGGCCGCAAAGCCATCTGGGCCAAGAAAGTTCCCGCGCTCCCACAGGATGGGACCGCCGGCCTCCACCAGGGCGCCTTCGCCGGCTTCTACCCGCAGCGATTCCAGACCGGTCCGCCGGAGTTCGACCTTGAGCCGCTTCACCGCCTCTCCACCGGGACCGTTTACCTGATACCGGATGCCCTTGAGTGCCGCCGCCTGATAGGACACTTCAACCGTCGCGGCCGCATGGGGCGCCACTTCCCCGCTCCACAGCCACGCATCCCGGACGCTTTCTTCGAGCCCCGGAACGGACGACCGAAGCCTGAGCCCGCTGGCCTGAAGCGGGCCGGCGGGGTCGCCCGCCCGCGGATGGGGGCACCGGAAGAGCACAAAGATGGGTTCGGCCAGCGCGTTGGTCAGAACGTGGCGGGCAACGACTGTGCCGCCCATTTCCACCACTGTCTTCAGACCCCGGTGGTCGTGGCGTCCCTGCAGGTCGAAAATCACCTCGGAAAACTCCGGTCGCAGCGCCCGGACCGCCGCCACGTCGTCACCCACCCGGCGAAACACGGCCTGCGGCGAATCCTGCACCAGGGTGATCATCGCGGAACGCGTCGCCGGCCCGACGAACTGCGGGCGTTCCTGCATGAGGACCCGTAACCCGAGGAAACCGCCGGCGATGAGCAGCCAGACAAGCAGGCCCGCCGCGACCAACGCCGAGAGCCGGCTGGCAGGGCGTTCGCGTTTCGGAACTCCGGCGGGGCTGGCGGCTGGGGATTCAGGGGCTGTCATGGCGTTGGCGGCCGGCTCAGGGCAACGGCAACAATTTCAGATTAAGCGGCGTGACCAGCTACCTTGTGTGGACAAGTAGTGACTTCCGCAATCACAAAATGGCCTCAGCCGAGCGCGAAAGCGCAGCTTGCGCCGGCGTGCCCAAGGTTGCAGCGCGGTGGCATGGCCGTAGTCTCCGCCCATGCCGAAGCTTCTTCGCAGCCCGGGGCTGGGTCTGATCCTCTGGCTGCTGTCAGGCTGGCTGTGGGCGGCCCCGGCCCCGCAAACCATCCAATGGACTTCGCCGGCCGAGGGCACGCTGTTGCGGCTGGGGCAAAGTTATCCGCTCGCTGCCACCGCGAGCAGCGGCCTGCCGGTGACTTTCCGGGTGGCCGCCGGACCGGCCTCCATCACGGACGGACAGGTGACGGTCACCAATTCCGGACGCGTGACGCTGGTGGCGGAGCAGGCGGGGGCGGCACACGTGGCTCCGGCCACCGCGTTCACCACGTTCAATCGCGGAAAGCTGCTTTTCGAAACCGTGGGTGGACTTTCCCTGGGAGCAGATTGGACCAGTGATTCCTTTTCGTTGGTGGTCTCGAATGGTGTGGCCTACGCGGGCAGTTTTTCTGGGCTGAGAACGGTAGATGTTCGTGATCCGGCAAACCCAAAGCTATTGGACTTCATTGCCACCAGTGGGACCGTGTTCGACCTCCAGACTCTCGGTGCCTATGCTTTTCTGGCGACTTCCGCCGGATTGGAAGTGATCGACATCTCAAATCCGGCGGAACTCTCCAACACCGCCCAGCTTCCCATCGGTGGTAGTCCGTATTCCCTCCGGCTTGCGGGAAACCGTGCCTATGTCGCGGCAGGCACCGTCTGGATCGTGGACATCTCCCAACCGAATCAGCCCCGAAAGGTTGGGGAAATCGCCGAACCCTTCCCGTCCGCCAGGGACGTCGCCGTTGTTGGAGATGTTTTGTTTGTTGGCGGAGATGGCGGAGTTCGCTCCTACGATGTTAGCCAGCCAACATCTCCGGTGTTGCTGGCCGCCTTCGGCAACCCTGCGTCTGCGGAAATCGAACTGGTTGATGGCAATCTCTGGGTCGCGGCCAGATGGGGACCCTTCCAAGTGTGGGACGTGGGGAACCCGCGGGCTCCGTCATTGATAGGGAGCAGTCAGTTTCCCTTCGGCACGATTCCAATCGGCTTTGGCATGCGCCTTTTCGCGTTCGACGGGACGGCCTTCATTACCCAGCAACAATCCGGCCTGCTCCTCATGGATGCGGCCAATCCTGCCAAACCGATCAACCTCGGGTGGTTCACCGCGCCATACCCAAATGCAATGCAGGTCGCGGATGGCCTCCACTTCGAAGGGGGTTACGGAGGAAGCTTCCGGGTATTCCGGCGAAGGGAAACGTTGGATCAGGACCTGCAGTTTCCCCTGCCTCTGATCGCCAATCTCGGCAGCCCCATCCGACTGACCGCTGCCGCCGTGAAATCCGTCCGCACCGCCACCGCCGGCCGCGAAGATTCCTGGACCGAGGCGGAACTGCTGAAGGTGGAATGAGGCTGCACTGCCCGCGGCGGCAGGCTTACTCGTCCGGGCTGGTGACCTCGCCCAAATGCTGGCGGATCAGGTCCTGCCGAAGCCGCGGATTCCACAGCTGCGAATAGATATGGGGCGACTTCGGGTCGTCCCACTCCCACAGTCGTTGTTTGTCGATCTCCGCGGGCACCATGGCGATCGGCGCCCAGACGAGACACTCGCGGCTGACCCACGCCGCCAACTCGTGGAGCACTGGGTCATTGGGCCGAATCTCGCCCCGATACATCCGGGTCTTCCAAGGTTGGTTCATCTGCCCGAAATGCACTCCGCGCACGTCCGCGGCGGCCCAGCAATTCGGCTGCGCAAGGTGGTAGAGTGTCCACTCCGCAGGCGTTCCCGGCTCTAGTCTGAAGATTCGCACCGTCCCGTCGTCTCCGCCCGACGCCAACCGCTCACCCTCGAGCGCCGTCACGCTCCCGACCCTACCGGCATGCCCCTTGAACTCCGCCACCTGCCGTCCTTCCCGCAACGACCACACCCGCACCGTCCCGTCGGCTCCGCCCGACGCCAACCGCTCGCCCTCAAGCGCCGTCACGCTCCCGACCCCACCGCCATGCCCCTTGAACTCCGCCACCTGCCGTCCTTCCCGCAACGACCACACCCGCAC